>Ga0114129_10006082_pt1 | contig 17109 bp, 13 predicted proteins | sample RhiMetdeltSRZDD1_FD_80071 | JGI IMG/M metagenome (GOLD analysis project Ga0114129, IMG submission 80071) | Populus rhizosphere microbial communities from Tennessee, USA - Rhizosphere MetaG P. deltoides SRZDD1 (version 2) (version 2) | ecosystem: Host-associated > Plants > Roots > Rhizosphere >... | reverse complement strand
AGGGCGCGCCAGAATTGCTGATCCCTGTGGTGCAGTCCTACGGCAGAGTCCACTTCTGGTTCGCGCCGCCAGTACACGACCATATCTGAAGCGGAGTACCGTCCGCAGAGGACGGTCCGGTCGCGTCGAGGCACTTGCCCGACTGCGGGTTCACCAGATCGCGCGCGGCCGTGTATGTCCACTGTTGAGCGCCGCTGCCGTTGCAGTCCCACAGCTGTACGCGAGTGCCGTTGGCGGTTCCGCCGCCGGACACGTCCATGCACTTGCCGAGAGCGCGGATGGTGCCGTCGGTACCGATCGTCCAGCTCTGCGCGCCGGTGCCGTTGCAGGTCCACAGCTGGATCCGAGTGCCGTTGGCCGTACTCGCACCGGAGACGTCGACGCACTTGCTGCCGTACCCGGTGATCGGGCCGACGCGGCCACCGCCCCCGCCGCTCGTCCACGCGTACACGCGGACGTAGTCGACGGTCATGGTCTGCGGGAAGACGGTCGTGGAGTTCGGCGATCCTGGCCAGTTGCCGCCGACCGCCACGTTGAGCAGCATGAAGAACGGGTGGTTGAACACCCAGTTGCTCACCTCGGACGAGGTGTGGCGGGAGTACTGCACGCCGTCGAGGTACCAGGTGACGGCGGTCGGCTCCCAGTCAATGGTGTACGTGTGGAAGGCGTCGGCCAGCGGGCTGCCGATCGTACGGCTGCCACCGAGGCCGCAGCAGCCGGAGTAGCCGGGCCCGTGCAGGGTGCCGTGCACGGTGTTGGGCTCGAAGCCGACGTTCTCCATGATGTCGATCTCGCCGCTGTTGGGCCAGCCGACGCTGCCGATGTTGTCGCCGAGCATCCAGAACGCCGGCCACAGGCCCTGGCCGCGCGGGATCTTGATACGAGCCTCGAAGCGCCCGTACGCCTGCGTGAACTTGCCCTGGGTCTTCAGCCGGGCGGAGGTGTACTGGCAGGAGCCGTACCAGCAGCTGTAGCCGGCCGGGTTGCCGGCGCGGGCGGTGATGACCAGGTTGCCGCCACCGTCGAGAGCGGCGTTCTGGGTGCTGTTGGTGTAGTACTCCAGCTCGTTGTTGCCCCAGCCGTGGCCGCCGGTCTCCAGCGTCCACCGGGACGAGTTCGGCGCGGTACCGGCCGCGCCGGTGAACTCGTCGGACCAGGTGAGAGCGCCGATCGCGGCGTGCGCCGGTGGAGCGGAAGCCGGCGCGGTGAGGGTGACGGCGAGCGCGGCCGCGGTCGCGAGGAGCGCGGCGGTGAGGGCGCGAGGGGAGGGACGGGCGAGAGCCATGCTCTCTCTCCTTTCGATTCCGGGCGGGCGATTCCGGGCGGGGGCGATCGAACTACCGGAAATCGAAAGGAGACTATTAGCCGCTAAATATGGCTGTCAATAAAAGTTCCGAACTAAGCGCCTAACCGGTCAGGCCCTTGCCGGTTTCCAGCACGGACTTGAGGCCGGACAGCACGAACATCCAGCCGCGGCCGGTGACGTTCGCCGCCGTCTTCGGCGACGCCTCCAACCGGTCATGGATCAGGGTCACCAGGCAGTAGCCGTCCCGCGGCTCGATCTCCCACGTCACTCGGCTCGCCGGCTCGCCGGCCAGCTCGGGGTCGTACAGCGAGCGCCACTCGTGGACGAGCTTGCGCGGCGGATCGAAGACGGTCACGGCACCGTCGCCCCGGGGGTCGCCGTCGGGCCCGAAGCTCTCGCGGCGCTGTGCCGTGATGGTGATCCGCGAACCGTGGAAGTACTGCGCGGTCAGCTCGGGGTCGATGATGGCCTGCCAGATCTGCTCCGGCTCGGCCTTGATGAAGATCTGGTAGATCTGCGTCGTCGTCACTGGCTCTCCAGCTTTCTCTTGAGATGGGCCAGGGCCGAGGCCGGCCCGGCGGTGTACTTGTCGATCCACCGGTCGTAGATCAGCTGGATCGGCACTGGGTTCAGGAAGTGCAACTTCTCCCGGCCCGACTTGCGGGTCACCACGAGGCCGGCTTCCGCCAGCACCTTGAGGTGCTTCATGACGCCGAACCTCGTCATCTCGGGATCGGCCGCCAGCTCGGTGAGCGTACGGCCGTCCCGCTCGAACAGGCGGTCGAGCAGGAGCCGCCGAGTCGGATCGGCCAGCGCCTTGAACACCCGGTCGTCGTCGTCCCGCACCCCATCAGAATAGGTGACCATTTGGTCACCTATCAAGGGTCGGGATTCCCCGAACCCCGCCGGACCCGCCCATATGCGGGGCCTAGGCTGGCGGAATGCTGATCTACGTGGGCGCGTACACCCCGGCCGGGCGCGGCGGCATCGGCTGCTTCCGCCAGGACCCGGTCTCGGGCGCCCTCGGCGAGGTCCATCCGCCCGTCCTCGCCACCGACCCCTCGTACCTGGCGTGGTCGCACCCACAGCACGGCCGGCCCGGCGAGGTGCTCTACGCGGTCAGCGAATCCGCCGGCGACGTCCTCGCATTCGCGCGTACGCCGGACGGCCACCTGTCGTCGCTGTCGGTGGAGTGGACCGGCGGCACCGACCCCTGCCATCTCACGGTCGATCCGTCCGGCCGGTTCCTCGTCACCGCCAACTACGGCGACGGAACCGTGTCGGTGCACCCGATCGATCCCGACGGCTCCCTCGGCCCGCGCCGCGACCTGCTCACCTTCCGCGGCTACGGCCCGCACCCCGAGCGCCAGACCGGCCCGCACGCCCACATGATCGCCTACCGCCCCGGCGGCGGCTCCTTCTTCGTCACCGATCTCGGGACAGACACCCTTCACGAGTACGCGCTGAGCCCGGACGGCTCGGTACGCCCGATCGGCACCACGGCGCTCGCCGCCGGCAGCGGGCCCCGGCACCTGGCGTTCCACCCGACCGAGCCGGTCGCGTACGTGTCGGGCGAGCTGAACTCCACCGTCATCGTCTGCAAGGTGCTGCCGGAAGGATTGCGCCCGACCGGATCGCTGCCATCCACTATGGAAGAATTCGGCGGCGTCAACTACCCCAGCCACATCGCCGTGTCGGACGACGGGCGCTTCGTGTACATCGCCAACCGGGGTGCCGATCGCATCACGGCGTACGCCGTCGACGGCGACGGCCTGCGGCCGCTGGCGGACACGCCGACCGGTGGCAAATGGCCACGGCACTTCGCGATCATCGGAGACTTCCTCTACGTCGCCAACCAGGACTCGGCGACCGTCACGGCGTTGCGGATCGACCCGGAAACGGGCGGACTCGGCGAGGCGACGGTGGCGGCCCGGTTCCCGAACCCCACGTGCATCCTCGCCGAGCCCAGCTCAACGGGTACTGCGTGATCGTCTATTCGGCTCCCGGCAGCAGGTGCAGAGACCGGCCGGCGACCACCTCGCCGATGAGGGCGAGCGCGCTGTCAACCGGCCGCGGCGGCAGCTCGCGCCCGTCGCGCAGGCGCAGCGACACCGAGCCGGCGTCGGCCTCCCGTGCCCCGATGACGGCCACGTAAGGCACCTTCCGTCCGGCGGCCTCCCGGATGCGAGAACCCAGCGAACCGTCATGGTGCGCTTCGACCCGGAGTCCACCGCGCAATGCCTTGTCAGCGAAGCAATTCGCGGCACCGGACTGGGCGGCGCCGACCGGCAGCACGGCCAGTTGCAGCGGGGCGTACCAGGCCGGGAAGGCGCCGCCGTGGACCTCGATGAGGTGGGCGAACAGCCGCTCCAGGCTGCCGATGACGCTGCGGTGCACCATCACCGGGCGCTGCTTCACGCCATCACTGTCCACATAGGCCAGGTCGAACCGCTCCGGCTGGGCGAAGTCGACTTGAATGGTGGCGAGCGACCACCACCGGTCCTGCGCGTCGCGGATCTGCATGTCGATCTTCGGGCCGTAGAACGCCGCCTCGCCGGGCGCCTCCTCGAAGGGCAGGCCCGCCTCTAGCAAGGCGTCGCGCAGCATCTCCTCGGCCCGATCCCAGACCTCGGCCGAGCCGAGGAAGGAGTCGCCCCGTAACGACAGCCGGTAGGAGTCCACGGCGAACCCGAGCGCGGGATGGACCCGGTTGATCATCGCCAGGACCCGGGCGACCTCGGCACCGACCTGGTCCACTCGGCAGAACACGTGCGCGTCGTTGAGGTGCATTGCGCGTACGCGCTGCAGCCCGCTGAGTACGCCGGACCGCTCGGCGCGGTACTGGCCGCCCAGCTCGGCGATCCGCAGCGGCAGGTCGCGATAGGACCGGCCTCGCGCCGCGAACACCATCGCGTGGTGGGGACACATGCTGGGTCTGAGCATCAGCGATGCCCCGTCGTCGTGGCCGCCCTGGCCGTCGGACATCGGCGGGAACATGTCGTCGGCGAACTTGGCCAGATGGCCGGAGCGGGCGTACATCTCCTGTTTCGCCACGGGTGGCGAGTACACGTGCTGGTATCCCGCCAGGCGCTCCTCCTCGCGGACGAACTCCTCGACGGCGTGGCGGGCCGCGGCCCCGGCCGGCAGCCAGATCGGCAGCCCGGCGCCGACGAGGGGATCGGACGAGAACAGCTCCAGCTCGCGGCCGAGCTTGCGGTGGTCGAGCATCACGCTCTCCTTTCGGGACACGGCGCCGGACCCGGTCGGAGCGCGTACGCGAAACGGCTCCGGGTCGGGCCCGGAGCCGTTCGGTCGACTGGAATCAGGTCAACACGAGTACGCCGGGCGGGCCGGCGTCGTCGTGCTGAACTGCTTGCTCATGCGTCCACCATACATCAGGGGCGGCCGTAGTAGCCCTCCGCGCCGGTGTGCAGGCGGACGGGGGCGGTACGCGGGCCCATGTCCCGCACGATGTTCCTGCCCTCGGCGTGGACCGCCGCCAGCTCGGGCTGGTACTGGAAGATCATGCGGGTGAGGTCGGCCGCGACGGTATCGGGCATCGACTCGTACACCACGATCAGGTTGGGTACGGCGATCGTCGGGACGTCGGCGGCGAGCCCGTAGGTCGCCTTCGGGACCACGGCCGCGGAGTACACCTGCGGGTACATCTTGTCGAGCGCGGGCAGCACCGGCGCGACCGGCAGCAGCGTCAGCCTTCCCGGCATCTGCTGAAGCAGGGCGGTGATTCCGACGGTCGGCAACCCGGCCGAGTAGAACATCGCATCGAGCGTGCCGGCCTGCATCGAGGCCGTCATCTGGGCCAGTGACGCCGCGGTACGCCGGACGTCCTTGTCGGCGTCGAGCTTCGCAGCGGCCAGGATCCGCATCGCCACGGCCTCGCTGCCGGAACCGACCGGGCCCGTACCGACCCGCTTGCCCTTCAGATCCTCCACAGTGGAGATATGCGCGTCCTCGCGTACCACTAAATGGGTGTAGCTGCTGAAAACCCGCGCGAGCGCGCGGATCGCGAGGGGCCGGCCGGCGAACGGCCCGGTGCCGTTGACCGCATCCGCGGCGACGTCGCCAAACGTCAGCGCGACATCGACGTCGCCGCGTTCGAGGCGGTCGAGGTTCTCGGCCGAGCCGTTGGTGGGCACCGCCACCGCTTCGTAGCCGGGCATGTGCCGGTTGATAACGTCCGCGTAGCCGCCGCCGACCTGGTTGAAGACGCCGTTGGTCGGGCCGGTCCCGATCGTGATCTCGCCCTGGTGCCACAGCGGCTGTCCCAGATCCGCCCGCGCGCAGCCGGAAACGGCAGCCGTCACGGCCACCACTACTGCTATTGCGAGCCGTGCTCTCACAACTGCCCCGGTACGCGGGCCCCCGGCTCAAGCGCGGTGGCGACGCGCTGGGCCAGCAGAGCCGTCTCGTAACCGGTCTGGCCGAGATCACAGCCGGGGGCCGCGAGCACGGCCAGGTGGGCGCGGTCGCCGACCGCCATGATCAGCAGTACGCCGCCGTCCATGTCCACGACGGTCTGGCGTACGCGTCCGGTGGAAAGGCTGGTGGCCGCGCCCAGCGTGAGGCTGACCAGCCCGCTGGTGATGGCGGCGAGGCGGTCGGCCTCGTCGACGGGCAGCCCCTCGGTGGCGGCCAGCGCGAGCCCGTCGACCGACACCGCGAGCGCGTAGGCGATGTGCGGTACGCGCCGGGCGAAGGTCGTGAGCAGCCAGTCGAGGTTGCCGGAGTCGATGGTGCTGTCTGGCATGGGAGTTCCTGTCGCGGTGAGGTTTCCAGGGCGGGGGTGGATCCGGCCTACCGGGCCGGCGGAGCCTCTTTCTGCGCCGCCGCCAAGCCCGAGGCGAGGCTCGACAGGCGGGCACGGGCCAGCTCCGGATCGAGGATCTGGCGATCGGTGGTGGCGGCCGGGGCGGCCGGGACGACAAGTGCTTCGCCGGGTGCGCGCAGCGGCAACCCGGCCGCGGTGGACCGACCGCCGTTGGCGGTGCTGAACCGCTTGCGCTGCGCTTCGAAGCTCGTCGCGTCGAAGTGACCCTGCGGGTCCGCGTCGAGCCGGACGGTGTCGGCCGACCGGGCGTCGAGGACGAACGCCGGCACGACCGATGGCTGCACATCGGGCTGGATCGGCATGGCCGGCGTGAACCCCGGCGGGGGCGGCACCGGGGGCAGGGCCGCCGCCGGGATCAACGGCCGCGGCAGCTCGGGCACCGGTGACGCGTACGGCAGCGCACCGGCCGGCGGGCGTTCGATCTCCACCGTCCGCGTGGACAACTCCGTACCGCGTTGCAGCTGGACCGCGTGCGCCGGGGGCAGCAGGCGGATCGGCAGGCGTACCAAGGCTACCGTCCCCGTCGCCGGCCCGCTGCGCAGCTCCACGTGGATCTCCAGCCGCTGCGCCAGCCGCGCCACTACGGTCAGGCCCATCCGGCTGGCCGACTCGCTCGTCAGCACTCCGGGGTGGCTCAGGAGACTGTTGTAACGGTCCAGCTGCTCCGTGGGAATGCCGATGCCGCGGTCGTAGATCTGGATCGTCAGCGCGTCGACCGTCCTATGGGAAGAGACGACGACCTTGGTGCCCGGCGGGGAGAAGACGACCGCGTTCTCCAGCAACTCCGCCAGCAGGTGCACGAGGTCGCCGACGGCGTACGCGTCCACCCAGGCTTCCTGGACCGCGGTCGCGTCGATGCGGGCGTACTCCTCGATCTCGGAGGCCGCCGCCATCACAAGGTCGGACACCAGCTCCGGCTGCGAGAACGTCCGGCCGGGATCGGCGCCGGCCAGCACCAGCAGGTTCTCCTCGTTGCGGCGCATACGAGCGGCCAGGTGGTCGAGCAGGAACAGCCGGTGCAGCGTATCGGGGTCGGTCTCGGCCCGCTCGAACTCGTCGATCAGCTGCAGCTGCCGCTGGATCAGCGTCTGGCCACGCCGGGACAGTGCGACGAACGTGCGCGCCACGTCCAGCCGCAGCAGCGCCTGGTCGGCGGCGAGCCGCAACGCCTGCCGATGCAGGCCGCTCAGAGCCGCCGACAGCTCACCGATCTCGTCGTTGTCGCCACCGGCGAGCAAGGCCGTCACGCGATCCTGCGATGCCTGCGTCACCGACCGGACCGTGACCGGGCTCGGCGCCGCGGACACGGCTGCCACCGCCTCCGGCAACTCCGCCGACGTGACCAATTGCGCGGCCCGGCGTACGCGCCGCAACCGGCGGCTGAGGCTGACCGCGAAGACAGCAGCGGTCACGATCGCCAGGACCACCACCGACAGCGTCAGTACGCCGGTCGTCGTCGCCTCGTTCTGGGCGTCGGCCCGCAAGACGGCGGCGTCGGACTCCAGCTCGGTGATGACCTCCAGCTGGAACAGGTAGAGGCGGCGCAGCGAATTGGTCTGCGCGATGTACCACGTATCCGGGTCGACATCGACCACCCCGGGCGTACGCAGGGCCGCCTCGATGAGCGTACGCGCCTTGTCGACGTCGGGGCCGTTGACGACCTCGGCGTACCGGGCCCGGATCGCCGGCCCGGCGATGCCCCGGAACTGGGCGAGCCGGTCGAGTTCGGCTCCCCGCAGCGCGGCCAGCTCGGCCAGTTCGCCGGGCAGGAAACGGCCACGGGCGAACACATCACGCAACAGGCTGCGCTGCTCAGCCGCCTTGTGATCGGCCGCAGTCAGCACTGCGACGGCTCGCGCCTGTCCGGCCAGCCGGGGTGCGACCGGTTCGACCGATATCGCCTCCGCCATCGTCACGAGCGCCTGCGTCAGGTCGCCATAGGACTTCTGCGGGCTCGAACCGTCCGACGTGGGCGGGCGTACCGCGGAGGCGCGCATCCGGCCGAGTTCAGCGAGCTGGCCGCGGGCCCGGGTGACCGCGTCGGCCAGGCCCCGCGACGGCGTCGCGACGCCGGAGACGGCTTGCTGGAAGGCTTGTGCGGCCGAGTCCGTGCGGGCCTGCTGCGCGGTGAGCAGCTGCAGGCCGGCCTTGCCGCCGCGCAGCAACAGATCGGTGGTCTCGGCGACCTCCTGCTCCAGTTGATGGTTCAGCCGGACGGTGGCTGTGAGAGCGTGGGACAGCGCGAGCGAGCGTCCGGCCGATCGCGCGGTGTCCACTGCGGTCTGGGTCTGCACGAGACCCAGAACGGCCAGCCCCGCGGTCGTGACCGCGATGGGCAGGAGCAGGCGGACCCGGACGGACTTGAGCGGGCTGCGCCGGCCGTGGCCGTGCACCACCCGATCACCGTCGCCGGGATCGCCGCCATCCCTCCTGGGCATTTTCTGGACCTCCCCCAGTTAACCCCCTTGCCAGAGACTCCGCCGCTGATGACGGGCACACAACCCCCCAATGGGGCGCGCACGTCTCCGCCAGACGGATGCCCGGCCGCCGGTTTGGGCGGATCGCTCGCCGTTTACGGCCGTATGCATGCCCGCGGCCCCTTACCGCGACCGGCGCTCACCCTGGCCCCCGCCATGATCTGGTTTAGATCCGTGCAATATCCCTGATCTAAACCAGATCATGGCGGGGGCGGGTGGGTTACTCGCTGGAGAAGGCGGCGTCGAAGGCCGCGGCCGGGGCGTCGAAGGCGAGACGCCGCACGAACCGCACCGCCTCGGCCGCGCCGACGAGCCGGTCCATGCCGGCGTCCTCCCACTCCACTGAGATCGGTCCGGTGTAGCCGATCGCGTTCAGCGCCCGGAAGCAGTCCTCCCAGGGCACGTCGCCGTGTCCGGTGGAGACGAAGTCCCAGCCGCGCCGCAGGTCGGCCCAGCCCAAGTGGGACGACAGGCGACCGCGCCGGCCGTCGCCCATGCGTACCTTCGTGTCTTTGCAGTCGACATGGTAGATCCGGTCAGCGAAGTCGAGGATGAAGTTCACCGGATCCACACCCTGCCAGACCATGTGCGACGGGTCCCAGTTCAGCCCGAACGCCGGCCGGTGGCCGATCGCCTCCAGCGTCCGCACCGTCGTGTAGTAGTCGTACGCGATCTCGCTCGGGTGCACCTCGTGCGCGAAGCGAACCCCCACCTGGTCGAAGACGTCGAGGATCGGGTTCCACCGGTCGGCGAAGTCGGCGTACCCGGCGTCGACCATGGACGCCGGTACGGGCGGGAACATCGCCACGGTGTGCCAGATGGACGATCCGGTGAACCCGACGACGGTGGTCACACCGAGCTTGGCCGCCGCCCTAGCGGTGTCCTTCATCTCGTCCGCGGCCCGCTGCCGTACGCCCTCGGGCGAGCCGTCGCCCCAGATCCGGGCGGGCAGGATTCCCTTGTGGCGCTCGTCGATCGGATGGTCGCACACCGCCTGGCCGACCAGGTGGTTGGAGATCGCCCAGACCTCCAGGTTGTACTTGGCCAGCGTCTCGCGCTTGCGAGCGACGTAGGTGTCGTCGGACACCGCCTTGTCCACCTCGAAGTGGTCGCCCCAGCAGGCGATCTCCAGCCCGTCGTAGCCCCACTCGGAGGCCAGCCGGCACACCTCCTCGAACGGCAGGTCGGCCCACTGGCCGGTGAACAGGGTGATCGGTCGCGCCATGGTCGCTCCTTCAGTCAGCAGTGGGGTCCCGAGGCGGGCGCGGACGCTCGCCCGCCCCGGGTGGTTGTGCGTCAGGCGGTGCCGACCCCGGCCCCGCCGAACTCGATCCAGTTGAGGTTGAACAGGTTGGTGGCCGGCCCGCCGGAGATCGAGCGGAACACCAGGAAGAGCCGGTGGGTTCCGCCTGGATCGGCGATCGGGAACTGCTGCGCCGCGTAGTCGTTGTTTCCGGTCGTCGCGTTGACCGTCACGGTCGTCAGCAGCGGCCCGTCGACCGCGTCGAGCCGCAGCTCGACCCGGGCTCGGGGCGTACCCGCGGTCGCCCCGCTGCCGCCGGACGTCCGCAGCGTCAGCGAATTCATGTTGAGCAGGTTGACCGAGCGGTTCACCGCGATCCAGTCACCCGGATCGAGGCTGTTGCGGTGCAGGGCCCCGCCGCCCGGGTCGGTGGTCAGCGTCGTCGCGGTGCCCGACTGGTCGGTGGCGTACTCCAGCTCCTGCCGCTTCTGCTGCAGGATGATCTGGTCGGTGCCGGTCAGCGCGGGCTGGCCGTTGGCGCCCAGATCGGTGTACGCCCCGGTCAGCCCGGCGTACAGGTAGCCGCTGGCGTGGGTGGCGTCGGCCGGATCGGTCTGGTACACGCCCGAGCATCCGGTCTGCGTACCCTCGCCGTGGCCGTGCGAGTCGTGACCGAGCGCGAACGAGAACTTCACGCGCTCGCAGTCGATCGACGGGTCTTCGGGGTCGGTCGCCGTGATGGACCACGCGATGCGGTCGCCCCAATTGAAGAATCCGCCGTCGACCGGTGCCGTCAGCCTCACCGTCGGTGCCGTGTTGCCGACCGTTATCGACGTGGTGGCCGTACCCGTCTTGCCGCTGGAGTCGGTCACCGTGAGCTTCGCGGTGTAGACGCCGTTGGCGGTGTAGGTGAACGACGGGTTCGGGTCGACGGAGTCGACCGTACCGTCGCCCGTGAGGTCCCAGGCGAACTTGATGGAGTCGCCGGGATCGCGGTCGTTGCTGCCGTCGCTGGAGAACGCGACCGTCAATGGCGCGTGCCCGCTCGTCGGCGTGGCCCGCAGTACGGCGGTCGGTGCGTGGGTTCCCTTGACGTAGCTGAACTTCACCAGCAGGGCGTCGGGGTTGGCCCGGAAGAAACCGTCCCCATAGGACATGAGGTAGAAGTTCCCGTCGGAACCCCAGCGCATGTCCATCGGCGCGTCACAGATGAACGGCCGCACGTTCCGGTTCGCCGACACGTCACCGCAACTGAGCAGGTCGTTGATGAGGAACACGTTTCCGCTGGAGTCCAGCCGGATCTCGCGCAGGAAGTCGCGCGTGAACTCGCCGAAGAAGACGGCGTTGTCGTAGTACGCCGGGAACTTCGTCGGATTGCGATTGCCGGGGTCGAAGTGGTAAGGCGCCGCACCGTGCGGGCCGACACCACCGGTGAGCAACTGTGGGAACAGCTGCGGGCAGGTGCCCGGCGGAGTGGTGGTGTAGTACGCCGGGCAGGGCGTACCGAGCGGTGTCGTCGGGTTGTTGTCCTGATAGGAGTACCACAGTTCGGACTTGGCGATCGGCGGTGTGTGGACGAGCCCGGTGTTCCACCGCGACGTGTTGTCCGGTCCCTGGGCCGGGTCACCGCACTCGAACGGTACGCCCTGCGTCGTGCCGGCCGCGAAGTTCCACTTGTAGTAGGGAAGCTCCGGTGCGACACACATCGGCCAGCCGTAGTTCGAGGGTTGCCGCACGATCTGCATGCGGCCGGTGCCCGCCGGTCCCCGGAACACGGTCGGCGTCTGCGCGTCCGGCGAATAGTCGGTCACGTACGCCACATCGTTCTCGTCGAGGTTGAGCCGGAACGGGTTGCGGAAGCCCATCGCGTATACCTCGGCGCGGGCGCCGGGCGTACCCGGTGCGAAGAGGTTGCCCGAAGGGATGGTGTAGGAGCCGTCGGCTTCCACGTGGATCCGCAGGAGCTTGCCCCGCAAATCGTTGGTGTTGGCCGCGGACCGGCGCGCGTCGACATAAGGCGCGTTGTAGCACGGCGCCGGGCAGGCCGCCGTCGGGTTGACGGTCACCTCGTCGTTGAACGGCGAGAAGCCGCCGGAGTTGCCGCTGCCGGCCGGGGTGTCGTCGCCGGTCACCATGAGCAGGTTGCCGTGCGAGTCGAACCGGATCTCCCCGGCCACGTGACAGCAGGCGCCGCGATCGGTACCGACCCGCAGGATCTGCTGCTCGCTGGCGAGGTCGAGGTGGGGCGTGGGTTCCTCGACGAACTTGAACCGCGACAGCTGGTTGTAGCCGCGGTAGATGTCCCAGGCGTTGGGGTCGGTGCTGCTGGTCGGTGCGTTGGTCAGCGGGGTGTTCAGGGGTGGTGCGTAGTACAGGTACACCCAGTGGTTCGTGGCGAAGTCCCGGTCGACGGCGCCGCCGTACAGGCCGTCCTCGTCGTGGGTGTACACGGGAATGGTGGCGATGACGGAACTGGCGCCGGTGGCCGGATCGTGCAGCCGCACATCCCCGGTCCGAGCCGTCTGGATGACGCGGCCGTCGGGCAGGACGTCGAACTCGATCGGCTCGCCGATGTTCGGCGGCGCCGCGATGACCGTCTGCTCGTAATTCGCCAGAACCGTGGCACCGCAGTCGCCGTCGCCCCGCCCCGCGGCCCAGGAGATGGCGGCGCTGAGGCTGGTGAGGAACGGGCCGGCTTCGTACTGGGCGGGCGTACCGCCCAGGCCGGTATAGAACGAGCGGCCGCCCTTGTAGTCCTTGCACCACACGATGGGGTGGTCGAAGCCCATCGAGCCGCCGCTGTAGGTCTTCTCGTCGACGGTGGCCAGGACGTGGGAGACGCCTCGCACGTTGGCCGTGAAGTTGTAGTAGGAGTCGGTGACGGGCCAGTACTCCGGCAGCCCGGCGCTGGCCGGGTGGACCCGGTCGGCCACCTTCACCGTGGCCGCGGTGGCCGCGGACGAGCCGTTCGGCCGCGCGCCGAGCACGTCGGTGAGGAACTGCCAGTTCGGGTCGGTGGCGACGGCCGAATGTACGCCCACGAAACCGCCGCCGTCGTGGAAGTAGTCCTCGAAGGCGGCCCGCTGGCCGGCGGTGAACTGCCGCCCGGCGGTGTCGAGGAACACGACGGCCCGGAACTGCTTGAGGTGCGGCAGGTCGAACTTGCGAACGTCGCCGGTGACCTCGACGGTGAACCGGCCGTCGTTGCCGAGCGCCTTGATGGCGCCGGCACCGGCCGTCGATACCGCGCTGTCCGGCCCGGTGAGCACGAGAATCTTGTAGGAAATCCCATTGGGCGCCGCGACCGCAGGTGCGGGCGCGGCGGCGGTGATGGCTACCAGGCTGCTAGCCACGAGCCCAAGGCTGGCGGCGAGACTGATAGCCTTTCGCTTGTCGGTGATACGCATGGGGTTCTCCTCCGGCGTGACCACCACCTCCGTTCCGCCCAGGGCCGATCTGCCCCGCAACAGGAGAACGGTCCTGGACGGACGGTGCGGTGGCACGGGTCAGGCGGGGGTCAGCCGCGCCAGCCCGCGATCGTGCTGTAGCTGAACCGAGCCGACTCCAGGGACTGGTGAGGCGCGGTCGTGGGATTGCCGGGTGCGTTGTCCTGCTCGTAGTTCGGGTGGTGGTAACCCTTCTTGCCGACCGTGGCCAGGAACTCGTGCAGAGGCAGTACGCCCCGGCCGACCGGCACGAAGGTGTAGCCGTCCGCGGTCGCCGCCGGTACGCCGTCCTTGACGTGGAACAGCGGGAACCGTTCGGGCGCCGCTGCGACGACGGGAAGCGGATCGAAGATGCTCGGCTGCACCACGCCGTCTGCATCCACATAGGACTGGTAGCGGTGCTGCGCCACGTAGCCCCAGTAGATGTCCATCTCGAAGTAGACCAGCTGCGGATCCACGAGCGTGAAGAAGTACTCCAGCGCCCGCAGGCCCGACGAGCGGGTCGGCCGGCCGTTGGCGTCCGGCGGTCCGGCGTCGAGCAGGAAGTTGTACTCGGCGTGATGGTTGTGCTGGTAGAGCCCGATGCACCGGGCGGCGGCGCGCGTACCGAAGGCGTTGAAGTTGTCCGCGGCGATCTCCCAATCCGCCTTGTAGCGGCTGTTCGTGGGGATCGAGGCGGTGCCCAGGTAGGGCAGGCCGAGGATCTCGGCGATGTCGAGCTGCGCTTCGAACGCGTCCGGATTGGCGAAGTTGAAGCCGATGTGGCTGCCGTTGCCGGCCAGGCCGTTGTCGTCGAGCAGCTGGCGGATCTCGGCCGGGGTGATCTGGCGGCCCAGGATCGCGGTGTTCTGGTTGTACCCGGCGAATTCCACCTCCTTGTAGCCGATCGCGGCCAGTTGCTCGAAGACGTACTGGAAACCGCCGCCGATGCCGGCCGCCGGGTTCGGTGCCCGGCTGACGATGTCGCGTACGGTGAACAGCTGGATGCCGCGCTTCCCGGGTGGCACGGTCACGCCGTTGTTGTCCACCGAGGACGAAGCGAGCGCGGGCTCACCGGCGAACCCGATGGCAGCACCGGCGGCGAGCCCGACCGCCCCGAGCAGCCGCCGGCGGTCGAGCCGGACCTGTGTGGGGTCGAATGTTCTGCGAAGGTGCATTCCTCCTCCTTGGGGGAATCGGAGTGGTATCGCCGCGCACCGGCTGCGTCACCGGTGCGCCTGAGCCAGTTCCGCCGCCACCTCCGTCCAGGCGGAGTTGGCGGCGGCCGACCGCTGCACCGCGTCGAGCACCTCCTGCACCTGCAACGCGTCCGCAAAGGACGGACGCGGGTCGGTGCCGTCCGCGACCGCCTGCACGAAGTCGTGCATCTGGTGCGTGAACGAGTGCTCGTAGCCGATGATGTGGCCGGGTGGCCACCAGGCCGACAGGTACGGGTGGTCGGCCTCGGTGACCAGGATCCGGCTGAAGCCCTGCTCGGCCGACGGCCGGGTCGCGTCGTAGAACTCCAGCTCGTTGAGGCGCTCCAGGTCGAAGGCGAGCGAGCCGAGCGACCCGTTCACCTCGATCCGCAGCGCGTTCTTGCGCCCGGTGGCGAAGCGAGTGGCCTCGTAGGTGGCCACCGCTGCGCCGTCGAGCCGCGCGGTGAACAGGGCCGCGTCGTCCACCGTCACCCGGCCGAGCGCCTGGTTGTCGCCGTTCGGCCCGCTACCGTCCACTGAGGACGCTGCTAGGCCGCTCGACGACAGCGGGATCGGGCGTTCGCGGATGAACGTCTCGGTGAGCGCGCTCACCCCGGTGATCTGCTGACCGGTCACGTACTGCGTGAGATCGATGATGTGCGCACCGATGTCGCCGAGCGCACCGGAACCGGCGCGCTCGGCCTGCAACCGCCACACCAGCGGGAACTGCGGATCGACGATCCAGTCCTGCAAGTAGACGGCGCGGACGTGCCGGATGGCGCCCACCCGGCCGGCCGCTACGAGCTGACGCATCAACGCGGCGGCCGGCACCCGGCGGTAGTTGAACCCGCACAGGACGCGTACGCCGGCCGCCTGCGCTGCGCGTACCATCGCTCGCGCCTCGTCGACCGTATTGGCCAGCGGCTTCTCGCACATCACGTGCTTGCCCGCGGCCAGGGCGGCGAGGGTGATCTCGGCGTGGCTGTCGCCGGGCGTACACACGTCGATGACGTCGATGTCGTCGCGGACGACCAGCTCACGCCAGTCGGTGGTGTACGCGTCCCAGCCGAGGCGGTCCGCGGCGGCGGCGACGTTGGCCTCGTCCCGGCCGCAGACCGCTGCCATCCGGACCCGCAGGGGCAGGTCGAAGACGCGGTTCACGGTACGCCAGGCCTGCGAGTGCGCGGCGCCCATGAACGCGTAGCCGACCATGCCGACCCGCAGTTCTCGTTTCGTGGCCACTGGTGGTCCCTTTCTTCGTAGAACTGCGGTCAGAACCCGAGCTTGAGGTAGTTGCTCGCGTTCTCCTTCGTGATCGTCTCGGAGGCGAGGATGATCTCCTTGGGCACCTGCAGCTCGACGAGGTCGGCCAGCCCTCGGCCCTGCGCGATGAGGCGGGCCAGCGAGATCGCCGAGGACGCCATCGACGGGCTGTAGGTGACCGTCGCCTTCAGGACGGACTTGTCGGCGGCGATGTCCTCGATCGCCTTCTTCGATCCGGCCCCGCCGACCATGAGGAACTCGTTGCGGTTGGCCGCGTTGATCGCCGCGAGTACGCCGATACCCTGGTCGTCGTCGTGGTTCCAGAGGGCGTCCATCTTCGGCAGCGCCTGCAGCAGGTTGCGGGCCTCGGCCTGACCGGTGTCGGCGGTGAACCGGGCCGCCCGGCGGTTGGCCACCTTGAAGCCGTAGGTCGTCAGCGCGTCGGCGAAGCCCTTGCTGCGCTCCTGCGTCAGCTCCAGCTCGTCCATGCCGGCGATCTCGCCGATGATGGGGCTGGCGATGTTCTTGGCCTTCATCGCCTTGCCGATGTAGTGGCCGGCGGCCACGCCCATGCCGTAGTTGTCGCCCTTGATCTGCAGCCGGTACGCCAGCGCGTCGGGGAACGCGCGGTCGAGGTTGACGACCGGGATACCGGCCTCCATCGCCTTGAGACCGAACGCGTTGAGTTCCTTGCCGTCGTGCGGCAGCAGGACGATCACGTCGGGCTTCTCGGCGATCAGCGTGTCGAGCGCGGCCCGCTGGGCGGCCGCGTCCTTGCCCGCCTCGACCTGCTTGAAGGTGACGTCCGGGTACGCGCCCGCCTGAGCCTTGGCGTTGTTGGTGATGGCGGCGATCCAGCCGTGGTCGGCGGCGGGCGCCGAGAAGCCGATCGTGACCTGCTTTCCGGCCGCGGCGTTGGGGTTGGTGCCGGAGTCGGCGCCCTTGGTCTGCGCGGTGGTCGGCGCGTTCTCGTTGCTGGTGCAGGCGGCGAGCAGAGCGCTCGCGCCGACAGCGGTGCCACCGATGAGGAAGCGACGCCGCGAGGTGTTGCTCAGACTCATGATCATCTCCCGGGGATGGGGCGGAAATGGGTGTGTTCGGCCTGGCGAACGTCCCCTGTGGACGTTCACCCTGGTGGCGGAGGGGAGCCGGTCGGGCCCCGCTCAAGATCCCGGCAGGATCAGGGATAGTGCACAGATCTTGGTTCAAGATCTGAGCAATAACCCCGATCTTGTCGCGATCATGGGGTTCTGCGAGCGGTCATGGGGTTCTGCGACGGATGAGGTTGCTGACGGAGCTGAACCGGAACTGCTGGATCAGGACGGCGAGCACGATGATGCCGCCCTT
>Ga0114129_10006081_pt1 | contig 17110 bp, 12 predicted proteins | sample RhiMetdeltSRZDD1_FD_80071 | JGI IMG/M metagenome (GOLD analysis project Ga0114129, IMG submission 80071) | Populus rhizosphere microbial communities from Tennessee, USA - Rhizosphere MetaG P. deltoides SRZDD1 (version 2) (version 2) | ecosystem: Host-associated > Plants > Roots > Rhizosphere >... | reverse complement strand
CCGGCGAGCGACGGCGTCCCGGGAGGGATCGGCGGTGGCGGCGGCAGCTGTGCGATCGCCGCCAGTTGTAGGACGTCGAGCGCCGCACCGGTTTGGCCCGGCCCGTACGGCGGCAGCTGTCGAAGCATGGCACCGACGTCGCAGCCGGTGAGCGCTGGATTCCCGGCGAGCGTCGCGGCGATGCGGCCCGCGACTTGCGGCGCGGCGAAGGACGTCCCGCTCGAGTAGATGGAGCCGGGCTTCACGTCCAGGCTGATCGGCGAGAGATTGCACGCCTGCGCGAACACGGGTACCGCGGCGCCGAACGCCCCGGGCGCGAGATTGGGGCCGTCCAGACCGCCGACAGGCACCAGGCAGCTCGTCAACTGCAGATCGCTTTCAAGAGGGACGTCGATGTTGCCCGCGGCATTGACCCACGCGAGCTTGCCGCCCGCCAGCTCGTTCAGATTCGCGATGACCTCCTCGTTCAACCCGGCGAGCAGTTCGCTGTTGGCCGTCGCGCATTCGGCGCGCGCCAGATCGCGCTTGGTCTGGTCCGGCGAGTCGAGATCCGGCGTCGCCTGGAGATCGCACTCCGCCGTTGTCGCCGACATGTTCACGACGAAGCGTTGGCCCGGGCGGTCGGTAATCGCCTTCTGAATCTGCTCGAGCGTCGCCCCGAAGTCGTTCTGCCGCTGAATCTCGATGACGTTGCGTCCAATCTGGAACAACGGCGCGCCCGAAGGTGACTTTCCGGCGGAGTCGATGGCGTAGGCCGCCACGACGTCGCCGTGCCGCGCTGTGTCGGATGTGGGAGGCTGGGGTCCGAATTCATCGACGACGATCATCACCACGTCGCCGGCGTTCGCGGGCCGCGCCGACGGCGGCGGCTCCTGATACCACGCCTTGCCCGTGGTCGACGTGCACACGCTCGCGCCGCTCGACAGATACAGATTGGGACCGACGTGACCGACGCCGCCAAGGATGCGCAGCTTGAGGATCAGCTTGCCGACATTCGCCGGATCCGATACCTGGACCTGAATCAGACGCAGCGGCGTCAACTCGCCGATGATCTGTCCGCCATTGGAGGCGATCGCGCCACGCGCCGCCTGCTGTTCGGCGGCCGTCGCCGTCTTCTTCATGAAGACGAGGAGTTGATTCGAGGCACCGGACAGCGTATGGCCGCCGGGCAGCGTGATTGTGAAGCGACCCGACGGCGCGACCAGTGCAGACGGCGGGACTGGAACAATCGGCGTTTGGGGTTGTGCCCTAACGATACTTGGAAGTGCAACGACCAGAACCCATGCTGATACCTGGCTCGACACCCGACCCATACTCGGTCCCCCTCAGGAAGGGGCACACAGTAATCGACCCGAGGCATGCGACACAAGAGGTAAATAGCGGCATTAGTGCTCATCGACACACGGATGCTCGCTGTTGCCCACTTGGCTTTTGCGTCTGGCCGGAATCAACGGTCACGAGCGAGGTTTTCTGCGGTTCGTTTGCTGCGGCGCGTCGGTCGTCAGCCGCTTCGGCGCCGTTGCCCGCCAGGCCGCTTCGAGCGCGCGACGCACCGGCGCAACCTTCGCCATATCCAGCCGGACGTTGGTCGCGCCCCGACTGCCCCACGTCCCCTTGATCGGCACGAAGACGTCGGGTTCGGCGGTCGAAAACAGCAGCTGCTCGGACGGCGTGAGCTTGACCATCGCCCAGCCGCGGCCCGGATAGCCGAGCGTCGCGAAGATCTTTCCGCCGACGCGAAAGTCCGGATGATTCATGTGCGCGCGCTCCTCCGCCCCGGGGAGCGCCAGCGCCAGCTTGCGGAAGCCGTCTTCGGTCATCGTTCCACTCGCACGCGTTTTCGAGTACGCTACCGCGCCGTGACCGGTCCTGTCGAGGCAGCCTCGCACGCTCTCCCGACCACGTGACGCCGACGCCCTGGGTTCAAGTCTACGATCCCCTCGGGAATCCGTGGATTAGTACCGCGGCGGCTGCCCTGCCGATCGTGCTGCTGCTGGTCGCGCTGGGCGTGCTCGAGTGGCGCGCGCACATCGCGGCGCTGACCGGGCTCGTCGCCGCGCTCGCGGTCTCTATCCTTATATATGGGATGCCGGCGCAGCTGGCCGCCGCGACCGCGCTCTACGGCGCCGCGTACGGCCTGCTCCCGATCGGCTGGATCATCGTCAACGCCGTCTTTCTCTACAACCTCACCGTCCACACCGGCCAGTTCGAGATCGTGAAGTCGTCGGTGGCGCACCTCTCCGACGACCGCCGCGTCCAGGCGCTGCTCATTGCCTTCTCGTTCGGCGCCTTCATCGAGGGCGCATCGGGGTTCGGCACGCCGGTCGCGATCTGCTCGGCGCTGCTGATGGGCCTCGGCTTCACGCCGTTGTACGCCGCGGGCCTGTCGCTCATCGCCAACACGGCGCCGGTCGCATTCGGCGCGATCGGCACGCCGATCCTCACGCTCGCCGCCGTCACCGGGATTCCCGCGATGACGCTCGGCGCGATGGCCGGCCGTCAGCTCCCGTTCGTCTCGCTGCTGGTTCCCGCATGGTTGGTGGCGACGATGAGCGGCTGGAAGGGGCTGCGTGGCGCGTGGCCGGCCGTCCTGGTCTGCGGCGGCGTGTTCGCGATCGTGCAGTTCCTCTGGAGCAACCTCGTCGGCCCCGAGCTCGTGGACATCGTCGGCGGCCTCGGATCGCTCGTCGCGCTCGCGCTCTTCTGCCGCGTGTGGAAGCCGGCGGAGACCTTCGAGTTCCCGGACGCGCCGCCGGCGGAGCGAGCGGCGGTACGCGCGGAGCGATCGGTCCTCGTCAGGGCCTGGATGCCGTGGGTCTTCCTCAGCGTCGTGGTGATTCTGTGGGGCCTCGCGCCCATGAAGGCATTCCTGAACGGAGGCTCGACGGCGCTGGCCGCCTATCGCGCCGGCAAACCGCCGGCGACGAGCATGGTGCTGGCGCCGACGTGGGACGTGCCGCTGCTCCACCGGTTCGTCTTCCGCGAATTCCCGGTCGAGCCGACCGCGGTCGATCGCGCGCAGATGCAGGACCCGGCGTACCGCAACCGGCGCGCCGAAGCGGCCCGCTTTACGCTGAACTGGGTGTCGGCGACCGGCAGCGGCATCCTGCTCGCCGCGATCCTGACGGCGATCTACCTGCGCGTGCCGTTCGGCCAGGTGCTATCGATCGCGGCGCTGACGCTGAAACGGATGCGCGCGCCGCTGCTCACGATCGCGCTGATGCTCTCGCTCGGCTTCGTGACGCGCTACGGCGGCACCGACGCGACGCTCGGACTCGCCTTCACGCGCACGGGCGTCCTCTATCCGTTCTTTGCGACCCTGCTCGGGTGGCTCGGCGTCGCGCTGACGGGATCGGACACGAGCTCGAACGTGCTGTTCGGCAGCCTGCAGAAGATCACGGCGCAGCAGCTCGGGTTGAATCCGGTGCTGATCACGACGGCGAACAGCACCGGAGGCGTGATGGGCAAGATGATCGACGCGCAGAGCATCGTCGTCGCGACCGCGTCGACCGGTCAGCACGGATCGGAAGGACGGATCCTGCGATTCGTGTTCTGGCACAGCCTCGCGCTGGCGGCGATCATGGGCATCATCGTCATGCTGCAGGCGTACGTGTTTCCGTGGATGATCCCATCATAGTTGTCGACCAGCTTGTCGAGCGAATCCTCGTGTGGGCGATGACAAGGAGCGCGACGAGCGACGTTTTGATGCGCATGATGCCTCCACAACGCCGGGATGATGCGCGATAATGCGATCGAGTCGGGATTCGGGATTTGGGGTTCGGGATTACTTCAGAGAACGGGTCGGCAGTGGTCAGGCTCGACATCTGGCTCGACGTGGCGTGTCTGTTCAAGACGCGGTCCGAAGCGCAGAAGGCCTGCCGGGCGGGCAAGATCGAGGTGAATCGTCAGACCGCCAAGCCGAATCGGCTGGTGCGGCCCGGCGACGAGATCGCGATCGGCCGCCCTTTCGGTCGCACGCAACGTGTGAAAGTGCTCGGCGTCGCCGATCGCCACGTCGCGAAGGCGCAGGCGCGCGAGCTTTATGAAGACTTGACGCCGCCGCCGACCCCGGAAGAGATCGAGGCGCGGCGGCTCGAGCGGATCTATCGCGCAGCGGTCACGCCGCCGCGCGCGCCGGACAAGCGCGAGCGGCGCGCGCTGCGGCGGTTGAGAGGACGTGACTGACTACTTCTTCTTCGAGGCCGGCTTGGCCGGCGTCGCCGCCGGTTTCGACTCGATTTCCGTCGCCACCATCTTGTAGTGGACGGTGACTTTGTCGCCGACCTTCGGCGTGCCCTTCGTGTCCTTCGACGTTTCGAAGGTCCACGTCTCCTTCGCGCTCTTCTCCACGGACACCGTGTTGCCGTCGACCGCCTTCACCGTACCGGTGAACTGATACGACTTGGCCGCGGCGTCGCCGCCGGCGACGCATGCGAGCACGAACGCCACGATCACGAGCACGCCGAAGCACACGCGTCGCATGGAGCACTCCTCGTCTATTCGGGGCGATTGCCGATGTCACCGCCGGTCGCGCCCGTTCCCTGGCGGTAATTGCGCGTTCCCCCGGTTTCGGTCCCCGTGCCGCCCGTCACGCCTTCCGTCACGTCGCGGGATCCCGGATGCTGGGACTCGCCGTGCTGCGATCCACCCTCGAGCGGCTCGTAGGCGTCGGGATCGCTGACTTCGTCGTCGCTGTGGCTCGATCCGCGGACGCGATCGCGCGCCGCCGGCACCGGATCGATATCGCCGAGGATACCGCGATTCATGCGGTCGAGATCGTCTTTCGCCATGATGACACCTCTCCTATGCTGGTTTCCTCCACGCCAGGTGTCTTCAAACGAAGTGCCAGCTTCAGCCACACGCGCAGCACCTCAGCCACGCTCCACGCCTGGGCAATGCACCCGCGCGGCGTGAACGGCGGATTGGCGTCGAAGATCTCGCTGATCGATCCGATGCACGCTTCGTCGAGGTGCTTCACGAAGCCGTCGAGCGCGTGCCGCGCCCCCGCGTCGTCGTCGGGATGGACTTTGAGCCAGGCATCGACGAACGGCCCGACCAGCCACGCCCAGACCGTGCCCTGATGGTAGGCCGCGTCGCGCGTGCGGAGGTCGCCGTAATAGCGCGGCTTGAACTCGGGATCGGTCGGCGCCAGCGATCGGAGACCTACCGGCGTGAGCAGCTGATCGCGCACGATGCGCATCACCGAGGTCCACCGGTCGCGCTCGAGCACTTCGTGCGGCAGCGCGATCGCCAGGACCTGGTTCGGGCGGCAGCTCGCATCGTCGCGCCCCTGCTCCGTGTCGACGACGTCGTACAGGTAGCCGCCGTCGGCGTACCAGAAGCGCTGGTTGAACGATCGCTTCGCCTGTTCGGCGCGCTCGGCGTACTCGGCCGCGGCCGCGTCGCCCTGCTCAGCGGCCCAGTCGTGCATCCACCGGAGCGCGTTGTACCACAACGCGTTGATCTCGACGGCCTTGCCGCGGCGCGGCGTCACCACCCAGCCTTCAACCTTCGCGTCCATCCACGTCAGCTGGTAGCCCGGCGCGCCCTGCGCCAGCAGCCCGTCGCGAGGGTCGACGTGAATCCCGAAGCGCGTGCCGCGCACGTGCGCCTCGACGATGCGCTTCAGCGCCGGATAGAGCGTCGACAGCGTCAGGCGATCGCCGGTGGTCGCGACGTAGCGCGACAGGGCATGGAAGAACCACATGGTCGCATCGGCGGTGTGGTAGAGCCCCTCCCTCTCGCCCTCGGGAAACAGGTTCGGGATCAACCCGTCGCGCACGTAGTGCGCGAAGGTACGGAGGATGTAACCCGCCTCGACGCGGCGCCCGGTCGCAAGCGTCAGCCCCTCGAGGCTGATCATCGTGTCGCGGCCCCAGTCCGTGAACCAGTGATACCCGGCGATGATCGTTCGCACTTCGTCGCCCGCGGCGCGCGCGCGTGCCGCCTCGTCCGGCCGTCCCACCGGCGTGACGATGAACTGATCGGCCGCGAGCACGAGCTCGGCCGCCACGCCTTCGCGCGCCTCCGGGGGCGCGAGCGCGATCAGGCGGCGCCGCCGGCTGCGCTCGGCTTCGAGCGCCTGCTCCGGCTCGAGCGCGGTCATCGTCTCGAAGGTCTCGGTCGAGGCGACGAGCGTCGCGCGCCGGCCGCGTTCGAGCGTCAGCCGAAAGTACCCCGGACTCCACAAGTCGCCGCGCGCCTGGTAGCCGCGGCTCTCCTCGAGCGGGTACAGCACGTTTTCGATGCGCTTGCCCTTCAGCGTGAACGTCGGCTTGTCGGCGACGATCCGCAGACGGAGCGGCGGCAGACGCGATCCTTTCAGCGCGATCTCGAACTCGTCGCCCGTCGCGTGAAACTGATAGGGCCATCCGAGCGGCTCGCTGACCGGCGCTTCCTGTGCCCGGAAATTCACCGACGGCCGCAGCGCGAGCTCGATCCGATCGGCGCCCGAGACGAGCTCGTACATGAGGAACACGGTGTTCTGCTGATGCGGGAGGAACAGCCGCTTCTCGACCGCGAGGCCGCGCGACTCGTACCGCCAGACCGGCAGACCGCTCTCGAGCCGGAGCTCGACGAGGCAGCCGGCGCCCTTCGCGTCGGGCGCGTCGCTCGTGCGCTCGCGTCCGCCGATCTCGATGCGGCTGCCGTCGGGGCATCGGATCTGTTCGGCGACGTGGCTGAGCATCACCGTCCGCCCGAACGGACCCGGCAGCGCGGCGATCAGCACGCCGTGATACCGCCGCGTGACGACGCCGGCAACGGTCCCCGACGCGTACCCGCCGATGCCGTTGCTGACGAGCCATTCGCGGCTGACGAGCGCATCGGGATCGTCGGGATCGACGACCGGCCACGGAATGCGTCGAATCGGTTCGGCCATCGTCATGCCGTACGCCGGCGCACCGAGCGGTCGGCGCGCGGTTGACACGGACCCGGCGAGAGCACGATCGCGCTCTCGCCCGGAATGAACCAGCTCTCCGCCACGCTGATCCGCGGCGTCCCCGAGCCGCCGTACGCCGGATCCTCGCTCGACCACTGAGGCATCCAGTCGCAACCGCCCGGCGGCGCGAGCAGCGGCTCGGCGAACGATCCCGCCTTGAGATCGATTCCAAGGTTCACGACGAGGAGGCGATCGTTCGAATGGTCGTCGACGAAGAAGCGCAGGACGAACGCTGACGGCGCAAGCACGGCGCCGTCGATGCCGCCGCGCCGCTGGCCCGAGAATGCCGCCTCTTCGCGGCGCAGCCGCAGCAGATCGCGGTGCAGCGCGTAGGCAGCCGCGTGGGTCTTGCGTTCGTCGAAATCGAGCTTGCAGCGCTCGAACGTCTGGGGGTCGCCGGGATCGTGCAGCGACGCCCGCTGCATGAAGCCGACGACGCTCGGAAACTGCGTCAGGAACTCGGCGCGCCCTTTGCGAATCGCCGCGGCGAGCTCCCCCTGGAAGTCGGCGAAGTAGAGAAACGGCGACGAGGCGGCGAATTCCTGGCCCTGAAACAGCATCGGCGTCGACGGCATCAGCAGGACGAGCGCCGTCATCGCGCGCCAGCGGCCCGGGCTGGTCAGCTGGTGACCACGCTGCCCCGTGGCCGAGTTCGCCACCTGATCGTGGTTCTGCAGACAATTCACGAACGCGAACGGCTCCAGGTTCCACGCCGGCGTCCCGCGCGGCTTGCGCTGCCAGGAATACGGCTGGCCCTGAAACAGGTAGCCGTACTTCGCGGCGGAGATGAACTCCTGCGGCACGCCGGATGTGTCGCTGTAGTACGCCTCGGCGCGGTGCGTCAGCGCGACCATGGATGCATGATGGAAGTCGTCGTTCCACAACGCGTCGAGCCCGTATCCGCCCTCCTCGAGGGGCCGAATCAGGCGCGTCTCCTGCGGCTCGTTCTCCGCGACCAGCACGATCGATCGCTTTCCGGCCGCCTCACGGGCGCGCCGTCCGACCGCCGCGAGAATGTGCTCGGGCGACGCGTCGAAGATCTGCTGCGTCGCATCCAGGCGCAGGCCGTCGAAGTGGAACTCGTCGATCCAATAGCCGGCGTTCGCCACGAAGAACTCCCGCACCGGATCGGCGCCAGGCCCGTCGAAGTTGATCGCGTCGCCCCACTCGTTCTCGTAGCGATCGCTGAAGTAGCTCGGCGCGAACGCGCGCAGGTAGTTGCCGGCCGGCCCGAAGTGGTTGTAGACGACGTCGAGGATGACGCCGACGCCGATCGCATGGGCGCGATCGACGAACCGCCGGAGATCGTCCGGCCGTCCGTACAAACGCGATGGCGCAAACAGATCGACGCCGTCGTATCCCCAGCCGAACCGCCCCTCGAAATCGGCGATCGGCATGATCTCGATGAGCGTGATGCCCGTGCGCGCCAGCTCCGGGAGCTCGACCTCGGCGGCCGCCCATGTTCCTTCGCGCGTGAACGTGCCGACGTGCAGCTCGTAGAGGACTTGCCCCGGCAGCGTGGCGCCGCTCCAGGCCGTATCCGACCACTCGAACGCGGCCGGATCGACGATCTCGGACGGACCGTGCGGTCCCTCCGGTTGAAAGCGGGACGCCGGGTCCGGATACAGCTGCTGGCCCTCGTCCAGCCGGAAGCGATAGCGATCACCTGCGTGTGCGTCGACGATGCCGGCGAAGTAGCCGGCGTCGTCGGCCGTCAGCGGGCCGCTCGCGCCGCCTTCGACGATCACGTCGACGCGGCGCGCGGCCGGCGCCCACACGCGGAACTGCGTTCGGCCGTCGCCCAGCGGCTCGGCGCCGATTGGGAGACGGCGACCGCCGACGGATCTGCCGCGGCGCTCGGTTGAGGCTGAGGAAAACGTCGAGCCGGCCATGCGTTGCCGGCTCTGCTATGCACGACCGGTGCCGGCGGCACCGGAGTTCGAATCCGCGTCGAGGATGCCGCGAACACGCCGCACCAGCGCGTCGGGCGTGAAGGGCTTCTGCAGAAACGCGCTGCCCGGCGTCAGATCGCGATGCACGACGGCGTGATCCGTGTAGCCCGACATGTACAGCACCTTCATGTGCGGCCGGATCTCGTTGAGCCGCCGCGCGAGATCGCGGCCGCTGATGTGCGGCATCACCACGTCGGTGATCAGCAGGTCGATCACGTCCTGGTGTCGCTCCGCCACGCGCAGCGCGTCGAGTCCGTGGCGCGCCTCGAGCACGACGTAGCCGTGGCGGCGCAGCACCTCGCGCGCCAGCGCGCGCACGGCATCTTCATCCTCGACGAGCAGCAGCGTCTCGGTCCCTCGAAGTCGATCGGATGCGCGTCGATCCATCCGCGGGACCTCGGCCGGCGTGTGCACGGGCGGCAGGTACACCTTGAAGACCGTGCCCTGGCCCGGCTCGCTGTACACCCAGATGTATCCGCCGCTCTGTTTGACGATGCCGTAGACGCTGGCGAGGCCGAGGCCGAGACCTTTCCCTTGTTCCTTCGTCGTGAAGAACGGCTCGAACACGCGCGCCTTGGTCGTCGCATCCATGCCTTCGCCGGTGTCGGACACCGCGAGCATCACATAGCGGCCCGGCTCCATCGTGACGTGCGTCTGCGCGTAGGTGGCATCCAGATCGACGAGCGCCGTCTCGATCGTCAGGCGGCCGCCGACCGGCATCGCATCGCGCGCGTTGACGACGAGATTGACCAGCACCTGCTCGATGGACGCCGCGTCGACGTGCACGTTCGGCAGGTTCGGGTCGAGCGCCGTGACGAGCTCGATGTCCTCGCCGATAAGCCGGCGGAGCATCTTCTCGGTCTGGACAACGATTTTGTTCAGGCCGATGACCTCCGGCTGCAGCATCTGCCGGCGGCTGAACGCGAGCAGCTGACGCGTCAGGGCGGCCGCGCGCTCGCCGGCCTGGCGGATCTCATCGAGATCGTGCCGCAGCGGATCCTCGGACGGCACTTCGTCCAGCATGAGGTTGCAGTAGCCCAGGATTGCGGTGAGCAGGTTGTTGAAGTCGTGCGCCACGCCGCCCGCCAGGCGGCCGATCGCCTCCATCTTCTGCGCCTGACGCAGCTGCTCCTCGAGCCGCCGCCGCTCGGTCATGTCCCGCGCGTTGATGACGATCGCGCCGACCGACGGCTCGTTGAGCCGGTTGACGCCGACCGCCTCGAGGTTGCGCCACGATCCGTCCGCGTGCTGAAACCTGACCTCGGCGCGCACCGCTTCGCCGGGCCGCCGGAGCGCGTCGGCGAGACGGGCGCCGACCAGCTCGCGGTCGTCGGGATGGACGACATCGAAGATCGCGCGCCCTTCGAGGTCAGCGGCCCGCCAGCCGATTTGCCGCGCGGAGGACGCCGCGACGTACTTCACGCGGCCTTCGGGATCGAGCAGGATCAGCGTATCCGAGCTGTTCTCGACGAGCGCGCGGAAGCGCTCCTCGCTCGCGCGGACCGCATCCTCCGCCTGCCGGCGGTGGCGCTCTTCGGCGCCGAGCGCGAGCGCGTATCGAATCGTGCGCCCCAGCGATTCGGCGGACAGATTCGACTTGCTCAAATAATCGGCCGCGCCCGCTTTCATCGCCGCCACCGCGACTTCTTCCGCGCCGCGGCTCGTCAGGACGACGACCGGCGTCGCAATCCCACGCTGACGCACTTCGCGAACGAGCGACAGGCCGTCGTGGTGGTCGAGCCAGTAATCGACGAACGCGACGTCGAAGGCCTGGTGCGCCAGCGCGTCCAGGCCGGCGTCGTACGAACCGGCGATCTCGATGGTGGCATCCGACCACGCATCGGTGATGCGGACGAACTGCGCCACCAGCTCCGCATGGTCGCGCACATCGTCGACGATCAGCAGGCGGATCGGTTCGGACGGCATGCGGACGGGATTATCTCCGGAAGATGCCCGCGATCTTACTGCCAAGCGACCTGAAGAAGCCGGCGACGGCGCGCGCCGCGCGCTGTTTCAGGCTGCCTCGATGGATCGGGCACAGGCTCGAGGGGATGCTGTCGCCCGACTTGAAGTACTCGGTGTAGACCGGACACCCCTCGACGGGTCGGAGGTAGGACACGCTGCAGAGCTCCTCGCCCTGGATGCCCGACGGGATCGCGAAATCGCGCGACGACACCTGCCGCGCGATGCGACGCATGAAGTCGGCCCAGATCGGAAGCGCGATCCGGGACGCGTACGCGTCGCGGCCGATCGGCGCCGGCTGGTCGAAGCCGACCCAGACGCCCGCAACCACCGACGAGGTGAAGCCGACGAACCACGCGTCGTGGTACTCGTCGGTCGTGCCGGTCTTGCCGCCGACGGCGCCGTGCACGCCGAACGCGCGCGCCGGCGCGCCGGTGCCCCGATCGATCACGTCGCGCAGCAGCGACACCATCTGGAACGCCGCCTCGGGACTGATGACGCGCGATCGATCCACCGGACGATCCAGCACCTGCCAGCCGCCGGCGTCGAACACGCTGATGATGCCGCGCGGGCGCGCCACTTCCCCGCCCCCGGGAAACATCGAGTAGGCGGCCGTGAGATCGAGCGGCGTCACGAGGCCGGTGCCGAGCGCGAGCGATGGCACGTCGGGCAGCCCCTCGAGTCCGGCGTCGGCCGCCAGCCGCAGCACCGGACCCGAGCCGACCTGCTGCTGCAGGCTCGCTGCGGCCGCGTTGTTCGACTCGATGAGCGCGGCGCGCAGGGTCAGCTGCTCCGGCTCGCTCTGATCGGCGTTGCGCGGCATCCATTCCGGATCGCCGGGCGCGGCGACGGCGCGCAGGTTCGGGATGATCGACACCGGCGAGTACCCGCGATCGAGCGCCGCCGCGTAGAGGATCGGCTTGAAGGCCGACCCGGGCTGCCGTTTGCTGCGCGTCGCGCGATTGAACGTGCTGCGGAAGTAATTCGCGCCGCCGACCATCGCCAGGACGTCGCCGGTCGAGACATCCATCGCCACCAGCGCCGCTTCCAGGCCGCGGCCCCCGGCCGGGCTGATGCGCTGCAGGCCCCACGCGACGGCGCGTTCCGCTGCGTCCTGGACGTCCGGCCGAAAGCCGGTATGGACCTGCCAGTCGGGCGGGTGATCGCCGCCGAACTCGTTTCGAAACTGCTGGCGCAGGAAATCCTTCGCCCAGGCGGCGAGGCTGTCGTTCGGCTGCCGGTACGGCTGGATCCGCGGCCGCGCGCGCCGCGCGGTCTCTTCCTGTGCCGCGGTGATGAACCCCTGCCGCCGCATCTCGGCCAGCACGAGACGGCTCCGCGCGAGCGCGCCGTCGTAGTTCGACCACGGCGACAAGGCCGACGGCGCCCGGATCAGCCCGGCAATCAGCGACGCCTCGGGCAGCGTGAGATCCTTCGACGGCTTTCGAAACAGATGCTCGGACATCGTCTCGACGCCGTAGACGCCGGCGCTCAGGTAGACGCGGTTCAGATACAGCTCGAGAATCTGGTTCTTGGTCAGCTCCGCTTCGATCAGCACGGCCAGCGCGGCTTCCTTCGCCTTCCGCCCGTACGTGCGCACGTTCGACAGAAACAGCGTCCGCGCCAGCTGCTGCGTCAGCGTGCTGGCGCCTTCGACGAGACTGCCGGCGCGAATGTTGCGGACGACCGCGCGCCCGAGGCCGATCGGATCGATGCCGGGGTGGTGATAGAAGCGGCGATCCTCCACGGCCACGACGGCGTGCTGCATGTCGGGCGCGATGTCGGCGAGCGCGATGTCGTGCCGCTGCTCGTCGAGGCGGAACCAGGGCTGGCCGTCCGCCCCGTAGAAGACCGTGTCGCCGATGCCTCGCCGAAGTCGATGGACGGCAACCGCGCTGCGCGCGATCCACCAGACCGACGCCGCCCCGACGAAGACAAAGGTCCCGAGCAGCGCGAGCGCGACCCAGTCGTTCCATCGGCGCGGGCGGAGCTTCACTGCTCAGCCTCCCAGAGCTCGCGGGCCTCGTCCCGGACGCGGCTGCGGCGCTCGACCCGCTTCGCGTAGACGAGCGCGATTGCGAAGATGATGACGATCAGCCCGAGCGAGAACCATTTCGGGATCTCGAGCTCCACATAGCCTGCTGCGTGCAGGTACTCGGCCAGCAGTTTGACGCCGACCCACGCGATGATGACGAACGCGCCGTCGACGAGCGGCGGGTAGCGCTCGACCAGCGCGAGCAGCCGTCCGATCACCAGCCGCATCATGATGATCCCAAGCAGGCCGCCCGCCAGCACCACCCAGAGCTTGGGCGACATCGCCACGGCGACCAGAATCGAGTCGATGGCGAACACGATGTCGGTGAGCTCCACCTTGACGACCGTCGCCCAGAAGGCGGACAAGCCCAGCATCGGCCGCGCCCGCCTCGGCCTGCGGCGCGCGTCGGCGTCAGACGCGGAGGCGAAGTGGTGGTACGCGAGATACAGCAAGTACCCCGCGCCCAGGAGCTTCACCCATCCGAGACGGATCAGGTAGACCGCGAGCAGCGTGGCGGCGGCGCGAAAGCCGAACGCGCCGAAGATCCCGTAGCGAAGCGCCTTGCGCTGCTGGGACTTCGGGAGGCCAAGGACGAGGACTGCCAGCACCATCGCGTTGTCGGCGCTCAGCAGCCCCTCGAGCGCGACGAGCAGGGCGACGGTCAGGATGTCGGACGGCGCGACCATGCGGAGATCTGATCATCGCATCTCCACGTTGACATGACTCGTATCAAGGGCTATATTCGGATCGGCGCAAGTTTTGACCGTACCTATGGCGGTGGAGCACGACCTCTACTTCATCAGCGTGGCGGCGCGGATGCTCGGCATGCATCCGCAGACGCTGCGCAAGTACGAGCGGCTGGGGCTGGTCCAGCCGACGCGGACGATCGGGAGCATGCGCCTGTACTCGCGCGAAGAGCTGGCGCGGCTGAAGCTGATCAAGCGCCTCGTCGAGGACGGCGGCATCAACCTGGCCGGCGTTCAGCGGCTGCTCGAAATCGCGGAGATCGTCCAGCGGATCCGGCCGCTGATGCGCGACGAATCCGCCTCGTCGCGCGACGCCCGGCGTCGACTGGCGCAGGAGCTCGACGAGTTGAGCCGCATGCTCGGCGTCGACTGAAGGGTTCCAGGTGGAATTCAAGGACTACTACTCCACGCTCGGCGTGGCGAAGACGGCCACGGAAAAGGAGATCAAGCAGGCGTACCGCAAGCTGGCCCGCAAGCATCATCCCGACGTCAATCCGGGCGACAAGGCGGCCGAAGCCAGGTTCAAGGAGATCAACGAGGCGAACGAAGTGCTCGGGGATCCTGAGAAGCGGAAGAAATACGACGAGCTCGGCGCCAACTGGCGGATGTACGAACAGGCGGGCGGCCCCGCGGGGGCCGGTTTCCAGGGCGGTGCGTGGAACGTCAACGTCGGCCGCGGGCCGGGCGGCGGCGGCTTTCGCACCATGACCGAAGAGGAAGTCCGCGAGATGTTCGGCGACGCCGATCCGTTCTCCGATTTCTTCCACACGTTCTTCGGCGGTGCGCCGCCGGGCGAGGAGGCCGGCCGGCGCACGCGCGGGGGCCGCGGCCGCGGTCCGCGCCACGGCCGCGACGTCGAGCAGGAGATCGAGCTCGGGCTCGAGGACGCCTACCACGGCGCGATGCGGCGGCTGTCGATCAAGCACGACGGCCACGCGCGCACCGTGGACGTGCGGATCCCGCCGGGCGTCGGCGAGGGCTCGCGCGTCCGCATCGCCGGCGAAGGGGAAACCGGCAGCGGCGGCGGACAGTCGGGCGATCTGTATCTGCGGGTGCGGCTCGCAAAGCATCCGCAGTTCGAGCGAAAGGGGCGGGACCTCTACACCCACGTGTCGATCCCGCTCACCACGGCCGTGCTCGGCGGCGAGGTGGACGTCAAGACGCTCGGCGCCAAGTCGCTGCGGCTGAAGATTCCGCCGACGACGCAGAACGGCCAGGTGTTCAGGCTGAAAGGCCATGGCATGCCGGCCGTCGGCAAGGCCGACGAGCACGGCGATTTGTACGCGACGGTGGACGTGGAGCTGCCGCGCCAGCTCACGCCCGCGCAGAAGGAGCACTTCGAGGCGCTCAGGAAGCTAGAAACCGGCTCGAAGCATTCAGCAGCATGAATATCAACAAATTCACCGAAAAGGCGCAGGAAGCGCTGCTTGGCGCGCAGCAGCTCGCCGAGCAGATGAATCACGCGCAGGTGGAGCCGGAACATCTCCTCGTTTCGCTCATCGAGCAGCGCGAGGGCATCGTCCCCGAGCTGCTGCGCAAGATGAACGCGGATCCGTCGGCGGTCGGCCGCGAGGCGCGCGACCTCGTCAACAAGATGCCGCAGGCCTACGGCGGATCACAGGCCGGCATGTCGCCGCGGCTCAAGCTCGTGGCCGACTCGGCGCAGGCCGAAGCGGATCGCCTGAAGGACGAGTACGTCAGCACCGAACATCTGTTCGTCGCCATCGCGGCGGAGGCCGGACGCTCGCCGGCGGCGAAGCTCCTGCAGTCGCGGGGCATCACGCGCGACAAGATCTTCGAAGCGCTCACGAGCGTGCGCGGATCGCAGCGCGTCACGTCGCAGAATCCCGAGGGCACCTACCAGGCGCTCGAGCGCTACGGCCGCGATCTCACGGAGCTCGCGCGCAAGGGCAAGCTCGATCCGGTGATCGGCCGCGACGAGGAAATCCGCCGCGTGATCCAGGTGCTCTCGCGCCGCACGAAGAACAACCCGGTGCTCATCGGCGAACCCGGCGTCGGCAAGACCGCGATCGTCGAAGGGCTGGCCGGGCGGATCATTCGCGGCGACGTGCCTGAAGGCCTGAAGAGCAAGCGCATCGTCGCGCTCGACATGGGCGCGCTCGTGGCCGGCGCGAAGTATCGCGGCGAGTTCGAGGAGCGGCTCAAGGCGGTGCTCAAGGAGATCGCCGACTCGCAGGGACAGGTGATCCTCTTCATCGACGAGCTCCACACCGTCGTCGGCGCGGGCGCCGCAGAGGGCTCGATCGATGCATCCAACATGCTGAAGCCGATGCTGGCGCGCGGCGAGCTGCACACCATCGGCGCGACCACACTCGACGAGTACCGCAAGTACATCGAGAAGGATGCCGCGCTCGAGCGGCGGTTCCAGCCGGTGATGGTCAGCGAGCCGACCGTCGAGGACACGATCAGCATCCTGCGCGGACTGCGCGAGCGCTACGAGATCCACCACGGCGTCAAGATCAAGGATGCCGCGCTCGTCGCCGCCGCCGTGCTGTCCAACCGGTACATTGCCGATCGGTTCCTGCCCGACAAGGCGATCGATCTGGTCGACGAGGCGGCGGCGAAGCTCCGCATGGAGATCGACTCGATGCCCGCGGAGCTCGACGAGCTCGAGCGCCGCATCATGCAGCTCGAGATCGAGCGCGAGGCGCTGCGCAAGGAGAAGGACAAGGCGTCGCGCGAGCGGCTCGAGCGCCTCGAGAAGGAGCTCGCCGACTTGAAGGAGGATCGCGCCCGGCTGGCCACGCACTGGCAGCAGGAGAAAGAGGCGATTCAGCGCATCCGGAAGCTGAAGGAGGCGCAGGAGGCTCTGCGTCTGGACATCGAGCGGGCCCAGCGCGCAGGCGACTACACGAAGGCGTCGGAGCTGCAGTACGGGCGCGTCCCGCAGGTCGAGCAGGACATCCGCAACGAGGAAACGCGGCTGGCCGAGCTCCAGAAGGGCCAGCGGATGCTCAAAGAGGAAGTCGACGAGGAAGACATCGCCGAGGTCGTCAGCCGCTGGACACACATCCCGGTCAGCCGGCTGATGGAAGGCGAGGTCCAGAAGCTGATTCACATGGAGGAGCGGCTGCACAAGCGCGTGATCGGTCAGGACGACGCGATCAACGCCGTCGCGAACGCGATTCGCCGCGCGCGCGCCGGGCTGCAGGATCCGAACCGTCCGCTCGGCAGCTTCCTCTTCCTCGGACCGACCGGCGTCGGGAAGACGGAGCTCGCGCGCGCGCTCGCCGAGTTCCTGTTCGACGACGACCAGGCGCTCGTCCGCATCGACATGTCCGAGTATCAGGAGAAGCACACGGTGTCGCGCATGATCGGCGCGCCGCCCGGATACGTCGGCTACGAGGAGGCCGGCCAGCTCACCGAAGCGGTTCGCCGGCGGCCGTACTCCGTCGTGCTGTTCGACGAGGTCGAGAAGGCGCACACCGAAGTGCTGAACGTGCTGCTGCAGCTG
>Ga0114129_10006080_pt1 | contig 17111 bp, 17 predicted proteins | sample RhiMetdeltSRZDD1_FD_80071 | JGI IMG/M metagenome (GOLD analysis project Ga0114129, IMG submission 80071) | Populus rhizosphere microbial communities from Tennessee, USA - Rhizosphere MetaG P. deltoides SRZDD1 (version 2) (version 2) | ecosystem: Host-associated > Plants > Roots > Rhizosphere >... | reverse complement strand
TCTGCCGCGAGCAGCAGCCGGACGTGGTGCTGCTCGACATCCGGATGCCGGTGATGGACGGCATCGCCGCGACCCGCGCGATCGTCTCCGAGGCGCGCGGCACCGGTCCACGGATTCTCATTCTCACGACGTTCGACCTGGACGAACACGTCTACGACGCGCTCGCGGCCGGCGCCAGCGGATTCCTGCTCAAGGACGTCAGCGCCGAGCGGCTCTTCGACGCCGTACGCGTCGTCGCCGCGGGCGAGGCGTTGCTCGCGCCCGCCGTCACCCGGCGCCTCATCGACGAGTTCGCGCGGCTGCGGCCGCGTCCGGCGCATGCATCGACCACACTCAACGTACTGACGGCCCGCGAGACCCAGGTGCTCCGGCTCGTGGCCGAGGGGCTGTCCAACGCCGAGATCGCCCAGCGCCTCGTGGTGAGCGAGGAGACCGTACGCACGCACGTGAGCCGGTTGCTGAGCAAGCTCGGGCTGCGCGACCGTACGCAGGCGGTTGTCGCGGCGTACGAGTCGGGCCTGGTCGTCCCGCGCCGCCGTTGACCCGACGGTACGACTCCGGCGCGCCCGGCTTCGGCGCGCCCGGCTTCGGCGCGCTAGCGGCGGCGGACGATCTGCTCGGTCGGGTCGTCCGGCTCGGCGGCGGGCTTGCGGGCCGAACCGCTCTTCTTGCCGAAGGCGGCGTCGTCGTCATCCGCGTTGGTCAGCTGCGACAGCCACGACGCGTACTCCTCTTCCTGCGTCGGCTTCGGGGGCTTGGACCGCCGGCCGAACCGCCCCTGCTTGGCTGGCGGCTCGGGCGGAGCCGGCGGGGTGGGCGGGGTCTTCGCGGTCGCCCGTCCGGTCGCGGTCGGCTGGGCGGGTACGCTCGCCCGGCCCGACGCCGGTGCCGCCGGGGTGGCGGGTGGCGGCGTCGACCGGCGGGCGGCCCGGCGCTGCCTGCGCGTGCCTGAGCTCTCCGCCTCGCGCCGGGCTTCGGCCTCGCGGCGTTCGGCGTCGCGGCGCTCGGTCTCCCGCCGTTCGGCCTCCCGGCGCGCGGCCGCTTCCGCCTCGCGCCGTGCCTCGGCCTCGGCCCGGGCCACCGCCTCGCGCTGGGCGGCGGCCTCCGCCTCGCGGCGCGCTTCGGCCTCACGCCGGGCATCCGCCTCCCGGCGGGCGGAGGCCTCGCGCCGTTCGGCATCCCGCCGCGCCTCGGCCTCGCGCTGCGCGTCGGCCTCCCGGCGGGCGGCCGCGGCGCGTTGGGCCGCGGCTTCGCGCTGCGCCGCGGCTTCGCGCTGGGCGGCCAGCTCCCGTTCCGCGGCGGCGTCCGCCTCGCGCTGCGCCGCCTCGGCCTCGCGGCGGGCCGCGGCCGCCGCCTCGCGCCGCGCGGCCACCTCCGCCTCCCACCGGGCCTCGGCCTCGGCCTCGCGCCGTTCGGCCTCCTGCCGTTCGGCTTCGAGCCGCGCCTCCGCCTCGCGCCGCTCCGTCTCGCGCCGGGCCGCTTCCCGCCGGGTGTCGGCTTCGACCTGTTCTGCCGTACGCCGTTCGGCGGCTTCGCGCCGCTTGGCGTCCCGGCGGGACTCCTTGACCGGCTTGGCCGCTCCGGGGTCCGATCCGGCGTGCTGCGGCACGGGCTCGGGCCAGGCTTCCGCGTCCTCGTCCGGCTCCGCGGTCGGGGCCCCCGAGTCCTCGGCCTCGGGCTGGCCGCGGCGGGCGAGCGCGACGAGCGCCGACGCACCGAGCCCGGCACCGGCCGCGATCAGCGCGCCGACGTACGGCGTGAGCTGGTCGGTGTGGTCCGGGTTGACCCCGCGGCCGGCGACGAGGTACGCGGCGGCGAGCAGCGCCGGGCCCGCGACCCCGCCCGCCGCGACGGCGACGCGGTGCTCCTCGAGCCAGCGGGCGTACCCGGCGATGGCCGCGCCGGTGAGTACGGCGACGCTGGCCATGAGGTAGATCTCGAGGTTCTCGCCGAACCGGGCCGTCTCGGGTACGTCGAGCACGCCGAGCCGTACGCCGCCGGGCACGGTACGCGGGCCGATCTGCGCGTACGCGGAGACGATCGCGAGCGTCCACGCCCACAGGGTCGTGACGAGCACGCTCGCGGCGACCGGACGGGCGCTGAGGACGGCGAGGGCGGCGAACAGCCCGATCAGGAGGCCGACCGCGGTCGTGATGCCGGCCTGCAACGGCGGGTTGAGCGGGGCATTGACGAGCGCTGATCGCGCGGGAAGGACGACGAGGGGTACGGTCGCCGCGGCGCCGATCATCGCGACGAGAGTCACCGCGACCCAGGCGCCGGCGCGGTCGCGCACGTGCCGGCGCCGCAGGCTGCGGACCCCGACGACGGCCCCGCTGATCACCGCCAGGGCGGCGATGAACGCGGCCCAGGTCAGGTGGGCGCTCCAGCCGTTCTCGCCGCCGGCATCGAAGTTCTGCTGCCAGCGCAGGATGCCGAGGCCGTACGCCAGGCCGAGCTCGCCCGCGCCCACGACCGCAGCGGTCAGCAGCGCGGCGCCGAGCGCCTTCACCCACGTACGTACCATGCCGCGCAGGGTACGGGGGAGAGGCTACTGTCGCTATCCCGCCGTCGGAGGGTGTGACAACTGGTCATACCGAAGGTATGGTGGAGTGCATGACTGCCAAGGTGACCTTGTCCTTCTCGGACGACACGATCGCCGACGCGCGGCGGCTCGCCGAGCGCGACGGGGTGTCGCTGTCGGCGTGGATAGACAAGGCGGCCCGGGAGCGGGCGCTGCGTGAGGTGTTCACCGCCCACGCCGAGGCGATCAAGCGATCGAGCCTCGACCTCGAGGCGGCCGCGCTGGCCGACGAGCGCGAGATCGTCATGGTCGACGCGCTGCTGCGCCGGGGGCGGAGGAACGCGGGGCGTGCTGCGCAGGGGTGAGATCTGGCGCATCGAGGGAGCGCGTGCGCGCCTCGGCCTGGTGATCAGCTCCGACGTCTACAACGCCACCGACGTGCCGATCGTCGTCGTGGCCGAGGTCGTCGACGAGGAGATGCTCCGCGACTCCCCGCTCGCCGTACCGATGGGCGCCTATGTCGTGATGCCGGACCGGCTGTCGTCTCCGATGAAGAAGTGGTTCACCGAGTGCGTGGAGGTCGCCGACACCGGGACGATGAACCGGGTCGGCCGCGCACTCCGGATCATTCAGGACATCTGACCGGGGCCCGCGCGGCCCCGGTTTCTCCGCCCGATGGGGTTTGGGGTACTGTTGGCGTTCGTGCGCCCGCGCCGAGCCGGGCGTGCGCCGCGGGGGTGGGCACAGCCCGCCCCGTGATCGAGGAAAGCCCCTCAGAACCGACGAGACGAAGGTAGCCCTGTGCGTACGTACAGCCCGAAGCCGGGTGAGATCGAGCGACGCTGGCATGTCATCGACGCGTCCGACGTCGTGCTGGGCCGCCTCGCGACCCACGCCGCGACGCTGCTCCGCGGCAAGCACAAGCCCGTCTTCGCGCCGCACGTGGACACCGGTGATTTCGTGATCATCGTGAACGCCGGCAAGGTCGCGCTGACCGGCAACAAGCGGCAGACGAAGGTCGCCTACCGGCACTCGGGGTACCCGGGCGGCCTCAAGCAGGTCGGCTACGACGAGCTGCTGACGAAGCGCCCCGAGCGGGCGGTGGAGCTGGCCGTCAAGGGCATGCTCCCGCACAACCGGCTCGGCCGGAAGCTGATCAAGAAGCTCAAGGTGTACGCCGGCGCCGACCACCCGCACGCCGCGCAGCAGCCGGCCCCGTACGAGATCAAGCAGATCGCGCAGTGAGCGCGGGCGAGGACAGCACGATGACGGAGACCACCCTGCCGACCGCGGTCGCGACGGCCGTCGAGGCGCCGGCACCGGCGGCTCCGGTCCGGGCGCCGCGCGGCGACCGGCCCATCCAGACCGTCGGGCGCCGCAAGGAGGCGATCGTCCGGGTCCGGCTCATGCCGGGTACCGGCAACTTCACGCTCAACGGGCGCTCGCTGGAGACCTACTTCCCCAGCAAGGTGCACCAGCAGCTCGTCAAGGAGCCGCTGGTGACGGTCGAGCGCGTGGACGCCGTCGACGTGTTCGCCAACCTACGCGGCGGCGGGACGAGCGGGCAGGCCGGCGCACTGCGGCTCGCGATCGCGCGGGCGCTGTGCGAGCTGGACCTCGACCACCGCCCGGCGCTCAAGAAGGCCGGCTTCCTCACCCGGGACGCGCGGGTCACCGAGAGCAAGAAGTACGGGCTCAAGAAGGCCCGCAAGGCGCCGCAGTACTCGAAGCGCTGAGGCCGTTGTCGTAACGCGGAAGGCCGGGCGTACTCTCCCCGCGGGAGGGCGGCCCGGCCCGCTGCGTTTCTCCGTACCGTTGAGGAGCCCGATGGGTCGTCTATTCGGCACCGACGGCGTACGCGGTCTGGCCAACGCCGACCTCACGCCCGATCTGGCGCTGTCGATCGCCATTGCCGCCGCACACACGCTCGCCGAGCGTGACCGCTCGCACCGGCCGGTGGCCGTGGTGGGCCGCGATCCACGGGCCTCCGGCGAGATGCTGGAGGCGGCCGTGGTCGCGGGGCTCGCCAGCGCCGGGGCCGACGTACTGCGGGTGGGCGTCGTACCCACGCCCGCGGTCGCGTACCTCGTCGGGGCCCACGGCGCCGACCTGGGCGTGGTGCTCTCCGCCTCGCACAACCCGATGCCGGACAACGGCGTCAAGCTGTTCGCCGCCGGCGGTCACAAGCTGCCCGACGACGTCGAGGACGCGATCGAGGCGGCCGTCGGCGGAGCCGGTGCCGGCTGGACCCGACCGACCGGGGCCGCGATCGGTCGGGTGCGTACCCTGCCCGACGACGACAAGTCCTATGTGGACCATCTGCTGAGCACGATCCCGCACCGCCTCGACGGGCTGCGGGTGGTCGTCGACTGCGCGAACGGGGCGGCCTCGTGGACCGCGCCCGAGGCGTACGGCCGGGCGGGCGCTGACGTCGTCGCGCTGCACGCCTCGCCGGACGGCCTGAACATCAACGACAACTGCGGCTCCACGCACCTCGGCGGGCTACGGGAGGCCGTCGTCGCGTCCGGCGCCGACCTCGGCATCGCGCACGACGGCGACGCCGACCGCTGCCTGGCCGTGACGTCCACCGGTGACGAGGTCGACGGCGACGAGATCATGGCGATCCTCGCGCTGGGCCTGCGCCGCGCGGGCAGGCTCACCGCGGACACGCTCGTGGCGACCGTGATGTCGAACCTCGGGCTGCGGATCGCCATGCGCGAGCACGGCATCACGCTCGTCGAGACCAAGGTCGGCGACCGGTACGTCCTCGAGGAGCTGCGCGCCCGCGGTTACGCGCTCGGCGGCGAGCAGAGCGGGCACGTGGTCATGCCGGCGCACGCGACGACCGGAGACGGCGTACTCACCGCCCTGCACCTGATGGCCGAGATGGCCGCCACCGGCCGGTCGCTCGCGGAGCTGGCCGCGGTGGTCACCAAGCTGCCGCAGGTGCTGGTCAACGTACCCGTCGGCGACCGAGCGGCGGGCGCCTCGGCGCCGGCGGTCGCGGCGGCCGTAGCGGAGGCTGAGATGGCGCTGGGCGGTACGGGTCGCGTGCTCCTCCGCCCGTCGGGCACCGAGCCGCTCGTCCGCGTGATGGTCGAGGCGTCCACTGTGGAGCAGGCACGCTCGGTCGCCGAGCGGATCGCGGGCGAGGTGCGGGCCGCGAGCCCCGCGGGGGTGGGCGGCGCTCGCTAGCTCGGCCGGCCGCCGGCTTGCTCTGCTTACCGATACGCAACACCCCGAGTGCCTGGGGCGGGCGGAGGCCCCGCGGTCGCTTTGCTCTGCTTACCGATACGCAACGGCCGTTGCGTATCGGTAAGCAGAGCAAAGGGCTCTGGCCCCCCACCCGCCGCGAGCCGGCGGCACCCGTTGCGTATCGGTAAGCAGAGCAAGGGCGAGCCGCGCCCCCTCACCACCGCCAGCGCGACGGATCCAGGTAGGCCGACGATCGCAGGGCCAGCCAGTCGGCGATCCGGTCGACGATGCGGACGATGACCGGCGCGGCGAGCCAGCAGAACACGGCGAGGTAGTACAGCAGGGTCAGCAGCTGCCCGCCGGTCAGGGTCGGCCGGGCCACGAAGGGGTACCACAGCGCGCTGAACTCGGGCGTGAAGTGGCACAGCGCTTCCAGCGCGAAGTAGTTCTCGTAGCAGGCGTACGCCCACAGCCCGCCGAACACGAGGCTGTCCGCGCCGATCCACACCGACAGCAGCAGGACGCCGAGCGTGGCGAGGTCGCCGAGGAGGCTGCCGCGGGCGTACCGCTGGCACACCGCGAGCGACAGGCAGGCGGGCAGGATGCCGACGAGGAAGAACCGGGGCCCCCAGTACATGCCTCCGTACCAGGACCACCAGCTCGCGTATGCGACGACGAGCCCGGCCAGGAACACCGTCCACAGTGTCCAGACGCGCCACAGGTCGACGCCGGACGGGTCGTGCAGCTCCCGTAGCTTGCGCCGGATCGGCAGCACAAGACCCGGCAGGTACCACAGGATGCCCTTGCCGAACGAGAACACGATCGCGAAGACGCCCAGCACGAAGGGGTACGAGAAGCCTTCCCGGCCCGAGTACGGCATCACCGTCTTCGCGATCTGCACGGTGCCCGCGTAGCCGTTGTCGAACGGGTTGCCCCGCCGTAGCCACGCCTCGCCGAACACCAGGACGGCGCCGGCCGCTACCGGCAGCGCGTACCGCCAACGCTTGTGCTGGAAAGCCTGCGCGGCCCCGACGAGCCCGAGGCCGAAGAGGCTGGCCGGGGTGTTCGCGGCGCCGATCGTGGCCGCGGCCCAGCCCGCGACGCGGGTGCCGGGGCCGGCGGTGCGCACGAGCGCGGCGAGGATGCCCACGCCCACGCCGAACGCGGTGAACGCCTCGCCGTAGAAGTCCGTCACGTGCGGCGCCACCATGCTGCCCGCGACGACCAGCAGCAGGAACCGGCGCAGCAGCGTGCGGTCCATCCGGTCGCGCAGCAGCAGCCACATGGTCGCCAGGCCGATCGCGAAGACGGCGAGGTTGTAGTAGCTGAGCCACGCCTCGACGTGCCCGGCGAGCCGGCCGAGTATCCACAGTGGAGTGGCGACGAGCGGGCCGATCAACGAGTACTGGTTGTCCGACAGCCGGCCCGTGTCGAGCAACTGGGTCAGCGCCTCGAACCGCGCCCGGCCGTCCGACGTGATCTGGTGATGCTGGCCTACCGCGAGCAGCACGAGGCCGACGAGGATGAGGGCGCCCTCGATGCCGGCGGCGAGCCGCCCCACGGGCGCCCCCGGCGGAGCGTCGGCCCCCTCGATCTCGGACTGCGTGGCGACGGTCACTGCCGCAGGCTAGCAACCCAGGTCAGTCGGCTTTCAAGCAGCGGTGCTGCGTGAAACGTCGCCTTCTGCGCAGACAAGATGAGCGAATGTCGGGTAGGGTGCGGTCCATGTGCGGGATTGTGGGGTACGCCGGCGCACGGCCGGCACTGGGCATCGTCCTGGACGGGCTGCGGCGGCTGGAGTACCGCGGCTACGACTCGGCCGGCGTGGCGATCCTCGACGGGAGCCTGCTGGTCGAGAAGCGGGCCGGCAAGCTGGCCAACCTGGAGAAGGCCATCACCGAGCACCTCGCCGAGGCCACCGGGCAGGACGGCGCCACCGGGCTGGGCGGCGGGACGACCGGCATCGGGCACACCCGCTGGGCGACCCACGGCGGGCCGACCGACCGCAACGCGCACCCGCACCTGTCGACCGACGGCCGCGTCGCGGTGATCCACAACGGGATCATCGAGAACTTCGCCAAGCTGCGGGCCGAGCTCGAGTCCACCGGCATCGAGTTCGCGAGCGACACCGACACCGAGTGCGTGGCCCACCTGCTGAGCGCGGAGCTGGACGGCCTGTCCGCGGGCCCCGCCGCCCTCGCCGAGGCCATGCGGCGTGTCTGCCGGCGGCTGGAAGGTGCGTTCACGCTCCTCGCCGTCGACACGCAGGCCCCCGGCGCCGTGGTCGGCGCGCGGCGCAACTCGCCGCTCGTCGTCGGGCGCGGCGACGGCGAGAACTACCTCGCGAGCGACGTGTCGGCCTTCATCGAGCACACCCGCCAGGCCGTCGAGCTCGGCCAGGACCAGGTGGTGCTCATCACCGGCACCACGATCGAGATCACCGATTTCGCGGGTACGGAGGCCACCGGCCGCGATTACCACATCGACTGGGACGCGTCGGCGGCGGAGAAGGGCGGCTACGACTACTTCATGCTGAAGGAGATCGCCGAGCAGCCGCAGGCGGTCGCCGACACGCTGCGGGGGCGGCTCACCGCGGCCGGCGAGATCATGCTCGACGAGGTACGCCTCACCGAGCAGGACCTGCGCGACGTCGACAAGATCTTCATCGTCGCGTGCGGTACGGCGTACCACGCGGGGTTGGTGGCCAAGTACGCCATCGAGCACTGGACGAGGATCCCGTGCGAGGTCGAGCTGGCGAGCGAGTTCCGCTACCGCGACCCTGTACTCGACCGCTCGACGCTCGTCGTCGCGATCTCCCAGTCGGGCGAGACGATGGACACGCTGATGGCCCTGCGCCACGCGAAGGAGCAGAAGGCGCGTGTCCTCGCGATCTGCAACACCAACGGGTCGACGATCCCGCGCGAGTCCGACGCCGTGCTGTACACGCACGCCGGACCGGAGGTCGCGGTCGCCTCGACGAAGGCGTTCCTCACCCAGCTGATCGCCTGCTACCTCGTCGGGCTGCACCTGGCCCAGGTCCGGGGCATCAAGTACGCCGACGAGGTGGCCGCCGTCGTCGCCCAGCTGCAGGCGATGCCGTCCAAAGTGGACGACGTACTCGCGACGATGGAGCCCGTACGCGCGCTGGCCCGCAAGCTGGCGTCCGCCCGCTCGGTGCTGTTCATCGGCCGGCACGTCGGGTATCCGGTGGCCCTCGAGGGCGCGCTGAAGCTCAAGGAGCTGGCGTACATGCACGCCGAGGGGTTCGCCGCCGGCGAGCTGAAGCACGGCCCGATCGCGCTCGTCGACGAGGGCACGCCGGTCGTCTGCGTGGTGCCGTCCTCGCTCGGCCGGGGCGTCCTGCACGACAAGATCGTCTCCAACATCCAGGAGGTACGCGCCCGCGGCGCCGTCACGATCGTGATCGCCGAGGACGGCGACGAGTCGGTCGCACCGTACGCCGACCACCTCGTCCACGTGCCGCGTACCCCCACCCTGCTCGCCCCGCTCGTGACGACGGTGCCGTTGCAGGTGCTGGCCTGCGAGATCGCCGCGGCCCGCGGGCACGACGTCGACCAGCCGCGCAACCTCGCGAAGTCGGTCACGGTCGAGTAAGGCCGTGCTGCACAGCGCGCTCGCGTTCGCGGTCTTCGCCGCGGTCATCACGATCACGCCGGGGTTGGACACGGTGCTGGTGCTGCGTACCGCCGCCGTCGACGGCCGCCGGCCCGCGTTCGCGGCGGCCACCGGCATCGCGCTGGGCTGCCTCTGCTGGGCGTCCGCGAGCGCGCTCGGCATCACCGCGTTGCTCGCCGCGTCCCGGCTCGGGTACGACATCCTGCGCTGGGCGGGGGCCGCGTATCTGTGCTGGCTCGGGGTACGGCTGTGGTGGCGGGCCCGGGTACCCGTCGACCTGGCCGAGGTACCCGTCGACGCGGCGGTCACGCGCGGCGCGGTGGAGGCGTTCCGGGTCGGCCTCACCACGAACCTGCTCAACCCGAAGGTCGGCGTGTTCTACCTGTCGGTGTTGCCGCAGTTCCTGCCGGACGGCGTACCCCCACTGCTGGCGTCCGCCGCCCTCGGCGCGGTACATGTCGGCGAGGGGTTGCTCTGGTTCGCGGCGCTGATCACGGTCGTCGGCCGGGCCGGGCGGTGGTTCAGCCGGCCGGCCGTCCGGCGCCGGCTCGACCAGGTCTCCGCGGTCGTCTTCGTCGGTCTCGGTGTCCGGCTGGCCGCGAGCCGTGTATGACCATGCGCCTAGGGTGTGGGGCGTGATCGTTGCGGTCGGGATCGACGTGGTGCTGGTCGACCGGTTCACCCAGGCGCTGAGCCGTACGCCCATGCTGGTCGAACGGCTGTTCACCGAGTCGGAGCGGACGACCCCGTCGGGCAACCCGCGCTCGGCCGAGTCGCTGGCCGCCCGGTTCGCCGCGAAAGAGGCGGTGGCGAAGGCGCTCGGCGCGCCCAGCGGGCTGCACTGGCACGACTGCGAGGTGGTCGTCGACCCGGACGGGCGGCCGTGGCTGACCGTCTCCGGTACGGTGGCCGCCGCGGCCGTCGAGCGCGGCGTCGACCGCTGGCACCTGTCGTTGTCGCACGACGGCGGGATCGCGTCCGCGATGGTCATAGCCGAGGCGGGTGGATGATGCGGGGCGCATGGCGGGTGGCGGACGTACGGGCGGCCGAGGACGCGCTGATGGCCCGGCTGCCGGAGGGCACGCTGATGCAGCGGGCCGCGACCGGCCTGGCGCGCCGGGTCGCGCTGCTGCTCGCCGGCCGGGTGTACGGGAGCCGCGTCCAGCTGCTCGTGGGCGCGGGCAACAACGGCGGCGACGCCCTGTACGCGGGCGCGCTGCTCGCCCGGCGGGGCGCGACGGTTTCGGCGCTGCTGCTCGTACCCGACCGCGTCCACAGTGGAGGGTTCACGGCGTTCCGCGCCGCGGGCGGTACGGTCGCCGCCGAGCTGTCGTCCACTGTGGACATCGTCGTAGACGGGATGGTCGGCATCGGCGCCACGGGCGGGCTGCGGGGCCGGGCGGCCGACGTGGCGCGTACGCTCGGCGACCTGCGCGACGCCCGGCCGACCGTCGTCGCCGTCGACGTCCCGTCGGGCGTGGACGTGGACACGGGCGACGTACCCGGCTGGGCGGTACGGGCCGACGTCACGGTCACGTTCGGCTGCCTGAAGCCGGCCCACGTACTCGGGCCGGCCGCTGTGGCCGCGGGGCAGGTCGACCTGGTCGACATCGGGCTGCGGCCGTGGCTGCGTACGCCCCCCGCGATCTGGATCCCCGACCGCGCCGACGTGTCGGGCTGGTGGCCGGCGCCGGTCGCGGATTCGGACAAGTACACGCGGGGCGTCGTCGGGCTGGCGACCGGCTCCGCGGCCTACCCGGGCGCCGCCGTGCTGTCGGTGGCCGGAGCGCTGGCCGGCCCGGCGGGGCTCGTCCGGTACGCGGGCGGGGCCGGTGACCTCGTCCACCAGCGACACCCGTCGGTGATCGTCGCCGATCGGGTCGGCGGCGCGGGGCGCGTGCAGGCGTGGGTCTGCGGCAGCGGCCTGGGTACAGACGAGCGGGCGCTCGGCGAGTTGCGGGCCGTGCTCGGGGCGCCCGTACCGGTCGTGCTCGACGCGGATGCACTGACCCTGCTCGTGGACGGTTCGATGGCCGGCGCTCTGCGGCACCGGGACGCGCCGATCGTCGTCACCCCGCACGACCGCGAGTTCGCCCGGCTGGCGGGGGAGCCGCCCGGGGCCGATCGGGCGGCCGCCGCGCTGCGCCTCGCCGCGTGGATGAACGCGGTGGTGCTGCTCAAGGGCGACCGCACGATCGTCGCCACCCCGGACGGCCGCGCGTGGGCGAACCCGACGGGCACCGCCGCGCTGGCCACCGGGGGTACCGGAGACGTGCTTGCCGGTCTGGTGGGCTCGCTGCTGGCGGGCGGCCTCCCGGCCGAGCGCGCGGCGGTGGCCGGCGCCTACGTGCACGGCCTGGCCGGGCGCGCGGCGGCCGAGGGCGGCCCGGTCACGTCGGAGGACGTCGCCGGGGCGCTGCGCGCGGTGGTGCGGGAGACACTGAGGCCCGCGGTCGGGTGACCACGGGCCTCAGTGGACTAGTGAGCTACGGGGGCTGTGCGGGATTGGTCAGATGGGGCGAACCCGCTCGGCCTGCGGGCCCTTCTGGCCCTGGCCGATCTCGAACTCGACCCGCTGGTTCTCCTCGAGAGAGCGGTAGCCACTCATCTCGATCGCGGAGAAGTGAACGAAGACGTCAGCACCGCCGCCATCGACGGTGATGAAGCCAAAGCCCTTGTCCGCGTTGAACCACTTGACGGTTCCCTGAGCCATGTTTTTGCCTTTCTATCGGGTACAAAACAGTGGCCGGTTCTGTAGCAGCGGCGGTGTTTCGTCCCGAATGACCAAACCAACCGTCATTATCGGCCAACCGGTCACGAGCACGAAAAGCAGACCACATGCGCAAAACTCCGACCTAGACTACACCACTGTCCGCCCGTACGGGGGGTGACGTCTCCAGCACCCTACCGGGTACCCGTCAGTACCCTGGGGCCCATGGGGCAAACCGAGGTTCACGTGGATCTGGACGCGATCCGCCAGAACGTCGCCCACCTGCGTTCCGGCACGTCAGCGGCGGTGATGGCCGTGGTCAAGGCGGACGGCTACGGGCACGGGATGGTGCCCGCGGCCCGGGCCGCGCTCGACGGCGGCGCGACGTGGCTCGGCGTCTGCACCCTTGAGGAGGCTCTGGACCTGCGTGCGGCCGGGCTGACCGCGCCGGTGCTGGCTTGGCTGCTCGGGCCCGGCCTCCCGCTGCACGAGGCGATCGCGGCCGACGTGGACCTCTCCGCGTCGAGCACCGGGCTGCTCGCCGAATTGGTGGCCGCCGCCGCGACGGCCGGCCGGCCCGCCCGGGTCCATCTCAAGGTCGACACCGGGCTCGCCCGCGCCGGCGCGATGCCCGACGACTGGCCGGCGCTGGTCGAGGCAGCCGCCAAGGCCCAGGCCGACGGGCAGATCGAGCTCGTCGGCGTCTGGAGCCACTTCGCGTACGCCGACGCGCCCGGACACGAGACGATCGACCGCCAGCTCGCCGTGTTCCGCGCCGCGCTGGCCACCGCGAGCGGGCTCGGCGTCACCCCTCAGGTCCGCCACATCGCCAACTCCGCGGCCACCCTCACCCGCCCCGACGCCCATTTCGACGTGGTACGCCCCGGGCTGGCCATCTACGGCCTGTCCCCGGTGGCCGGCGAGAGCTACGGGTTGCGGCCGGCGATGACCGCGCGGGCCCGCGTCATGCTCGCCAAGCGGGTGCCCGCCGGGCAGGGCGTCTCGTACGGGCACACGTACACGACCGAGCGGGAGACCACGCTCGCGGTGATCCCGCTCGGCTACGCCGACGGGGTGCCCCGGCACGCGTCCAACGCCGGCCCGATCTGGCTCGGCGGGAAGGTACGCCGCATCGCTGGTCGCGTATGTATGGACCAGATTGTGGTTGATTGCGGCGACGATCCCGTCCAGGCCGGCGACGAGGCGGTCCTCTTCGCCGGTACGCCCGGAATGCCCACCGCGGACGACTGGGCGGAGGCCGCCGGCACGATCAACTACGAGATCGTCACGCGGTTCGGCAGCACCCGGGTGCCTCGCACGTACGGATAACCTGGGTTCATGGCACGGGTGGCCCGGGCAGCGGGCCTGGTAGGAGCGATCGTCGGTGCGGCCGCGGCCGGGGTGGCCGCGGGAGTCGCGGCCGAACGCGCGCTCGTCAAGCGGGCGCGGCCGGGGGCCGGCGACCCGTACGAGCACGAGCGGCTCGGCAGCCAGCCCTACGACGAGTCGTTGACCGTCACGACCGCCGATGGCGTCGAGCTGTACGTGGAGATCGTCGACCCGGCCGACGGCGTGGACGTGCACCCCGACTTCGTGGGTCCCGTACCCCCCGACACGACGGTCGTGTTCGTGCACGGTTTCTGCCTCGACATGGGCACGTACTTCTTCCAGCGCAAGTTCCTCACCGAACGCGGCGATGTCCGCATGGTCTTCTACGACCAGCCGGGGCACGGCCGGTCGGGCCGGATCACGCACGGCGAGTACACCCTGGCCCAGCTGGCGGAAGCGCTGGACCGGGTCATCGAGGAGACCGTCCCCGACGGGCCGATCGTGCTGGTCGGGCACTCTATGGGCGGCATGACGATCATGGCGATGGCCGAGCGGTACCCCGAGCACTTCGGCGAGCGGGTGGTGGGCGCCGTGCTGGTCTCCACGTCGGCCGGCCGGTTGGAGGCGACCCGGATCGGGCTGCCCGAGATCGTCGGGCGGGTGGGGCGCCCCGTCCTGCCACTGGTCGACAGCGCAACCCGGCTCACCGGCTCGATGGTCGACCGCGCCCGGTTCGCCTCGTCCCGCCTGGCCTGGCTGCTCACCCGCCGGTACGGCTTCGGCACCCCGCGGCCGAGCAGGTCCCTCGTCTCGTTCGTCGAGCGGATGAACTCGCGGACGCCGACCGAGACCGTGGCCCGCTACCTGCGTACGCTCTACACCCACGCGCGCTACCCGGCCCTCGACGCGCTGCGTTCGATCCCCGTACTCGTGATCTGCGGTACGAACGACCAGATCACTCCGCTGGCCCTGTCCGAGGAGATCTGCCGCCGGCTGCCCGACGCGGAGCTCATCGCCGTACCCGACAGCGGCCACGTGGTGCTCCTGGAGCACAGCGAGGCCGTGAACGAGGCCCTCGACCGGTTCCTGGAGAAGGTCCAACCGTGACGACCGCCGCCTGGCGCGTCCTCGGCTCGGAGATAGGCGGCTGTACCGCCTGCGCCGAGCTGGCCGCCTCGCGCCAGCGGGTCGTCGTCGGCGAGGCACCGGCGGGGCGGGCGGCGGGCCGGCCGGCGCTCGCGTTCGTCGGCGAGGCGCCCGGCGCCGCCGAGGACGCGGCGGGCCGCCCGTTCGTGGGCAAGGCGGGCCAGCTGCTCGACCAGCTGCTCAACGACGCCGCCCTCGACCGGTCCCAGGCGGCCGTGCTCAACGTGCTCAAGTGCCGCCCGCCGGGGAACCGTACGCCCCGGCCCGACGAGATCGCGCGGTGCCGCCCGTACCTGTCGCGCCAGCTGGCCCTGCTCCGGCCGGATCTCGTCGTGGCGCTCGGCCTGACGGCCGTGACCTGGTTTCTCGGCCGGACCACGCTTTCCGGCGCCCGGGGCCGGGTACACGACGTGACGGTCGAGGGCGTGCCGCTGCGGCTACTCGCCACGTACCACCCGTCGGCGGCGATCCGCTTCGGCCCGTCGGGCGCGCCGATGGCGGCGCTGCGCGACGACCTCGCGCTGGCCGCGAAGCTGGTCTCGCCGTGACGGTACCGCCCGTGAAACTGTCCACTGTGGACGACACCCGTACCTTCGGCCGCCAGCTCGCCGGCCGGCTGCGCGCGGGGGACCTCGTCGTGCTCACCGGCCCGCTCGGCGCCGGCAAGACCGCGCTGGCCCAGGGGATCGGCGCGGGGCTGGGCGTCGCGGGCGAGGTCACGTCGCCGACGTTCGTGATCGCGCGGATCCACCGCGGCGGGCGGGTCCCGATGGTGCACGTCGACATGTACCGCCTGGGCGCCGTGGCCGATCCCCGGGCCGAGGTCGACGACCTCGACCTCGACGCGTCGGTCGAGGACTCGGTCACCCTCGTCGAATGGGGCGAGGGCATCGTGGAGCAGCTCGTCGACGCCTACCTGGAGATCCGCATCGACCGGCTGGACGACGAGACCCGCGTCGTCGACCTGATCGGTCACGGCGGCGACTGGGCCGAGCGCCTGCGGTAGCGGTCGAGCAGCCGCGCCGCCTGCACGTCGACGACCTCCACGTCGACCAGCGGGCGGACCAGGTAATCCAGGTCATCCGCCCGGACCTCGATCGCCTCCGGCAGCGCGTCGGCGAAGCGCCCGCGCAGCCGCCACAGCCCGTCGTCGAGCACCACCCGCCACTCGTGCGCCCCGCGCACCCGCGGGTCGACGGCCACATGCCCCCACGCGCCCCAGTGGGCGTTCCACCGGTATGCCCAGTGCCGGTCGAACCAGCTCACCAGCTCGTCGGCCTGTGACCACAGCAGCGCCGCGTCGATCGCGTCCACCGGCACCGGTACGCCTTGAAGAACCGCCGCCGCGGCACCCTCCACCACATGCGCCAGGCCCGCCGCGCTCAGGCTCCGCACCATCGTGGGTACGCCGCAGCCGGCGAGCCGCGCTGTCATCGGCTCCGCGGCGAGCCGGTCGATCTCGGCGTCGAGGTCGCTGTCCAGCCGCTCGACGGTGAGGCGCACCTGCCGGTCGAGCGCCGCAAACAGTCGCTCGACCGTCGACAGGCTCGCCGCACGCGTGCCGCGCTCGATCCGCGCGACGGCCGACTGGCTAGTCCCGGCCGCCGCGGCCACCTGGTGCTGCGTTCGCCCGGCCCGTTCGCGCTCCCGGCGCAGGACGCCTCCGACGTGGGCGGCGAGGGTACGGCTGGTCACACCGCTATCGTCGTGGCACTCCGGGCCGGCGTCCCCTTGTGTCTAGCCCGCCTGTGGACGGCGGCGGACACGCTGGCGGGTCGTGGCCGGCCCCGCGAGCCCGTTTCGCTGTTGGTCTCGATGCCGCTGCGTCATCGCGATGCCGGTGGGTCATCTCGCGCGAAAGTTGTGGGTCGTTGGTGGGGTCGTGGGCGCCGCCCGAGGTGTGGGAGCGCGCCGGTAAGGTGCGATGTCGTGCTTGTACTGGTTGTCGACTCGGCCACGCCCGCGATCACCGCGGCCGTAGTCGAGGTCGGCACCGGGGCGGTGACGCTGCGGGCGGAGCGCGTCAGCGTCGACGGCCGCGCGCACGGGGAACTGCTCGCTCCCGGCATCGAGGCGGTGCTCCGCGAGGCGGGTGCCGCGCCGGGTCAGCTCGCCGCGATCGTGGCCGGGGTCGGGCCCGGGCCGTTCACCGGCCTGCGCGTGGGCCTGGTCACCGCGGCGGCGATGGGTGACGCGCTGCGCGTACCCACCTATGGGGTCTGCTCTCTGGACGCGCTCGGCGGCGCGGTGCCGGCGGGCAAGACCACGCTGGCCGCGACGGACGCCCGGCGGCGGGAGGTGTACTGGGCCGTGTACCGCGACAGCGTCCGGCTCGCCGGGCCAGCGGTGGACCGGCCGGGCGACCTCGCCGGGCCGATCGCCTACCTCGGGGTCACCCGGGCGGTCGGCGCGGGGGCGGCGCTGTACGCGGAGGCGCTCGGCGTACCGGTCCTGGCGGAGCCGCGGTACCCGGTCGCGCTCGTGCTCGCCGAACAGGCCGCCGCCCGCGTGCGCGCATCCGCGCCGGGTGAGCCGCTCACGCCGTTGTACCTGCGCCGCCCCGACGCCGTCGAG
>Ga0114129_10006079_pt1 | contig 17112 bp, 14 predicted proteins | sample RhiMetdeltSRZDD1_FD_80071 | JGI IMG/M metagenome (GOLD analysis project Ga0114129, IMG submission 80071) | Populus rhizosphere microbial communities from Tennessee, USA - Rhizosphere MetaG P. deltoides SRZDD1 (version 2) (version 2) | ecosystem: Host-associated > Plants > Roots > Rhizosphere >... | reverse complement strand
GTTCATCCGCGTTCCGGCAGCCTCCCTTCTGGCGTGGGCGGCAACCTCGAGCGTTCCGCAGGAGTGGCGCCTCGTCGCGGCGCTCCTGTGCGGAGGCGTCGCGCTCTCGACGCACGGGCTCAAATCGTCGACCCGGGTCGCGCTCAACACGAGCCCCGAACCGGTGACGAACTGGATCGCGTCCCTGACGGAGGACGGTCTGACAGCGTTCCTGATCTTCCTCGCCGTCAAGTACCCTCTCGCGGCCGCGGCGGTGGCCGCGGCGGTCGTCGTCCTCGCCATCGTCACCGCCGCGTGGATCGTGCGGACCCTCCGCCGGTTCCTCCGCTCGCGCCGGACCGGGCCCGGAACGGGCGAACTTGCCCTAAAATAGGCGGGCAAGAACGGCCTGCGAGGGAGGAACCATTCCATGGATCTGAGGGAGTACTCCGAGGAAGAACTGCTCGCAGCGGGCCGCGAGGCGATCAAACGCGAACAGTGGCCGCGAGCGACGGAGTTCCTGACGGCTTACTACGAACGCTACTCGTCCCGCGGCGAGAACGTGCCCGCGTCGGGCCTCGCCAGTTACGCGCTGTGCCTGGGTCACAGTCCGCAGTGGAAACGGGGGCTCGAGCTCTGCAAGAAGGCGCAGCACGCGGACCCGCGCAACCCCTACATCTACTGGGCGCTCGCCAACCTGTATCTGCTGGGCCGCTCGCGCAAGGAAGCGCTCGAGGCGGTCGAGAAGGGCCTGCGCGCGGCTCCCGACAACTTCATCCTGCTCCGCATGCGGCGCAAGCTCGGCGTGCGCCAGCCTCTGCCGCTGCCTTTCCTCGACCGCAAGCACGGCCTCAACATCCGCCTCGGCCGGTTGATGCACCGGCTGAGAGGAAACGCCGCGGCGTAGTTATTTCGCCCGGGAAATCTCCGTGACCGGGTGGATCTCCCAGCGCGTGCCACGCGGATCGGGGGAAGTCTCGTCGGGCTCGTAGTAGAGCCAGCCCGTCACGCGCACCTTCTGCCCGTGGAGCTTGCGGAGCGCTTCGGTCGTCAGGTTGTCGCCCTTCTTCTGCCAGGCCGGGGGCACTTCGACGATGACCCACTTCTTCGTGTTGGTCTCGCCGGCCGAAGGCGCGAGGACGAGGTGGACGTCTCCGTCGTCCTCTCTTTCGACCTGGACGACGTAGCCCTCGACCGTCGCTCCCTTGGACTCCGAGAACGCGCTCTTGTCCTTCTTCGACAGCAACGCGTCGAGCGTCACCGCGGAATCCACGTCGGCGGCCTTGGGTGCGCTCGAGCGGCCGCGAAGCTTTTTCGCTTCGGCCGTCTCCCCTTTGTCCTCCTGCCCGGCGGCGATCAGGGTGCCGGCGAGGAACAGGAGTCCCGCGGCGATCCGGAGGCTGCGTTGGATCATGACTTCTCCTCCTTCGGTTCGATCCTACGCCTCGCTCTCGCCCAGATCAGCACCCCCGCCACGATCGCGAAGTCTCCCAGGTTGAAGACGCCGGTGTGCAGCGCTCCGGTGCGCAGCTGAAGAAAGTCGACGACGCGGCCGCGGGACAGCCGATCGATCAGGTTGCCGAGGCCTCCGCCCAGAATCAGCGCCACGCCGACGCTCTGCGCGAACGGGCGGCTCCCGGCGCCGCGCAGCAGCCAGACGCTCGCCGCGAGCAGTCCCACGCCGACGAGGACGACGAAGACGATGAACCGAACCGGCTCCGGAAGGCGCTCGCCCAGGCTCAGGAACGCGCCAACGTTTTCGACAAGCGCGACCCGCAGCAGTCCGCCGAGGAGCTCGATCGCCGGGCGCCCCGAGAGCCTCGCCACCGCCGCCGCCTTGGCGGCCTGGTCCGCCGCGGCCGTGGCCGCGACGAGAAGCGCGAGAGCCGTTCGCCGGTGCAGTGCGGGAAGTTTATTCGGACGGCAGCCGGCGAGCCATCGGGAGGAAGATTTCCGCCAGGGCGCACGGCGACGGGGCCAGCGCCCGGCGGATTCGGAACGATCAGAATGTCAACGCGGCGTGGACGGACCAGCCGTCGCTTGTCCCGCCGTCGACGGTGGCGCCATAGGCGCTCCACGTGTAGTTGCCGGCCGGAGCGTCGAATTGCACGAACACGTCGCCGAAGTTGCCGCCCGGCGCCGGCACCTGCATCATCGACAGCGGCGGCACCGTGACGGACGAGGTGTTTGAAGTGCCGTTTCCGACGATCCTGACCGAGAATGTGTGGGCCACCGCCGTATCGAAGTTGGCGACGCCGACGTTGGTGCGAAAGACGGTGTCCTGCCGCAGTCCCATCGAAACCCCCCGACCTCCTCCGAACAAGTCGTTCACGGGCACCGCCGGGAAAAACTGATTGAGCGAGCCCCCGGAGCTGTTGGTCGTATAGATTCGGGATCCGCCGTCGATCGACGCGGAGGTGTCGGGGGTGACGTTGTCCGAGAGGACGCCTATGGCGAGGATGCTCCCCAGACCCGACTCTAGCAACTGGCTGCCTACGAAATCCCTGTAGAACACCACGGTCATCGCGGGAATCGTCAGGATCTTAGGGATCTTCGATCCATTCGGCACGCCGGCGGACAGGAAGCCGACGGCCACCTTTTGCGCCGTGCTGCGGTAGTTCGCGAACTGGACGTCCGAGCGCCACACGACCTGATTGTTCGCTCCGAGGATGTGTCCCGCGGCGGCAAAGACGATCGCCGTCGAGGTTGCGTCGAGAAGCAGCGCCTTGCGTTCCAGCTGCTGGGTCTGGAACCGCTCCATGAGCTCCGTGGCCGTCGCCATGCCGGCGGTCGTCATGGGACGCTCGCCCGCGTCGAGGACGGACAAGGCGGCCCGCCGTTCCTGAACCTGCGCATACAGAACCGCCGAAGACAAAACGAAAACGATCGCTGTCGCGAAATTCCTCTTCATGCTTTCTCCTTATTGAGCGGTCGAGCTCGATGGAACCAGGACGAAACCGGGTACCCAGAGGAAGCCTCAAGAGTTGGATCCAGCCGCGAGTGAGTTGTCGCAATTCTAACCGAGAAATCCGCTCGAACCGGGCACGGAACCTGCTCTTCCCCCCGGCGTGACCGTCGTGGAACGGCTGCAGGAGCGCGGCATCCGCCGCATCGGCTCGCCGAAGAGGGGTTTTCGTTACCGGGGCCCGAACGGCGCCCGTGTGTCGAAGGCCGAACAGCAGCGCATTCGGTCGCTCGTGGTGCCGCCCGCCTGGACCGATGTGTTCGTCGACACATCCTCCGCCTCCGCGGTGCAGGCGATCGGCAGGGACCGCGCCGGCCGGTGGCAGTACCTCTACTCCGAGAAGCAGACGCGCATCCGCGAAAAACGCAAGCGCGAGCGCCTGCTCGCGTTCCTGCGCGCTCTGCCCGCTTTGCGCGCGCGCGTCGCTCGGGACCTGCGTGGAGACGAGCTCTCGCGCGAGCGCGTGCTCGCGGCGATGGTGCGTTTGCTCCTGCGCGGTTTCCTGCGGCCCGGCAGCCAGGTTTACGCCCGCGAAAACGGCACCTACGGGCTCGCCACCCTGCGCCCCAGACACGTGCGCGTGCAGGGCCGCCGCGTGACGCTGTCTTATCCAGGCAAGGGCGGCAGGCCGCAGGTGCGCGAGATCGACGATGCCGGCGCGGCGCGCGTGGTGCGATCGCTGCTCAAAGATCCCGGGCCCGAGCTCTTCCGCTACCGCGTTCCCGACGGAACGTGGGTCAACGTCCGCCGGCGCCACATCAACGAATACCTCCGCGAGATCAGCGGATCACGGTTTACCGCGAAGGACTTCCGCACCTGGGCGGGAACGTTGCTGGGCGCCTGCGCGCTGGCCCGCGCGGGTTATCCGTCTCCTCCATCGGCGAGGTCGATCCGCAGCGCCGTGGCCCGCGCGATGCGCGAGACCTCACAGCTGCTCGGAAACACGCCGGCCGTCTGCCGCGCCTCCTACGTCAGCCCGGCCGTGCTCGACGCGTTCGAGAAGGGCCGACTTCTCTGGGATCCTCCCTCGCTCGATGCGCTCGTTCGCGGATCCACACGCGCGCTGTCGTCGGCCGAGCGGCGCCTCTCGCGGCTGATCATGAACGGCGATCGGCCCCCGAAAGCGCCTTCCGCGCCGCACGCCGCCCGCTGACGACGGCCGCGGGCACCGTCCCGCTGATCTCGGCAATCGTCGCTTCTCCCGCGAAGAAGAGCGTGTCCTCGATCGGCCGCGCGAGGCGCGACGGAGCGGTCGCGCCGCCGACTACCTGGTAGCTGTACGCCCCCCGGAAGAACGGATCGCGGCTCCAGTCGTGGAAGTGCGCCGCGACGAGGAGCCGCCGGGCCCGGCGACGCGCGATCCCGAAGAGCGAGCCGAGGCTCGCGAAGGCGGCGTCGAGGCGGGACTGCGGCGAGGACGCGAGCAGGTGCGTCGCGCGCGGACCGCCGGCCCATGCCGTCAGCATCGGCGCTTCCACGGGCGCAGCGCTCCACCAGGTCGGCAGAGGCGCGGAGAAGGAATGAAAGAAGCCGGTGAGCGGGCCGTCGGGGAGCTTGTCGCTCCAGAAGTCTTCGCGGAAGCGCAGAACGATCCGGACCACGTCTCCCATCGCGATTCCCGTCAATGCCCGGCGCACGGGAGCAGGATCCGGGTCGAAGGAGATCGCGCCGCGCGCGCCCGGCGGCGCCTGGAGGACGCCGGCGGAAACCGTGAAGATCGCGCGCCGCGCCCGATGACCCTCGCCGCCGGCCGTCGTCACGTCGACGCGTCCGCGCCGCCAGCGCACCTGGCTCACCGCGGCGGACGTGCGGACCTCGCAACGTCCGCTTTCCAGCCGCGACCGCAGCCACCGGATCACGCCGTCGTAGCCCGAGACGATCCGGAACTGCGCCCGTTCGTCCGGCGTCTCGGGCTCCTGGCCCGCCGTCGACAGCGACTGCTCGCTGGCGCGCACCACGGGCGCCGCGTCGTAGCCCTCGACGAACGAGGAAAAAAGCTTCCGGTCGAGCCGAGACAGCGACCGCTGCGCGTGGAGAAACTCCGCTACGGAGCGATCGTGACCGCTCGTGCGCATCCGTCGCGTCAGGTCGTCGAAGCGCTTCCAGGCGTCCGGAAGGTAACGGAGACGGCTGCCCTGCAAGGTCAGATGCGTGCTCGGAAGACGCACGGCGAGAAGCCCGGCATCGTCGACGATCCGGAAGAGCTCCTCGCTGCGTCCGTGCACGAACTCGGCGCCGAGCTCCACGGGCAACGGCCAGCCCGCCGGGCGTTCCGTGCGCACGCGCCCTCCGAGACGCGTTCGGCCTTCGAGCAGCAGCACCGAGCGTCCTGCTTCGACGAGCTCGGCCGCGGCCGACAGGCCCGCCGCGCCGCCTCCGACGACGATCACGTCCCAACGCTTCACGGCTTCACGGCTTAACGGCGAGCAATCCGGACGCCAGTATGAGGCCGGCACGCTTCGTGCTAAGTCATTACGTGGATCTCGGCACGAAGGGAGACGTCTTTGAGCATCGGGTTCGGCAAGACACCGAGCGGAGACTCGAACAACGGCGCCGTGATCTCGGGCTCGATCGGCTCCTACGAGATTCGGGAGCGGATCGGCGCCGGCGGATTCGCCACCGTCTTCAAGGCCTGGGATGCGGCGGCCAACCGGGAAGTCGCGATCAAGGCGTGCACGCTCGGTCCCGACATGCACGAGAGGTTCTTCCGCGAGGCCGAGCTCGCCGGCCGGCTCCACCATCCCTACATCACCGAGATCTACGAGTCCGGAATGGAGGGCGATACCCCGTTCATCGTCCAGGAGCTCCTGGGCGGCGAGGACCTGTCGGCGCTGATCGCCCGACGCGAGCCCGCGACGCTCTCGGCCAAGCTCGGGATCCTGCAAGGCGTGGCCGAGGCCCTCGACCACGCCCATCGCGCGGGCGTCATCCACCGGGACGTCAAGCCCTCCAACGTGCGCGTGCTCGAGGACGGCTCGATCAAGCTCATGGACTTCGGCATCGCCAAGGCCCTCGGCGCCTCCTCGAACATCACCAAGAGCGGCATCGCCGTGGGATCCATCGGCTACATGTCTCCCGAGCAGGTTTCCGGCGACTCGGTCGACGAGCGCGCCGACATCTTCTGCCTGGGAGTCCTGGCCTACGAGCTCATCAGCTTCCAGGCGCCGTTCAAGAGCGAAAACCTGTTCCGGCTGCTCGAGATGATCGTGAAGGAGGATCCCGATCCGCTGATCGAGGTCGCTCCGGACGTCCCGACGGAGCTCGCCGCGATCGTCGCGCGGGCGATGCAGAAGAACCCCGCGGACCGTTTCGCCTCCGCCGCCGAAATGCGGGATGCTCTCTCTTCGATGCGGCCGGCGGAAAAGAAGAGCCCGCCGATCCTGGTCGTGGACGACGACGCTGCGGTGCGCGAGGGACTGGTGCGCCTGCTCGAGGACGAAGGGTACCGCGCGGCCGGAGCGACCAACGGGCGCGAGGCGCTGACGAAGGCGCGCGCGGAAACGCCGCGCCTGATCCTTCTCGACCTGAAGATGCCGGTGATGGACGGCTGGCAGTTCCTGCAGGAGTGGAACGCCATCGAGACCGACGCGCGCTGCCCCGTGGTCCTGCTTTCGGGACTGTCTTTCATCCGCGACGCTCCGGGCGTGGCAGATTTTTTGTCCAAGCCGGTAGACGCCGGCCGCCTCCTCTCCTGCGTCCAGCGCCTCGCGGGACCCGCCTCGGAAAAAACGAGTTAACTCAGCGGGCGGGGATCTTGCAGCTTCGAGCGGCATGCTGCTGCTCGAAGCCCTCTTCGCTCTTCTCCGCCGTTCGCTGGGGACCATCGTCCGTGCGATCTTCGGCTGGGCGACGCTCGCGCTCTTCGGGGAAGTGAGAGCGTCCGAGCGCACGCTTCTCTCCGCGATCGTGGGCGCGGCAGCAGCCTGGCCCTTCATGGTGGCCGGAATCTTCCTTCCGAAGCAGGCGGCGCTGGTCATCGCGCTCTTCCCCATTCCCAAGCACACGCCCGACTCGCTGGTGCGAGTCGTCTGGATCACCGCGACGGCTCTGAATCCGCTGGCGGTTGGCTGGACGTTGAGCCGAAAGGCCCGCTCGACCCAGGGAAAGGTTCGACGCCTTCTGCTCGGTTTCCCGGCCACGCTGGGCCTGGGTCTGGCGTTTCTCTTCGCGTGTTTCGTGGTGCCCGTGCGCAAGCTCGCGGCGGTGCTCCGGGGCCGCAAGGAGGAACACGTGCCTCTGGCCGTGCCCGCCAAGGAATACCACGCCACGTCGGGCCTGTTGCGCGAAGCGCTCCAGCGGGGAGGCATCGAGGTGTCGCCGGCGCCCGCGCCCTGGGGCACGCGCGTCCTCGGGCGCATCCTCCACGTCTTCGGCAGCGCCGTCTTCGGGACCTACCTTCCGGCGAACCTCGAGTACCTGACTTCGCCGGATCTCTCGCTGACGATCTACCCCAACGGCGTCCGCATCCTCGGGCTGGAAGGGCCCACGGCCCGCGCGCACGCCCTGATCGCGGAGACTGCAACGACGACGGAAGCCCTCCAGTGCATGTCGGCGGAGGGGCAGGAGCTCGAGAAGCGCGTCAAGGCTCTCTGGGAGATCCGGACCGATCGCGAGCGGTTCGACCGTGAAGCAACCGACGTCGCCGCGGAGCTGGCCCGGACGCCGCTGGAATTCCACGACTGGGAGATCCTGTACCGCGAGCTTCTCCAGTCCGTGGTCGGGTCGCGCGGCGCCTCGCGCCTGATCCAGGCGGCGGTTCGAGAGAGCGTGCCGGAGACGCGGCGCCTGCGGCGCTCCGTCAACTCTCCGCGCCGACGCTGAGGGTCATTTCTTCGGAAGAGTCCCGACGTCCCGGTCGAAGCCCGGGAGGATCGCCTTGATGAAGGCGTTCTCGAGGAGACCCCCGAGGACCTCCCACATGCTCGACTTCGCGTTCCCGACGGGTCCTTCGATCGTCGTGGCCGTGGCGACCTGGTCGTGCTTGCGATTCTTGAGGAGCTTGGAGGCCGCGTCGACGACGCCTTCGTAGACCTTCTTGAAAAACGGCTTCCCGGCGTCCTGTCGACTGTCGTAGATCTCGACGTCGCGGAAGATCGGCTTGACCCAGCCCTGCATGTAGCCGTTGTGCACTCGCACCTCGGCGTTGAGCAGGAAGTCGCCGGCGAAGACGTCGAACTTGCCGTACGCGCGGAAGACGTCGTTGAGCTTGGGCAGAGGAGTGGGCCCGATCTCGAGTTTGATGTCGAAATCTCCGCCGCGCACCTTCGACTGGAACGACGCCATCACCGTGGCCTCGCCGGCGTCCATGAACTTGCCCCGGAGCTTCGCCGTGGCGCTCTGACCCGGCGGCGTGTTCGTCAGCCCCGTGACGTCGGAGTTCAGGTGCGTCACGAAGACGCGGTAACCGGGGTCCTTCGTCTTGTCGATGAGCTCCACTTCGGACTCCGTCATCCGGAACCGGTCCAGCCGCAAGTCCCACGGAGGCGCCGTCTCGTCCGCCGTCTTCTTATTCGCCGCGGGCAGGAGTCCCTTCTCGGCGGCCGCTGGAGGCTTTCGCACGTAGCCGAGTTTGACTTTCTCGATGGAGATCTCGGGTAGGACGAGCCGGCGCACCCGAGGCGCGAACTCGACCTCTCCGGCGGTCGACAGAGTTCCGCCGGACACCGTCACGTTCCAGTGCGCCACGACCGGTTGGAAGTAGTCGAGCGGAATGCCGGTCAGGTGAAACTGGCCCTTGACGCCGGCGTAGGGCTCGGCCAGAAAGTCCGCATCGCCCTTCAGGTCGGCCTTGCCCGATTCGAAGACGACAGCGGTCGCTTCCACCGGTGACGGGTACGCGCGGTCCCTCGAATGGATGTTGCGGATGTTGGAGGCCCGCGCGTTTAAATGCGTGATTTTCAGAGGCCTCTGCGGGTCGTCGTCGATGTACGTCAGCTCGGCGTCGCCGATGCGAAGCAGGTTGATCTTCAGCGGATAGATCGCCTCGACGGCCTGCTGCCAGCCCTTCTGTTTGACGGGGGTCTCGTCCTCCGCCTCGGCGCGCAGCTGTTCCAGGTTCACATACACCCTGGGCCGATCGATCCGAAAATCGGCCACGACGCGCAGGAAAAGGATCTCCCGCCACTGCACACTCGCGTGGAGCGTCGGAACGACCAGTATCGCGGGCTCGGGATGGGCGGTCTGGCGGATGACGAGGTTCTCGAGCGTCAACGACAGGCCCAGAGGATGGAGGCGCGCCTGCGCGATGTGGGCCTCGTAGCCCTTGAGGCTCCGGTTCATCTTTCCTTCGATCGAGCGGCGCAGCGGCTCGTTGGGCACGAGACCCGCCAGCGCGAGAAAGACGATCAGTCCGGCGAACGCGATGCCGGCTTTTCCCCATCCGCCGGGACGCCAGCGCCAAAGCGAGCGTTTGGCAACCGGACGCGTCGCGGAGACACGCTCTTTCCGAACCGTCGAAGCCTTCACGAGGAGGTTTTTCGCAAAGGCAATGCCAGCGAAGAAGAGGGAATAAAGAAAGAGGCTGGCGGATCTTGAATCCGCCAGCCTCCGTGCGAAATCGGAAACGCTTACTCTGACTCTTCGTCGGAGCCCGAGGGCTTACCGGAGCCCTGTCCCTGCTGACCCTTTTCGAACTGGCCCTTCTCGTCGCGGGGCTCGTTCGGATTGCCCTGAGCCTGCTTGCCCTGGCCGGGGCGATTCTCACCTTCGCTGCCCGGACGACCACCCTGGCCGCCCTGACCGCCCTGACCCTGCGGTCCTTGACGATTATCACGATCCGCCATTTGGAACCCTCCTTTGAAAGTGGGAAGAGACGTCTTCCGCACTCCCGCTTTTTCAAGAAACGTGCCGGATCGCGACTCCAGCGGAAATTGGGCACGGGCCATGCAACATCAGCCTGACGAGGGAGGTGACCATGGGTCTCATCCTGCTAATTCTTCTGGTTCTGCTTCTGCTCGGAGCGATTCCGACGTGGGGCTATAGCCGCAACTGGGGCTACGGTCCGAGCGGGATCCTCGGCGTCATCCTGATCGTCGTCGTCGTTCTGTTACTCACAGGCCGGTTGTAGATCGGGCCCGGCGCGGCGTACAAAGCGACTGTGAACGAGTCGCCACGCCGGGTGTTTCTTCTCTCGCCAGCCAGCGCGTCCGGCGAGCGCGCGGCACTCCTGCTGCGCGATCAGGCCCAGTTCGAGCTGGCCCGGTGTCTTCGCTCACGCGAAGGCGCGCCGCTCGGTGCCGTCTACTCGTTCGTCTCCGGACTCTACTTTCGCGGAAAGCTGACCTATGCCACGCGCTTTTCGCCGGAGTCCGTCTTCGTCATCGTACCCGGCGCCGGCCTTGTCTCTCCCGCGACACCGGTGCGCCGCCGCGACCTGGTTCGGTGCGCGCGCGTGAAGATTTCCCCGTCCGAGCCCAAGTACCGCCGACCCTTCCTGCGCGACGTGCGGCGGCTGGAGCGTGACGCGGGCCCCGAGACGACCGTCGTCCTGCTCGGCTCGATCGCCACCGACAAGTACTGCAGCGTGCTCCTGGAGGTTTTCGGAGAGCGCCTGCTCTTCCCGTCCGACTTCGTGGGCCGCGGAGACATGAGCCGGGGAGGGCTTCTGCTGCGCGCGGCGCGTGAGGGCCGAGAGCTGACCTACGCGCCCGTGGCCGGCGCCGTGAGGCATGGCCCGCGGCCGGCTAGGCTCGACCCGAGGACGCGCGTACGGGAGTGACGGTCTTCGTCGACGCTCTCAGGCGTCGGCGAGAACCTTGCGGACCGCCTGCAGCATCTCGCCGGAGCCGTAAGGCTTGCGAATCAAGACGCGGACTCCGTACTTCCCCATCGCTTCTCGCTGCTCGGCGTCGATGTTGCCGCTGGCGATGACGCACTTGAGCTTGGGATCGCGCTCGCGCATCTTCAGGAAAGCCTGCCAGCCTCCGAGCCGGGGCAGGGAGAGATCCAGGAGGACGGCCGAGATCCGATCGGCGTGGCGGGCGTGCGTCTCGACCGCCTCGATGCCGTCGACGGCCGTCAGGACTGAGAAGCCCTCCTCTTCGAGGAGATCGCGGATCGGCGCCAGGAGCGCCTCCTCGTCCTCGACGAGCAGGACCGTGGGAGCCCCACCAGAGTCGGCGCGCACACGATCTTCGCCGCGGCGCTCCTGCGCCGAGCTTGTGGAGACGCGGCGGCTCCTCGTCGGTTCGGGGTCCCCGGGCGGAGGCCCGCCGTGGTCGGAGGCCGGCAAATAGATTCGAAACGTCGTTCCATTTCCGGCGGCGCTCTCCACGTCGATGAAACCCCGGTGCCCGTTGACGATGCCGTAAACGACGGCGAGGCCGAGGCCCTGTCCTCCCGTTCCCTTGGTCGTGAAGAACGGCTCGAAGATCCGACGGCGGGTCTCCTCATCCATGCCCGTCCCGGTGTCCGATACGCAGACCTCGACGTATTTTTCCTCCTGCGCCTCGGGAAACCGGGCACGAAGATTCTCTCCATCGGCCACGGAGGTACCGAGCGTCAGGGTTCCTCCTTCCCGCATGGCATCGCGCGCGTTGACGGCCAGGTTCAGAACGGCCTGATGGATCTGATTGGGATCCGCGTGGATGCGCGGCACATTCGCATCGAGTTTCGTCGAGACCCGGACCTGCTTGGGAAACGTTTCGCGCAGCATCGAGGTGACCTCGCGCACGACGCCGTTGACGTCCGTGGGCTCGTAGGACGGTTCTCCCTTGCGGGCGAACGTCAGGAGCTGCCGGACGACGGCAGTCCCGCGCTCCACCGCCTTCTGGATCGCCGCGGCGCTCTCGGTCCGCTTCTTCGCGTCGCCCGAGCGTTGGAGCAGCGACACGTGCGCCGAGATGATGTTCAGGAGATTGTTGAAGTCGTGCGCGATTCCTCCCGCCAGCCGGCCGATCGAATCGAGCTTCTGCACCTGGCGCAGCTGGTCCTCCAGTCGGACGCGCTCGGTGACGTCGCGCAGGTTGCCCTGCATGACGCTGTGTCCGCGGAGATCGTACGTGTTGGTGATCGCTTCGACCACGACGCGCTGGCCGTCGCGGGTCAGCATGGCCACTTCGGCCTCGAAGGAGATGCCGTTGGCTTTGGCTTCGCGGAAACGCTGCTTGGCCAGGTTGGGATTCTCGAAGAGGCCGATGTCCCAGGGTCTCCGGCCCACGAGTTGATCCCGGTAGACGCCGAGGAGCTCGATCAAGTACGGGTTGACGTCCAGGATCTCGCCGCTCGAGCCGTCGAGGAGCCAGATGCCTTCCCGCGCCGTCTCGAAGATGCGCCGGTAGCGGGACTCCGAGGTTTTCAGGGCGTTCTCGGCGGCCTTGCGCTCGGTGATGTCGTCGATCGCCATGAGCAGAACGGCCTCGGCGGCCAGCGACACGCGCCGCGCGTTAAGCAGCAATGTTTTGTGCCCGAGAGTCTCGACGTCGACGTCGAGCTCGTAGTCGTGCAGAGGAGCTTCCCGCGTCAGCTTCGAGAGGCGCGACCTCAAGGTCGGATCTTCCTTGTCCAGGCCCCACATCTCCAGGAAGTCCTTGCCCTCGGTCAGGACCGGCGTCGTCTGGAACGTCCGATAGAAGGACTGGTTGGCTGCGCGGATCCGGAGCTGTCCGTCCAGCACGAGCAGGGCCTCGCGGACCGTCTCGACGAGGGCCTCGGCGTATTCGCGCGCCCGGTTGACCTGCTCGAGGCTGCGCTTCAGGGGATCGATGTCGAAAAACCCGAGCACCGCCCCGTCGGTCCGATTGTCCATCGTGCGGTACGGGCGCGCCCGCATGAGATACCAGTTCCCCTGGTCGTCCTGGATTTCCCTCTCATGGCTCGCGACATTCGTGATCACGTCCGAGACGATGGCGTCGAGGTCCGCGATCGTGACGCTCTGCTTGATCTCCGCGATGCGACGTCCCACGTCCAGGGCCGAGAGGTTGAGGAGCTTCTCCGCCTGGACAGTGAACCGGCGCAGCCGCCCCTCGGGTCCCAGGAGAACGATCGGAATGCCGGCGCCGGACAGGAGGTTGAGAAAATCGTTGTTGAGCTGAGTCAATTCGAAATTGCGGCTCTCGAGCTCTTCGTTGACGGTGTGGAGCTCTTCGTTGGTGGACTGGAGCTCCTCCTTGGCGGTCTCGAGCTCTTCATTCGTGGACTGCAGTTCCTCGTTGGCCGACAGGATCTCCTCGTTGGCGGACTTGAGCTCCTCGTTGGAGGCTTCCTGGGCTTCGATCGTGGCCTGCAGATACTCCTTGGTCGCCGTCAGTTCCTGCTCGAGAGCGACGATGGCATCGTGGCCGGCCGCCCGCGCGAGATGGGACTGCCGTTTGCGCGCGGCAGGATCCGGTTTGAGCCTGCGAGCGGCGGTCTCGAACAGCACAAGATGGTGACCGATCCGGCCGTCCTCCGCCCGTATCGGAACGACCTCGAGGTTCATCGGCGCGGAGTGCCCGTCCTGGCGAACACTCAGGTTTTCCTTTCGCACCGGGCGTCCCGTCTTTCGGGTCCTCAGGATCGCGGCCTGGAGCGGCACGAGAATGCCCCTGCGGGCCATCTTGAAGACGTTGAGGCTCGCGGTCCCCGGCGCGGGCTCCAGATACGCGCTCGTGCGGCCGCGGAACTGGATGATCTCGCCGCGGTCGTCGATCAGGACGCTGGCGGGGCCGTAGCGGTCCAGGACGAGCCGGTCGACTTCCTTCTGCAGTTCCAGGGTCGGATCGGGCGCCGCCCGGCCGGCCCTGGCGGCTGCGTCTTCGGTCCGGCGCCGGGAATCGAAATCGACCGACTGCCGGGCCGAGCCCGGACGCTTGACGAAGATGCGGTGGGCGCGATCGAGCGGGGCGAAGAGGTCGCTGAAGCCCGTGATGGTCTCGGCGCTGCCCAGCACGAGGTAACCACCAGGCCGGAGGGCGTAGTGAAAGGTCGGCAGCACTCTCTTCTGAAGCACCGGCTCGAGATAGATGAGGAGGTTCCGGCAGCTGATCAGATCGAGGTTGGAGAACGGCGGGTCGGTCGTGAGGTTCTGTCGCGCGAAGATGCAGACGTTCCGAATCGACTTGGAGACCTGCCACCCGGCTTCGGTTCGGATGAAGAACCGCTGGAGCCGCTCGGGGGAGACGTCGGCCAGCGCGTTGTCCAGGTAGGTCCCGGCACGCGCTTTCTGGATCGCGGCCTCCGAAAGGTCGGTCGCGAAGATCAGGATCGGCGGCTGGGTCTCCGATTCCTGCAGAGCTTCGAAGAGCGCGATCACGATCGAATAGGCCTCCTCTCCGGTCGAACAGCCGGGGACCCAGATGCGAATCGGGGAGTTGGCGGCGCGGTCCCGGAGAAGGGATGGAAACACCGTTTCGGCCAGCCGCTTGTATACGTCGGGATCCCGGAAGAACGCCGTCACGGTGATCAGGATGTCTTCGTGCAGGGCACGGATCTCGTTCGGGTCTCTTCGGAGCAGGTCCGCGTAGCTGCGCAGGCTGTCGACGTGGCGCAGGGCCATGCGTCGCGCAATTCGGCGTCTCAGGGTGGACTGCCTGTAGTTGGAAAAGTCCACACCGGTCTTCGTCTTGAGAATGCTCAGGACCCGCCGCTGATCGGCCGCGTCCGTGCGCGGTTCATCCACGTGCACGGGGGGAGGAGCCGGCCGGATGTAGGGATGCTTGCCCATCCGCACCAGCTCCCGGGCGATCTTTTCGGGCGGGAGAATGAAGTCCACGGCGCCGGAGGCAACCGCGGCGCGGGGCATGTCGTTGAATCGGGCGGACGCCTCGTCCTGGGCGAAGGTCACGCCTCCCTCGGCCTTGATCGCCCGGAGGCCAAGCGAGCCGTCCGAGAGCGTTCCCGAGAGCACGACGCCGATGGCCCGGCTCGTGTAGTGCTCGGCGAGCGAGCGGAGGAAATGGTCGATCGACATGTCGCGACCGCGCTCCCGGTGCAACTGATCCAGGCGAAACGAGCCGTCCACCAGGCCGAGGTTCGCGTTGGCCGGAACGACGTAGACGTTGTTGTTTTGAATCCGCATTCCGTCGCGGACTTCCTGGATCGGCATCTTCGTCGAGCGCGCCAGAATCTCCGTGAGCATGCTTTCGCGTGTCGGGTCCAGGTGCTGCACGAGCACGAAGGCCATGCCGGTGTCGGCGGGCAGATGGCTCAAGAGTTTCGTGAAGGCTTCCAGGCCGCCCGCCGAGGCGCCGATGCCGACGACGGGAAATGTGTCGGAGGACTCGGGAGGACGTTTTTTCCGTGTCGTCGCGGCGCGGCTCGGGGCCGACCGACGCGGCGATTGTTTTTTTCCGTTTCTCCGGGTCCTGGCCACCGCCCCACCGATGCCGTCGAAACCTCGGCCTCGACTACTCCGAGGTCGATTTCAACTGGCCTTCGATCGGGCTGAGTCTATTACCAGCAAGGCACGGGGGGTTCCAGGGACACCCGGCTCAATCGTCGACTCTCTGGAGGAGGCCCCGACGATGACGTCCCGGTTCGCCACTGAGGGTTGAGCGAGCAATTCTTCGGCCCAAAAGACCGCGGCTCGGCGAGCCCGGGATCCCTCGTCGGCTCCCCCAAGACGACTCCTTTAGCTGTCATCCCGAGCGAAGCGAGGGATCCCGAACTTGTACGAACCTGACCTGTCTACAGCCTCTTCACCGCTGCGAGCGCCCGGGCCAGCGACTGCCGCGACGCCCAGAAATCCGCCCAGGGGTCAGGGCCCGCGAGGACCTTTCGGTGCGTGCCGAGGTTGAAGCGCGTGTGGTCGAGGCCCGCCTTGACCTGCTTCCAGGCGAGCGGCATCGAGAACGGCGCCTTGGGCTTGCGCCGCACCGAGTACGGCGCGACGACGGTCTGGGCGAAGCCGTTGCGGAAGGGATCGAGGTACACCCTCCCCTTCCGGTCGGCGATCCGCGACTCCATCGTGAACTGCTTCGGATAGGCGTTGGACAGATGCGTCCCGAGGCGCTCCGCAAACGCGAGCGCGTCGTCGGCATCGGGCCCGGCTTTGATGGGGATGAGGACGTGGATGCCCTTTCCTCCCGACGTCTTGACGAAGGACTCCAGCTCCAGCGCGTCGAGGGCTTCCTTCACGCGCAACGCCGCGGGGATCGCGTCGGCGAACTCGCCGGTGTCCGGATCCAAATCGAAGCACACCCAATCGGGTTTGCGCGGCGCATGCTGCCTCGATCCCCAGACATGCAGCGCGATGCAGCCGAGGTTGGCCAGCGCGAGCTGCGTCTCGAGCTTCCCGCCCACGACGTAGTTGGTGACCTTGTTGGAGTGCTGCACGGGCTTGGTCGGCGTGTCCGGCGGCAGGCCCTTCGGCGCCTCCTTCTGGAAGAAGCACGATCCCTTCATTCCGTCGGGACAGCGCTCCAGAGACAGCAGCCGATCCTTGACGTACGGCTTCAGCCGCGCGAAGACATCCGCGTAGAACGCGACGACGTCACGCTTCGTGTAGCCCTCCTCGGGCCAGAAGACCTTGTCGGGATTGGAGACGCGGACTCCGGCGATCGTCTCCGCGGCGCCTCGCGCCGTCACGAGACTCCCCGGTTGGAGTGCCACACAGATTTCTTGCGCGACTTCTTCGCCGGCTTCACGAGCTTCGGATTCTCCAGCATCTTCCGCAGAAGCGCCGGGGGATCGCCGTCGGCCGCCTTCTTCATGTTGCCGCCCTCGTCGCGCGCGATCTCGACCAAGAGCCGGTCCGAGACCACCGACCGCGGCGCCTCCTCCGTAATGTCGCGCTTGCTGACGAACTCATCACGGTGCTTGATCAGGAGCCAGGGAGTCCGTCCCTCCGCGCCTCGACGATGCATCCGTACGAGGACCCAGCCGCCCTCGAGCTTTTCGCCATGGAGCTGGAACTTCAGCTCCCCCTTCTTCATCGCGGCGTCCACGTCGGCCGATTCCGGCTCCGGCTCCCAGGTTCCCCGGTCCCAGATCATGACCGTTCCCCCGCCGTACTCACCTTCCGGAATCACTCCCTCGAACTTGTTGTACTCGAGAGGGTGATCCTCGGTCGGCATCGCGAGGCGCTTGTCGGCGGGATTCAAGGACGGCGCCTTTGGGACCGCCCAGGACAGCATCACGCCGTTCCACTCCAGCCGGAAGTCGTAGTGGAGCGCCGTGGCGCGGTGCTTCTGGATGACGTAGGCGAGCTTCTTCACCCGGCGGCGCGGAGTCTTCCCGCGAGGCTCGGGAGT
>Ga0114129_10006077_pt1 | contig 17112 bp, 13 predicted proteins | sample RhiMetdeltSRZDD1_FD_80071 | JGI IMG/M metagenome (GOLD analysis project Ga0114129, IMG submission 80071) | Populus rhizosphere microbial communities from Tennessee, USA - Rhizosphere MetaG P. deltoides SRZDD1 (version 2) (version 2) | ecosystem: Host-associated > Plants > Roots > Rhizosphere >... | reverse complement strand
GGCAACGACGCAGCTGACACGCGAGACGCTGGAGGTCATCCCGACCGGGCGCAACAGCATCGTCGCGCTCATGATTCAGGCGCCCGGCGCGCGGCCGCAGCTGGATTGGAGCTTTACGACGGGTAACCCCCAGTTCAAGGTGTTCGGCGAACTCGGCGAACAGTGGGTCGCCATGGAAGGCGTCGTGACCAGCGGCCCGAAGACCGGCACGCAGGGTGGCAATCACTACGATTACTCGGCCATTGAGGAATCAACCGTCTCAACGGTCGGCAACACGGCGGATGCGCCGACCAAAGGGCTGCAGATCAACGTCATCCTGAAATCCGGCGGCGATCAGTTCCACGGCACTGGCGCGTTCTTCGGGACCAACCACAACCTGGAATTCGACAACGTCAACGACAAGCTGCGCGCGCGCGGCATCACGGGCGGCAACCCTGTGAATTCCCGCTGGGACGCCAGCGGCGAGCTTGGCGGACGGATCGTCCCCAGCAAGCTCTGGTTCTATTACTCGACGCGCCGGCGCGAGGAGCGCGTGCAGACGTTCAACGCCTTCCACGACGACGGCGTCACGCCGTCGGTGTCGGACATGTTCCAGTACTTCCACACCGGGAAGATCTCGTATCAGATGAACCAGTCGAACAAGTTCATCGGCTTCGTCCAGTACGTCCGCCAGGGTGGTGAGGCCACCAACAATCAGTTCTCATCGTATGACTCGCGCATCTTCAGCCCCACGCAGGCGACGACGAGCAAGATCGAGTGGCAGGGCATCATGGGCGACAAGTTCATGTCGCTGCAGTCGGGCGCCTGGATCTGGAACGTGTCGCGGCAGTGCTACTCGAACAACGTCGCGACGACCGACCTGCTGACGAGCCGCCTCACCGGCTGCAACAACAACTACGGGATCAATTCGTACGAGGGGCGCAACCACACCCTCGGACGGTTGACCTGGTACAAGCCGAATTTCTTCGCGGGCAACCACGACTTCAAGTCGGGCTTCGACTACGCGGCCGCGCACGCGGATCGGAAGATCAGCTCGCGCGATGGCCGCGGCAGCGCCCAGACCGGGCTCCCCAAGGGGTTCGTCGGCAACTATCAGCTCGTCTACCGCACGCCGCCGGGATCGCCCTCCGTGGTCCCGTTCGCGATGGACGCCTATAACAACTGTTACGAAGACGACCAGCCGGATTGCACGCCGAAGGATCTCACGCACACGCTGTGGGGCTATGCGGAGGACAGCTGGACGATCCGTCGTCGGTTGACGCTGAACCTGGGCGCGCGCTACGCGCACGCGGTCGGGTTCATCCCGGAGCAGTGCCGCGTGGCCTCCGCACCGCCCCTCGAGACCGTCTATCCCGCGAAGTGCTGGGATCGGATCAATTTCCGGACGTGGAACTCGATCGTCCCGCGCCTCCACGCGGCGTACGACCTCACCGGCAGCGGCCGCACGGTGATCAAAGGCGGCTACGGCCGCTTCGCGCACAACTGGCACTCCGACGAGCTGCAGATGGCGAACGAGAACGTCCATCTGGTGTCGCGGTTCCTCTGGCACGATCTCAACGGCAACAAGCTGTTCGATCCCGGCGAGATCAATTTCGACGCGGCAGGCCCGGACTTCGTGTCGACGAGCCTCTTCACCGGCGGCGAGGACGGGCTGGCGGGCGCGGTGCCGAACCCGAACATCAAGGAGCCGATGAGCAACGAGTTCTCGCTCGGCCTCGAGCGGCAGATGACGCGTTCACTTGCCATTCGCGCGACCGGGATCTATTCGCGGCAGCAGGTCTTCCGCGTCCAGAACAACCTGCGGCCCTACAGCGCGTACAACATTCCGATTACGCGGCCCGACCCGGGTCCCGACGGCGTGCTGAACACGGCCGATGATCCAGGACGATCCATCACGTTCTATGAATATCCGGCGGCGCTCGCCGCCCGCCAGTTCCAGCAGCCGATGCTCGTCAACGGCAGCTCCGCCGACGATCAGAAGTACACGACCGTCGAAATCGCGGCGAGCAAACGGCTCGACAGGCGATGGATGCTGATGGCGTCCTACTCCGCAACGAAGATCGACGTTCCGCACTGGCAGAACACCGCGAGCACCGGCAATGACTTCACGATGCCTGGCCTGCAGGTGTTCCTGGCGACGCTCGATCCGAACGCCGAGATCAATTCGGCGTACAAGGTCTGGGAATCGACGGGCCGCGTGGACGCGGCGTACATCCTCGGTTGGGGGCTTCAGGTGTCGGGGAACTTCGAACATCGCAGCGGCCAGCCGTGGGCGAGGACGGTGAATTTCGCGGCGCCCGCGGGCCAGCCCATTCCGACCATCGTGCTGCGGACCGAGCCCATCGGCGAACGGCGGCTGCCGGACATCAACCTGCTCCACATGCGCGTCGAGAAGGCGATCCGCATGTCAGAGGGGCGAAAGCTGGCGCTGCGGCTGAACATCTTCAACGTCACGAATATCAACACCGAGCAGTCGATCACTCAACTCTCCGGCGTGAACTTCGGGCGACCCGGGGGCGTGCTGCCGCCGAGAATCGCCGAGGTCGGCGCGGAGTTCTCCTTCTGACCATTCCCCGATTACGAGTGGCCCGTTCAGCACCGGCGATCCGGCGCTGAACGGGTGCGAGGAGCCGTCTATGAGAGCTGGATGGGTAGTGCTGTGCGTGATGCTGTCAGGAGCGGTGCCGCTCTTCGCAGCCGATACCCCGCGCTTCGAGGCCGCCGGCACGTACGCATTCCTGCACGACACGGATCGATCGGAAACCTTTCCCGCCGGCTGGGCGTTCGCGGCGACAGGAAATGTCAACAGCTGGTTTGGCATCGTCGCCGAAGTCGGCGGTAACTACAGCACCTGCAAGAACTGTCAGCGCGGGCCGTTCGCGAGCCAGGTTTTTCGCGGACAGGATCTCCACATCCGGCTCCTCAGCTACCTGGGAGGACCCAGGATCGCCTCTCACGCAGCGTCATTCATTACGCCCTTTGCCCAGGTCCTGTTTGGCGGAACTCACATGAGCGGCGGCACGGAGTTCGACGGCGCGTTGAACACCGGGTTCACCTATCAACCAGGCGCGGGCATCGACGTTCGTGTTGCCCCGAACGTCGGCCTCCGGCTCCAGGGTGACTACCGCATCATTCGGACCACGGGACACAACAACAAGCAGTCGCGGTTCCTCGCCGGCATCGTGCTGTCGCGCGGATCGTTGTAGGAGGATCACCACGAAAGCGCGCTTCGCGCGCGTGTCGCGTAGCGACCTTAGTGGTGATCACGCCATCGAGAACAGCAGGACGTCGGTCCGTCCGTCCGTCGCGGCCAGGATGTAGGCGAGCGCCGAGGCCATCTCGCTGATCGGCCGCACGCGCGGGCCCGCGAGCTGTCGATTCAGATCGATGAAATGCGTGAAGTGACGGCCGATCGCCTCGTACAGATCGTCCGGCCGTAGCTGGCGTTCCGCGAGCAGCGGCGGGTCGATCTCCATCTGCCACGCGATGTGCTGCTGCTGCAGCAGGCGCGTCGCGCCGCGCAGCACCGCCATCTCCGACCCCTGCACGTCGACCTTCACGAACGAGATCTCTTCGGCCGCCAGGCCCAGCCGTTCGACCCAGCGGTCCAGCGTCGAGCACGGCACGTCAACGATCTCTCCCTTCGGCGTCGCTGCCGCATCGATGACCTTGTGGCCGCCTGCGTGTTTGGCGCGGCGAAGACGGATGGTGCCATTCTCCGCGCCGATTGCCGTCCAGTCGGGCATGACGAGGCCGGAGAGGTGGTTGTCGCGGACGTTCCGCACCAGGCACGCGTAGTTCAACGGATCGGGCTCGGCGCCGTAGACGGCGGTCACGTCGCCGAGGATCGCGCGCGGCACGGCCATCCGCCCGTTGTTGCAGCCGATGTCGAGCATCACGCCGCCGAGCGCCACCTCGCGCGTCTGCGTGATGACGCGATACGGAAAATCCTGGTGGCGCATGTTCCGCTGCGCGTCGCCTTCGTCATCGGGGCGGAGGATCGGCACCCACCATCGCAGCCCGTCGAGCTCCATCGACCGCGCATTGGCGGCGAACTCATTGTCGTCGGCCAGCGTTCGCGCGTACGACGCCGAGGCGGCGCGAAAGCGATCCTCCCGGAGCCGCGCGTCGGGCGAGCGCATCCGGTACGGCAGCAGTCTCGACTTGATCGGCAGGAGCCCGCGCAGGACGTCGGGCTCGAGGACGGAGCGGTGCAGGCGATCGATCCGCCGGCCGAGCTCTTCGATCTTTTCCTTCGGATTGGGGATGGAGGTGGGCTTCATCCGATAGACTTGTGGGTAAATCCCAAATCCCAAAAGCCAAATCCCAAGCTCCAAATCCCAACTGCAAAAGTTGGGACTTGGGATTTGGCTTTTGGGGTTTGGGATTTTTCTGGGTGAGTATACACGTGCCGCAGGTGTTCGATTCCGTGCTGATCGTGTCGTTCGGCGGGCCGCAGGGACGCGACGACATCCGCCCGTTCCTGGCCAACGTGCTTCGCGGCCGCCGTGTCACGCCCGAGCGCGTCGAAGAGGTCGCGCATCATTACGAGCTGTTCGACGGCGTGTCACCGATCACCGAGCTGACCCAGCGCCAGGCGGAAGGCCTGCGTAAGCGGCTGGTGGCGGCGGGGCGCGAGCTGCCGGTGTACGTCGGCATGCGCAACTGGCATCCGCTGCTGGCCGACACGCTGAAACAGATGCACGGCGACGGCAGGCGGCGCGCCGTCGGCTTCATCGCGGCCGCGCATCATTCCTATTCGAGCTGCCAGCAGTATCGCGAAAATGTCGCCACCGCGCAGGAAACGCTGTGCGCCGGCGGCGGACACCTCGACGTGACGTTCGTCGAGAGCTGGTTCGATCATCCGCTCTTCGTCGCGGCGAACGCCTTTCACGTGCGCGAGGCGGTGAGTCGCCTCCCCGCGGAGGTTCGCGGCCAGGCGCGCCTCGTGTTCACCGCGCACAGCATCCCGAAGGAGATGGCCGACGCGTCGCAGTATCAGCACCAGCTGTGGGTGTCGTGCTCCGCGATCGCGGAACAAGTCGGGCTGAAGTGGGCGCTGGTCTATCAGAGCCGCAGCGGGCGTCCGCATGATCCATGGCTCGAGCCGGACGTCTGCGACTATCTGCGCCGCGAGCACGAGCACGGGCTGGCCGCCGCCGTCATCTGTCCTGTCGGGTTCGTCTGCGATCACGTCGAGGTGCTGTACGACCTCGATCGGGAGGCAGCCGACGTCTGCCGATCGCTCGGGCTGCCGATGGTCCGCTCCGAGGCGGTCAACGACGATCCGCTCTTCGTCGACATGATGGCGGACGTCGTCCTGCGCACGATCAGGCGGTACGAGTCGGGGCGGCCGTTGCCGATTGTCGGCGCGGAACGTAGGGGCCGACCTTGAGGTCGGCCCCTACAGATCATCGACTGCGATCGGTCTCCATCTTCGATTTTCCAGGACGAACCTCGTTTCCGACGCCTCGAAGCCCTCGACCGCCGGGTAATTCGGATCTCCAGGATAGAAGAGCAGCGTCTGGTTGCCGCGCTTCTCGAATCGCGGCTGCACGCGGGGAATCGGCTTGCGCCGCGCCCATGCGAACGCCGCGTCGATCGAATCGAACTTCGCCAGCATGCTGAGTGTCGTCCATGTCGGCGGCGGCAGCGAAATCTGCCCGCTGCGGCATTGTTCGATGGCGGCCAGCGGCGCCAGCCATTCGCTGTGGCTCGTCTCGGTGTCGTCGTGGACGGGCGTCTGGCCTTCGGGGGCGCGGGCGAGGAAGAAGCGCGTGTCGAAGCGCCGCGTTTCGATCTCCGGCGTCACCCAGTGCGCGAAGTAGGCGAGCTCGTCGAGCGCCAGGCGCAGCCGCTCGCGGCGGATGATCTCCGCGAACGCGATCGTGCCGGCGAGCAGGTCGCGGCGATGGTCGGCGAGCCGATCGGCTGGCGTCGCCGTCAGCGGACGCGCCAGCAGCACGCCGGCTTCCTCGAACAGCTCGCGAAGCGCGGCGACATGGTACGCGACGGCTATCTGCGGCGGGACGTCGGGCATCCGTGCCGCGGCGGCCTCGCTCCCATCGCCAGCTGCGTCGATATCATCGATCTCGTCCGCGGCGTCGACCCGGCCGCCGGGAAACACATGCGCGCCTCCCATGAACGCAATGCTGTCGCTCCGCCGGACGAGGAAGACGTCGAACGGATGCGCCGGACGCAGCAGGACGACCGTGGATGCAGGCCGAGCTTCGGCGATGGTCATGTGCGCCCTTTATATCGTGATCTTCGGCGCGATGAGGTGAGCGATGGCGTGGTTCCTGCGAGCAGGCGTCATCATTTTCTGCGTGGCGGGCACCGGAGACACCTGCCCGAAGTAGGACAGAAACCGGGTTGAATTTTCGCGGAATACAGGAAAATTGAACCCGGTCTCTTATGCGAACATCCGCGGCGGCGATGGTCCTGCTGCTGACCATCGCCTCGACTGCATCTGCGCAGTCAATCGCCTATCGATTGAGCTTCCCCGAACCCGAGCACCGCTGGATGCAGGTCGAGCTGACGCTCGCCGACCTGCCGGCGACACCACTCGAGCTCCACATGAGCCGCGCGTCTCCGGGGCGCTACGCGCTTCACGAGTTCGCGAAGAACGTGTTCGACGTCCGGATTACCGACGCGGCCGGCGCGGCGCTGCGCGTGACGCATACGACGCCGCATCAGTGGGTCGTGTCCGAACACCCGTCGAGCGTGCGCGTCAGTTATCGCGTATTCGGCGATCGCACCGACGGCACGTACCTGTCGATCGATCCTGCTCACGCGCACATCAACATGCCTGCGTCGCTGATGTGGGTCCGCGGGCTCGAGGATCGGGCGGTCACGGTGCGCTTCGACCCGCCCGCAGGGACCGCGTGGCGCGTGGCGACGCAATTGTTTCCCGGTGCCGACGCGCAGACGTTCACCGCTCCCAACCTTCAGTACCTGATGGACAGCCCCTCGGAGTTCAGCGCGTATTCGCTGCGAACGTTCACGGTGCGCGACGGCGCGCGCGAGCCGACGTTCCGCCTGGCCATTCATCACGACGGTGACGAGAGCGAGCTCGACAGCTTCGCGCGTGATGTCGAGAAGATCGTGCGCGAGGAGCGCAGCGTGTACGGCGAGCTCGCGCCATATGACGGCGGAACCTACACGTTCATCGCGGACTATCTGCCGTGGAACAACGGCGACGGCATGGAGCACCGCAACAGCACCATCGTCACGTCCTCCTCCTCGATCCGGATCAACCGTCCCGGCCTCCTGAGCACGATCTCGCACGAGTTCTTCCACTCGTGGAATGTCGAGCGCATCAGGCCGAAGTCGCTGGAGCCGTTCAACTTCGACGAAGCGAACATGTCGGGCGAGCTCTGGCTCGCCGAGGGCTTCACCAATTACTACGGGCCGCTGACGCTGCAGCGCGCCAGCCTCACGCGGCTCCCGGAATTCGCTGCGACGCTGGCGTCCGCGATCGACACCGTCACCGTCAGCCCGGGCCGGCAGGTGCGCACCGCCGAGCAGATGAGCGAGATGGCGCCGTTTGTCGATGCGGCCGCCGCCATCGATCGAACCGATTTCGAAAACACGTTCATCTCGTACTACACGTGGGGCGAATCGATCGCGCTCGGGCTCGACCTGACGCTCCGCCAGCGCAGCGGCGGGAGGGTGACGCTGGACGATTTCATGCGCGCGATGTGGCAGCGCTTCGGCAAGCCCGGCGGCCGAGCGCCCGGCTATGTGGATCGTCCGTACACGATGACCGATGCGAAGGCGGTGCTCGCGTCGGTCTCGGGCGACGAGGCGTTCGCGAGCGACTTTTTCGCGCGTTACATTCAGGGGCACGAGGTGGTGAATTACGCACGGCTGCTGAGCGACGCGGGGCTCGTCCTGAGGGCCCGCGCGCCGCAGTCCGGGTTTGCGGGTGAGCTCCGCCTGCAGGACGCTCCGGGCGGCGTCCGCATTACCGCGGCGGTCCCGGCGGGAACGCCCGCGTATCAAGCCGGCCTCGAACGTGACGATGTGCTGACGCAGGTGGGCGGGGCGCCGGTTACGCGCGCCGACGAGGTCGACGCGGCCATTCGTGGCGCGCGGCCGGGGACGTCCGTGGCCGTCACCTACCTCCATCGCGGCCGCGGACAGCCCATGTCCGCGACAATTCGTGTGATCCCGGACCCGCGTCTCGAGCTGGTTCCTGCTGAGCAGGCGGGCCAGGCGCTCACGGACGCTCAGCGTCGATTCCGCGACGGCTGGCTGAGGTCGCAGGCCGGGAACACGTTTTGAACGCTCCTATGGGGTGAATTTCTCGACACTGTTCAGGGCGTACGACACGATGATCGCGCTGCGCGACGCAGCCCGTAAGTTCGCGGGGACTGCGCCGCCAACGCCTCCGGACACGTCGTTGTCGCAATCCGCCTCGGCGCAGGGGCTCGCCGGGCAAATCGAAACGCGCCTGACCAACGTCGTCGTCGCGGCGCTGAAGGAGGCATTCGATCGCGATCACGCCCGCCTCGAGCTCGAACGGATGCAAATCGAGGAGGAGCGGCGGCGCGCGGAGGAAGCGCTCCGGCTCGAGCTGCGCCGTCAGGCGATCGATCGCGAGCTGGCGCGCCTGCGCCTGATTGCGGGCGCGGCGCTCATCGGCTGGATCGCGTCGCTCGCGGTCCTCTTCATCCATCCATCCGGCATCCCCTCGCGAATCGTCCTCGGCCTCGGCTGGCTGCTGCTGCTCGGCGCGCTCGGCGCGGCGTTCACCGTGCAGGGCCGCATCAACGCGGACAAGACGGGAAGCGGAGATGCGGGAGCGTTGCCGCTGTGGCTGATGATCGCGGGGCTCGCTGCGACCGCCGTCAGCCTCATGGTGTAGGTCCGGGCTCGATGTAGGCCGGGTTCCGCCGAGCTCCGCGTGGAGTGCGAAGGCGGACCCGCCGTTGCGGAGGCGACCATGAGAAACGTACTGGCTGGCGCGGCTGCGGGTGTCGCCGCAACCGTACCGATGACGATGGTCATGGAGACGCTGCACGAGCGGCTGCCGGGCGAAGTCAGGCGGCCGCTGCCGCCGCGGGAAATCGCAGAGGCCGTCGCCGTCAAGTTCGGCGTGCACGGCGACCTCTCCGAGCGCGAGATGCAGAACCTGGCGCTCGCGCTCCACGTCGGCTATGCCGCGTTGACCGGTGCGGCCCTGTCGGCGTTCGCGCCGCGCCGGACGGCGATGGGCGCAGGCGTGGGCGCGCTGTTCGGTTTCGGCGTCTGGGCGACGAGCTATCTCGGGTGGCTTCCCGTGTCCGGCGTGAGGCAGCCGATCACGTACGATCCTGTCGCGCGCACAGGCCTGATGATCGCCGCGCACGTCACGTGGGGCGCCGCGGCCGGGCTCATTCTGGCGGAAACAGGACACCGGCCGCGAACTTTCCGCCGGGATCGAGCGCGCGTTTGACCGCGCGCATCTGTTCGATGCCCTCCTCGCCGTAGAGGTCCCGCAGGAACATCTGCTTCAGCGGGTTGCGCCCGACGCCATGCTCGGCGACGGGCGCGCCGCCAAGCTCGATCACGCCGCGCGCCATCTCGCGCAGCGCGTCGCGTCCCTTTTCCACGTCCTCGAGCGATCGCGGAATCAGGTTCGGGTGCAGGTTGCCGTCCGAGATGTGCCCCCAGACGGCGTACTCGAGCCCCCGGCGCTCGAACGCGCGGCGATAGAGCGCGAGCGCGCGATCGATGGAGGCCGCCGGGACGATGAAGTCGCCGGCCGTCTTCTGGATGCCTGGATGGATCCGCGCCTTCGCCTCTCCAACGCGCGCGTTGACGGCTGCCGGCACTGCCTCGCGAAGCTCGAACAACCGCGCCGCCGTTCGTTCGTCGCCGGGAAGCGCGACGACGGGATCGAATGCGACGCCGTGTTTCTGCAGGATGCCGTCGAGGCGCGCAAGCACCGGTTCGAGCCCGCTCGCCGTTTCGATCTGCACGAGCAGCAGCGTCTCCGTGGAAGACGACGGACGGGATATGCCCGCGCGCGTGTAGATCGCATCGTCCAGGAGCCGCAGCGACGGTGAATCGATGTATTCGATGGCGGCGACATCGAGGGCGCTGCCGGCAAGCTCGGTGCTCACCGTGACCGCCTGCGCCTCGGCTTCGCACGAGACGAGGACGACGCATCGCGCCGGCCGCCGCATCACGCGCACGGTTGCCCCGGCAATCACCCCGAGCGTCCCCTCTGACCCGACGAACAAATCGAGCAGGTCGAGATGCCGCTGCGTGAAGTAACCGGCGGAGAGCTTCGGCAGGTGCACCGGCACCTCGTAGGTCGGAATCGGGACCCTCACGACGCCGCGGCTCATCGTCTCGATCTCGATGATGCCGTCGCCGGATGCGCGAACGTCGCCGCGCGCCAGGTCGAGAATCGATCCGTCGGCGAGGACAACCGTGATCGCGCCGACCCATTGCCGCGTGACGCCGTATTTGAACGTGGCCGGCCCCGCGGCATTGGTGGCGATCGTGCCGCCGATGAAGGCACCGTCGAAGGTGGGCGCTGGCGGATAGTACAGGCCGCGTTCCGCAAGGAACCGGTGCAATTCCGAGAGCGGCACGCCTGCACCGACGCGCACCGCCAAATCCGCCGGCTCGCCGATCTGCGAGAGGCGGCGCGTGCTGAGCACGAGATCCCCGCGCGGCGTTGCGCCTCCGGTCAGCGATGACTGCGCGCCGACGGGAAGCACGTGATCGGCGGAGGCGACGACCATCGCTACTTCGTCAACGGTGGCAGGAAAGACGACGCCCGCTGCCGTGCCGCCGGGCACGAGTGCCGCGTCGCTGAGAAATGCGCGTACGACGTCGGGGTCGCGTTCGATTGTCGGGGTCGCGGGATGGAGTGGAGCCCGCGCGACGGCGCGGTGCGGCGGGCGGGACAACGATGTGGAATCTCCTGCCGCGCCGGATTATACCGGCGGCGGCAGGAGCTTTCGCTTCAGCGCTTCCTTGCGCTCTTGCGAGCGGCGGATGTGCCCGCCGCCGGTTTCTTTCGCGCGTCCCCGCGCGACGTCGCCGCGCTTTTCGCCTTTACGCTGCGCTTCGCCGCCGCGCTCTTCGGGCCGACACTTCCATTCGGCTTTGATCCGTGGAGACGTCCGGTCGCGATTTCAAGCTGCCGTTGCAGCGAGCCAATCATGCGGCCTAGCGACTCCGCGGAGCGCAGCAGCAGCGACTCGTCTTCGCGGGACCGGTCGCGTCCGGAGTGTGCGGGGATCGTTTTCCTCGCCATTCAAACTCCTTTCTCGCGGGCCAGGTGCCCTCAACCACGAGATTGAGCAAGGCGTGCGCCACCCTGTTTCGCCGTCGGATCGCAGGCGCGCACGATTGCCGGAAGTCACTGAGGGAGTTGAAGAAAAAACGGGAGGGGACGTGCGGCATTGTGGTCGCGCATGAGCCCAGCGCTGCCCACGTGTGAAGCGGGCTTCATCAGGTAGCCTTCTCTGTCTCATCTTTCAACGCGACGCCGAGACGTTCCGCCATTCGATACAGCGTGCGGCGATCGATGCCGAGCGCCTCCGCCGCCCGTGAGCGGTTGCCACCAACCGCTTCCAGCACGTGAACGAGATAGCGCCGTTCGAGTTCATCGAGCGTCGGGAGATCCTGGAACATCCGCTCCTCGAACGACGGCGCCGCAAGAACCGCGTCCGGCAGGTCGGGCAGCTCGATGCGTCCGCGGCTGAAGACGACGAGCCGCTCGATGGTGTTTTCGAGCTCGCGGACGTTGCCCGGCCAGCGATAGGACGTCAGCGCGACCACCGCCTCCGGCGAAATGACCACGGGCCGTCCGGTACGCCCCGAGGCATTGCGCACGAACTGCTCGATCAGGAGCGGAATGTCCTCGCGCCGATCGCGCAGCGCCGGAATATGGATGACGATGACGCTGAGGCGGTAGTACAGGTCCTGGCGGAACCGCTGTTCGGCGACGGATCGATCGAGGTCGACGTTGGTTGCCGCGACGACCCGCGCGTCGGTGTGGAGGGCGCGGTTGCCACCGACCGGACGAATCTCGCCGTCCTGCAGCACGCGCAGGAGCTTGACCTGCATCGCCGGCGCCATGTCGCCGATTTCGTCGAGGAACACCGTGCCGCCGTGCGCCTGCTCGAAGACGCCCTTGCGGTCGGAGACCGCGCCCGTGAACGCGCCGCGCACGTGGCCGAAGAGCTCCGACTCGAGCAGCGTCTCGGTGATGGCGCCGCAGTTGACGGCAACGAACGGCCGTGAGGCGCGCGACCCATGTACATGAATCGCGCGCGCCACCAGCTCCTTGCCGGTGCCGCTTTCGCCCTGAATGAGCACGGGAGCGACGGAGTCCGAGGCATACGCGATCTGTTTGTAGACGGCCAGCATGCCGGAGGTCCGGCCGATGATCCCTTCCGGCGGAACGTCGGGGTGCGTCTCGGGCGCCGCGGTCTTCGAATCGCGCGCGAGCGCGCGCGCGACGGTCGCGCGCACCTCCGCGATGTTGAACGGCTTGCTGATGTAGTCGAAGGCGCCCGCGCGAACCGCCTGGACGGCGGTCTCGAGCGTGCCGAAGCCGCTGATCAAGACGACCTCGCTCGCGGGGTAGGCCTCCTTGAATGCCTTGAGAACATCGAGCCCCGACTCGGGCCCGTTCAGGTTGATGTCCGAAATCACGAGATTGAACGGGTCCTTGCCCGCCAGCTCCATCGCCTTCGCGGCGGTCTGGCACTGTTGCAGCTCGCGTCCGGGCGCGGCGACCAGCTCCGCGATCAGCCGGCATGTCTCCACGTCGTCGTCGACGATCAGGATGCGAACAGGAAGCGGTGCTGCGGTCATGACACCTCGACGGCCGCTTCGGCGGCTGGCAGCTCGATGGTAAATGTCGTTCCGCGTCCCTGCGACGTCGAGACGGCGATGGTGCCGCCGAGCGACGTCACGAGGTCGCGCGTGATGCTGAGACCGAGGCCGGTGCCGCGTCCGGCCGGCTTGGTCGTCACCCACGGCTCGAAGATGCGCGGAAGCACGGCGGAGTCGATGCCGGCGCCCGTGTCGCGGACCTCGATTCGCACGCGGCCGCCGGCGCTGCTGGCGGCGAGCGTGAGCGTGCCGCCGCTGGGCATCGCGTCGAGCGCGTTGGTCACCAGATTCAGCAGCGCGAGCTCCAGCTGCGCCTCGTCGGCCGCGACGCTGCCGACAGGCTCGAGCACCTTCAGATCGAGCGTCACGCCGGTGCTGGCGACACGCGCGCGCATCGCATCGCCCATCCGCGTGATGACCGAGTCGATGCGCACCGGCCTGCGGTCGCCCGGTGGCCGGGCGCGCTCGAGCAGGCTGCGCACGGTCGCGACGACGCGATCGATCTGTTCCTCGACGATGCGCAGGCGCCGGCGGATGGTGGTATCCGAGATCTCGTGCTTCAGCAGCTGCACGTGTCCGGATACCAGATTGAGCGGCGTGCCAATCTGGTGCGCCACGTTGGCCATCGTCTGGCCGACGGCCGCCAGCTGCTGGGCGCGCGCGGCGGTCTCGCGCAACCGCGAGACGCTCTCGTACGACCGCACGAGCTCCTGGTTGCGTTCCCGCAGTTCGCCTGTGGCCGCAGCAACCCGCTGGCTGAGCGAACGGTGAAGGTCGTCGAGCTCGGCCAGCATGGCGTTGAGGCCGTCGGCGACGTCCTTCAGCTCGTTGTCCTGCGTGACGAGCGCCCGGGCGCCAAGGTCGCCGCGGCGGGCGCGCCGCATCACGCGATGAATCTCGTTCAGCGGCCGCAGCATCAGCCGGCGCGCGAGCAGGTTGATCAGCACAGCGATCGCGAGGACCGCAAAGACCGCGCCGCCGAAGGCGATCAGTCCCGCCGTGCGCTGCAGCTGCTTCACGGCGCCCAGCGAGACGGCCACGGCAACCGCGCCCGTCACCGTGTTGCCGGGGCGAATCGGCACCGCGACGATGAGCGTGTCCGGCGTCGGCTTGGCCGTGACGGTGTCCCCGCGGGCGATCACGTCCGCCATGAGCGACGCCGGTGTTGGCGCGACGATCGACGTGCTGACGAGCATTTCGGCCTGGCCGTTGACGGACCGGAACACGGTGATCGAGCGCAGGTCGGGCGCCGCGTTCATGAACGACCGCAGCACGGGCACGAGTGGATCGCCGCTCACGGGTTCCTGGCGCAGCTCGATGTCGTCGGCGACCGCGAAGGCGGTGACCTCCGCCGTTTCGCGCAAATCGTTGTCGAGCTGGCGCTGAGCGATGAGCGTGCCGACGAACGTGATCAACGTGATCACGGCCGCCACCGAGAGCGTGACGTAAATCGTCAACCGCGTGCCGAGCGCGAGCCGGCGTGGCGATCGTGCCGTGGTGGGGCGATCCTGCGCGGCTGCGCCAGGCTCGTCGTCCGTGCTGACCTGCATGAAAGTCACAGTAGCAGAACCAGTTAGCGGTTTACAGACCGTCGAGCCCGGCGTGGCATTGCCTTTGTGCTCTGCTCAGACGAATGCCAACCGGCGAGCCAGACGCCGGTAACCAAGGGAAGGGCAGGGAGGAAGGAAGTTATGTTGCGCACGTTTCGATTGACCGCCGTAGCTGCAGTGGCCGCGTTTGCGCTGTCGATGCCCGCGTTTGCCGCGCAGGCCAAGCCGGCGGCCAAGCCGGCGAAGGCCGCGAAGACCATGACGGTCAGCGGCACGCTGCAGAAGGTTGAAGGTCAGGATTTGACGATCCAGACCGCGAAGGGGAGCGAGGAAGTGATGTTCGGCAACGACGTGAAGATCCGCCGCGCCGGCAAGACGCTGACGACGAGCGATCTGAACGGCGCGACGGGCTCGCGCATCACGGTTCGCTACAAGGAAGACAACGGCCACAAGATGGCCCAGAGTGTGACCCTGGCTGCGGCGAAGGCCGCGCCGAAGCAGGTGGCGTCAGCCAAGCCTGCAGCGACGAAGGGCACGAAGAAGTAGTCGACCGCCACGTCGGCTACTGCACCACAACGTCTCAGTCGATCCTCCATAGCGGGGCACCCGCACCAGGTGCCCCGCCTTTTTTTTGCGGCCACAATTCGCCCGTCTTCCGTCCTCCTTCACGCGCATCTGCGGCAGCCCGAAGCTGTGAACCACGTCCTTGCTCGACAGGTGAACGATCACCGGCCCGCTGACCGATAGATTCAACTGATTCTGCGTCCAGACGCGTCCCGGGCCGCCGGGTCGGTGATGTCGAGGCCGAGAGGATTGTCGGCGCTCATCAGATCGATGCGCGTCCGGCGAGAAGACGTATTTTCGGAACAAATGCACGTGGATTCTATAGAATCGCGGCATGGCCGCAAAGTTCCGGGTCGCCCTCCTGTTGATGCCTATGATGCATGCCGTTGCGGCGGGCGCGCAGACTCCGCCCGACCCTATCCGATACACGCTCAGTTTTCCCGCGCCACAAACACACTACGTCGAAGTGACCGCCGCGGTTCCCACGGGGCGGCGCGCGGATGTCGAATTGATGATGGCGGTCTGGACGCCAGGCTCGTATCTCGTGCGTGAGTACGCGCGGAACGTCGAATCGGTGACCGCAACGGGTCCCGACGGCCGCGCGCTCGACGTGGACAAGTCGAAGAAGAATCACTGGCGGATCGCCACGAGCGGCGCGCCGACCGTCACGGTCAAATATCGCGTCTACTGCCGCGAGATGTCGGTGCGCACCAACTGGGTCGAGAACGACTTCGCGCTGCTGAACGGCGCGCCGACCTTCATCACGCTCGCCGACCTGTCGCCGCGGCCGCACGAGGTCGTCATCGTTCCCGCGTCGGGATGGAAGCGGTCGATCACGGCGCTGCCGGCGATGGCCGGCGGCGACCACCGGTATCGCGCCCCGGATTACGACACGCTCGTGGACTCCCCCATCGTCGTCGGCAACCCGGCGGTCCACGATTTCGAGGTTGACGGGAAGAAGCATTCGCTGGTCGACGTCGGTGAGGGCGGCGTCTTCGACGGCGCCCGTGCCGCGAAGGACCTCGAAGCGGTGGTCACGGAAGACCGCCGCCTGTGGGGATCGCTCCCGTATGACCGCTATATCTTCTTCAACATGATCACCGAGTCGGGCGGTGGCCTCGAGCACAAGAACTCGACGGTGCTGATGACCAACCGCTGGTCCACGCGGACGCGGCGCGCCTACCTCGCGTGGCTGCAGCTGGCCAGCCACGAGTACTTCCACGCGTGGAACATCAAGCGCCTGCGGCCGGCCGAGCTTGGGCCGTTCGATTACGAGAACGAGAACACCACGCGCAGCCTCTGGATTGCGGAGGGCTTCACCGACTACTACGCCGACCTGCAGGTCGAGCGCACCGGGCTTCAGACGCGCGACGAGTACCTGGAGGACCTGTCGAACACGATCGAGCTGCTGCAGACGACCCCCGGCCGCCTGGTGCAGTCGGCCGAGATGGCGTCGTTCGACGCGTGGATCAAGTACTACCGGCCGGACGAGAACACGAACAACACCTCGATCAGCTACTACACGAAGGGGACGGTGATCGCGTTCCTGCTCGACGCGAAGATTCGCAAGGTCACCAACGGCGCGAAATCGCTCGACGACGTGATGCGCGTTGCGTATCAGAAGTTCTCGGGACCCAAGGGGTACACCCCGGACCAGTTCCGGGCCGTCGCCGAGGAAGTGGCCGGCACGAGCCTCGAGGCGTTCTGGGAATCCGCGGTCGAAGGCACTGGCGAGCTCGATTACGCAGAGGCGCTGGCCGCATACGGCCTGCGGTTCAAACCTGCCGCGGCGGCGCCGCCGGATCGCCCGGCCAGGCCCTGGCTCGGCACCACGACGCGCAACGACAACGGCCGCCTGCTCATCGCCCAGGTGCAGCGCGACTCGCCGGCGGACGTCGGGGGCCTCAACGTGGACGACGAGATTCTTGCGATCGACGACTTCCGCGTGCGCGCCGATCGGCTCGAGAACCGGCTGGAGCAGTACAAGAGCGGCGACACGGTGACGTTCCTCGTGGCACGGCGGGAGCAACTTGTACGCGTGCCGGTGACGCTTGGCAGCGAGCCGGTCAAGGCATGGCGGCTGGAGGTGGCGCCTGCGGCCACCGAGGCGCAGCGGCGCCTCCTCGAGGGATGGTTGAAGGGGTGACCAGGG
>Ga0114129_10006076_pt1 | contig 17114 bp, 9 predicted proteins | sample RhiMetdeltSRZDD1_FD_80071 | JGI IMG/M metagenome (GOLD analysis project Ga0114129, IMG submission 80071) | Populus rhizosphere microbial communities from Tennessee, USA - Rhizosphere MetaG P. deltoides SRZDD1 (version 2) (version 2) | ecosystem: Host-associated > Plants > Roots > Rhizosphere >... | reverse complement strand
CTGTTTTAAACCTTACCGTGTCGCCATTAATATATCCCCACAGCCCTGCATTGGTGTTTAATACCAGGGCATAGTTGATGCCAGGTTGCACGTCTTTCAATGAAACTCGTTTTACATGCTCTTTGAACAGTGTATCCACCTCTACAAATTCAAAAAAGATCCCATTATCCAGGATCAATTGCATTCCTCTTTCTTTCAAACGGTCCTGGTAAGCCAGCAACCCCTCGGTAGATGGATACGTTTCAAATACATCAAACGGCATGTTGATGTATTTCTTAATCTCTGGCAAAAAGGGTTCATAATCCATCCCACTTAGTATGAGCAACTGGAAATTCGGAAACAATTCGTTGAACTCCTTTCCAGTTTTGGCTTTCAGTGACCTGAGAAAGACCAGTAACCACACCGGCATCGCCACAATGATGCGGATATCATTGACCCCGGCAAGATCAATCATTGCCTCAATCCTTTCTTTATAATCGGGAATAGCATTTATTTCATCAGAAGGTAGTCGCAACCACCTATACCACCAGGGAACACAACTATTTCCAATAGTAGAAATGGGAGCGGCTTTGATGCCATTGATATCTTCAAAAAAGTGGCCATCAGAAAAGAACAATGATTTGCCTTTTAGAAATGCAATTTTTTTATTTTGATGGGAATATTGTAAGGGAGCATATTGTCCCCCTCCTATATGGTTTTTAAGCGAATCTTTGGTTACCGGAATAAATTTCGTTTTACTGGTGGTGCCGGATGTTTTACCAAAGAATGCCGGCCGGCCCTTCCACAACACATCACTTTCGCCTGATTTTATTCTTTCTATATACGGCAATAACTGTTCATAATTTCTCAACGGTACCCGTTGTTTAAAATCTTCATACGTTCTTATTTCATTGAAGTGATGGTCTTTCCCAAAAGCAGTATGCTGAGCCGCTGAAACAAAAGAGTGCATGAGTATGTCCTGGCAGGCAACCGGGTTGGCAACCATACCAGCCACGCGTTTATATTTAAAACTGATGAATGAGGCAAGAAGGAAGTTTAATAATTGCAATTGTTCTGTTTTTATAGATAATCAAAAGTCTCCAAAAGGCGAAAATTACCAGGGGCGGTCTAAAAACCCTCCTTTATTACTCACCAATTTTCCTGCAAATGTAAGTGATGTCCACCTGAATTAACCTATCGCTTAATCACCTTCTGAGTAAGATTTTTATCGGAACAAATTGCCTGTACAAAATATACGCCGCTGGCAAAACGGCTCATGTTAAAGGTATATCCTGGGATCGCTACCAATGGCTTTAAAAATCCACATAAAAAAGAAGAAAAGAACAAAAGCAACAAACATATTTAAAGTTGTATTCCCGCGAACACCAAAAAGCCCTCAAATCCAACGACCTGAAGGCTTTTAAGCTATTCCGTGTGTTCCCGGGGATTGCTTTATTCTGTCTTGAAATATTTATATACTAATCCTGCCAGTGCAGCACCCGCTACAGGGATTAAAATAAAAAGCCAAAGTTGAGACAACGCCCAGTCGCCTACAAACAATGCCTGGCTAATACTTCTTGCCGGATTAACGGATGTATTTGTTACAGGAATGCTTATTAAATGAATCAATGTCAGGGCAAGTCCAATGGCGATACCGGCAAATCCTTTTGGCGCCCTTTCATCAGTTGCTCCTAAGATTACGAGTAAAAACATAAACGTCATTACAAATTCTGTAATTATAGCTGCAAGCATACTATACTTACCGGGTGAATGCTCTCCATATCCGTTAGCTGCAAAGTTGCCAATGGAACTTTCATTGCCGGTTACAATCAGGTAAAGAACAGCCGCAGCCGTTATTGCACCTGCTACCTGTGAAATAATATATGGCAATATTTCTTTAGCACTAATTCTGCCACCCGTATATAAACCAATCGTAACGGCTGGATTTAAGTGGGCTCCGGAGATATGTCCAAATGAATAGGCAATTGTTAATACGGTCAACCCAAATGCTAAAGAAACGCCTAATAAACCAATTCCAACATCTGGAAAACCTGCCGCCAGCATTGCACTACCGCACCCGCCCAGCACGAGCCAGAAAGTGCCGATAAATTCTGCAAGATATTTTTTCATTATTTTGATTTTTAGTTTTTCTGTTCTTTTGATTATTCGGTGATACCCCGCTTTTTTAAATGCCGGATATCCACAACTTTCTATAACAAATGAGTGCCGGATAGTATTCGGAACAAAGAAGGGAATCAATCAAAAGCCTGGGTGGGTGCTAAAATTCTATTACAATGTATTAATCCTTTTTCACTTTCCCAAATTCCTGCATAGGAACATCTTTATGATTAAATATTTATTCTACATTTGAATTCAGCATTTAATGCAATCTAACGATTTGAAAGGTTTAAATCTAAATCTTACCAGATATGAATGTCACATCTGATATTGATTTGCTAAAGCGCATAAGCGAAGATGACCGGCATGCGTTCCGCGATTTTTATCAGCGCTATACTCCCGTACTGTATCCCTTTGTTAAAAGCTTATGTAATGATGAAGCATTGTGTGAAGATATCGTGCAGGAAATATTTATTAAGATGTGGGACAACCGGGCAAATGCTATAAACATAAAACAAGTTAAATCATATTTGTTTAAGGCTGCAAAGAACAGATTCCTGAACGAATTAAGAAAACAGAAAAACGAACGAAACCTCGTTAATAATAATACATACAACGAAATTGATACCGAAACACCTGAAATACAATTAACATTTAAAGAAAATATGCGTTTGGGACAGGAAGCCCTGTCTAAACTATCGCCCAGAAAAAAACTCATCGTTGAAATGAGTACACGCGAAGAGCTCAGCCTCGATGAAATAGCATCCCGGGTGGGAATTTCGAAAAATGTAGTAAAGAAGCTGTTGTACCAGGGATTAGCTGTGATGAGAAAATACGTGCTACCGGTAATCGCCTCCATAACGGTAACCAAACCCGCTTTTGATCTGTTCTCCAACAAATTTTATTAATTTTTTTTTGTAGAGGGGTCCTTTTACCTATCATGTGTGTCTTAAGGATGATATGGACCAACAGCAATTTGAGGATTTTATTAAGAAAGTAGCTCAGCAAACACATTCACCTTCAGAATTAGCCGACTTTCTTGCCTGGTTGCAGGAACTGCCGGAAGAACAGGCTGCAGCAGCCATGGACCAGTATGAGCAGGCGTTCAGCGCCGGCGAAGTGGTGGATCTGGAAGCTATCAGGCGTATAGAAGAAGGTATCGAAAACCGGTTAGGTCCATATCCTGTTCATAGTATCCCCATTAAGCGCTCCCCTGTTTTCTTTTACCTGAGAATTGCTGCCATATTCGTGGTGGTAGTTTCGTTAGTGTCTTTTTTTCTTTACAAAAGGACTTTTAAAAACAGCGAAACGGTATCCCGCCATGAATCCTTACCCATCGTTCCGGGTAAAAACCAGGCTATGCTAAAATTGGGAGCAGGTAAATCCATCCTGCTCGAAGAAGTGGCTGATGGTCTTATTACGATGAATGATAAGGTCACTGGTTTTGAGAAAAAAAGCGGTCTGCTGGTTGCAACGGGCAATCAAAAAGCGCTAAACGATCCCGACAATATAAATATACTGGAAACACCTAAAGGCGGGCAATACCAGGTAGCATTGCCTGATGGATCAAGAGTATGGTTAAATGCATTAAGTCGCCTGTATTTTCCAACTGTTTTTAAACCCGGCGAAAGAAAGGTCAGGCTTCAGGGAGAGGCCTATTTTGAAGTGAAATCCGATAAAGCGAATCCTTTTATTATTGAAACATCAAAGGGGGCTTCCCTGCGTGTGCTGGGAACAAGTTTTAATGTGAGCGCCTATCAGGATGATGCACAGGAAACAACTACACTTTTAACGGGGAGTTTGCAGGTAACACATAGTCAGTCGCAGGCACTGTTAAAACCCGGACAGCAGGCGATCGTAAATGCAATGGAAATTGTAGATGTGAAAGAGGTGGAAACAAGTTATGCCATAGCCTGGAAAGAAGGAAATTTTATGTTTAACAGAGAACCGATTAAAGAAGTAATGAATAAAATAGCGCGCTGGTACGATGTGGACGTAGTGTATCAGGGGCCGGTTACAGAAACCCGGTTTTGGGGCACCCTATCCAGATTTTCTCAGGTTAGCGATGTGCTGAATATGCTGGAGGCTACCGGAAGGGTTCATTTCACCATAGAAGGAAGGAGGATCTATGTGAAAAAATAACAATTAAAAAACGATGCAAACCTATGATAATACATTCATGTGAGCCTATTCCTAAAATAATAAAAAGCCTGCGACAAAAACTCATTACAACGAAGCTGCTATTGTTAATGTTGTTTGCCACTATGTTGCAGGTAAATGCGAACAGCTTCGCTCAGGATATCACGCTCAAAGGCCGCAATATATCTATCGAGCGCATTTTTCTCGAAATCAAAAAGCAAACCGGAATAGCGGTATTATGCGAAAGTGAGGTACTGGAAAACGTTAAACCGCTAACCGTAAATTTCAACCACACACCGGTTAAGGATGTACTGGAGTTTTGCCTGAAGCAAACCTCCTATACGTATCAACTTGAGAAGAATAGTATTGTGATTAAACCAACGATCCGGTCCGAAAGCAGCGCTCCTGCTATCGTGATACAACTGAAAGTAATCACGGGAAAGGTTACCGACGAGCGGGGGAATGCGCTGGAAGGAGTAAGTGTGCGAACCAATAATAACAGAGGAACGGTTACCGCTGCCAACGGCACCTTTAGCCTGTCGGTTCCGGATGATGTAACGAGCATTACTTTCAGCTATATAGGATATGAGTCAAGCACCGTTACCCTGGCCGCACAAACCATCCTGAACATTACGCTGAAGCGCACCCCGGGCAATTTGAATGAGGTGGTGGTAATAGGATACGGAACGAAACGAAAGGCTGATCTGGTTGGCGCTGTGGACCAGGTAAAGGCTGAGCAAATTGAAAGACGGCCTGTAGGCAATGTCATGCAGGCGCTTCAGGGACTATCGCCCAGCCTGGTTATTCAGCAGCGTAACATGAACCCGAATAACAACGCGATAAATATCAATTTACGCGGGATCAGCACTTTTGGCAATAACTCACCGTTATTGGTGATCGACGGGGTCATCAGCGATGATATCGGTGATATGAATAACCTGAACCCCAATGATATTGAGGAGATTTCCATATTGAAAGATGCCGGTAGCGCAGCCATTTACGGATCGCGTTCAGCCAATGGCGTTATCCTGATCTCCACTAAAAAAGGAAAATTGGGAATGAAACCCGCTGTCAGATTCATAGAACTGGTTGGTTCACAAAATCCGGAGATATTGGTTAAGCCGTTAAAAGGATACCAGAATGCGCTGCTTCGCAACGATTCCTATATCAATTCAGGAGCCGACCCGATTTACTCATCGGAACAAATACGGCAATTTGCCAGGGGCGACAGTGAGTATTTCCTGAAGGGTATTTTAAAGAATGCGCTGCAACAAAATTATGACCTGAGCATACAGGGAGGATCAACAAATACCAGTTATATGATCTCCCTGGGTTATTACGATCAGCAAAGCAATTTTAAGGGTCCGGATTATGGAATGAAACGCTATAACCTTCGCTCGAATGTCACCACCCAGGTTGGCAGGTTGAAGCTTTCCACCATCCTTTGGTATAATAGAACTGAAGGAAACGCTTATCAGGGCGATGAAGGGTTCCTGATTGCCGATGCATCGCGCCTGCCGGTGAACAATACGTATATCTTAAAAGACGCAAATGGCCGGTATTATAATAATGATGTGCTTACCGGTGGAAATCCCTTAGCCGCATTGGAGCATGGAGGGTACATAAAAACGACTACCGATCATTTTCAGGGAAGTTTGAATGGAGAGCTTAGGCTATTGGATGGATTAAAAGCAAAAGGTTTGATAGGGTTAGCTATTCGCCCGGAGAACAGGTTGATCAGAAGGTTTTACTGGCCTGTTTACAGCTTATCGGGAGGTGAAACCCCTGTTAATGAAAACTCCTCAAAAAATTACCATATAGAAGATTACAGCGCTAATTCCACGCTGCTGAATGTACAGGCAATGCTTGAGTATAACAAGACCTTTGCAAGCGTGCATACTATTTCTGCACTGGCAGGCTTCTCGAATGAATCGTACAGGCAAAAACGTCAGGAAATCAGAAAGCGGTTTGTAGACCCGGTTTTAGGCATTCCTATTGAAGGCACCATTATCGATGAAGGCAGCTACAATACCGTTGGAGGCACTACGGAAAGAAGCATCTATTCTTATTTCGGAAGAGTGGGCTATTCTTTTGCCGATAAGTACTATGCAGAAGGAAGTTTCCGTTACGATGGCTCATCCAAATTCGCAAAGAACAACAGGTGGGGATTTTTCCCTTCCGTATCGCTTGGATGGCGCATCACCGAAGAGCCATTTTTTGATTTCTGGAAAAACAACATTGGCGATCTGAAAATCAGGGGCACTTATGGCAAGCTGGGCAATCAGAATATCGACGATTATCAAACCTTTACTACTTACGATATCTATCTCAATCAATATGGCTTCAACAATGTTGCGGTGCCCGGAACGGGTTATACATTCGGTAACCCCGAACTGAAATGGGAAACCACCACTTCCTTTAATATCGGTGCAGATGCCACATTTCTGAAAGGAAGCCTGAGAGCCGGTTTCGACTATTTTCATAAAACAACGAAAGGCATTCTGTTAACACCACAAACACCGCTGGTACTGGGCGGTGCAGTGCCTAAAGCGAACCTGGGCGAAATGCAGAACCAGGGATGGGAGTTCACCATAAACTATTTCCTGAAGCACAATGAATTCAATCATTCGTTTGGATTCAATGTAGGCGATTCATGGAATGAGGTTACCCAATTCGAAGGATATGAACAGATCAGCAAATCGGATGAAATTGAACGTATCATCCGTGTAGGTTTGCCTTTGTACAGCTATTATGGCTATAAAACAGATGGCCTGTTCCGGAACGAAGATGATGTGAAAGGTTCCGCACTTCCCATTGGTGTATCGCCCCGGCCGGGAGACGTGAAATATAAAGACCGCAACAGCGACGGTATTATCGACGATAACGACCGTTACGTGCTTGGTCATGCGTTTCCGCGGCTAACCTTCGGGTTCAACTATGTATTTCAGTGGAAAGGGCTTGAACTGAACATGCTGTGGCAAGGAGTTGGAAAACGCGATATGGCCCTGAGAGGAGAAACCATAGAACCTTTCCATGGCGGCTATTCGTTTGTGATGTTCGAACACCAGCTCAACTACTGGACGCCCGCCAATCCTGATGCCCGATGGCCAAGATTAACCGCCCCGGGTACAGCTTCTACCATCAATAATTACGGCAAGGGGAGCGACTTTAACATCTTTAATGCATCGTATCTGCGATTGAAGAATATTCAGCTTGGCTATACGTTGCCCAAAAGCATTACAACAAGGATTGGGATCAATAAACTAAGTGTTTTTGTGAACGGGCAAAACCTTCTAACGTTTAGTAACATCGATTTTGTTGACCCCGAATCTACCGAGTTTGGGAACAACATGAATGCCAGCGGTGCAAACAGCGCCCGCAATTATCCACTGCTTAAATATATAGGAGGAGGTTTACATGTGGAATTTTAAGGCACAACAATATAAATCAGGAATCATGAAAATGAAAATTCTGTTGACCGGACTGTTGCTTTCGGGGTGTGTGAAACCGGATGTAATACCTACCAACAAATTCACCGACGAAACATACTGGACTTCTGAAGATAAAGCCAACTCGGTTTTAAACATGGCCTACCGGCAAATGTTTACAAGCGATTATTTCATGTTGAATGAAATATTGAGCGATAACGTTTACAATGGCTATGGAACCACCAACGAAAAGATCATCGCCCTGGGACTGGCAGACGCTTCGAACCAACGCTTTGAAAATGAATATCAGGCCTGTTACGGAGGTATAAAAACCTGTCATACGTTTTTAGCCAATATCGACAGGGTAACAACTATGAGCGAATCGCTAAGGGAAAAAAGAAAAGCTGAAATACGTTTTATCCGTGCATGGCTTTTCCTGGAATTGACCACCTGGTACGGAGATGTACCCCATTTTACGCAGGATATCACCCTGAATGAATCGAAAACGGTTTTCCGTAAGTCGCAGGCTGAGATCATGGCATGGATTCACCAGGAGCTGGATGAAGTGGCCGCTATTTTACCAACCCGCGAAGCGTATGCAACAGCAGATAACGGAAGGATCACCAGCGGCGCCGCCATTGCTTTGAACGCACGCGCCTGGTTGTACGAAAGCAACTGGGCTAAAGTGGCCGAATATTGCAATAAATTGATCAATAGCGCCACTTACGGTACCTACAGCTTATTCCCCAACTACGAGGAATTGTTCTGGGTTAAAAATGAATATAACCCTGAAATCATTTTAAGCCTTCAGTATGTACCTGTAAACAGAACCTGGGGAAACCTGGTTGATTATGCCCCGATGTCGGCCAATGCACGCCTTTGTCTGGCAGGGCCAACCCAGGAATTAGTGGATAGTTACCTGATGAAAAATGGCCGCAAGTGGACATCCGGTGATCCGGATTATGCAGGCCGTGATCCCCGGATGGGTGCAACCATTGCGTACGATGGTTCTATGTGGACCGATAGATCCGGTAATGCCTATACGATTGTCATTCACCCCGATGGCACTACTCCTGCAAGTAAGGTATCGGATAAGTACACGGGAGCGGGTACCGCACAAACACCAACGGGTTATTACTACCGGAAACTCTGTGATCCTGCCCCATCATCGTATACAGGTGGCGGTTGGGAGTCGAACCTGAACCTGCCTTTGATCCGTTTTGCCGACGTATTGCTGATGTATGCCGAGGCAAAAAACGAGCTGAATGAAATGAACAGCGCCGTTTGGGAGCAAACCATAAAAAAATTAAGACAAAGAGCCGGCTTCGATAACACTGCTGAAGCGATGGACCTTCCCGGCAATGACCAGGATGCATTGCGCGAAGTGATCCGTAATGAACGGCGCGTGGAACTGGCACTGGAAGGATTGCGCATATTTGATATCCGCCGCTGGAAAACGGCCGAAACCCTATTGACACAGGAACGGCATGGAGCGAAATTCGATAAAAGCAGTGGCAGCTATGATTATATCAGGATCCCTTCCGGGACCTTTAGCCGTAACCGCGATTATCTGTGGGCAATTCCAAGAGCAGAACGATCGCTTAATTCAAAACTGACTCAAAACCCGGGGTATTAATTATTAATCTGCACAACATGAAAAAAAATAAATTATCAATAGCTTTCCTTCTACTATCGTTTGCAGCTCTTGTGAGTTGTACAAAAGATGACAAATTCAAAGAAGTTAAGGTAACAGAAGTAAATACATTGTACTCACCCGACGATGGACGTAATATCATTCTGCAATCCACCGGCACGGCAACTTTATATTTTGAATGGGAAAAGGCTGTAGCCGAAGACAATGGCGTGGTTTATTATGATGTTTTGTTTGATAAAGTCAATGGCGATTTTTCAAATCCTGTATTTGTTGTTCCGGCCGATAACAACGGTACCGGTACGGGATCGGGTATTACCCATAAGGTATTGAACAAAATCGGGAAACTGGCAGGTATAGCCGCTGCTGAAGAAGGGGCGCTGAAATGGACGGTAGCATCTTCAAGGGGATTGACAAGGGTCGTTTCTAAAGAGGTTCGAACCATTAACATCACCAGAACGAATGGCATTGATGCGCCCGATGCGTTGTTTTTGACGGGTGAAGGAACGGAAGGCGGCGCGAATCTCACACAGGCATTGACTGTTAAAGCGCTTACAGGTGGAAACGGGTTTGAAATATATACCAGGCTGCTGGCCGGTAAAAAATATTCTTTTGTTGATTCGAAAACCAACGTATCCAGAACATTCTCCATCAATGCCAACGGTACAACATTCAGCGAATCGGCCGATGGCGCCACAGTAGCGAAAGATGGTATATATATGATCCAACTTGACTTTAGTACGGCATCCGTTACTATATCGGAAATCACCAAACTGGATTTTTTCATGTGTACGCCTCAGCAGCGGGAAACCCTTACCTACCAGGGCAAGGGTATTTGGAAAGTGAATGACATTATTCCCGACTTTACCACAAACTGGAGCGACGACAGGTATTTCTTCTGGATGACCATCGGCGGAGCTGAGCAAAAAATCGGCAGCACCAAAAAAGACAACCAGCCACCTACAGGAACAACAGGATCATTTTTTTATTTGAATTTCTATCCCACCGACAAAAATCAATGGGATTATTCTTTCAAGTTCCCGAACAGGTCGGTGCCGAAATGCAGCATCATCGTTTCGTTCAGCGCAGAGGCTGAAAACTATACCCACGAAATGGTGTACTAATGAATAATAACGGTAAAAGTGGGTTCAACATTAAAAATTTATAAATGCAGAAGATCGTATTAATTGCCGTAGCGTCAATGCTTGGCGAGTGCGGCAAAATAAATGACGTATATATCGACAGGAGTACAAAATACAATATCGACTGGACCTCTGCCGCAGACAGCAGTAGCACAAGCTTCGTTAATGTGTATTGGAATTCGACCAAACATCATTTTAATAATGACAATTTTGGCGCTATCGGCCAATATGATTACTGGCCTGAAGCTCACGGGCTCGATGTTCTGACAGATGCATATAAACGCACAGGAAACAACCTGTATAAAGATCGTATTTACGAGTTTTACGAAGGGGTAAAAGCCAAGAACAGTGGCCGCTTCTATAATAATTATTACGACGATATGGGTTGGCATGGCATGGCTCACCTGCGCGCATTTGAAGCTACGGGAGATACGCGTTATGAGGCTTCGGCAAAGGAATTATGGCAATGGATCGTTGATGGGTGGAATGAATTCGATGGGGGCGGTATACCCTGGAATCATGAAAATACTACCGAGGGGCGAAGTAAGGGTGTGCCATCCAATGGTCCTGCGGCCATCATAGCGGCACGCAGATGGCAGAAATATGGCGATGCAGAAGTGATAAACGGGCTCAATAATCTTCAATGGCTCGATAAAATTTATAACTGGATGAAGGAACATCGCGTTGTACAGCAATCTGGCCGGGTGTACGATAATTTCAGTGATACCAGAGGTGACTGGACGTACAATGCGGGAACTTATATGGGCGCGGCGTTGGAGTATTACAAGATCACTGGTAATAAAGTGTATTTAAATGACGCCATCAAAACAGCCGATTTTACAACCAGCACGCTGATCAATACCAATAACAAAGTGCTGAGCGATTGGGCAGAGCAACAAGACCATGACGTTAACCTGTTTAAAGGAATTTTTGTACGCTATCTTACGCTGTTGATCAGGCATAAAGACCTGCCTGAAACGAACAGAAAAAGATATATCAATTTTCTAAAGAACAGTGCACAGATATTGTGGACAACAGGTACTGTTAAAAGCCCGGTTATTTTATTCGGCTACCATTGGTGGTTGGCCCCGACCGAGGGAAAAGCCGCATTGCGTACGCAGTTAAGCGCCTGTATGTTGATGGAAGCGTTGGCTTTGCTGAAAGAAGAAGGGTATTTGGAATAAATAAAAAAATGTAGAGGATTTTTATCGACCGAAAACAGCCTTCAAATTCACCGATTTGAAGGCTGTTTTATCTGTGTAATCGAGGGTTGAAAACCTGAACCAAATGTTGCCTGATTAGAGGATTGGGGTTAATTTTGAGACAATTGGGTGCAAATTGAAGGGGAAACCGGTTAATTTTTTTCAGATTCAATTTTTAAATAATTGAGCCAATTTACTATGGATGTATCCAGGGCCGACTGAAAACTGCCTCTCAATATTTTTACCAACCAACCTTCCATACTTTCTTCAACCCGAATCACCGTTTTTCCGTTTTGTTCAGAAAAATACCAGGTATGTATGGCAAAAGCACCGAAAGCCGGACCGGACCAGCCTACCATTTTATTCACTTCTACGGTTTGAATGGTAGATATAATAGATAAGCCATTGCTTTTCCAATTGAAAGTTGTACCGTTCTTAAATACTCCGTTAATTTTGGGATCGACAATTTCTTTTTGCCACGTATCCCAATTGTTGACATCCGTAAAAATAGTCCAAACCTTTTCAATCGGAGCATTGATCACGATGCTCTTTTTTGTAATTACCGGAGCATCCAGGTGAATGGTTTTTGAAACTTTATAGTTGCTAAATGTTTCCAGCAGTATCACACTTATCGCTAATATAATTATTAAGGACAGGAAGCATATCAATAGCTTTTTTACTTTTAAATTTTTCATTGTAGTGTTTTAAATGATTTTGTTCATTCAAAAGTAGCAAGGCCGCTCAGGGCAAAATTGTAAGAAAACGAAAATGCTTTTATTCAGGCTTTGCCTGGCAGATATCTGGTTTTAAGTCCCCCCAGGTTGACACCAAAACTTCGCATAGTGGTGTATAAGCCTTCATAATTATCATTTCCTGATAAATTTATGATGGCTATTGAAAATTTAATATATGAAGAACGGCCTGAAATATAACCGGAATACAAGTGAATTGGAATGATATTAGCAGAAAGGAAGACGAGATATAACGACCATACCCATTGAATATGACTATTTCCAACCAAAAAGGCCTGATCCTGTTATCTATACTGCTTTTCGTACTCCCTTTTATTACGAATGCACAGGAAGGTATGCCGGTAGCTGTACGTCCATGTGGTACAGACAGATTATTGGCTCAATTAAGAAAGAATCCCACTTTCGTAGCGAAAGAGAAGGCTATAAACCAGGCTCTTGTAAATAAGCATTATTTGAATGTTTCCGCCGCTCCGCCCGCCATCATTACATTGCCGGTAGTGATACATATCATCAATGAAGATCCCAACGCCTATACAGATGCAGCCGTTATACAGGCAATACAGGCGCTCAACGACGCTTATAGCGCTTCTGGCACTTTTGCCGGTGGGCGTACCGATACAAGGATACAGTTCTGTATTGCCAAAACCGCTCCTGATGGCGGCCGCACCACTGGTATCTTACGAACCCACTCCTATCTTTCTGATTTTGATGTTGACATGGAGGGAGAGGAACTCACCGCGCTCGGTGCGTGGGACCGGAGCCGTTACATCAATATATGGGTGGTATCTGCTATCAGGTCGGAATTTATGCAGGATTTTAGCTGCGGTACCTGGACCCGTCTTACCATGGCCGGATATGCCAGCGCCGGCGGGGATGTGGTAGTAGCCGGCCTGGGTGTAGATTTAGTAGCGCATGAAATGGGCCATTATCTCAGCCTCGCTCATACTTTTGCCGCCAGGGACTGCAGAAACGATGACTGCCTCACCGATGGAGATATGGTGTGTGACACACCTCCGGAACGCACTATTTCAGGAGGCGGATGCAGTGCACCACAGAATTCCTGCAACACCGATTCCCTGTCGGGCTTTACAACAGATGTGACAGACCTGCCTGACAATTTCATGGATTATGGTTCCGGAGCGGGCTGTATCATGGGATTTACACCAGGGCAGGCAGAAAGGATGTACAACTTTATTACAACCTCGTTGCCGCTGATGGTGAACAGTACTGTATGCAATGACCCCTGCGGCGCTGCTGTTACTGCAGCTTTTACCCGGAATATTGACTATCCTGTAGTTGGCGACGTAGTAACATTTACCGCTACCGCAGGCGCCGGGCAAACCTTCCAATGGCTGGTGGATGGTACCCCGGCTGGCACCGGGCCAACGCTTGCACTAACAGTAACCCAAAAGAAAACCTACCGGTTGGAATTACGTGTAACCGATATTGCAAGCGGCTGTCACGCTTCTACTACCGATGCATTTCAGGTGAGCTGCGGCGTAGTAGCGAGATTCTATCCCGACAAGCGGAAGATTGCTTCCAAAGATGGAATACAGACCGATCACGTTGTTTTTACCAATCGTTCCCGCAATGCTACTTCCTGGAAATGGCTGATGAGCAACGACAAAGGCATGGCCGAACAGGTAGTAAGCACGGTTGAACAACTGGATTACCTGTTTAAAATTCCCGGCACCTATAAAGTTCGCCTGTATGCCACCAATGGCAGCTGTGAAGATACCACCAACCCGGTTACCATTGTGGTTGACGATCCTACTGCCGACGGCGTAATACATGTAGAAAGCGTGACCTGTTATCAACAGAATAAGGTAAGGGTGGAGCTTTGGTTTGAGAACCGGGGGTATGTGACCATACCCAAAGGTACCCCGGTATCTTTTTATGATGATGATCCGCGCACCGGAAAGGGAAATCTGTTGGGAACGCCCTACCCTTTACCGAATGATCTTCCCGGTAGATGCGCCTCCTACCTGTATACGGCTATTGTAGACGTTGGTCGCGCTGGTTTGGATACGCTGGTAACCGTGATGAATGATAACGGCAGCACTTTGCCGCTGGCGTTGCCCAATACCGGGCTGCAGGAAATAAGTTTTAATAATAACATAAATATCAAACGTGGATTCGGCTTCCGTGCATCCCTTAACCCGGATGAATATACGTTAATGCCACAGGAACAGGTAACGCTGGAACCCGTTGTCGTCAGTGGCGGCGCAATCACCAATGCTACCTGGGAAGCTTCTCCTTATCTCAGTTGTACTAATTGCATCAATAGCACGTTCACTGCATTGTACCGCCGGGATACCGTTACTACGGTGAAAGTGCGGCTTTACACGCAATACGCATGCTACAGCGATGCAATGGCTAAGGTCCATATCCCTGTTGTGGACGATTACACAGTAAAGCTGAACAACCTGGATTGTTCCGGGACCGACAGTCTGCATGTGGATTTCTCCCTGTGCAATGTTTATCCACCCGGAAATATACCTGCATCCCTGCAGGTGGATTTTTATGACCGTTTACCCGATGACCCGGCAGCGGTGAAGCTGAGTAACCCCTTTCTTACACCAGTGGCATCTACCGGCGCCTGCAGTAATTATGAGCAATATATCCAAAACAGCACAACAGGTAAGGTGTTTGCAGTGGTGAACAAAGACCGCCTGGTATATCCGGTGGCAAGCGGTTTAAACGAATCCGTTTATAACAATAATATAATTAGCCTCGATTACACGCATCCCGTATTGTCGGTTTTTCCAAAAGATACTACCGTGTTTCGTAAAGACCCGTTCAATCTGTATTACAATGTAACCGGTTTTACGCCAACGTCTGTGCTATGGAATAGCAGTAGTGCGTACACGCTCAGTTGTAACACCTGTGCCAGCCCGGTAGCTTCCATGCTCGACAGCGGCATGGTGAGCCTTCAACTCACCAACCAGTACGGTTGCGTATTAAAGGAACAGGAGTTCGTGCATATATTTCCTCCCGACATGACAGTGGAATTGCTGTCGGCAGATTGTTACGACGATTCCCATATCATCGTGAAGTTCCGTGTGTGTATGGGAAATGGTTATGATACTGTTTATAGCCAGATACCCGTATCGTTTTACAATGGATCCCCCGACAATGCACAGTCTGTATTATTATCTCCCGGGTATCATACACCCGCTTCCTTACCGGGCGCATGCAGTGAATTTACACATGTAATAACTGCTCCCGGTACCAGCCAGATAGCAGCCCTGGTGAATGATCAAAAGGAACCGGCGTTTAAGGAAACAAATTATACCAATAACCAGAGCAGCCTGAAATACGATCCCTTTATCATAAATGCCACGCCGGAAATAATTGCGCTGGCACGACCGGGCAGTGTAACATTGCATACAACCGTTGGTGGCGGTACGGCTACTGCGTTTGTATGGGAACCATCATCAGGACTTTCGTGCAACAACTGCGCTGAACCGGTAGCCACGGCAACCTCTTCGATGAAGTATCTGGTAACTGCTACCAACAATTATTATTGCAGGGATACTGCTTTTGTACAAATTCAGACCTTTGTGAAGACCGGCATCGCCATGCCCAATGCCTTTTCGCCAAATGGCGACGGTAAGAATGATTATTTCTACGTGATAGGTGGTCAGGATATAAGGAAAGTAAATCTGTCGGTATTTAACCGTTATGGACAGAAGCTGTTTGAGTCGGGCAATTCGCCGGCTAACGACCGCAAATATGGATGGGATGGCAGGGTGAAAGGGAAACGGGTTGATTCCGGCACTTATGTTTACTTCGCTGCAGTGGAATATCTGGACGGCTCTATACAGTACGTAAAGGGTACCATAATACTGATACCGTAGTAATCGGATTGAACAAAATAAATTAGTTGTGCTGTTATAATTCGAAGGAGCACGCCATTAAAAAAGACAATTACCCTAATGTGTGAATTATGTAACCTTTTCAATGAAACATGTAATATTCCACAATTTTTCTCAATTACCTTTCCTGTTCAAGACCTTTCATCCGATTTAACCAAATTAACCAATTAATGAAACAGGGTAATAATATCTTCCCCAAAACACCAACCGGTATAGATGGGCTCAATGAAATAACAGGAGGCGGGATCCCTAAAGGTCGTCCTACGCTCATCTGCGGTAGTGCCGGTTGTGGCAAATCGGTTTTAGCGATGCAATTTCTAATAAAAGGGATCACAGAATACAATGAGCCGGGTGTATATATGAGCTTTGAAGAATCTGACAAAGACCTAATTCAAAACGTAAGATCGCTTGGTTTTGATCTGGAAAAATCAATTGCCCAAAAAAAACTCAAGATTGATCATGTGCGGGTTGAAAGATCAGAAATCCAGGAAACGGGCGAATATGATCTCGAAGGATTATTTATCAGATTGAACTATGCCATTGATTTAATAGGTGCTAAAAGAGTAGTGCTCGACACCATTGAATCCTTATTTTCCGGACTGAATAATACGGCAATACTTCGCTCGGAGATCCGAAGACTTTTTCAATGGCTAAGAGAAAAAGGAGTTACTACAATTATTACCGGTGAACGTGGCGAAACTACCCTAACACGACAGGGCCTGGAGGAATATGTTTCTGATTGTGTTATCTTATTGGACTTCCGGGTGATTGAACAAATCGCAACCAGGCGGTTAAGGATCGTCAAGTACAGAGGCTCAACACATG
>Ga0114129_10006075_pt1 | contig 17119 bp, 13 predicted proteins | sample RhiMetdeltSRZDD1_FD_80071 | JGI IMG/M metagenome (GOLD analysis project Ga0114129, IMG submission 80071) | Populus rhizosphere microbial communities from Tennessee, USA - Rhizosphere MetaG P. deltoides SRZDD1 (version 2) (version 2) | ecosystem: Host-associated > Plants > Roots > Rhizosphere >... | reverse complement strand
TGTACGACGTCGACGCCGAGACCCTGGTCCCCCTCCGCAGCGTAATGCGCAATCCGGGCCTCTCGCTCGACCTCGATTTCACCCGGGACGAGGTCACGCTCCGCCGTGTCGACGACGCCGGAACCACGACCGAACGGATCCCGCTCTCCACCCCGGTGATGCCGGAGGGCCCGGGATTGCGAGTGTTCGTGGCGAGCCTTCCGCTGAAGCCCGGCTACACGGCTTGGTTTCACAGCGTGGACCGCTGGTCCGGAAAGGAAGCCTCCCGCGTCAAGCCGATGACTCTGACGGTCACGGGCCGGCGCCCGGTGTCCACGCCGGTCGGAACTCAGGACGCCCTGGAGGTGCTCATCCGCGCCGACGACGGATCGTCTCGGATCCTCCAGCGCGTCCGCGGCGAACCGCCGCACTACCCTTTCTGGATGGAGTACGTCCGGGGGACGATGACCCTCGTCAGCGAGGTCACGGCGATGGCGATCGAGCCGCAACCGTCTTCGAGCCGGCGCGAATCTCCTCGGCGGCTCCGTGGCGCGCCGCCTTGATGCGGGCGCCTCGCTCTTTCCACCACGCGGCGGCTTCCGCGGGCGTCCACGCGGGCACGTGGCGGCAGGCCGCGAGCGCCTCCTCGAAGGCGCGAGCGCTCTCGGGGCGATCGTCCGGCGCCTTCGCGAGCGCCGCGAGGACGACGGCTTCGAGCGACGCCGGGATCGGACGGCCCGATCGCACGGACGGCGGAACGGGGACGTCCTTCAGGTGCTTGGCGAAGATTTCGGCGAGCGGGCCCTCGAAGACCGGCGAGCCGGTCAGGAGGAAGTACGCGGTGGCGCCGAGGGCGTAGAGGTCGCTCCGCGCGTCGATCGCCTCCGAGGAGCGCAGCGACTCGGGCGACATGTACTGCGGCGTCCCCGGCACGGTGTTCTCCAGCGTCACTCCGGACTCCGCCCCGGCCACGCTCTTGACCAGGCCGAAGTCCACGACCTTCGCGACGTCGGACCGCCCGCCGCGCTCGCAGAGGAGGATGTTGGCCGGCTTGATGTCGCGGTGGATCAGGCCCACGCGGTGCGCTTCCTCCAGGGCCTCGCAGACCTGGCGGAGCACTGCAACCACGCGCCCCGGAGGCATCGGCCCGTCGCGGCGCACCAGGTCTTCGAGGTCGATGCCGTCGAGGTATTCCATCGCGTAATAGAAGAGGCCATCGGGCGTGCGGCCGTAGTCGTAGATCGAGACCGTGTGGGGCGAGGTCAGCTGCGACGTCATCTGCACCTCGCGCTCGAAGCGCGCGAGGTCGATCTGTCCGGCGCGCTCGGGCGGCAGGATCTTGATCGCGGTCGGCCGGCGCAGCAGCGCGTGCTTCGCCCGGTAGACCGCGCCCATCCCGCCCTCGCCGATCTTCTCGACGAGCGTGTACGGGCCCAGCCTCCGCGCCTCCCGGATCGTCTGGCGCAGGCCGTAGATGATCTTCGAGACCACCGTCGTGAGCACCAGGATGAGTCCGGCGAAGAGAAGAGAGTAGACCGCGTATGCCACCGCCGGGGCGGCCAACGAGGGCTGCCGCGTGTAGATCGCGTACGTCATGAACGGCAGAGGCGCGACGGCGACGCCGGAGATCCAGGCCGTACGCCGGGGCTCGCTGGGGATGAGCGCCGCACGGTAGAGCAGGACGCCCATCAGGCCGATGACCGCGAGAAGATCCGGCCGGAGAACGACGGGATTCATCGCGCACAGGCCGAGGATTCCCCACATGGCCAGGCAAGTGCCCAGGCCGTCGATCGTTCGCAGAACACTTCCCGGGAGGGCTCCGCCGCGCGTGGCCAGCCACATCGCGAGGTACACCGTGATCGAGCCCAGCTCGAACAGGTACGCCGGCGTCAGCGGCAGTCTCCCGAGCAGCGTGTGCGGCGCCCAGAGGGCCGCGACCAGCCATCCGGCCAGAAAAAAGAAGCCGAGGATGAAGAAGTTCGTGCGTGCGAAGAGAGCGATGCGCTCCTGCAAGAAATCCCGGCTGTCTTCCGAGCTCCAGGAGACGCGGTTCTCCGGCATCGCGCTCCTTAGCCGGCCTCCGGCTTCTCCTCGAGACCGGCGAACGGAAACGTCTCGCCGGCGAGCTCGTCGAGGAGCTTTGCGACCAGACCCGTCCAACCGGTCTGGTGCGATGCCCCGAGCCCCTTGCCGGTGTCGCCGTGGAAGTACTCGTGGAAGAGGACCAGATTCTTCCAGTGCGGATCGTTCTTGTAGATGTCGATCCCGTGGAAGACGGGCCGCTCTCCCGAGGCGTCGGGAAGGAAGAGCTGCGACAGCCTCCGCGCGAGCTCCTGGTAGACCTGGCGCAGGGTGAGCATCTTTCCCGAGCCGGTGGGGCACTCGACTTTGAAATCGTCGCCGAAGTACTGGTGATAGCGGCGGAGCGACTCGAGGATCAGGTAGTTCAACGGGAACCAGATGGGACCTCGCCAGTTCGAGTTGCCACCGAACAGGTTGCTGGTGGCCTCCCCGGGCTCGTAGTCCAGGCGGCGCTGGACACCGCCGATGTCGATCTCGTAGGGATGCTTCAGGTGGTACCGGGACACGGACCGGATTCCGTGCGGAGAAAGGAACTCGTTCTCGTCGAGCATGTACGACAGCATCCGGCGCAGCTTGTCGGGGGTCGCGACCGAGAACAGGATCCGCTGCTCTTCGCCGCGCGCGGTCATCGAGGCGCAGCTCGAGATCAAGTCCGGCCGATTCTCGATGAACCACTGCGTCCGGCGCTTGAAGCCCGGGAAACGGTCCAGGACCTTCGAGTCGCCGGTCACGACGGCCGTCAGCGGAATCAGCCCCACGAGCGAGCGGATGCGGATCAGCCGGTGCGTTCCGTCGGGCAGACGCACGGCGTCGTAGAAAAACCCGTCCTCGTCGTCCCAGAGGTTGAAGCTCTCTTCCCCCATGTGCTGCGCGGAGTGCGCGATGTTGACGAAGTGCTCCCAGAACTTGCTCGCGACGTCCTCGTACGCCGGATCCTCCGCCGCGAGCTCGAGGGCCATGCCGAGGAGGTTCAGGCAGTACATCGCCATCCAGCTCGTGCCGTCGGCCTGCCCGAGCACGAACCCCGGCGGCATCGGCGTGTTGCGGTCGAAGACACCGATGTTGTCGAGGCCGAGGAAGCCGCCCTGGAAGATGTTGTTGCCGAGTGCGTCCTTCCGATTGACCCACCAGTCGAAATTCAGCAGCAGCTTGTGAAAGACGCGCACGAGAAACCGGCGGTCGCCCTTTCCAGTCCGGCGCCGCTCGATCTGGTACACGCGCAAGGCCGCCCAGGCGTGCACGGGCGGATTGACGTCTCCGAACGCCCATTCGTACGCGGGAAGCTGGCCGTTGGGGTGCATGTACCACTCGCGCAGCATCAGGATCAGCTGGTCCTTGGCGAAGCTCGCGTCCACCAGCGAGAGAACGACGCAGTGAAACGCGAGGTCCCAGGCGGCGAACCATGGAAACTCCCAGGCGTCCGGCATGGAGAGCACGTCGGCCGTGTAGACGTGTTTCCACTGGCTGTTGCGGCCGTGGCGTCTGGACTGCGGTGGAGGAGGCTCGGCCGGGTCGCCGAAGAGCCAGCGACGGACATCGTAGGCGTAATACTGCTTGGACCAGATCATGCCCGCGAACGCCTGGCGCATCACGAGGCGCTCGTCCTCCGGGAGGTGCGGGGAGATCACCGCGCCGTAGAACTCGTCGGCCTCCCTGCGGCACCGCGCCAGAACCGCGTCGAAGTCGGCGCCGAGGGGATCCTTCTTCTCCCAGGCCTCCTCCGTGAAGCGCAGTCGCACGCGCGCACTCCCAGCCGCGGGAATCTCGATGCGCTTCCACGCCGCCGCCTTCGTGCCGCGGCGCGCGGGATTGACGGCGTCGCGGCGCCTTCCTACGAGCAAGGAGCCGAAAGCGTCCTTCACGTACGGAGACGCGTTGGGCGAGCCGAAGAGCCGCTCGATGTTGGTTTCGTTCTCGGTGAAGAGCAACTCGGCGTCCGCGGGGCCGTGCAGGTAGCGCCGTCCGTAGTACGGATCCTCCAGGACGATCCGCCCCGAGCGGCCCTCCGCCGCGAGCGACGGGCGGGCCGAGCCGTCCCAGGACCAGGTGTTGCGGAACCAGATCGTCGGGAGCAGATCCAGAGTCGCGGCCTCCGGGCCCCGGTTGAACGCCTCGATCTGGACGAGGATGTCTTCGGTCGACGCCTTGGCGTATTCGACGAAGACGTCGAAGTAGCGGCCGCCCTCGAAGATTCCGGTGTCGAGCAGCTCGAACTCGGGCTGCTCCCGGCCGCGCCGGCGATTCTCTTCGAGCAGGCGCGCGTAGGGATACTCCGCCTGCGGATACTTGTAGAGCGCCTTCAGATAGGAGTGGGTGGGGGTTGCGTCGAGGTAGTACCAGTATTCCTTGACGTCCTCGCCGTGGTTGCCTTCGGAGTTGGTCAGGCCGAAGAAGCGTTCCTTCAGGATCGGGTCCTTGCCGTTCCACAGCGCGAGCGCAAGGCAGATCTTCTGGTGCCGATCGCAGAACCCCAGTAGGCCGTCCTCGTTCCAGCGATACGCGCGCGAGCGGGCGTGATCGTGCGGGAAGTACTCCCACGCCGCGCCGTCGGCGCTGTAGTCCTCCCTCACCGTGCCCCAGGCGCGGTCGGCGAGAAACGGGCCCCAGCGATTCCAGTGCGCGACGCGGCGATCGTTGTCGGCCAGGCGCTGGCCTTCCGCGGTGTCCCCCGGCTTCACGCGTCCTTCTCCGGATCGTGCCAGCCCTCGAGAGCCGCCGTGAGACGGTCCGCCTCCTTCGGGCCCCAGGTCCCCGGAGCGTAGGGGTAGACGGGTGCGGCGTCGCCGAGGATCTTCTCGACGACGAGCCAGGCCGCCTCGACCGCATCCTCGCGGACGAAGAGCGTCGCGTCGCCTTTCATCGCGTCGGTCAGAAGGCGCTCGTAGGCGTCCATCTCCTCGCCGCCGGGATTCTCGACGGCCAAAAGCTCGGTAGGCATCGACTCGATCTGCGGGCCGGGGCGCTTGACGCGGGCGCCGATCGAGATCGAGATCTTCGGTCCGAGGCGGAAGCGGAAGTAGTTGCTCTCCTGGGGCGAGAGGCGCGTCAGCGGCGGCCGTTTGAGGTCCACGAGGACCTCAGTCGCGGTTAGGGGAAGGCACTTGCCGGCGCGGATGAAGAAGGGCACGCCCGACCAGCGCCAGGACGCGACGTCGAGCCGCACGGCGGCGAAGGTCTCGACGGTCGAGCCGGGTTTGACGCCCGGTTCCTTCGGGTAGCCGGTGAACTGCCCGCGGACCACGTTCTCGAGCGTGATCGGGCGGATGGCCCGGAACACCTTCACCTGTTCGTCGCGGATCCGGTCGGCGTCGACGGAGATCGGCGGCTCCATCGCGAGATACCCGACGACCTGGAGCAGGTGATTCTCGATCACGTCGCGAATGGCCCCGGTCTCGTCGTAGAACTTGCCGCGGCCCTGGATCCCGAACTCCTCGGCCATCGTGATCTGGACGCAATCGACGTAGTTGCGGTTCCAGATCGGCTCGAGGAACGTGTTGGCGAACCGGAAGAAGAGGAGATTCTCGACGGCTTCCTTGCCCAGGTAGTGGTCGATGCGGAAGACCGACGACTCCGGGAACACGGTGTGCAGCACCTGGTTCAGCTTCACGGCAGACTCGTAATCGTGGCCGAAGGGTTTCTCGATGATGACTCGCCCGCCGTCGGCCGCGCCGGACTTTCCGAGGGCCTCGACGACGGCGCCGAAGAGACTCGGAGGGATCGCGAGGTAGTGCGTCGGCGCCTTCGCCGCGCCCAGCGCCTGCTTGAGCTTCGCGAAGGTCGCGGGATCGGCGTAGTCGCCGTCGATGTACCGGAGCAGCGAGACGAGCTTGCCGAACGCGGCCTCGTCGACGCCGCCGCCGTATTCCTTGAGGCTCGCGCGCGCCCTCTCGTGCAGCTGCTCGAGCGTCCAACCCGACTTCGCGACGCCGATGACCGGGACGTTCAGGAAGCCGCGCCGGACCATTGCCTGCAGCGCCGGAAAGATCTTTTTGTAGGCGAGGTCGCCGGTGGCGCCGAAGAAGACGAGAGCGTCGGATCGGGTGGTATCGGTCATCGCGAAAACCTCACGCCTCGTGCGCGTGCTCGCGCTCGGTCTTCCAGAGCGCGATCCCGCCGTAGAGGCCGGCCAAGTTGGAGACGAGCTTCACTTTCGGTGGGAGCGCGATCGTCACCTTCTTCGCGTTGCCTCCGCCGATGTAGAGGCGGTCGTAATTGAAGATCTGGTCCAGGCTTCGGATCGCCTTCTCCAGCCGGCGATTCCACTTTTTCTTGCCCGCCTTCTCCAGCGCCTTCGCGCCCAGCTCCTCCTCGTAGGTCTTGCGGGTCCAGCCGGCGTGATGGGCGAGCTGGATGTTCGGCACGAGGTGACCGTCGAGAAAAAGAGAGGACCCGAAGCCGGTGCCGAGCGTGATGACCAGCTCGACGCCGTGCCCGCGGATGACGCCGAGGCCCTGGACATCGGCGTCGTTGGCGGCGCGTACGGGCTTCCCGAGCGTCCGCACCAGCGCCGACTTCAGGTCCACGCCGATCCAGCTCGGATGGAGGTTGGGCGCGGTCTCGGTGACACCGCGGCGGACGACGCCCGGAAATCCGACGGAGACGCGATCGAAGGCGCCCTGCTCCTTCGCGAGCTCCGCGATCGCGGAGAGAACCGCTTTCGGCGTGGCAGGCCGCGGGGTGTCGGTCCGGAGCCGCTCGGTCAGAGGCTTTCCCGACGGATCCAGCACGATCGTCTTGATCCCGGTTCCGCCGATGTCCACCGCCAGCGTGCGCAGCCTGGGGCCGGCCCCGGTGGATTCAGCCTTTCTTTTCTTCATGGCCGCCGAATTCGAGGCGCATCGCCGAGAGCAGCTTGTTGGCGAAATCGGCCTCTCCCCGCGAGTCGAACCGCTCGAAGAGGGCGGCCGTCAGGACGTGCGCCGGCGCGCCTTCGTCGATCGCCGCGAGCACGGTCCACCGCCCTTCGCCCGAATCCGAGACGCGTCCGGAGAAATTCGACAGCTCCGGCGACTTCAGAAGCGCGATCGCCGTCAGGTCCAGCAGCCACGAGGCGACGACACTCCCGCGCCGCCAGACCTCCGCGACGTCGGGAAGGTTGAAGTCGTACTGATAGTGCTCGGGATGGCGCAGCGGCGTCGTCTCGGCGTCGACCTCGTGCTTGCCCTTGCCGATGTTGGCCTTCTTGAGGACGTTCAATCCCTCGGCGTAGGCCGCCATCAACCCGTACTCGATTCCGTTGTGGACCATCTTGACGAAGTGCCCGGCGCCGGAAGGCCCGCAATGCAGGTAACCCTCTTCTGCCGTGCCTCCGGTCTTCTCGCGGCCCGGCGTGCGCGGGATCGATCCGCGGCCTGGCGCGAGCGCCTTGAAGACCGGATCGAGGCGCTGCACGGCCTCCTTGTCGCCCCCGATCATCATGCAGTAACCGCGCTCGAGACCCCAGACGCCTCCGGAGGTTCCCACGTCGAGGTAGTGGATGCCCCGCGCGCGGAGGTCGTTCTGGCGGCGAATGTCGTCGATGTAATACGAGTTGCCGCCGTCGATGATCGTGTCGTCGTTGGAAAGCTTCGGCGCGAGATCCTTCACGGACGCGTCGACGACCGCCGCGGGAACCATCAGCCAGACGGATCTCGGCGGCTTCAGCTTCGAAACGAACTCGTCGAGAGATCCGGCGCCGGCCGCGCCTTCTCCCGCGAGCTGCTGCACGCTCGACGCGTTGCGGTCCCACACCACGCACTCGTGGCCCGCCTTCATCAGGCGCCGCACCATGTTGGCGCCCATGCGGCCGAGCCCGATCATCCCCAGCTGCATGCGACCTCCGCCGAAGGTGAAGCGAGTTCTATCACGGGGGTCCCGTAGAATAGCCGCAGTGATTCGTCGCATCCGGTTCGTGCTCTCGGGAAGAACGGGCTAGGCGATGTTCCTCGCGACCCACGCGATTCCCTTCTCGCTGCTTCTCTTCACGGGCATGCTCGTGATGCTGGAGATCGGGAGGCATCTGGGCGCGCGCAAGCTCGCGACCGACCCCGGGGGCGCGCGCACCGGCGTCACCGCGGTCGAAGGCGCGCTCTTCGGTCTTCTCGGACTCCTGCTCGCGTTCACCTTCTCGGGTGCGGCCTCTCGCTTCGACGCGCGCCGCAAGCTCATCACCGACGAGGTCAACGTCATCGGAACGGCGTGGCTGCGCCTGGACTTGCTCCCGGCGGACGCGCAGCCCGAGCTGCGGGATCTCGTCCGCAAGTATCTCGACGCGCGCCTCGACACATACCGCAAGCTTCCCGACATTGCGGCTGCGGAGGCCGAGCTCGCGCATTCACTTCAGCTCCAGCGGGAGATCTGGGCGAAGACCGTCGCAGCAATCCGCAGCGCGCCTTCGGGCTTCAGCGGCGCGGCGGTGGTCAACGCCCTGAACGCGATGTTCGACATCGCCACGACGCGGATCGCGGCCGCGAGAACCCATCCTCCGACGATCATTTATCTGATGCTCGGGTTTCTGGCGCTCTCGACGTCGCTCATGGCCGGCCACGCGATGGCGGGATCGAAGACGCGGAGCTTCATCCACATCGCGGGCTTTGCCCTGGTTCTGTCGGCCACCGTCTACGTGATCCTGGACCTCGAGTATCCGCGGCTCGGATTCATCCGACTCGACGCAGCGGATCGCGCGCTTTACGACCTCCGGGAGAGCATGAAGTGACCCGGCGGAGAGGAGCGGCCGTTCTCTCGGTGATCGCGATGGCCTTCGCGATCTCGGGTTGCTCCATTCTCCCGTTTCGGAAGAAGACCCCGACCGGACCCATGATCACGACGGCCACCGGCACGATGCCGGTTGCCGCGCTGCAAACCGAAGTGTTGCGTTTCGCCGACAGCTACGTCGCGGCGGTCGCCGACGCCGCAGACCAGGCGGCCGCGAAGATCGGCACGCGGGAGTCCCAGGTCGCGGCCCTGCATTGGAAGATCAACCAGGCGACATCGGCGTACCTCGACGCGACCGGGGAGAACCCCCTGGTCAACGCGCTCGACCTCCTGGTCCTCGCCTCGGTCTCGCGCATGGTGGTCGAGGCCGGCGGTGCGGGCGAGGCCCTCGGCCCAATGCCGGAACCTCTGGTCACCGAGCACCGGAATCTCGAAACGATGGCCTGGAACCTGGCCGGCCAGTTCCTGACTCCGGAACAGCGCCAGGAGCTCGAGAATCTCATACAGGAGTGGAGGAAGAAGAATCCGAACGATCGCAGCGTCGCCACGGCGAGGTTCCGGGACTTCGCGCTGGAGCTGGGGAAGATCTCGCAGCCCGGAAACGTCCGGCCCTCGAGCATCTTCAGCTTGCTCTACATCGACCCGCTCGCGGGCTTGAACCCGACCACCGTCGCAATCCAGCAGAGCCGCGAGCTCGCCGAGCGCACCGTCTCCTATGCCGAGCGCGCGCCGACGGTTCTGCGGTGGCAGGCCGAGCTGCTCGCCTTGCAGATCGGCGGCCAGCCCGACGCCCAACAGGTAATGACGGATTTGCAGCGGGCGTCGCTTTCGATCTCCGACGTCGCGAAGACGGTCCAGGGCGTTCCGGAGCTCGTCGATGCGCAGCGGAAGGCAGCCATCGACCAGTTCTTCGCGGGCGTGGCCGCCGAGCGCACCGCGATCCTGTCGGACATGGCTTCCCAGGAATCGCGCTTTCGCACACTGCTCTCCCAGCTCCAGTTGACCATGAATGCCGGCGGGCAGATGGGAACGTCTCTGACGGAAACGATCAAGTCCCTCGACGCTTTCGTCCGATACGTCTCGCCGCCGACGCCGCCGAACGCGGCTGCGGCGAAACCCGGCAAACCGTTCGATCCCCTCGACTACGGAAAGGCCGCGAGCGAAGTCGGCGGCATGGCGCGGGATTTGAACGCGTTTCTCCTCTCGGCCGAGCGCACCTCGCCGAAGCTCGCGACGATCAGTCAGCAGGCCGGCACAGATCTGAAGGACGTCATCGACCACGCGTTCTGGCGAGGTCTCATCCTGATCGCGGTCCTGCTGGTCGGCTCGATCCCGGTGCGCCTGGCCTATCGCGCCCTCGCGCGAAGGATGGGCTCGGCGGACGCCGCGCCGCGGTGAAGGGGGGCGGGGACAAGCCCCGCCCCTACGGCGTAGGGGCGACCCTTGTGGTCGCCCGGTGTCAAATCGTCAACGTCCCCGTCCGAATCAGGTAAGCGAGCTTCGCGCGCTGCTCGGGCGTCAGAAGCGCGTGCAGACGCGAAAGGGCCGACACCACGGCGGAGCGGAGACGGTCGGCGCTGTCGACGCGGAGCTTCCCTCCGGCGCCGGCACGGGAATCGTCGAAGGTCTCTCCCGATACGGCCTCGGCGAACGCCGACAGCGCGCGGCGGTGATCCACCGCGGCCTGCGCCCGCTCGGTCTTGATCTCGTCGAGGATCTTGGCGAGCTCCGACACCTGCGCTTCTTCCAGCCCCAGCTTGTAGGCGAGGAACCGGAGCGGCCGGCGCACGCCGAACGCGCCGCCGCCGAACCCGAACTGACCCGACTCCTCTTCGCCAGCCGTGAAGTAGCCGTAACCGCGGTGCCAGCCTTCGCCGTAGCCATAGCCGGCGCTCGCACCGGTACGGCTCTCGCAGCGCCGACGTCTCCAATGGGGAATGAATCCGGGATACATGATGCCTCCTCTCGCCGGGGCGATCGCTCCCGGCGGGTTTCCGACGCGTGGGCAAAATGCCTCACGCGGACTTCGAGGCTACTCCTGCCGCGCCATGCCGTCAATCCGACGGAGGGATGTCGTCCGCCGACAACGTGAGCGTCGGATTCCGGACCCGGTCGTTGTGGGCGTCGACCGCGGCGAACACGATGCCGTCATGGAAGTAGGTGCGTTCTCGCTCCGGCAGGTCGAGCCCCAGGAGACCCGGTGCGGCCGCGTAAAAACGTCCCCTCAGCTCGTTCTCGCGCACGAGGATGTCGGCCAGTCGCGCCAGCCGCTGCAGGCTTTCCAGCGAGGCAGGTCGATCCCCGTCGACGACGCGATAGAAGCAGCGCTCGGGACCCGCGGTCTCCATGCCCCGGCAGCGAAGATTGCGGGAAGGTTCGTCGCTCAACCGGCGGCCGCTAATGGCGCCCGCTCGAGCTCGACGAAGAGCGCGGCGCCGCCGGCGCCGGTGCGGTCTGCGGCCCCGCCTGCGATTGCGTCCACGACGCGACCACCGGCGACGCCGACGCGCGCGTGACGGTCTGCGTATCGCCGCGGCCGTCCGTGACGCGCTGGACCTCGCCGCGCTGCGGCAGCTGCGGCGTCCCGGGCGTGCGAAGGTAGAGGTGACGGAGATTCGCGGTGTCGTAGCCGACGCAGTAGTCGTCGTAGCAATCCGCGAAGAGCACTCCGGCGGGGACACCGCCGCCTCCCGACGAGGCGCATCCCGCGAGACCGAGGAGAAGCGGAGACGCGAGCAGGAGCTTCTTCATCGCGCTATTTTCCCACGCCTTCCGGCAACGAGGGGACCATCCCCCGCAGAGCCGCCACGTACCACCGGTCGCCCTTCTTGACCGCGATCAAAGTCGACAGGCCGCTGCGCGTTCCGAGGGACTTTCCTCCGGAGTCCTTCATTCCCGTGATGTCGAAGGCGCCGTCGGCGATCGCGACGTCGCGCCGCAGGAAGTGCACGCTCGTGACGGTGTGCGTGAGTTTCGTCCCCTTGTAGATCCCCGACCACTGCGACGCAAAGGCCTTCTGCACTTCGTCGCGGCCCCTTGCGCTCCGACCCGTCGAGCTGACGTAGTCCCCGTCGGTTAGGAACGAGTCCGCGAGCATCTTCGCGTCGCTCTTGTTCCAGGCGTCCTGGAGCTGCCGGCCGAGCGCGCGCACGTCCTTCTCGTCTTCGGCGCTGGTCTGTGCGGCGGCGACGGACGAGGCGAGGAACAGGAGCAGGAAGGGGATCCACCTCGGCAAGGTCCTCACGCTCACCTCCGCGAAAGAGGGCCGGGTCACTTGGCCTTAACAATGTTGTACGCCGGTGTTTGGGGCAGGTCAACTGAAAGCCCCTTTTGACCGATAATTTAGGCTCTGCCCGTAGCTCAGCCCGGATAGAGCATCAGCCTTCTAAGCTGAGGGTCGCAGGTTCGAATCCTGCCGGGCAGACCAGCTACCCGTCATCTCGAGCGCAGCGAGGGATCCCGCGCTTTCTAGCCCGTCGGCGTGTCGGCCTACTCGATCTCGACTCCTTCCCGTTCGTCGGAGACCTCGGGCTCGTCCTCGCCGGAGCGGACGGCGATTGCTTCGATGCCGGCGGCGCGGAGAGACGCGTTGACCCGCGGCACCGTGGCCTGGAGGTTCTTCCACTCTTCGAGGAGCTTGCCGAGATTGTCGCGGGCGCCGGCGGCCGCCTGCGTCTGAATCGCGGTCGGAGGCGCGTCGGCGCCTTCGACCGCCGTCAGAAGCGAAGCGAGGAGCGCGTTGACACCGGCGATCCCTCCTCCTCGTCCCTCTCCCGACTCCACCTTCTTCGCCGCGGCGTCGGCGTCTCGAAGCGCATCGGCCGCCGCACCCGAGGCTTTCGCCCGGCGCTCGGCGAGATCCTTGCGCAGCACGCGCACGCTCTGCAGCGCGTCGTACGACTCCCCCATCGTCGCGCCGACCTGCTGCTCGAAAGCGAGTCTTTCGGCGAGTGCGGCGTCGGTGACCTTGACCCGCGGATCCATCATCAGAGTCAGGGGTTTTTCCTCCGCCCGCCCGTCAACCGTCAACCGAACGGTGTAGCGGCCCGGAAGGGCGAGCGGTCCTCGCGGCTCGACCGGCGTGTCTTCGCCGGCCACGGCCGAGATCGAATACTCGTATCGGTCGGCGCGGGGCCGCGGATAGCGCATGTCCCACTGGATGCGGTGGTGACCCGTCTCGACCGACGGCGGCGCGGGCGGGTGGACGTAGAGGTCGGTGAAGTAGCGCCGCGCGTGGAGCTTCTCGGGCGGGTCATCGCTCGAAAACGTCCGCACGGTCCGTCCTTTGTCGTCGAGGATCTCGATCTTCACCGACGCCGCCTTCTTTCCCAGGACGTAGTCGATCGACACCCCGGGAGGCGGGTTCTTGCCGACCGGAGTCTCGGGAGGAAGAGGCGTGTCGCGGTTCAGGTTCGCCCGGACGCGCACGGCGGGCCGGGGGATGAACAGGACGGATGACGCCCCGGCGACCTCAGCCGAGATCTGGCGCAATGGCGAGACGTCGTCGAGCACCCAGAGCCCGCGTCCCTGTGTTGCGATGACGAGGTCGCCGCCCTTGACCTTCAGGTCGCCGACCCAGCAGGTCGGGAGATTCGACTGCAGGCTCTGCCAGCGCGCTCCGTCGTCGAACGACACGTACACGCCGGTGTCCGTGCCGGCGTACAGCAGTCCGCGCCGGACCGGGTCCGCGCGCAGCGCCATCGTGAAGCCCGGGTTGGGAAGGCCCGCGGCGATCTCCTGCCAGGTCGCGCCGTAGTCTCGCGTGCGATACGCGCGCTGCGTGAAGTCGTCGCGCCGGTGCCCGTCCGCGGCCACGTACGCGACGCCGGGTTCCAACGGCGAGACGTCGATCGTCGAGACCTTGGTCCACGGCGGCAGCGCTTTCGGCGTCACGTTCTTCCAGGTCTTTCCGCCGTCCCGTGTGAGCTGCACGAGGCCGTCGTCGGTCCCGACCCAGAGCTCCTGCGGATCCCTCGGCGAAAGCGTGATCGTGAAGATCACGCCGTAGCCGCACGGCTGCGCGTTGGCCAGCGTGATGTCGCCGTTGCAGCCCTTCGCGTTGGGATCGGTGCCGGAGAGGTCCGGGCTCGCCTTCTCCCAGCTCTGTCCCTCGTCGAGGGAGCGCAGGAGGTACTGGGAGCCCGTGTAGAGCGCGTACGGCGGCTTCGAGGACATCGCAATCGGGAAGACCCACGACCAGCGGTAGAGACCATCGACCGGGCGGCGGCCGTACGTGCTCTCGGCGGCGGGCGAAACATTGCGGACCTGCGCGGTGCGCGTGTCGAAGCGCGTGATCGTGCCGCCCAGTCCCGACCCGTACACGATCGCAGGGTCTCGCGGATCCGGCACGTCCCATCCGCGCTCCTCGCCGCCGACAGGATGCCAGTCGCGGTACGTCAGCGATCCGAAATCACTCCGGCTGGCGGCGCCGGCGGTCCCACTGTCCTGCTGGCCGCTGTAGATCCAGTACGGGTACTGGTCGTCGGTTTCGACGTGGTAGAACTGGCCGGTCGGCTGGTTGTACCAGTCGCTCCAGGATTTCCCGCCGTTGACGGTGACGATCGTGCCCTGGTCGGCCGCGGCCACCATGTATTCCGGCCGCTTCGGGTTGATCCAGAGGAAGTGGTAGTCGTCGCCTCCCGGCGCGCCGCGGAAAAACTGCAGAGTCTTGCCGCCGTCGTCCGAGCGCCGGATGGACTGGCCCGTCACGTAGACGACGTCGCGGTTCTTCGGATCCGGAGTCACGCGGTTCATGTAGTTCGAACCCAGGCCCGGCGCCGCGTTGACGTGCGTCCACGTCGTCCCGGCGTCTTCGGAACGGTAGAGGCCCGCCGTGCGGGATTCCTCGCTCCCTTCGGGGGGCGCGGTGTCCACGAGGGCCCACACACGCCCGCCGGAAGACGCACCCAGCCCGATCCGTCCGAGGTTCTCCGCCGGCCATCCGGCGCCCGAGAGCCGCTTCCAGGTCTTCCCGCCGTCGGAGGACTTGTAGAGGCCGCTCTCCGGCCCCACCATCGGTTTGTAGTAGGAGAGCCACGGATAGTTCCTCGCCTGCCAGAGCGACGCGTAAACGATCGACGGATTCTCCGGGTCCGCAGCCAGGTCCGCGCCGCCCGTGTTCTCGGAGACAGAGAGGACTGGGTTCCAGGTCTTTCCGCCGTCTTCGGAACGGAAGACGCCGCGCTCGCGGTTGGGACCGAAGATGTGACCGAGCGCCGCGACCAGGACGACATCCGGGTTTCGGGGATCGACCAGGATGCGCCCGATGGCGCGCGAAGAAGCGAGCCCGACGCGCCGCCACGACTTCCCCGCGTCGTCCGAGCGGTAGACGCCATCGCCCGACGCGACGTCGTAGCGCGCCTGGATCTGTCCCGTGCCGACATAGATGACCTTCGGGTTCGAAGGCGCGATCGCGATCGCTCCGACCGACGCCGAGCCGGCGCGGTCGAAGATCGGATTCCACGTGCGGCCCGCGTCTTCCGTCTTCCACACGCCGCCGGCCGCCGCTCCGAAGTAGTACGTCGTCGGATCGTCCGCGATTCCCTCGGCGCACGTCGCCCAGCCTCCGCGGAACGGGCCGACGAGACGCCACTTCAGGTCCCGGTAGAGAGACGGATCGTACGGCTGGGCCACCGCCGTCGTCGCGCCGAATACGGTGCACACACACAGCAGAAAGGATCCGATTCGACGCATCGCGGAAACCTCCGATCCGATAGATTACGGTTATGACGCTGCCCACCGAGCCGGTCGGAAGTATTCCACGTCCCATGGAGCTGATCGAAGGCGCCGGCGCGTTCGGCGCCGGACGCATCGGAGCCGACGCGCTCGAAGCGCTCTACGAGGCCGCTGTGGCCGACACGATCCGGCGCTTCGAGGAGACGGGTTCGCCGGTCATCACCGACGGCGAACAGCGAAAGCCAAGCTTTGCGACTTACCCCTTCGCCGGGCTCTCGAACCTCGCTCCGGGAGGCGTGACGATCCCTTTCAAGGACGGCCACACCCGGCAGCTTCCCGTGCTCACGTCGGGGCCATTCCGGTACGCAACGTACGCCGCTACGTACCTCGAACACGCCCGCAAGCACACGACGAAGCCCCTGAAAGAGGCCGTCATCGCGGCGTCGGCGCTGTCGCTTCTCTATCCGCAGTCGGGGATCGCGGGGTATCCGCGCGAGGCATTCATCGAAGACCTCGTGCGCGAGGCCCAGACGGACATTCGGCGCTGCCTCGCCACGGGCTCGACGGTCCAGATCGATTTCACCGAGGGCCGGCTGGCCGTCAAGCTCGACCCGTCCAAGTCGCTGCTCCGCGCATTCGTGGACCTGAACAACCGCGTGCTCGACGGCTTCTCGGAGGCCGAGCGCCAGAAGATCGGCGTGCACACCTGCCCCGGAGGGGACCAGGACTCCACGCACAGCGCCGACGTGGACTACGCGGAGCTGCTGCCGGAGCTCTTCCGCATCCGGGCGGGCACCTTCTTCGTACAGCTCTCGAGCGAGTCGGACCGACCGCGAGCTCTGAAGATCCTGGGCTCCCACGCGAAGCCCGGCCGGCGGATCTTCGTCGGCGTCACCGATCCGATCTCCGCGAGGGTCGAAAAGGCCGCCGAGGTCCGCGATCGGATCCTCGAAGCCGCGAAGTTCATCAACCCGACAAACTTGGGCTCGACCGACGACTGCGGCTTCTCGCCGTTCGGCGACGACCTCTCGACCTCGCGCGACACGGCCTTCGCCAAGATCCGCGCGCGCGTCGAAGGCAACGCGATGGCGTCGAAGGAGCTGGGGATCTAAGGGCTTATCGAGTCCGGGATCCCTCGCTGCGCTCGGGATGACAGCTTTGGTCTGTCATCCCGAGGAGCGAAGCGACGAGGGATCCCGAGCTTGATGCACCGACGGGGCCCTACAGGTCTTCGAGCCTCAGCTTCACGTCGGCGTCTTTCCAGGCAGTCTCGAACTGGGCTCGCGCCCAGCCCGCGTCGGCGGTCTTCTTCTGCGCCTCCAGTGTCTTCCAGAGACCGAATAGGGATCTCGGGTTGCGCGGATGCTTGTCGAGGTCCGCGCGAAAGACCTTCTCGGCCTCGGCGAGCTGCCCGTCGGCGAGCAGGGCCGCGCCGAGGGATTCCCGCGTCGGGTAGTACCAGCCCGGCGGCTCGTCGTAGCTGAGCGCGTCCTCGGCCTCGACGGCCTTCTTCCAGCTCGCGATCGCCGCCTTGCGGTTCCCCTTCGCCTCCGCGATCCGAGCGTCGAGCACCTGCGTGGCGATCGCCAACACCATCGCCGACGTGTTCTGCGGGCCCGCCATGCTCGACGCCGGCACCGCATCGCGGGCGATCACGAACGTCTCGCGCAGCGTCTCGGCGCGCTTGACG
>Ga0114129_10006074_pt1 | contig 17120 bp, 14 predicted proteins | sample RhiMetdeltSRZDD1_FD_80071 | JGI IMG/M metagenome (GOLD analysis project Ga0114129, IMG submission 80071) | Populus rhizosphere microbial communities from Tennessee, USA - Rhizosphere MetaG P. deltoides SRZDD1 (version 2) (version 2) | ecosystem: Host-associated > Plants > Roots > Rhizosphere >... | reverse complement strand
TCGAACCGGGCGGCGACCTCCGCCATGGCCAATCTCGCCGAAGCGATTCAGGGGCTGGTCCACCACATGCGCACCGAGCAGCAGATGATCCGCGACTGGGTCGATTCCCAAGCCCAGCAGCATCGGGACGTCCGCCGTTTGCTCGAAATTCTCGTGCGCGAAGACGTGAACAAGTAGGACCCACCAGGCCTGCAGTAGGACCCAATGGCTCTCGCACGCGCGCGCCGCGACAGCGGCATGAATTATTGGCCGGGCTTCGTCGACGCGCTGTCGACGCTGGTGCTCGGGATCATCTTCCTGCTGACGATATTCGTGGTGGTGCAGTTCTATCTGACCCAGGAAGTCACCGGCAAGGACACAGCGCTGAGCCGGCTCACGGCGCAGATCGCCCAGCTCACGGAACTCCTTTCGCTCGAGAAGACCGGCAAGATGAGCCTCGAAGAACAATTGGCTTCTTTGCGGTCGAGCCTGTCCGGCGCTGAAAACGAGCGCGACCGCTACAAGGGCCTTTACGAAGGCGTTGGCAGCGGCGCCGCCGACGCGCAAGGCAAAGTGAATGAGCTCAGCAACCAGGTCGACGCGGAGAAGCGGCTCACCGCCCGCGCGCTGGCACAGGTCGAGGTGCTCAACCAGCAGATCGCCGCCCTGCGGCGGCAGCTCTCGGCGCTCGAGGAGGCGCTCGACGCGACCGAGAAAAAGGACAAGGAGTCGCAAGCCCGCATCGCCGACCTGGGGCAGCGTCTCAACATCGCGCTCGCTCAGCGCGTGCAGGAACTATCACGATACCGTTCCGATTTCTTCGGACGGCTGCGGGCAATTCTCGGCAACCGACCCGACATCCGTATCGTCGGCGACCGCTTCGTGTTCCAGTCGGAAGTATTCTTCGACACCGGCAAGTCCACGCTCGACAAGCCCGAGGGCCGCGCCGAACTCGACGCGCTCGCCGCCGCGCTGCTCGAGCTGGAGAAAAAGATCCCGGGCGAGATCGCCTGGGTGCTGCGAGTCGACGGCCACACCGACGTTCGACCGATCAACAGCCCGCAATTCAAGAACAACTGGGAGCTCTCGTCGGCGCGCGCGATCTCGGTCGTGCAGTATCTCATCGGCAAGGGCGTATCGCCGCAACGGCTGGTCGCCGCGGGCTTCGGCGAATTTCAACCGATCGATTCCGACAAGACCGAGGAAGCCTTCAACCGCAACCGCCGTATCGAGCTGAAGCTGACGGAGCGGTGAGCGGCCCTGCCTTCACCCTGCGCCGGTATGCGGCCGCGGACGAGGACGCGGCGGTCGCGTTGTGGCAGCGCACCTGGCAGCTCGCCTATCCCAGGATCGATTTTGCGGCGCGGGTCGACTGGTGGCGCGAGCGCTGGCGGCTCGAACTGGTACCAGCGGCAACGATCACGGTGGCCGAGGCCGACGGAAAGATGGTGGGCTTCGTCACCGTCGATCCGCGGAGCTTCGATCTCGATCAGATCGTCGTGGCGCCGGAGGTCCAGGGCATGGGCGTGGCCGCAGCCCTGATGACGGAAGCCAAACGGATATCTCCCGGCGGCCTCGATCTCTACGTCAACACGGACAATCTCCGCGCCATCCAATTCTACCAGAAGCACGGCTTCGTCATTTCCGGGGAGGCGCTCAATTGGCGCTCGGGCGCGCCGGTGCACAAGATGAGCTGGCGGCCGCCGGCGGCCTGAGCGCGGCGAACCTGGCTTCGCCCGAGAACGCGAGACCGCCCGCCCACCGAGGCGCCGCACGGCCGTCAGCCTTGGAACTGCAGGCGCGCAAGGCGCGCGTAAAGTCCTCCGGCGGCGGCGAGCTTCTCGTGCGTTCCCTGCTCGACGATGCGACCCGCTTCCATCACCAGAATGCGGTCGCAGGACAGCACGGTCGCGAGCCGGTGTGCGATCACCAGGGTGGTACGGTCTTGCATCAGCCGCTCGAGCGCGGCCTTCACCAGGGTCTCGCTCTCGGCATCGAGCGATGACGTCGCCTCGTCGAGCAGCAGGAGCGGCGCCTCCCGCAGGATGGCGCGGGCAATGGCGATGCGCTGGCGCTGACCGCCCGAGAGCGTCACTCCGTGCTCGCCGACCAGGGTGTCGAATTTTTGCGGAAGCCGCGCGATGAATTCGAGTGCATGCGCAAGCTCGGCCGCCTGCTGGACCGCGGCCTCGCTCGCCTCCGGGCGCCCGAAGCGGATGTTTTCGCCGATCGAGGCGGCAAAGATCGCGGTGTCCTGCGGCACCAGCGCGATGCGGCGACGCAATGCGATCGGATCGACGTCGGCGAGCGGGGTCCCGTCGAACGTGATCAGGCCCGACGTGGGATCGTAGAAGCGCAAGATGAGATGAAAGACCGTACTCTTTCCGGCGCCGGAAGGACCCACGATCGCGACTTTTTCGCCCGGCCGTACGCGAAACGAGACACGGTCGAGCACAGGACTCTCGGCTCGGCCGGGATAGGCAAAGCCCACCTCCCCGAAGGCGATCTCGCCGCGCGGCGGCTCGGGCAGCAGGGCCGGCCGCGCCGGCGCGACGATCACCGGCTGCACGTGCAAGATCTCGAACAGCCGCTCGGCCGCGCCCGACGCCTGCGAGATCTCGCCCCATACCTCCGAAAGCTGACCGAGCCCGGCGGCGGCGAACACGGCGTAAAGCACGAACTGCGACAACCGTCCGGCGCTCATGCGGCCGGCGAGCACATCCTGCGCCCCGACCCACAGCACCACGACCACGCTCGCAAACACGAGAAAGATGGCAATCGCGGTGAGGATCGCCCGTGCCCGGATCGAGTCGCGCGCGGCAATGAAGGCGCGCTCGACGGCAGCGCCGAAACGGGTTTTCGCCAGCGCCTCGTTGGTGAAGGCTTGCAGCACACGCACGGCGCCGAGCAGTTCGGATGCGTAGGCGGTGGCGTCGGCCAGCGTGTCCTGCGCCGCGCGTGAGCGCCGGCGTACCGCGCGGCCGAAGCCGTAGAGCGGCAGCACGATCACGGGAATGGCCGCGAGCACGAAGGCGGAGAGCCGCGGGCTCGTCACGACCATCATCGCGGTCGCGCCCACGAACAGGACGACGTTGCGCAACGCAACGGAAATCGAGGCGCCCACGGCGGCCTTGATCTGCGTGGTGTCGGCCGAGAGCCGTGAAATCAGCTCGCCGGTCTTGGCCGCATCGAAGTAGGCGGGCGAGAGCGAGACCAGATGGCCGAACACGGCTTCGCGCAGGTCGGCCACGATGCGCTCGCCCAGCGTGGTGACGAGATAAAAACGCGCCGCGCTCGACAGAGCGAGCACGGCCACGATGCCGATGAGGACGGTGAAATAGCTGTCGATCAGGCTCGCACCCTCGCGCGCGAAGCCGAAATCGATCATCCGCCGGACCGCGATCGGCACGACCAGGGTCGTGATCGCCGCAATCACGAGGACCACCAGCGCCGCCATCGCGCGCCAGCGATAGCGGGCGAGATACGGCATGAGCGACAACAGCGGGCGGAGCTTGCGACGCGGCGCCGGCTCGGGCGCGGCAGGCTTGTCCGGCTGCTCGGTCGCAGGCCCGGCCGCCGGCGCGGCCTCTCGCTCGATGACGTTCATCTTATCCGGCCTTTACAACTTCGGCCGAAACCTGACCAAAGCGGCGCGACATTGCCCCGCCGGGCAGCAGGTGGCAATCGGCCGCTGGTCAAATCTGCGGCGGCGCTCCCTGCGCCCGAAGCAGTTCTCATGCGGGCACGCCGCCACAGGGTCGCGCGATGGAGGTCCCGCGGCAGCCGGGCCGTTGCCCGGGGTCCGCCGGGTGGCATCAGGCGCGCCGGGGCTTACGCCTTGTTTCGCCCGGCGGCCCGCGTTATAGAGCCGCGACTTTTGATCGACCGGGAACACGCGCGTGCGAGACGCGCAGGATGAGCGCCATGAAACCTGACCTGCATCCGGACTATCACACCATCAAGGTGGTGATGACCGACGGTACTGAATTCACCACCCGCACCACCTGGGGCAAGGAAGGCGACACGCTGCGCCTCGACATCGATCCCAAGTCGCACCCGGCCTGGACCGGCGGCCAGCAGCAACTGCTCGATCGCGGCGGCCGGCTCTCGCGCTTCCAGAAGAAATTCGCCGGCATCGGCGCCAAGAAATAGGTGCGGGCGCGGGGCGATCGCGCACCCAGCGGCTTAGCCGCATCGCCTCATTCGTGCTCGAACGCGGCCCGCAGCAGCCCGAGTTGCCGCTCCACCGGATTGCTACGGTCGGCGCGGGCCGGGGACGCGTGGATCGTGGTGTCGAGGCGGCGAACCGCGCTCTGCAGCGCCTTCGAGCGTTGGACCAGCCCGCGCAAGCGCTCCGGCAGAAGCTTCAGGTTCTGCTCGTCGCTGTGCTCCACCGTCGAAAGCTTGACCTTGGCCTTTTCCTTATTCGCCTGGGCGAGCGACATCTCGCCCTCCTTCACCGCGCGATGGAGCAGCAGCCAGGACGCGAGCTGCATCAGCCGCGTGGTCAACCGCATGCTTTCGGTGGCGTAAGCGAGCGCGCCGTTGCGCGTGAGCTTTTTCGATTCCTGCCGTCCCGGCCCGTCGAGATACGCCGCCGTCTCCTCGACCAGAGCCATGCCATCGCGGAACAGGTCGGCGAAGGCCTGTGAGCCCGCCAACCTCGCGCCGAACCACACGGCCCCGTTGACCGACTTCTCGGACATCGTTTACGCCTCACACCACACACAGATTTTTTACTTTTGCGCCAGCCCCTGGCGAGGCCGGAAGCATGGCGCAGGCGGGGACCTGCTGTCCAGCGCGAGCAAAACAAAGGTTCAGATATAGTTGCCAGGGTATTATAATACGGCAAAGTCCCGTCGAGGTCGGCCGTCAGGTCGAGGGAATGTGGAGAAGCGGTCGCCGTCGCAACACCTGGGACCGGGCGCGGCCTAAAAAAAGGAGCCGCCATTGCCGGCGGCTCAAAGTCTAAACAGGGAGGCGTCAAACAGAGTGGACAGGAGCCACTCGATGTCCAGAAGATGGACGTATTAGTAATGGTCGCGAAAGCTTAACAGGGCCTTAAGCTTTGCAGTAATTCGGCAAGGTGGCGATCGCCGCGCGCGGCACAGGCCCCCCTGCACTGCCTACTTCTTGAAGAACTGATCGGCGACGCTGCGCGAACCCTGCTTGCTTGCGATCGCCGCCTGCAGCCGGCCGATTTCCTCGTTCAACAGCACGATGCGCTCCTCGAGCTCACGGATCGAAAGCAGCGCCAGCTCCTGTCCGATCTCGTGGACGATCTTCTTCTTCGGGCGGTCGTCATCGTCGCTGACCGGCATCGCTCGCCTCCGGATAGAGAGCCGGAAAATAGCGGCCTCGGGCGCGGTTGTCACACACCCGGCCCGCCTTTAGACAGGGGCCGATCGCGCATTTTCAGGACGCGAAATCGCGTTTTCCCGAGCATGCGCCTGACGAGATGAGCCCGAGGATCGGCCCGATGCCAGCACTGCCCGCCCAGATGACCGTGATCGCGATCCGCGCCCCTGGCGGGCCGGAAATGCTGGTGCCGGAGCAGCATGCGATGCCGCAGCCGGCCGCAGGCGAGGTGCTGGTGAAAGTCGCCGCCGCCGGCGTGAACCGCCCCGACGTCCTGCAACGGCAAGGCCTCTATCCCCCGCCCAAGGGCGCGACCGAGATCCCCGGTCTTGAAATCGCCGGCGAGGTGGTCGCGCTCGGCGCCGGCGTCAAGCGATGGAAGCCCGGCGACAAGGTCATGGCGCTGGTAGTGGGCGGCGGCTATGCCGAATATTGCCTGGCGCATGAAAGCCACTGTCTTGCGGTGCCGCCCGGGCTCTCAGCCGTCGAAGCCGCCGCCATCCCGGAGACGTTTTTCACGGTCTGGCACAACACCTTCGAGCGCGGCCGTCTGCAGGCCGGAGAAACCCTGCTGGTGCATGGCGGTTCATCCGGCATTGGCACGGCGGCGATCCAGCTTGCCAAGGCGTTCGGCGCTCGTGTGATCACCACCGCGGGGTCGGCGGAGAAGTGCGAGGCCTGCCGCAAGCTCGGCGCCGACCTGGCCGTTAACTACAAGGCTGAAGATTTCGTTGCAGCCACCAAGGCCGCCACCGGTGGAAAAGGCGCCGACGTCGTCCTCGACATGGTCGGCGGCGACTACATCGAGCGCAACTATGAAGCGGCGGCGGTCGACGGGCGGATCGTGCAGATCGCCTTCCAGGGCAGCCCGAAGAGCACGGTCGATTTCCGCCGCCTCATGCTCAAGCGCCTGACCCACACGGGTTCGACGCTGCGCTCGCGCTCGATTGCGGACAAGGCGTCAATCGCGCGCGGCGTGGAGGAGCACGTCCTGCCGCTCATTGCTGCGGCCACTGTCCGACCGGTGATCGACAGCACCTTCCCGCTTGCGCAAGCCGGCGCCGCGCATGCCAAAATGGAAAGCAGCACGCATATCGGCAAGATCGTGCTGGTGGTCTAGGGGGTGGCCGCGCTTGCCGGCGGCGCCCCGGAGGTGGGCCGGTGCGGCACGATAATCGATTGAATTTCTTGCACTTATGCCGCCGGCCCGGTACTCAAAGCGGGGGCTTTGGGGGCCCTTTCCGGTCGCGTGGGCCGCGAAATCGACGTAAAGTTGGCTAGCGTCACTTCGCGCGCGGAACTGCGTCAGTCCGGCGAAGCTGGGGTCGACAGGGTTGAAGCTGGGAGGACGTCGGTTGCATTTGGTCCGCGCCTGCCTAGCGGCCATGCTGGCCATGATCGTGGTCGGCCTTTCTCCCGTGCGTGCGGTCGAGGCGATCAATGTGCGCACCGACGCGCGCGCCATCGATCTCACCGACGCCGCCGAACGCCACCGCACCGAGACCGATCGGCTCCTCGTCTCGGCCGCGCCGGGCCCCGACGGCATCATCCGCCGCATGGACGTGCGCGCGCGTGAGGGGAATACCAATTGGGCCGTGTTCGCGCTGGCCAACCCCGGCGACGAACAGATCGAGCGGCTGATCGTCGTGCCGCACTACCGCATGGTGGGATCAGGCGTGTTCTGGCCCGACCTCGGACGCTCCCGGGTTGCCAGCATCACCTCGAGCGGCGAACGCCCCGATCGCCAGGACAGCGCCACCGCCGATATTTTCCGCATCACGCTCGATCCCGGCAGCGTCATGACCTACGTGCTGGAGCTGCGCGGCGACAAGCTAAACCAGCTCTATTTGTGGGAGCCCGAGGCGTACAAGGACAAGGTCAACAGCATCACGCTTTACCACGGCATCGTGATCGGGATTGCCGGGCTGCTGGCGCTGTTCCTGACCATCCTGTTCGTGGTCAAGGGCAGCATCATGTTCCCGGCGGCCGCCGCGCTCGGCTGGGCGGTGCTCGTCTATATCGGCATCGACTTCGGCTTCTGGGGCAAGGTGTTCGCGCTGTCTCCGGACTCCGAGCAAATCTGGCGCGCATCGGGCGAGGCGATACTCGCGGCCACGCTGGTCGTGTTCCTGTTCGCCTATCTCAATCTCAATCGCTGGCACGTGCGCTACGCCCACATCACCATCGCCTGGCTCGCCTTCCTGGCGGCGCTCGTTGGGCTTGCGCTGTACGAGCCGCCTGTCGCCTCCGGGATTGCGCGCGTCTCGCTCGTCGCCGTCGCAGTGCTGGGCTTCGGCCTCGTCGTCTATCTGTCTTTCCATGGCTTCGATCGCGCCGTCCTGCTGATCCCGACCTGGTTTCTGCTGGTGGTCTGGGTCTTCGCGGCCGCGCTGGCGGTGATGGCCGTCATCACCAACGACATCGTCGGGCCCGCGCTTCTGGGCGGGCTCGTGCTGATCGTGATGCTGATCGGCTTCACGGTCATGCAGCACGCCTTTGCCGGAGGCGTGACCACCGGCATCGTCTCCGACGTCGAGCGCCGGGCGCTGGCGCTCACCGGCGCCGGCGACATGATCTGGGACTGGGACGTATCCGCCGACAAGGTCTTTACCAGTCCCGAGACCGAGGCGCTGCTCGGGCTCAAGCGCGGCTCGCTCGAAGGCCCCGCCGCAGGCTGGCTGGAGGTGCTGCATCCGCTCGATCGCGACCGCTTCCGCGCCGTGCTCGACAGCGTGCTGGAGCAACGGCGCGGCCGCTTGAGCCAGGACTTTCGGCTGCGCACGCCCGACGGCCATTATCTCTGGTTCGCGCTCAAGGCGCGGCCGGTGGTGGGATCGGATGGCGAGGTGGTGAGGCTGGTCGGCACGCTCACCGACGTCACCGAGTTCAAGAACGCCGAGGAGCGGCTTCTGCATGATGCGGTGCATGACAATCTGACCGGCCTGCCCAATCGCGAACTCTTCCTCGACCGGCTGGAGAGCGTACTCGCATTCGCCAAGGCCGACCCCGCGATCAAGCCCACGGTGATCGTGATCGATCTCGACCGCTTCAAGCAGGTCAACGATTCCGTCGGCATCGCGGTCGGCGACTCGATCCTGTTGACGCTGGCGCGACGGCTCGGGCGCCTGCTGAAGCCGCAGGACACGCTGGCGCGACTGGCCGGCGACCAGTTCGCGCTCATCCTGCTGTCGGAGCGGGAGTCCGAGCGCATCATCGCGTTCGCCGAGACCCTGCGCAAAGGACTGCGCGCGCCCATCACCTTCAATGACCGCGAGCTCACGCTCGCGGCTTCGATGGGTATCGCGCTCAGCGACGGGCAACCGCACCGCGCCGACGAGGTGCTCAAGGACGCCGAGCTTGCGATGTACCACGCCAAGCGCATCGGCGGTGATCGCATCGAGATATTCAAGCCGTCGATGCGGGCACGCAAGAACGATCGTGCGACGCTCGAATCCGAGCTGCGCCAGGCGATCGAGCGCGACGAGATCACGATGGTCTATCAACCGATCGTGCGGCTCGAGGACCGCTCGGTCGCCGGCTTCGAGGCGGTGCCGCGCTGGGACCACCCCAAGATGAGCCGCTGCTCCCCTTCCGAATTCATCGCCGCCGCCGAAGAAGTCGGCCTCGTCGTCGACCTCTGCATGTTCATGCTGGAACGCGCCGCGCGCCAGCTCAGCATCTGGCAACGCGGTCTTCGCCAGCGCGATCCGGTCTTCGCCAGCGTCAACGTGTCGTCGCGGCATTTGCTCCGGCAGGACCTCATCCACGATCTGCGAACCGTGGTATCGCGCGCCGGTCTCGCGCGCGGCACGCTCAAGCTGGAACTCACGGAATCTCTGGTCATGGAAAATCCCGAGCATGCGGCGCAGATGCTGCAGCGGATCCGCGATCTCGGTGCCGGCCTTGCCCTCGACGATTTCGGCACCGGCCACTCTTCGCTCGCCTATCTGCAACGATTTCCGTTCGACACCATCAAGATCGATCAGTCTTTCGTGCGCGCGAACGGCAAGGGTGCGCGGCCGCTGATCCTGCGCTCGATCATCTCGCTCGCCCACGACCTCGGAATGGAGGTGGTGGCCGAGGGCGTTGAAACCGATTCGGATGCGGTCGAGCTCTATCAGTTGGGCTGCGAATTCGCCCAGGGGCTGCACTTCGGCGAGCCGATGAGCGCGGAGGATGCCGAGGAACTGCTCCAGGCCGAGGCGCCGGTCGAGCAAAGCGATCCTGCCCCGCGCAAACGCCTCGTCCAGTAGCGTCCGCTCAGAGGCCGCCACGACATCCGAATAGTCCCTTCGCGGGTGTGACGTCGGGGATGTCCGGCACGACCCAGGCGGGCGACAGCGGCCGTCAAATGCGGGCGAAGCTTCGGCGGCGGACGTCAATCCGTCCGGGCCGGGCGCCTCAGGCGTGTCCGGCCTCGCTCGAGAGCATGCCGAGATCGATACCGATCTTCTTCAGCGCCTTGTCGTATTTTCCGCTGGTATCCGGCCCGAAGATCAACTCGGCATCGGCCGAGCAATGCAGCCAGCCGTTATGCTGGATCTCGTTCTCGAGCTGGCCGGGCGCCCAGCCGGCATAGCCGAGCGCGAGGATCGCGCTCTGCGGGCCGTTGCCGCGTGCGATCGCCTTGAGGATGTCGAGGGTCGCGGTGAGGCAGACGCCTTCGTCGATCGGGAGCGTGGAGTTCTCGATGAAGAAGTCGCTCGAGTGCAGCACGAAACCGCGCTGGGTATCGACCGGCCCACCCTTGAGCACCTTCACGCCGTCAACGGCTCCCGGAAGCTGGATCAGGTCCGCCGCCGGAATCACGTCGAGCTGCACCAGAAGATCGGAAAAACTGATATGGGCCGCCGGCTGGTTGACGATGATTCCCATCGCGCCTTCAGTCGAATGAGCACAGACGTAGATCACGCTCCGCGCGAAGCGATCATCGCCCATCGACGGCATTGCGATCAGCATCTGGCCGTCCAGATACCCGCGCTTCGAGGTCTTGCGCGGCTTGGATTTGGCCGGCTTGCCGACCGCGCCGGGTTCCGCCGAAGGGACGTCAGGATCCGGGCCGGGCGTCGGCCCTTCGCCATCACCTCGCGTTCCTGTCTTGCGACTGAATTTCATCGTGAAATGCTACCTGATTGGATGCCGATTGCAACAACGCGTGGTCAACCCGCCCATGCATCGTTCGTGCCACATTTCACGCCGATGCGAGCCGAGCGGATATGTGTAACATTCACATCCGTTTCCAGAGGCGAGCCGGTTCCGCCAACCGCCCGCTCACGATGAATTCAGTGGTGCGCCAAAAGTTTCCCCCGTAGAGCGAGCTCTCATGACCACCGGATTTGATCGGCTGCGACCGACCGCCGCGCCTCGCGTCATCGCCTTCTGCGCGACGGTGCTGATCGCCGCGAGTCCGGCGACCGCAGCCGACGACGCTTCGCGCTGGGACGGCGATGCGCGCAGCGCCATCCGCCTGGTCGCAGGCTCGTTGCCGGCCGGCCAGACCACCCCCATGCGCGCCGGACTCGGGATTCGACTCAAGGCGGGCTGGCACACCTATTGGCGCTATCCCGGCGATGCCGGCGTGCCGCCACGCTTTGACTTTGCTGGATCGCAGAACGTCAAGGCGGTCGAAGTCCTGTGGCCGGCGCCGCAGCGCATCCAGGAAGAGGGCATGGTGGCGATCGGCTATACCGGCGACGTCATGCTGCCGCTTGCGATCGTGCCGCAGGATGTGTCGAAGCCGGTGCTGTTGCACCTCAAGCTCGATTATGCGGTGTGCGAAAAGCTGTGCGTGCCGGCCGAGGGCAAGGCCGAGCTGCTGCTCACCGGTGGCCCCTCATCCCAGGATGCCGCGCTCGCGGCCGCCGCCGCGCGGATACCGCGGAAAGTCGCCCTCGGGCAAGACACTGCGCTCGCCATCAAATCGGTGCGGCGCGAGGAGGGCGGCGGTCGGCCGCGCATCATTGTCGACGTCGCTGCGCCACCCGGCACCACTCCCGTCCTGTTCGCCGAGGGGCCCGCGCCGGACTGGGCGCTGCCGGTGCCCGCGCAGACCGAAGGTGCGCCTGCGGGCTTGCACCGCTTCGCGTTCGACCTCGACGGTGCACCGCCCGGGGCGAAATATGAGGGCGCCGCCATCACCTTCACGGCGGTTGCCGGGGACGCTGCCATCGAGGTCGCGACCCACCTCGACTAATTCGCCGGGCGCGGTAATTTGCTCCGGTGTGCCGTGCGCCCGGGCCGCCTGCTAGTGTCCCGATTCCGAAGTTCGCAAACCCTCGCGGCGCCGTCTGATGCGAACTTCGGAATCGAGGGACACTAGCAAATTTACGATTCTTGGTGCGGTTTTGGATTTTAAGTTCCTAAGCGAAGTTGCGGTTACAGGGTAGGAACTTAAAATCCACCGCACTAGTCGGACAGGCTTAAAACAACGTTCAACCGTAACGAGAGGATGAAATCATGCCCATCAAAGTTGGCGATCGATTGCCGGAGGTGAAGTTTCGCGTGATGACGGCGGAGGGGCCGGGCTGGAAGACAACGGACGAAATCTTCAAGGGCAAGAAGGTTGCGCTGTTCGCGGTGCCCGGCGCCTTCACCGGCACCTGCCACAAGATGCACGTTCCGTCGATCACGCAGAACGCCGATGCGATCAAGGCCAAGGGCGTCAACACGATCGCCGTCACCTCGGTGAACGACATCTTCGTGATGGACGCCTGGAAGAAGGCGACCGCCGCCGACAAGGTCGAATTCCTGGCCGACGGCAACGGTGAATTCGCCAAGGCCATCGACCTCACCTTCGACGGTTCGGGCAACGGTCTGGGCACGCGGTCGAAGCGCTATGCCATGCTGGTCGAGGATGGCGTGGTGAAGAAGCTCAACGTCGAGGAAGCGCCGGGCAAGGTCGAGGTGTCCGGCGGCGACGCCCTGCTCAAGCAGCTTTGATGGAGTGGCTGTCGCCTCCGCGGCGCGCGGGCGACAGCCAGCCTCCGGCAAGAACCCGAGGGGATCACCCCACCGCAGCGTGGGTGAGTTCCTCGATTTTTTTCTGATGGGCGACGGCGGCTCTCCCGCCTTCGGTCTTGGTGAGGAGGTCGAGCGTCTCCTCGTCGTCGTCGCGCACCGGCGTAAGCGCCTGGTCCATGTAGCGATACCGGTCGGGGTCGCGCTCGATCCGGCGCTTGAGCTTGAGCATCCACCAGATGGTCGAGATGAGCTTGAGATTGTTGGCGACCAGGCTCCACAGAAAGCTCGGATAGAAGGCGAGCGCGGATTCGCGCGGCAGCCCCGGCCGGCGCTCCGCGATGTGCTTGAGCCGGAACAGCCCGCTTTGCAACGGATGCACCTTTTCCACCTGCATCATGGTGGTGAACTGCACCAGCACCTTGATGAAGCTCATCAAAGGGATTTTGGTGACGATCGCGCGCCGCAGCAGCGTCTCGATGTGCTCCGGCGTATAGTAGATCGACCATGCCTCCTGATAGATCGCCTCCAGCTCCTCCCGCGTCATTTTCGGATGATCGGTGACCGCGTGCTCGAGGTCGTATTTGTTGAGATCCGCATCCATGTCGACCCCTTTCCCCCACAGCACCTTGTGATCTTCGGAGCCGGGAAGCGGAGTGAGGATGTTGAACTCGAGCATGTCGAGCGGGAGCTCGCGCTTGATGATCGAGATGTCGCGCCGGATCGATGCCGGCGTGTCGCCGGGAAACCCCAGAATATAGCCGGCATAGACGAAGATGCTCTGCGCCTTCCAGGCGAGCAGCATCCTGCGATATTCGGTGATCTTGTTCTGTCGTTTCTTGGCGGCGATCAGATTGTCCGGGTTGACATTCTCCAACCCGATGAACACGCGCGTAACGCCCGCCCGCTTGGACTTCTCCACGAAGTTCGGGATCTTGTGGCACATCGTGTCCACTTGGATCATCAGCCCGAGCGGAATCTTGTCGACCTCGCGCAGCTTGGCGAGCCGGTCGTAGATCGCTTCCCATTCCTTGTTGCGGGCGAAGTTGTCGTCGGTGATGAAGAAGCGCGAGATGCCTTGGGCCCAATTGTCGCGCACGACTTTCTCGATATCGTCGGGCGTTCGGAAGCGTGACTTGCGGCCCTGTACGTTAATGATGGTGCAGAACGAGCATTGGAACGGGCAGCCGCGGCCGGCATCGAAGCTGGTATTGGTGCCGGCGGTGCGCCTGACGAATTGATGCGGCAGGAAGGGGATCGGCGTGCCGCCGATCGAAGGAAGGTCCTTCATGAAGTTGTAGAGCGGCTTCAGTCGCCCCTGCGCGGCATCCTGAAGGACGACTTCGAGCCGCTCCTCGGCTTCGCCGGCAAAAATGGAAATGCCGAGATCGCGCGCGAGATCGAGGTCGATCGCCTTGCCGTCGAGCATCGACAGACAGCCGGAGACGTGAAATCCGCCAAGCGCCATCGGAACGCCCGCCGCGCGGAAGGGACGCGCGATATCGAGGGCGCGCGGATACTGGTTCGACTGCACCCCCACCAGCGCCAGCAGCCCGAAATTGTCGTGGCGGCGGAAGCGGCGGATCAGCTTCGGGATGTTGACGCGGGTATTGGTCTCGTCGATCAGATCGATGTCGATCTCGACGTCATCGCCGAGCACATGCCGCCGGGAGCAATCGAGGGCGAGGCCGTAGACCGAGGCGAGGGAATTGGAGGGGATCAGCGCGCGCCACCAGCGGATGACGTAGCCGTCATCGTGGTAATGGGACGGCTTGATCAAGACGAGCTGAAAGCGGCGATTCACGATGTCCCAGCCCCGATATTCTCGACGTGATGCCCCGCCAGGGGCGTCCCGACCAGCCGGATCGGCCTCGGTGCACCATAGCACCGGGCGGAATCAAACAAAATCGCACCGAACGGCCCTTCCTGTGGCACGGACCGCCGCCCCTGTCCAATCGGCGGGCTGCACTCGTTGCGGTGGACTGAAGTTCCACAACCGTAGCCCCCGACCGGTTCAGGAACTCCAAACTCAAGCGGCCGCGAGGGCCTGCCAACTACGGAACCGGCTCCCTCGTGCGGGCGGCGGACTTCCGGGCTTGCGCTCACCGAATGTAACGATCGCCCATCTCACGGAAGGAAATGAGGCGACGCTTGCCCTCGTCCCAAAGCACGAGGCGCACGCAGCAAAGGCTCTCGATCAGCGTGAGGCGGCCTGTGGCGACAAGCTCGGGGTGCGCGCGCAGCACTTCGGGCAGCCGGTAGTAGGGGATTCGGCTGCAGAGGTGGTGGACGTGGTGCACGCCGATATTGGCCGAAAACCAGCGCAGGATGCCCGGCAAGTCGTAGTGCGAGCTGCCGTGGAGCGCGGCGGTCTGCACGTTCCAGGCCCGGTCCTCGGCCCAGAACGTGTCCTCGAACTGGTGCTGGACGTAGAACAGCCAGACCCCGACGGACGCCGCAAGCAGCATGATCGGCAGATGCACCAGCAGGAACGGACCGATGCCGACAAAAAATATCACCGTGCCGATCACACCGGCGATCGCCGCGTTGGTCGCCATGGTGCTGAGCCATGGCTGCCAGCCGCGGCGCATCAGGCCCACCGGCAGCCGGTGCTGCAGAATGAACAAATAGGCCGGACCGATGCCGAACATGACGAGCGGGTGACGGTACAGCCGATAGCGCAGCCGGCCCCATCGTGACAGCGCCAGATATTCGCGCACGGTGAGCGTATCGATGTCGCCGATGCCGCGTTGATCGAGATTGCCCGAGCTCGCGTGGTGGATCGCGTGCGTTCGCCGCCAGAAGTCGTACGGCGTCAAGGTCAGGACACCCAGGACGCGGCCCACCCAATCGTTCGCCAGTCGATGGCGGAAGAAGGCGCCGTGGCCGCAATCATGCTGAATCATGAACGCGCGCACCAGCAGGCCCGCGGCCGGTACCGCCAGTAATAGGCAGAACCAGTAGCCCAGGTCCAGCGTCGCCCACATCAAGACCCAGAGCACGACCAACGGCACGATCGTGATGACGAGCTCGGTGATGCTGCGGGTGCGGCTCGGTTCGCGGTAGCGCGCAAGAATTTTCGTCCAGGCCAGCACGTCGGACGACGCGGCGGCAGCGCCAGCATGAGGTTCGGTATTTTCCAATGTCGGATCCATCTGTCGTGTGAATTGCTCGCGGCGCTGAGAACGTCGTATCGCCACCGCATACCTAAACCTGGTGAACCTGAAGGCGAGCCATCGCGAACTCTTTCGCTCAGGCATTTGCACCCCGTCGCGCGCCTAGGTGATGCAGCACGCTTCACGAGCAGGACGTTTTGCCGACAATCAGCGTTGCGGGGGCAATCGAAACGGCGACAAGCGGCGAACCCAGAAGCCCGCTCACACCCTTTGATCATTCCCCAAAGTCTGGGGCTTGATGCGGTTGCTGGGTCGATCTGATCGGGGGTGATAGAATATTTTGCGGCGACCGTCCATAGACTACGACAGTAGTTTTCTCGGGTGCGACAAGATATTACTAAGCAAAGACTGGTTTCTTTGTATTTCGGTGTTACGTCCGCTTGATAGTTTGGACAAATTCCATTCGAACCAACAATCCATCTTATTTTCGAGCCACTTAATGCGGAACGTTGCTTCCGAGGAGTGACCCGGGACGTGGATTGGCCTCCTCGCCATCGCGACCGCGATTCCGATCTCGCTTGGCGCAACCGCATTGGCCATGCGGCGTCGATATGATCTTGTCCGTGGCAAGCTCGGGCGTGCCGATTGATGTGCGGGAGCGTTGCTTTTGACTGTTCTCAATGTCCGGCACACCACCGTCTATCGCTACCGTCGTCCGGTCATGCTGGGGGACCATCGACTGATGCTGCGCCCCCGGGACAGCCACGACCTTCGTCTCATTCAAACCAGTTTGACGTTGTCACCGCCGGCGACACTGCGCTGGATCCACGACGTGTTCGGCAATTCGATCGCCATCGCATCGTTCGCCGAACCCGCAACCGAATTGCGCATTGAAAGCAGCCTGCGGCTGGAGACGTATGCCGTGGAAGAACCGGCCTTTCAGATCGCCTCGGAAGCGGTGAGCTATCCCTTCATCTATTCTGCCGACGATCGCATCGATCTCGGCCGGATGCTGGAGCGCCATCATCCCGACCCCGCCGATCGCCTGGGCGCATGGGCGCGGGGCTTCATACGCAGCAACCCGACCAATACGTGGGCGCTCCTGGCCGACCTCAACAGCGGCGTCGCGGCGTGGATTTCCTATCAGAGCCGCGAGACGGAAGGCACGCAGACTCCGATCGAGACACTCAACCGGGGTTGGGGCTCGTGCCGCGACCTCGCCGTGCTGCTGATCGAGGCGGCCCGCAGCCTCGGCTTCGGAGCCCGTGTCGTGACCGGTTATCTGTACAATGCGTCCGCCGACGGTTTCAGTACGGCTGCAATAGGCGCCGGAACGACGCATGCCTGGGCCGACATCTACCTGCCGGGCGCCGGCTGGATCGCCTATGACCCCACGAACGGGACGATCGGCGGCCGCGACCTGATCCGCGTAGCCGTCACTCGCGACATCAGCCAGGCAGTTCCCATTGCCGGCAGTTTTGTCGGCATGTCCGACGACTATCTCGGAATGACGGTCGATGTCGCGGTGGTTGCGGAAAACGCCGGACGTACAGGCGCCGTATCCGCTCCGGACGGCTGAGCAAGTCCGCAGGGAAAATGCCGTACCCGCAATGACTTCATCAGATTCCGGTGCATGAGCTTGAATGACAGGCGGGGGAGAATTATCTATGTGTAGCAGCACAAAAGGTGTATGGTTTCTGGATCATTGGC
>Ga0114129_10006070_pt1 | contig 17122 bp, 21 predicted proteins | sample RhiMetdeltSRZDD1_FD_80071 | JGI IMG/M metagenome (GOLD analysis project Ga0114129, IMG submission 80071) | Populus rhizosphere microbial communities from Tennessee, USA - Rhizosphere MetaG P. deltoides SRZDD1 (version 2) (version 2) | ecosystem: Host-associated > Plants > Roots > Rhizosphere >... | reverse complement strand
TGCGCGTACTCGCGCCGGTGCGAGTACGCGAGTCCGTCGAACACCGCACGCGCCGTTCGGTTCTTCCTCAGCGCCTTCGCGAGCTCGTTCGGCACCTCGACGGCACGCGGCGCGTCGTCGTTGCCGACCTCGATCCGCAGCATGTCTCCCACCGAGACGCCCGCCTCGGCCATGATCGCCTTCTGCACGCCCAGGACCGCGCCCCCGCCCATCCGAACGATCGAGCCTCGGTAGGGCACGCCGTTGAAGGTGGCGGTCACGGGGATGCGACCCTTACTGCCGAGCGCCTCGACCACCTTCGGCGGCACCACGACGAGGTGCCCGCCGCCGCGGCCGCTCGGTTTCAACGGGGCCCGGAAGCTCGCGGTCGGCATCTGGTCAGCTTAGGCGAGGCTCAAGACTCGGGTCGGTGGAGTCGGCGCGAGACGGCGCCGACGCCCCAGCGGTACAGCGGCGGCGTCAGGACCCGGAACGCCTGGAGCGCGGCGAGCGGGCGTGGGATCGAGATCTCCGGCGCGGTCCCCTTGCGCACCACGTCGACGATCAGCGTCGCCACGTCGTCGGGATCCACCCGGATGACGGTCGGGCCGGTCGGCGGGAAGCCCTCGGTGGGGGAGAACCCCGGGTTCACGCTCGTGACCAGGATGCCCCTGGGCCCGAGCTCGTAGTACAGGGCCTCGCTGAACGCGACGACCCCGTGCTTGGTGGCCCCGTAGACGGCGGCGCCCGGGGGAACGATCCGGCCCGCGAGCGAGGCGACGTTGACGACGTGCCCGCGTCGGCGCTCGAGCATCATGGGCAGGAACAGCTTGGTCCCCCGGACGACGGCCCGCAGGTTGACGTCGATCACGCGGTCCAGGTACTCGAGGTCGACCGCTTCGAACGAACCCCCGCCGCGGATCCCGGCGTTGTTGACCAGCACGTCGCAGCGCCCGAACGCCTGGGTCACGCGGTCGCGCAGCGCGGTCAGCTGGTCGAGCTCGGTCACGTCGCACCCGACCGCGATCGCCGAGCCGCCCTCGGAGCCGATGCGTTCGGCAAGCGCTTCAAGGCGTTCAAGCCGCCGGGCGGCCAGGACCACGTGCGAGCCGGCGCGGCCGAACCGCAGCGCAGCCAGCTCGCCGAACCCAGAGGACGCTCCGGTCACGACGACGACCGCCCCCTCGAGCTCCACGATCCTCCCCTCCGCCGGACCTGGGTCCGACCCGGCTCCTCGTACGATGGAGCGATGGACGTTATCGGATCGCACGCGTCACGCCTGCCCGCGCTGGACGGGCGGTGGACGCCGTCCGACTATCCGCGGGGCGAGCTCGTCGAGGGGCTCCTGGCCGGCGTGGTGGCGGGCCCGGAGGTCACGCATCCGCTCGACAACGTGCTGCGCAACATCCGGCTGCTCCATGAGGGCGATCCCGACAAGCAGTTCGGGTTGAAAGGGCTGCAGGCGCTCGATCCGGACGAGGTGCTTCGGCTCGTGGGTCGGGCCTCGGGGTTCGAGCCCGACCCAGCGACGCGGACGGGACCCGTCCCCGTCGACCCGGAGCTGGTGCTGGACGCATGCGAGGCCGTCGGCGACCGGCTGGCGCAGGCGATCCGCCGCGGCGAGCGGCTCGTGCTGGGGACCGGACACCCGGTCGGCCTGGCGCACCTGTACATCGAGGTTGGCCGGCTGATGCGCGCCCGCGGGGTCGAGATCCTCGAGCCCGCCGACGGCGTCACCTGGCGGGACGGCGACCGGCATCACCCGTGGCAGATCCGGTACCTGGAGGGGGTGGCGATCCTCACCGACAAGGCGAGCGCGCGCCACACCCACAGCGCGGACGCCATGCAACGGATGCTCGCGGACGCGACGCCGGACCTGGTCTTCGCCGATCACGGGTTCGCCGGCGGCGCGATCGAGCACGGCGTCGAGACCGTGTCGATCGCCGACGTGAACGATCCCGCGCTGATCGTGGCTCGGGCGCTCGGGCGCACACAGACCGTGGTCGTGATGGACGACAACGTCGCGCCGCAGGCGTACTGGCCCTGCTTCCAGGCGATCGCGGCGCGTCTTCCCTGAACGGTCCCGGGGGCAGCCGTTCGGGGGCGCCGCTAAGATGAACGGACCTTGACCATCAGACCCACTCACGAGGCACGGTTCGAACGCGTGATCGGGGCCGTGTGCCCCATACCGACCATCCACACGAACGAGAGCGACGCGTCCGGGCGGGGGACTCCTCCGACCGGGTAGAACGCACGCACGCGTGCGACCGGCCTCCGGTGGGGGAACCGGAGGCGGACGTGAACGAGCACGAGGCGCTCGTCGACCAGGCGGTGCAGACCAAGCACACCGTCCTGCTGATCGGCGGCATGGACACCGGCAAAAGCACGCTGTCGCGAGACCTGTTGGGCGCGGCGCTCGCGGCCGGGCGCCCGGCCGCCTACCTGGATGCAGACGTCGGCCAGAAGACCGTGGGCCCACCCGCCACGATCTCGCTCAAGGTCGTTCGGAGTCAGGAGGATCTCGAACCCGAGCTGCTCGCGCGTCCCGACGCCCTGTACTTCGTCGGCTCGACGTCCGCGCAGGGCCACCTCGTCCCCGTGGTGGGCGGGGTGGCCGCGCTGCAGGAGCAAGCCAAGCAGCTGGGCGCCGATTTCGTCATCGTCGACTCGTCGGGGCTGGTCTCCGGCATCTCGGGGCAGACGCTGAAGTACCACAAGGTCGAGGCCCTTCGGCCCGACCTGGTCGTGGGACTCCAGCGGGGCGAGGAGCTGCTCCCGCTGCTCGGCGTGATCCAGCGCTTCTTCGCGACCGAGGTCGTGCCGCTCGGCGTCCACCCTGGCGTGGTTCCGACCACGGTCGACAAGCGCGCCGAGAACCGGGAGATCGCGATGCGCCGATACTTCTCCGGCGAGCTGCACCGGTTCCGCGTCAAGCCGACCGTGTTCATGCCGGCGCTCCCGCCACTGTTCGAGCCGGCCGAGCTCAACGGTTTGCTGGTGGGCCTGTCCGACGGCGCCGGCGCGTACACGGGCATCGGGTATCTCGAACACGCAACGGACGAGGGCGTGCTCCGGCTGATCTCGCCCGTGGCAGAGGGCCCGAAGGCCCTTAGACTGGGCTCGGTCCGGCTGGATGCCTCCTTCCGTGCCAAGCGGGTGGATCTGCGGACCTTGTTCGGATCGGAATAGGAGATCGACGCGTGCCGTCACTGGTCAAGAAGCGCCGCAAGAAGATGCGGAAGAAGAAGCACAAGAAGCTGCTGAAGAAGACTCGCTGGCAGCGCCGTCAACAGGGTCGCTAGGAGGCCGAACGGTGCGCGCGACGGTCCCCACGGGGGTCCGTCTCATGGTCGTCGCGGGCGTCGTCGCGGTCGCGATGTCGGCGTGCGGGGGCGAGGGGCCCAGGGCCGACCTGTCGAACTCGCGGCCCGTCTCGTTCCCATCGGCCGACGGCGTCGAACTCGAGGGCCGGCTGTTCGGCGACGGCACGACCGCCGTGGTCCTGTCGCATATGCTCCCGGCCGACCAGCGGTCGTGGTTCGACTTCGCCGACCGCCTCGCCCACCAGGGCTACCTGGTCCTGACGTACGACTTCCGCGGGTACTGCCCGGGCGGCGAGGGCGGCTGCTCCGCGGGCCAGCGGGACATCTCCGCGATCTGGCAGGACGTGCTCGGCGCCGAGGACTTCGTGCGCTCGCAGGGCGCCAGGAACGTCGCGCTCGTTGGCGCGAGCATGGGTGGCACCGCGTCGTTGGTGGCCGCCGGGCAGGAGGGCGCCGACGTCCGTGCGGTCGTGACGCTCTCGGCGCCCGAATCGATCGAGGGGCTGGTCGTTGACGCTGCGCTGCTCCAGCGCGAGCAGGCGAACAAGCTGTTCATCGCCGGCGTCGGGGACGCGACGGCCGCCGCTTCGGCCGAGCACCTGTCCGAGATCGCCCCGCCCCCTAAGCGTGTCGCGATCATCCCGGTCGACGATCACGGCACCGACCTGCTGACCGGGGCGCGCGGCGAAGAGGTGCAACGGCTGATCGAGACGTACCTCACGGAGTTCGCGCCCGCCTGAGCTCAGGGAGATGCGGTCGGCAGCGGCGTCCCCTCCACCGGTCCGGGGAACGGCCCCGCATCGTTGTTGGCCAGCGTGAGCTGATACAGGGCCGCCCCCACCAGGAGCACGAACAGCACGATCAGGGTGATCAGCGTGAACCGCCGCATCGGCGGAGGCTACCCGCGCAGCAGGCCGCGCGTTTCCTCACTCATGCCGGCAGGGTGAGTCGAGACTCGCAGATCTCGCGACTTCGAGTGAGCTCCGAACGCACAGCGGCGTCGTCCTTGATCTGATTACGCAGGTCGATCTCGAGGGAGATCGCCCCGCGGTAGCGGCGTGCGGCCAGGGTTTCGAGCACCCGGCCGAGGTCGAGCACCCCCTGGTCCAGCGGCGAATGGGAGTCCCAGCCCCGCCCGGCGTTGTTCGACAGGTGGACGTGGGCGAGCCGGTCGCCGATCCGGCCGATGGCTTCGACCGGGTCGAGCCCGGCGACCGCGAGGTGGCTCGTGTCCAGCGTCACGGCGTCGAACCGCTCGAGGTCTTCGAGCGACTGTCGCGCGTGGAAGCGCGCGACGCTTCGGCCTCGCACCCGCAGCGGGAACATGTTCTCGACCGCGATCCGAACCCCCCACGCCTTCGCCGCCGCGGGCGAGCTCTCGTCGAGCCAGCGCCGGTAGGCGGTCTGCCACCGGTAGGGGGGATGCACGACGACGACCGGCGCCGCCACGCGCAGCGCGAGCTCGACCGCCCGCTCGATCTTGCCGACCGGGTCACGCCCCCACACGCGCCGCGACACCAGCAGGAACGGCGCGTGCACCGCCAGCACCGGGAGGCTGTGGTCTTCGGCGAGGCTGCGGATTCGGGCAGCGTCCTGTGTGTCCGGGTCGTTCGTGACCATGATCTCGATGCCGTCGAACCCGGTCTCGGCGATCAGCGCGAACGCCTGATCCAGCGGCCTGGAGAAGACCGAGATCGTCGAGCATGCGACGGCGGGCCGGTCGCTGGTCACGCGGCGATGCTAGCAGTGGTCCGTTCGGGCACGGCTATGCTGCGGGCCGTGTGGGTCTTCCCGCTCGCCGCGGCCGTGGTGGCGACGGCGTTCGCGGTCGCGCTGGCTCGGCGCTTCCTGCAGCGCCGGCGCTCGTACGAGGCCTTCTGGGCCGTCGCGTTGCTGATGTACGCGGTGGCGTCGCTGGCCGTGATGTTCGGGACCGCGAGCGGATGGACCTCGGGCGAGTTCCGTGTCTACTGGGTGCTCGGCGCCGTGCTGAACGTGCCGTTCCTCGCGCAGGGCGAGCTCGATCTGCTGATCCGCGCACGCGCCGTTCGCTGGGCGCTCTACGTCGTGCTCGCTTTCATCAGCGCGTACACCATCGCGATTGTCCGCACGGCCGAGATCCACACGAGCGCGCTGGCCCAGGACCTCCCCTCGGGCAAAGAGGTGTTCGGGGACGGCACGGCGGCGCATCGCCTGCCGCAGCTCATCGCGATCCCCGCGTACCTGATCCTGCTTGGCGGGGCGTTGTGGTCGGCCTGGCGGATGCGTGGGCGACCGGAGCTCCGGGACCGCTTCTGGGGCACGCTGATCATCGCCCTGGGCGCGACGGTGATCGCCGGGTTCGGCTCGGCCTTCGCCGCGCTCGGATACCTCGTCCCGTTTTCGCTCTCGCTGCTGATCGGGATCACCGTGATGTTCCTGGGCTTCGCTCGCGCCGCTCGGCAGCGGCAGCGGGCCCCGGCCGAGTAACCCGTCCCGATCCCACCGTTCTTCGTCGCCGGGTGATCCGTCCGGCGCCGCTGCGCGAAGCATGCCGTGACCGCTCACGCGATGGGAGGTGAGACGGCCGCCGGGTCGGAGGTTCCGGCCGGCGGGGACGCGGCGGTCGACTCGGAACCACACCCCTGACCAAGGAGGAATCCGTTGCCTGCCAAGCGCATCCGAACGCGTGCGCTCGCGGCGGCAGCGTCGCTCGCGGTCGTGGCCGGCCTCTTCGCGCTGGCCCCACTGACGGGAGGCGCGTCCAGCCACCGTGAGGCACCGCTCGTATCGGCAGACCCTCAGATCGACACCACCGACGTGTGGGCGTTCGTGAGTGAGGATCGGCCGAACACCGTAACCCTGATCGCGTCGTGGATCCCGTTCGAGGAGCCGGCGGGAGGCCCGAACTTCTACGCGTGGGGCGACGGCGTGCACTACGACATCAACATCGACAACGACTACGACGCCAAGCCGGACATCACGTACCGGTGGGTGTTCGAGAGCTCGTACCGCAATCAGGACACCTTCCTGTACAACACGGGCCCGGTGACGTCCCTCAACGATCCGGATCTGAACTTCCGTCAGACCTATGACCTGATCCGGATCAACCGTGACAACGGTACGCAGAAGACGGTCGTGAACAACGCCGTGTCCGCCCCGTCCAACGTGGGTGCCGCCTCGATGCCGGACTACAACACCAACCTGTTCGACGCAGCCACGGTGAAGTTCGGCTCCAGCATGACGTGGGCCGGGCAGTCCGACGACGCGTTCTTCCTCGACCTGCGCGTGTTCGACCTGCTGTATGGGGCGAACCTGAAGGAGGTCGGCGACGACACGCTTGCCGGCTTCAACGTCAACTCGCTCGCCTTGCAGGTCCCGAAGACCGACCTCGCCAACGGCAAGGACGCCGACGCCAACCCGATCATCGGGATCTGGAGCGCCACGTCCCGCAGGAGCACGCGGGTCCAGGCGGACGACGGCTCGCAGAAGCAACAGGGCGGGTATGTCCAGGTCTCGCGCCTTGGTATGCCGCTGGTGAACGAGGTCGTCATCCCCGTCGGGCTGAAGGACTACTTCAACGCGTCCAAGCCCACTCAGGATGGCGCCGCCCTCGGCCTGGTCCAGGACCCGGAGCTCCCGCACCTGCTGAACGCGGTGTACGGGCTCGACGTCCCGGACTCCGACCCGAAGACGGCTGGCATCCAACGGGCCGACCTGATCTCGGTGTTCCTGACCGGGGTCAAGGGACTGAACATGCCCAAGGGCGGCACGCCCAGCGAGATGATCCGCCTGAACATGTCGATCCCGCCGTGCTCGTCGGCGTGCTCGTCGCTCGGCGTGATCGGCGGAGACGTCGCCGGGTTCCCGAACGGGCGCCGGCTGTCCGACGACATCATCGACGTGTCCCTGCGCGTGGTCCTCGGCGTGCTGCTCCCTGACCACCAGGACATCGCGAACACGATCGGTGACGGCGTGGACGCCAACGACGTCTCGTTCAACACGCAGTTCCCCTACGTCGCGTACCCGCACTCGGGTTCGGACGCAGACCCCCACTGACGGAGCGACGGGGCCCGGCCGGACGGCCGGGCCCCCTCCCGACCACCCGGAGGAGCGAGGGATGAGGGCGATCGGCAAGGCGGCGGCCGTGACGGCGATGTCGATCGCGCTGCTCGTCGCCGGCGCCATCGTGTTCGTCCGCGGCACGAGTGACGTCGCCGACCCCGCGGCCCGTCGGACCGTCTCCTCGGCCCTGCTGCTGCCGGCGCCGAACGCCGGATCGCTGGACGGCGCGATCGCGTCCCTGCAGCAGCGCCTGCGCGAGATCCCCGACGACTGGCGCGGATTCGCCCAGCTCGGGCTCGCGTACGTCGCCCAGGCGCGGGTGACAGCCGATCCGTCCTGGTACCCGAAGGCCGAGGGTGTCCTGCGCCGCTCGCTCCGCCTGCATCCGGACGAGAACGTGGACGGCGCGCTGGGGATCGGGGCGCTCGAGCTGGCGCGCCACGACTTCGCAGCCGCGCTCCGTCAGGGGCGCCGGGCGGTCTCGCTCGACCCCTACGACGCCGACGCCTACGGCGTGATCGGCGACGCGCTGGTCGAGCTCGGCCGGTATCACGCAGCCTTCGACGCGATCCAGACGATGGTCGACACCCGGCCGGACCTCGCATCGTACGCGCGGGCAGCCTACGCGCGCGAGCTGGGCGGCGACGTTGCGGGCGCCGAGCGGGCGATGCGGCTTGCGTTCGACGCGGCCGGGTCGCCCTCGGACGGCGCGTGGACCGCGTATCAACTCGGCGAGCTCGCGTTCGGCTCGGGTGAGGTCGAACGCGCCCAGGGCTGGTACGCGCGCGGCCTCGACCTGGATCCGTCGTACGCGCTGAACCTCGCCGGCCTCGCCAAGGTCGCCTGGGCGCGCGGGAACGACGACCTGGCGATCCGTCGGTACGAGGACGTCGCGGCGCGCTACCCCGCACCCGAGGTCGTGATCGCGCTGTCCGACCTCTACCGTGTGACCGGGCACGCCACGCTCGCCGACCAGCAGGAGGACGTGGTCCGCGCGATGCAAGAGCTCGCCGCGGCCAACGGCGTGAACATCGACCTCGAGCTCGCGCTGTTCGACGCCGATCACGGCGACCCGGCAGGCGCGCTCTCGGCTGCTCGCGCCGAATGGGCGCGGCGCCACAGCATCCACGTGGCCGACGCGTACGCCTGGGCGCTGTACGCGAACGGGAGCTATCGCCTCGCCTCCGCGTTCGCCGACCGTGCCCTCGCGCTCGGGACGCGCAACGCGCTGTTCCTGTTCCACGCGGGGATGATCCGGCTCGAGCTCGGCGACCGCGACGGCGCGAGGCGCGAGCTCGAACGCGCGCTCGCGATCAATCCGAACTTCTCGATCCAGCACGCAGCCGAGGCGGCCCGCGCGCTCGAGACGCTGGAGGCCGCGCGATGAGGCCTCGGCTCCGACGAGGCCTGGTGTTCGCGGGCGTGGTCATGGCCGTGCTGCTCGCCCCGGGGCTCGCCGTCGCGCATCCGCTCGGCAACTTCACGATCAACCGCTACGCGGGGATCGAGCTCACGCCGGGGCAGGTGCGGATCGACTACGTGGTCGACATGGCCGAGATCCCGACCGTGCAGGTCCGCCCGCAGATGGACGCCGACGGCGATGGCGAGGTCATCGACGCCGAACGCGCGGAGTGGGCGACGCGCACCGCGCCGGGCCTACTCTCGGGACTGGAGGTGTCGATCGGCGGTCGACCCGTGCGACTCGACGTGGTCTCGGCATCGGCCCGGTTCCGGCCGGGGCAGGGAGGTCTCGACATCCTGCGACTCGAGGCCGCGTTCGCGGGTCCCGCGCCGGCACAAGGGCGCCTCGCGTTCGCGGACACGAACTACGGGGACAGGATCGGCTGGCGGGAGGTGACGGCCGTCGGCGCCGACGGGACCGCGCTCGCGTCCTCCTCGGTCCCGGCCCGCAGCGTCTCGAACGCCCTCCTGTCGTACCCGCAGGACCTGCTGTCGAGCCCGCTGAACGTCACCACGGCGACCCTCTCGTTCCGGCCGGGCGCGAGCGGCGTCGTGAGCGCCATGGAGCCTTCGGCCGCGGGCGGGGCCCGGCCGGACGTCACCGGCGGGGCGTTCGCCGGCCTGGTCGGACGGACCGGGCCGTTCATGGCCGTGGCGTTGCTGCTCGCGCTCGGGTTCGGCGCGGTGCACGCGCTGGGTCCGGGTCACGGGAAGACGCTGATGGCCGCGTACCTCGTGGGAGCCGGCGGTCGAGTTCGGCACGCAGTGGCCGTCGGCGGTTCGGTCGCGGTGATGCACACGGCGTCGGTGCTCGCGCTCGGGTTCGTCGTGCTCACGCTCACCCGGGTCTTCGCCCCCGAACGCGTGTATCCCTGGCTCGGCCTGTTCTCGGGCGTGATCGCGCTCGGGCTGGGCGCGACGATGCTGGTCTCCAGGATCGGCCGATGGGGCGCGTCACACACCGGGGACGAACACCATCACGATCACGACCACGATCACGACCACGATCACGAGAGGCCGATCTCCCGACGAGGCCTGACGGCGCTCGCGGTCGCGGGCGGGATCCTGCCTTCGCCGACCGCGCTGGTCGTGCTCCTTGCGGCGATCGCGCTCGGGCGCGTGGCCTACGGGCTCGCGCTGATCGCGGCGTTCAGCCTGGGGTTGGCCGCCGCCCTGATCGTCGTAGGGATCGTCGCCCTGCGGGCCAGGGACGCGCTGTCGAAACGCGTGTCGGGGAGGGGGGCCCGGCTCGTGCCGGTGCTCTCGGCGGCGTCGATCGCGCTGCTCGGTCTGGTCCTGACGCTGCGCGGCTTCGCGCAGCTCTGATCGAGCGTTAGGACAGCTCCCCGGACCAGCTGTGCCACTGCGTGCTGGGCTTGGAGGGCGGGGCCCCCGCCATCTCCTCGCTGATCCAGATGGCGTCGTAGCGAGAGACGTCAACGTCCTTGAGCTCGAGCAGCACCACGCCGTCCTGCGGCCAGAACATCTTCCCGACGGGAACCCACTCGCCGTTGCTCCCGAGCCACAGCTGATACGCGTGCCCGGCTGCGGGCTCCGGGCAGTCGATCGCGGCCAGGTAGATGGTGCCTGTTTCGGCCGACGAAACCTCGACCAACCCGCTTTCCGGCGGCGTCTCGCCCTGCGGGGCGACGTTCACCGGCTGCGCGCCGGACGACCGCATCGCCGAGAGGATCTCGAGCGCCGTGCCGGCCTGTGTCTTGGCGTCGTTCAGGCGGTTGCCCAGGACCAGGGACAGGCCCCCCATCGCGACCAGGGCCACGGCCGAGGCCGCCACCGCGACGAGCGCGACCCGCCGGGGCCTGCGGCCCTCGAGCGGAACCTCGTCCATCGCCCGGTGGATACGGGGGAGCATGGTCTCGGGCGGGTCGGCCGGCGCGGTCGCGAGCGCCAGATCGCCCGAGAGCGCTTGGAAGTCCGCGAGCGTTCGGCGGCACCGGGCGCACCCGGGGACGTGCTCGGACAGAAGCCGGTCGGCCTCCCCCGCGTCCTCGCCCTCGAGCGAGAGCAGGGCGTAGCCAGCCAGCAGCTCCTCGATCCGCTCGTGGTCCTCGGTCACCCTCACTCCTCCTGCAGCGTGACGCGGAGCTTCCGCATCGCCGCCAGGGTCCTGGTCTTGACGGTCCCGATCGGGATCCCGAGCTCGTCTGCGATCCGCACCTGCGTCATGCCGCCGAAATACGCCATCTCGAGCACCTGTCGCTGGGCCGCCGGAAGCGTGCCGAGCGCGGCCTGGACCTCCTTGCGCCGAACGCGCAGGTAAGCGTCCTCGACCACGTCTTCCGCAGGGTCTTCGTCGGTGGCGGGCTCGAGGTTCGCCGCCCGTTCGGTTCGCCTGCGCAGGCGTTCCTCCCGTCGGACGGCGTCGACCGCCCGATGATGGACCAAAGACAGGAAGAACGAGCGGAATCCACCCCTGGCCGGGTCGAAGGCCTCGGGGGCACGCCACAGGGCCAGGAAGGCGTCCTGGACGACCTCCTGCGCGATCAGGTCCTGCGAGGTCACCCGCAGAGCGACCCCGTAGGCCTGCCGGACGTATCGTCGGTAGAGCTCGTCGAAGCCCGCCCGATCCCGCTGCGCGACCCGACGATGCAGCTCCAGGTCCAGCCGCTCGTCCTCGCCCACGGCAGTGTTCCTACCACACCGAGCGGGCTGCACCATCTCGAGGAACGCTCCCCGGCTACGATGCGGGCCGTGGCGGAGGTGCTGATGTACTCGCGGCCGGTGTGCGGCCTGTGCGACCGGGCCCGGGAGGTCGTCATGAGCGTTCGCGAGCGGACGCCCTTCGCCTACCGCGAGGTGGACATCTCCGGGGACGACGCGCTGGAGCTCGAGTACGGCATCCGGATCCCGGTGGTGCTGGTGGACGGGCGGGAGCTGTTCGAGATCGCGGTCGACGCGGGCCGGCTGGCGGAGGCCGTCGCGACTTAGTGCATTCGTGAACGGCGTTCACGAATGCACTATCATCCGCGCGTGAGCGACCGATCGATCCCCGAGGCCACGGTCGTCCGGCTGCCGCTGTACCTGCGAGCCCTCGTCGAACGCGCCGAGGCGGGCAGCGCCACCGTCTCCTCGGAGGCGCTGGCCGAGGCCACCGGTGTGAACTCGGCGAAGGTTCGCAAGGACCTGTCCCACCTGGGCAGCTACGGCACCCGCGGGGTGGGCTACGACGTCGCATACCTCGTCCACCAGATCCGGCGCGAGCTCGGGCTCACCCAGCACTGGCCGATCGTGATCGCCGGGATCGGGAACCTCGGGCACGCGCTCGCCAACTACCGGGGCTTCGCCGAACGCGGCTTCCGGCCCGCCGCCCTGATGGACAACGACCCGGCCAAGGTGGGGGAGTCCGTCGGCGGCCTGGAGATCCGCCCCCTCGACGACATCGCCGCGATCGCGCGGGAGCACGACGCGCTGATCGGCGTGATCTGCACGCCGGCGACGGCCGCGCAGTCGGTGGCCGAGGAGATGGTGCAGGCGGGGATCCGCTCGATCCTGAACTTCGCGCCGGTCGCGCTGGTCGTCCCCGAAGGCGTCTCGGTCCGAAAGGTGGACCTGGCGGTCGAGCTGCAGATCCTGACCTACTACGAGCAGCGCAAGGCCGCGTTGGCCGAGGTCAAGGGGCGGCGTCGCGCATCCGCGAACGCCTAGGGCTCACTTCGCGATCGTGATCCAGAGCGCGATGAAGATGATGATCACCGTGATGCCGAACAAGATGAACTGAACGGCTCCCTGGTCGATCAGCGGCGCTTCCTGCGCGAGCATCATGGCTCCTCCTAGGCGGGTCCGTACCACGGCGGGGCTGTCCCGCCCGTCAGGATCTCCTTGCGCTTGCGTTCGGCCTTGTCCAGGAACGGCAGGTGCGCCCCGAACAGCACCGTCGAGCCGATCAGGAACATCCAGGAGTAGCGCGGGACGCTCCCGGAGTCGTGACGCAGATACACGGTCAGGATCGGTCCTCCGTCGGTGAAGAACGAGTGCGCCGCCGCGAGCGAAACGCCGTCGTCGGTCGCGTAGAACTCGATGTTCTGAACCGTGAAGTCAGAGGTCTGGATCGCGCCCGGCTCGTCGGCGGTCTTGCCCATCTCCGTGTTGGCCTGATCGGCCATGAAGCCCTGGGTGGCCGAGGTCACGGATTGCACCGAGGCGGTGTCGTTGTCGTTGGTCCCGGGTTCTCGCCAGCCGTCCCCCGGGTAGTCGGAGTACGCCGTATACACCGGCTCGGGGTTCGTCCCGATGGACTCGACCACCCACGCGGGCTCGGTGCCGCGGGGCCCGAGGTTCACCGGTGTGTCCGGGCCCTGCGAGATGACGAACCCCGTGAGCCACACCGTGGACAGGATCATCACCCAGCCGAAGAACGAGACCGCGAGGACCAGGTAGCCCATCCGGCGTCCGAACACGGCGGAGAGCATGATCAGGACGCTGCCGATGAACAGGACGAACCCCATGATCACCGCGAGCGAGCCCTTGATGATGGTCTCGCATCCGATGTCGAACCCGAGGCAGCTGACGGCGAGCATCAGAATTGGATGTTGGTGGTCGGGTTCGGCTTCTTCGTCGGATCGCCGCCGAGGAACTGATCGACCGCCTTCGTCACGGCCTCGGGGTTGGTGCAGACGTTCTCGCTGTCCGGCACCTTCTGGATGCTCACGAGGTAGTTGATGATGTCGTTGATCTGCTGGTCGCCGAGCGCCCCGGCGTAGCGGATGCTCCAGGACGGCATGATGCCTCGTCCCTGCTCGATCGTCGTCTGGATGTCGCGCAGGCCGTAGATCAACCTGTGGCCCGTGAAGGGGCCGCCGCAGACCGTGGTGAGGTTCGGGGTCTGGATCGGCGTCTGGGTCTGCGTGTTCAGGATCACGCTGCCCTGGAGCGTCGGGCCGTGGCAGTTGACGCAGCCGACGCCGCCCTGGTTCTCCTCGGTGAACACCTGGACGGCGTGCGCCCCCCGGTCGATCGCGGCGGTCGTCAGCTCCCGGTCCTGCTCGAGGTTGCGGTCGGGCTCGAACAGCCACACGGCCGGTACCCAGATCACGAAGAACAGGACGAGCAGGACGCCCCAGCCCTGCAGCTTCTGCAGCAGCGGCGTCTCGAGGTCGGGGTCCGACGGACCGGGCCGCATCGCGTTGGGGATGTCGGCCTCCTCGCGGCGGCGGCCGCGCAGGATCAGGATCCCGCCCGCGATCGCGATGAAGATGGCCCCCCCGACGGCCAGGATGATGCCCTGGGCCTGGCTGAGACCGAGCATCACTGGACCGCCACGCAGAACGGTCCGGCCGGCGGCTTGTGCGTGGTGTTGGTCCCCCGCGGGGGACCGAGGATGACCTCGGCCGTGTCGACCATCACGTCGCCGTTCGAGGACACGGTCACCTTGAAGCGATCCATGCCGTGGGGCGCGGGGCCGAGCTGGTACTCGCCGGCCGTGTTGTACTTCGAGCCGTGGCAGGGGCACTCGAACCACTGCGAGCTGGGGCAGAACGGGACGCGACAGCCCAGGTGAACGCACCGCTGATACAGCGGCATGATCCCGTCGGTTGTCACCCCCTCCGTGGCGTAGTCAACGTCTCCCGACGGCTTGCCGGTGTACTTGACGATGTAGAAGCGTCCGGTGCCCGAGTAGAACGGCAGGTTGTTGTCGGTGATGAAGCTGAGTATGTCGTTGAGCTTGCCGGCGTTGATGACCGAGCCGAATCCGCCCCGCAGGTTCGGCCACAGGAACGCGATCGTGGCCCCGCCGAACTCCGCGGTGAACACCAACAGCGATGCCACGAGCGAGCGTCGGAAGAACTCACGCCGGCTCACCGGCTTCGGGGCGGGCGGCGCCGGCTCGCCCAGCAGGGCGGCGGTCGCGGCCGCATCGGCGTCCCGCTGCGCGCGCCGCGATCGGGCGAACGACAGTCCGAAGAAGATCGCGAACAGGTCGACGACCACGATCACGACGATGACCACGACGGTGCCGCTGGACAGGGCGAGCACGGGCGTCATAGCTCGAAGAAGATCCCCTGGGCCCAGGGCCAGACCCAGTTGTAGCCGGTGCCCCGGAAGAACGAGCCGATGATCGTCAGCGTCGCCCCGAACATCATCAGCATCGTGAACAGCGTGATGGCGATCTTGCGGTCGCCGGGCAAGATGCTGGGGTTGCGGTCCACGAAGGGCGCCACCGCGAGCGCCAGCAGTACCAGCGTGGGGGCGAACAGCACGCCCGCCACCATCGGGTGGAAGTAGCGCAGCAGCTCCTGCAGGCCGAGGAAGTACCACGGCGCCTTGGAGGGGTTCGGCGTCAGGTTCGGGTTGGCGAGCTCGCGCAGCGGCGCGTTGACGAACGTCGAGAAGATCGTGAGCGCGGCCAGCACGATCATCATCGCGACGAACTCCTCGATCAGCAGGTGCGGCCACACGTTGATGCGGTCGCCCTGCTCGCGTTCGACGCGCTGGATGCCCTCGGGCGGGACCAGCGCGAGCAGGCGGTGCTTCTCGGGGGCGCCCTTCTTCGGTTCGGGGACGTTGCCGGTGGGCGGGGGCGCCTGGCGTTCGGGAGCCGTGATCGTGGCCGTGCCGACGGCCGCCGGAGCCGCCGCGGCCGGAGCCGCCGCCGCGGCCGCCGGGGCCGCGGCGGGAGCGGGAGCCGCTGCGGGCGGGGTGCCGCCGTCGCCGCTCGGGGCCGCGCCGCCGTTGCCGCCGGCCGCCGCCGCGGGGGTGGGGCCCTCGCCGGTCTTGGCTCGCAGCGCCCTGACCCCGGCCGAGCGGGCGCGCCCCTCGGCGACCCGACGGTCGGTGCCCTTGCCGAGCTCCTCGGCCAGCACGCGGTCGAAGGTCTCCTGGTCGAGCGGTGTGTCTTCGCGAGCCATGGGCCTCTCTCTGCCTCCTACAGCGGTCCGGAGATGCCGCCGTCCTTGCGGATCCGCCAGAAGTGGACCGACAGGAAGATCACGAGTACGAACGGAAGGGCGAGCACATGGAGGACGTACCATCGCAACAGGGTGTCGGGCCCCACCACCACCCCCCCGAGCAGCAGGAAGTTCGCTTGCTTGGCGATCAGCGGCGAGTAGCCGGCGAGCGAGGTTCCGACCGTGACGGCCCACACCGCGAGCTGGTCCCAGGGGAGCAGGTAGCCGGTGAACGAGAGCCCCAGGGTGAGGAAGAGCAGCAGCACGCCCACCACCCAGTTGAACTCACGCGGCGGCTTGTACGCCCCGGTGTAGAAGACCCGGGCCATGTGCAGGGTCACGCTGAATACCATGAGGTGGGCTCCCCACCGATGCATGTTCCGCACCAGGTCGCCGAAGAACACCGACGTCCGGATGTTCTGCATGTCCGTGTACGCCTGCGCGGAACCGAGCTCGGCGGCCGGGCGATAGAAGAACATGAGGAAGATCCCGGTGACCGTGAGAAGGATGAACAGGAAGAACGACAGGCCGCCCAGGCAGAACGTGTAGGTCAGCTTCAGGCCGTGCCGCTTCATCTTGACCGGGTGGAGGTGGTACAGCACGTTGTTCATCGTGGCCAGCGCCCGGTCGCGCGAGGTGTCCCGGTAGCCGCGGCGGAAGATCGAGCCCGGGCGGAAGATCGACTTCCAGACTTCGGTCTCGCGAACGCGGTCGAGGGCTTCGGTGGGGGTCGGCAGCTTGAGCTTCGCCACTCGTCCTTCGTCCCTCTCCCTAGCCGACCTCGGCGCGCTGCGACTCCGGCACGGCCGCCATCGTGCGCTGTCCCTTGGAGGCCTCCGGCAGCCGCGCATAGTACAGCGTGTCGGTGGGGCAACGGTCCACGCAGACCGAGCACCGCGTGCAGGCGTTATCGTCCACCACGAACACCGAGTACGCGGTCTCGACCTCCGCCTCGACGGCGTCGTCCTCGGAGTCCCGGACGATCTCGTTGGACATCATGTAGATGCAGTTCCAGGGACACACGTCCTCGCATGCCCTGCACAGGATGCAGTTGTCCGGGTCGAGCATCAGGTGCTTGGGCGACTTGACGCCGCGTGCGAGCCAGTCGGGGTCGACGGTCTCCACGACGTAGTCGGTGTGGATGTCGACCTCGGTCTTGTTGAACGGCATGGCGCCTCAGCCCTCCATCAGCGGTAGCCGCCGCCCGGACGATCGGACGAGCCGCCGCGGAGCTTGCGGCGCCAGTTCTGCATGATCGCGCCGATCACGACCACCGTGACGAACGGCCCCACCGCCAGGTTCGCGGCGACGAAGTCTCGTGCGTACGGCTTCCATTCCGTGGTGCCCGACAGGCCACCCCATCCGAGCTTCTGCTCCGCGAAGTACAGCCAGAACGAGGGGATGACGGCC
>Ga0114129_10006069_pt1 | contig 17124 bp, 11 predicted proteins | sample RhiMetdeltSRZDD1_FD_80071 | JGI IMG/M metagenome (GOLD analysis project Ga0114129, IMG submission 80071) | Populus rhizosphere microbial communities from Tennessee, USA - Rhizosphere MetaG P. deltoides SRZDD1 (version 2) (version 2) | ecosystem: Host-associated > Plants > Roots > Rhizosphere >... | reverse complement strand
CTTGGTCTTACTTCGTGTCAGTTCGTGTGAATTCGTGGATCGGAGTGGGTGCGAAGCCTCTCAAGGCCTCTTAGATGAGCGGACCTGAGTTTTGCAAGAGGCTCTAAAGCGTATCGGACATCAGAATCTGCGTAATCTGTGGATGGCTTTTCCCGCTGTTTTATTTTCGCGTGAAGAGTTGACGAGCTACGGTCACGCGGTTAGTATGCGGCGCATAGACCTAACCGTTGCGTGTCGGTACCGGCATGTGACATCGGGTCAAAAACAACGGTGCAATGTTATTGGGCTGATCCCCTCTCGCATTGCACCGTTTGTTTGTTTTTCCTCCACCTCATACACTGCAACGACGTTTCTCATGTTAACCAAATGCTCCCAGTCTTCAACCCGTTTGTTGCGTCTCGAGTCTACGATCGCGAGGCTAGAGCGAAGATCGGCGCAGCTCGAAAAGATAAACAGGCAATACTGGCGGGCGCGGCGCGTTCTTTTCGTTGCCGGGACGCTGGTAACTCTACTCGCGTTGGAAATTGCGGGACTGAGAATAGGTGTGCTCGCAGCGGCTCTGTTTGTATTTCTCTTCACGGTAGTTGCTGCCTTTCACAACAAGGTTCGTGACGGCATGACGAAAAACAGTCTGATGTTAGCGATCAAACAGGTACAGGTTGCTCGTATCGATCTTGATTGGGAGCACTTACCGCCCGTGGATCATTTGCCTTCCAATCCTGACCATCCTTTCGAAACTGATATTGACTTAACTGGAGACAGATCGCTCCATCGCCTTCTCGACACGGCAGCAACTACGGAAGGAAGTCGTAGGCTGAGGTCCTGGTTAATGAATAACTCTCCCGAGGCAGCGACCATCGCTGAAAGACAATTGCTTGTTCGGGAACTCGAGCGTTTGTGCGGTTTCCGCGACAAATTGCATCTATACGCGACGATGGTAAGCAGCCAGGTAACCGCTCAACAGCTGGGACCAGAAAGAGTTTATAAAAAGGACAGATGGGATTCACATACGCTTGTGAGTTGGGTAGAACATGTAAGCCCGAAAGATTCCTTGCTGCCAACCGTCATCGTTCTGAGTCTCCTCGCTATCGTCAACATTGCCCTCTTCGTGCTGGGCATTCTGAATGTGGTCCCAAACATTTGGCCCATCACCTTCCTGATCTACATCGGCGCGATGATGTTCAAGCAAGGACGCATAGTCCCGGCCTGGGGAGAACTACAGGAGCTGGAGAAGGCATTGCGCAGGTTCGGAGCGGTTTTCAAGTATCTGGAATCAAGAGGCTGTAGTGGCTTGCCGCAGCTGGCGAAAGTTTGTGCTCCATTCCTCGATTCACGTAAGCGGCCTTCAGCGGAATTAAGAAGGATCGAACGAATCGCCGCCGCTTTGGGTGTGCGAACAAATGCGCTGCTCTGGCTGCTCGTGCACGCATTTGTCCCGTGGGACTTTTTCTTTACGTTTCGCCTTGAACAATTGAAGAAGGAGATCAGTCATGAACTACCGCGCTGGCTGGATGCCTGGTATGAGTTGGAAGCGTTGAATTCACTCGCAAATTTTGCGTGGCTTAATCCTGGTTACAAGTTTCCTGAAATCGTTTTGAGACAGAAGCAATTTAATGCGCGCGCACTTGGACATCCTCTCATTAAGCCTCAGCAGAAAGTTTGCAACGACTTCTGTCTGGATGATCGCCGTCAGATGGTGATTCTGACCGGTTCAAACATGGCGGGTAAGAGCACGTTCCTCCGAACGATTGGTTTGAACCTTCGCCTCGCGTATGCCGGTGCACCTGTAAACGCTGACTCGCTTCAGCTCTCGCTCTTTAGACTCTTCACCTGCATCAATGTCAGTGACTCGGTCCAGGATGGCCTGTCGTATTTCTACGCCGAAGTTAAACGGCTGAAGCTGCTGCTCTCCGCAGTTGAGGTCAGCCATGAACTGCCGATGATGTTTCTTATTGACGAGATCTTCAGAGGCACAAACAATCTCGAACGGCACATTGGCAGCCGGGCGTTCATCCGCGCACTGTCCAATCAACAAAATGCGCTCGGGATTATTGCGACGCACGATTTGGAATTGACGAAATTGGCTGATGAGATTCCCGGCATTGCGAACTTTCACTTCCGGGAGGACGTAAGCGACGGCCGGATGGTATTCGACTATCAACTACGGCCGGGCCCATGTCCAACTACCAACGCGCTTACGATCATGCGCATCGAAGGCTTACCGGTGGAGAGTTGAAAGAACATCGACAGATTACGAAACAGGAGCAGGAGCAGGAAGTTGAGCTCGGGAATTATCTGTTCCTGCTCCTGCCTGCTGCTCCTGCCCCTGTTTCGTAATCTGTGGATGGATTTAGGCCTGCTTGACAATGAAGTTCGAATAGCTAGAATCGACCCTGCTCCAAAAGCGGGAGTAGCTCAGTGGTAGAGCATCGCCTTGCCAAGGCGAGGGTCGCGAGTTCAAGTCTCGTCTCCCGCTCCAAGGTCTTTTGAAGGATGAGGGATGAAGGATGAAGAAAGTGGGACACGGAGAGGGGGCGACGCGGAGACACGGAGAATAAATCTGATTGACTGTTTCGTTAATCGACTGTCTCCGTGTCTCCCCGTCACCGCGTCACCGAGTCCTTCTTCTTTCATCCTTCATCCTTCATCCTTCATCCTTTTCTCGGCGGCGTAGCCAAGTGGTAAGGCAGAGGTCTGCAAAACCTTTATTCATCGGTTCGATTCCGATCGCCGCCTCCAAGTAAGCACTAACCAGTCAATAACATAAAATCATCGTAGAGAAGCGTGGGCCAGTCGTGTTCTGTGCAATGTAGCGAGTACTGTAGCGACTTTCCGCCAGATCGGGTGTTTCTGTTATTTGGTGATTAATGAGGAGGCCTATGTCACGGTTTGTGGAACAAGATACTACGCATGTAACTCGACGAGATTTTCTCTCGAGGGCAGCCCTGTTCGCGGGATATTGTGCCTTGAGTTGCGACCTCGAAGCACAGCAACCCAATGCTGCATACGGAGTGCCGCCAGTACAGGCTCTGGATGACAAGAATGTGATTCACGGAAGAGTTACCTTCAAGAGCGGAACGGAAGACCTCGATGGCTATCTGGCCAGGCCGAACAAGAAAGGCAGATTTCCTATAGTCGTCATCGTTGCCGGAAACCCTCCCTATGAAGAGTACGTTCGGAATATGACTGCTATGTTCGCGCAGATTGGTTTTGTTGGAATCGCGCCCAACATTTACTCAGTGCAAAAGGACGCGACGACGCTCGAGCAGCTACGAAAAATCCTAGCCGAGAAAATTACCGACGCAAAAATTTTTAGGGATATTCGGTCGTCAATTAGTTATGCGAAAAAGCAGGGCTTTGGAAAATCTAATCACGTAGCTGTCACCGGATTTTGTTTCGGCGGTAGATGTGGGCTCATGTTCGCGGCGACCTATCCGAATGAAGTCCGCGCGGTGGTGCCTTTCTATGGCAATCTCAAGACGCCTGCGTTTGCAGGTCGAAAACTGGATCCCGTTGATGTCGTGGCAAAGATAAGGGTGCCGGTCCTGGGTCATTATGCGGAAACTGATCCAGAGATTCCGGCTGCACAGCTAAAAGATTTTGAAGCCTCGGCGAAGAAGAATAATAGTAACACCCAGATATTTACCTATGCCGGTGCACGTCATGGATTTTTTGCGTACACGCAGCCGACTTACGACGCAGATGTATCCAAAATCGCGTGGGAGCGGACAGTCGTATTTCTCAAGAAATATTTGGGTCACTGAACGGCCGCATCATTTGAAAGCGCCTGCGAGCCGCCCAACAAATCGTTGCTTCGGCTTCGCCTGGCCCACACACCTGACATCACATTCAGTTCTGCTCGCTAAGTTGCTGATTGTGAGATGCTTACTTGGAGGCGGCGATCGGAATCGAACCGATGAATAAAGGTTTCGCAGAAATTTTCTCGCATTACAGAAGAACACAGAAGGCCAAGGAGATACAAACACAAACTTTAAGCAATAGGCGTGTTCTTCCTTGGTCTTCATTGCATGCAGGTGTTTACTACATTTTTTACTACAATTATGATCCAATCTCTTCAAACTGAGCAGCGGCCTCGTATTCCGGACCAACGTCAAACTCAATAACCAACATTGGCAAGTTTGGTTTGCCATTCTGGATTTTGGGGAGGTGTTACGAGACACAGTACGTCATAAAATGGACCAGCTGAGGTTTGCTCCTTTTTACGGTGTGGTTCGTTGAAGGGCTCGGTGCGGGTTGGTAGCGTCTCAACTTTTGGAAAAATTGACATTCTCTGCTGTTAGTCATATTGTCGGCGCACCGAACCACCGGGAAAAAACGGTTTAGCAGTACTGCCGATGTGCCATGTGCTTCTCCATCCGCAGTAACCTGGATTCTGTGTTTGGTCAAACCAACGAAAGGACGCAAGAACAATGAGGCACCTTACACATGTATTGCTGGTCTCGATTCTAACAGCGGTGGCATTGTCCATCGCTTCAGCGCAGGAGAAGCCTGTTAAGTCGAGCGACGAACAGGCGCTAATAACGTTAGACAAGCAGTGGACTGCAGCTGAACTGCGACTTAATGATGATGATCGCAAAACCATCGACCGAATCGTGGCCGACGACTTCACGGGAACGACACCCTTCGGTCAAACCCAGAACAAGGCACAGTACATGGCGGCGCTAAGGCACAGCGAGGACACGGATGTAGCCGACGAATACGTAGTCCACTTCTTCGACGCCGGAAAGCTCGCAGTTATGACGCACCGCGGGACGGTCAACGGGAAGCCAACTTATCGCAGCACCCACCTATGGGCGAAGCGCGGCAATAACTGGCAACTCATCCTGACGCACGCTAGCAACATCGGAGAGCCGCCAGCAACTCCGTAAGCAGGCTGGTTGCACGAGATGAAAAAGCTAATAGGCGCTGAGCCTTTTTGGATCTGACGCTTTGGTTCCCAAAGGAGTCAGTCCTAAGAACCGCCTGATGACCGACTCCGCTTGGACATCATTTGACGGATTGAATTACTTCTCATTGATCCGGCGGGTGCTCAATAAATTGGAGGCAAGTGCGCTATATAAAGCTGGACGATCAACGGCGAGTGAAAGAAATCACTGCGGCACTATTTCAAAGCGGCGCAGGTGATGGCCAAACTCAAGAGACAACAAGAATTCCACTGCGATAAAAGACCCGTAATCAGTCTGAAAACATGTCTCGTTCGAAAGGAGCCTCCCAACATGTGTAAAGTACTAGTCCTAACTCTGTTTGTCTTGTCTTTCTGCTGCGTTGTTTATGCACAGGACGCGGTGAAGGTTGACTCAAAGCATTACACCGTGGAGTTCGAAAATGACCAGGTGCGCGTACTCCGCATTAAATATGGCCCACATGAAAAATCCATCATGCATCAACACCCAAATGCGGTCGCAATCTTTATGACGGACGCCAATGGGAGATTTAGCTTTCCAAAGGATGCAGCTCAGGACTTCACGTCGAAAGCCGGCCAAGTCCAATGGACACCGGCAACAACTCACTTACCCGAAAACACCGGCGACCAGCCATTCGAGGTGATTTTGGTGGAGTTGAAGAGTAAAACAACAGCCAAAAAGATGGCCCACAAACCTTCAACGATGAATGCGAAGCGATGATTCGTCGGACACAACCCCACAGATTGCGCAGATCATTCAGATTACTAATGTTGATGGAGAATTGGGTCTCGCTGATAATCGCGTCGTAGTTAGTGACTTGAGGCGGCTTCTTTCCTGGCTTTGTTACTGGTGTGCTCACTACCCGTAGCCGCGAATGTTCCTGCGTTTGCCGTTTGGATGTGCAGCTCTCGCTGAGGAAACGGAATCGCTATCCCCGCGTCACGAAGGGCGGCGTTCACACCGATCGTCAACTCGCTCTTAATTTGTATCCAACGCTCGAAGCGATTGGTCCAGGCTCGAACTTGGAACTTAAGAGCACTATCACCAAACTCGACAAATAGCGTTTCCGGTGAAGGCTCCTCCATGATGTCAGGGTGCTTTGAGGCCACCGCTGTGAGCAGTTCAATCGCCACTTCGGGGTCAGTGCCATAAGCCACTCCAACATTAATCTCCAGTCTCCGTTGCTGATCCGAGAGGGTCCAATTTAGTACCTCCTCTGATACAAGTTGGCCGTTGGGCACGATAACCTCTGAGCCCTCCAACGTGTGAATTACGCTGGCTCGCATGCCAACACGCCGTAACCTCCCTTCTCGTTGCCCCACCTGTATTATGTCCCCCACATTCACAGGTCGCTCGAAAAGCAGAATCAATCCGGATACGAAGTTGTTAACAATGTTCTGTAAGCCGAAGCCCAGGCCAACCCCGAAGGCGCCGACGAGGATCGTAAACTTAGTCATGTCGATACCCATCGCAGCGACGGCGAACAAGAAGCCGACCAGCAGGACGACGTAATTGACCATGGTTGAGATGGCGTAGGGAACGCCTCGGGCCAATCTGACCCGCGGGTAAATATCTTCTTCGAGCATAAACCGCAGAAATCTGGAAAGGAGGAACGCCGCCCACACTGTGATCAGAAACGCGAGCACGTTACCAAGCGAAATAGCAAGCGAGCCCACCTCCAACTTTGCATTCAATGCCGCACGGATATTTTCGACAATGGCCGTGCGCAACGATAAGGCCCTAAGCGTGTAAAGAATCCATCCAACAATGGCGATCCAACTAAGGACTCCCCTGATGCGGCGACGGAACAACGGGCGTTTGCGTTTGATCATGCCCAGAAGCGACAGGGGAGGGACGCGCGTCGCGAACATGATTAAGCCATCCAGGATTCTGATAGCCGCGTAGAAAATTATTGCGACATAGGCGCTACCGAGCAGTGCGCCGCCGGCAAGAGTGGAGATGCTGATGTAACCAAGTGCATTAGCGATAAACGCCATGAGGAATACTGCTGCCGCAAAGCGCTTCCCGAACTTGACCGTTTTCCAAAGCAGGTCGCGCTCCTCTTCGGACACGCGCGTGAGCCCGCGCGATCGAATCAACCAAAACAGAAACACAAATCCGCCGAGCATTTCGATCAGAAATAGAACGCGCGTCACGACCGGCAAACCCGCTGAGATAGCACGTAATTGATCCAAAAAGTAGAAAACGACTAACGCATTGAGGACCGGAAACAGATGGCGTTCGACTAGTTGACGCAGAACAATAATCGTTGGAACGAGCGCTGCGGCTCCGAGGAGGGCGGTGAACAGACGCGGCGCTTGTGGATAGATCCGACCGCTCAGGAGGATCGAAAGGACAAGCGCAGTGGCGATTGGAATTCTGAAGACCCTTGATACCCGTTCCAGGCTGGGCTCCGCAGCGACCCACGGTTGCACTCTGCGGCGTGCCCAGTAAAGTCCGCCGACCAGCAGGAGCAAAACCACCGCATGAATTATGAAATTCGGCCGCTGCCTTCCGGCATAGGCCCTCAGTGCTGCCCACTGAGTGGCTAAAGTGTTCCGGATGTTTTCCAACAAAGTTTGCCCGGAGCTCGAGTACACTTCCACTCTCCAAATGGGAGGACTGTCTTTGACGAATAACCGGTTGACAACTTCATTGCGCACCTGCTCGACATTACTCAAGGCTTCACTTACTCGTGCGCCTTGTTCAGCAACGTGATTTTGCAAAGCCAGAACTTTCGCTCGCCGCCTTTCCACCTGCTCCCGAGTTTGCTTGATGGCAAGTAACGTTGCTTGAATGCGCTCGACGATCTCAGGTGGTGTGGAGACAACGACTTCCGTCGCTGTTGATTGCAAATCTTGTTGTTGAGCGGAGTTTTGGGTGGCGCTTGCACTAAGATTGAGCGTCTGTTGCCAAGTGTCACGGAAAGTGATGAGGTGTGAGATCTCACGGTCCAGTGCGGTGGCACGCGCTGTCAGGTCGCGCTTCCACAAGGACAGTGTCTGATCGAGAGTCGTCCAGTCTCTTTCAAGTCTGCGTAAGGTCTCAAGCGAAGGCCGCGAGTTGAGTATTGTTGAGTTCTCTTCGAGACGCGCTTCAATTTCGCTTTCGAGCGCTGGGAGTTCCGAGTCAACGGTGATAATGATCTGGTCAGCGGCCAGGTCCGCATCGATACCGCGTAAGTTCGATTGCATAGACTCGGCCTGCATCACCACCTCAGTTAACGGGATCGGGCCTGGGGTAGCTATCGTTGCTGGACTCGGCGTTGACGCAGGCACGGCGACACTGGTTGGTGCCTGTCCGCGCAAACCTATGACCGATCCTGCGATCATCAATGTCGTCACGAGGACGGATAAAAAAGATCGCCGCATATGCGAGCCCTTTGCCCGAGAGTGGTCCATTGGTTTTGTGCTAATCACAATCTCATTTCTCAATTCTCCGATCTCGGTCATCTGAGCCGGTGACGAGCGAGGCGACGATACCTTTTAATAAGAAAGTTGGCTCATGCAGGCGCATGTAGCAACTCTTCTCTCTTTCGTCGGTGTCGGGAGACCTGGTTAACGGTTGCGACGGGGGCAGACTTTTGTTCAGGTCGGCGTCGATCACCAGGTTGCGAGTCATACGAGTCATGGCACGACGTCGTGTGAGTTATTGTCCGTTTCAATGAGTGAAATCACTGATCTCATTAACTAATTGCGGTGTTTTATTCTCAGCGCTCCTTACACACTCCAGGTGGGACGTATTTCCAGCTACCCCGACTCTCTCCCATTTTCACCGATCAGTGCGGGGCACTGAATTGCGGAACTCTAGTTAATGCGTGATATTACAATTCCAATGAGGACAAGGGATGAAGAACGTGAACAAGACTACGCGGTTCTGGGTAGGCTGGCACCTACCAGCATCGGCATGATTCCTGCGTCAGAGCAGCGATAAAAAACTGTTATAAAGACCGTTGATCGGTAAAATGGATCGAAGGAGGGCATCATGAAAACCCTGATATGGGATCTCACGTCGATCATCACTTTGTCGCTGATGTTTACTGCAACTTGATTAGTCTCGCTCGCCAGGGAAACGCGGCTTACGATGAGGTGACGTTCAAGAGCATCATCAGCGGGGCATGACGATTGGGGCGGGTATCCAAAAATTCATTACGGATGTGGCGCCTCAATCCTCGCGGTCACCAGAAGCTAACAAGTCTTGGCTGACTCGCAGGTGCGGCAATAAGTGCGACCGCGGGTATCTCTCTTTTTTTTCCGAACCGTTTCTTGAATCGCGTGCGCTGCTGCGCTTGTCAGCCAGCGGACTCATTGAACTCGTACCGACAACCAACGGCATTGCAGAACCTCATGACAGCGGTTTCGTCTATTTCGGTGGCTACGTAGATTGGATCAGCTGGTAGGTCGTGCCAAGAGAGAATTATTGTTTCATCGCGATAGACACGCAGATGACTACATACCTCCGGCTCGGCATGAACAGACGCTAAAGTTGCAAGGCCCTGAAGATTCTCTGCCGTAATTGGCATGAAGTAGACCTTGGGCCGCATTTTCAAAAAACCTTGATTGGTTTTATTCTCGAAAGAAGTCGGCCTTCCCTTTAGATAACACTCAATGTCGGGAGCACATACTCCCTCAAGACACAATACAGAATTAGAGGGCACAAAATCGTATAGCTGCTCCAAGAACTTTGTGAGACCCGCCGGAGTACTGTCCAGCAGGGCGCATCAACTATCTGTGGGAGATCGGTACCAGTTCTAATTGGGCCCAACGGTTCTCCTACGAGAAATAAAGTAGCGGCATAACGCTGCGCTTGAGCTTGTCGGGTGCGTGCCCTTTAAGATAAGTGGTAATAATATACTTAGCTAACCCTGCCTGGGCCGTATAAAGATTCCGCCGCACTTACATTTGCCGTTTATGCAACTAAGGAATCCGATTGCTACTTCCCCGTTTACGCTTGGCGCGTTTTGTCGAAGCTTTTCTTCGCTGGAAAGTCGATTGAGTACCAACGTTTTCTTGTGTGCCAGGGACAGTGTCCAAGTCTTCGGGCAGCGGAAAAAAATAGAAACCGAGCACCAGCGTTCCGTAGAAGACGGCTATCGAGACCAATACTATGAAGACGTTTCTCTGAGTAAGGCCGTGAAGCCATGGTAACCTCAGTTTACTTTTGTGGATCAGGCGTGTGGATGCTCGAAAGCTTAGTCGGTGTGAGGGGTGTATATATTTAAAATTGGTTTTAACGTGACCGTGAGCGATTCGCCGTCGGCTCATCATCCTCTTTAATGCTAAAAGCAGCTTTCTCTGCGCCCTTTTAAGTAACTGATCAGCGGTGGCGCTTGCGTTCAGAGTCTGGCGCCAGGCCACACTGCTAACCTTCTTTATAGCGCTGGAAGCGACTAACGTGCAGATTCGGCCATGTCGTGCCGCTCCCTGAGCTAACGATAAGAGAACCAGTTGTAGGATTTCTTTAGCGGCTTCTGCGTCCGATAGAACCTCGGCGAGCCTTGTGCGGAAAACTTCTGGGCGACTACTTGGAGTGGCAGCTACCGTTTGGCTTGAACCAAAACTCCTTTCCCACACTATCCGTGCATAGTCAGTGGGCTCAAGCGATTTGAATTGAAATGAAGCATCGCTTAAACTTCGCGCCACCTCTACGGCTTTAGCTCCTCTAAATTTGCCCACCTCGCCATCTTTAATTTCACCGTTCTTGACGTAGAAGTATCCCGATTGCTGAGCGGACGTGACCTCAAGCAATCCGGTTTCCCCGCGATAATGAAAAATTTCCTGGAGGAGGAAAAAGGGATATTCAGTAAAACTACCAGCGAGTAACATGGACAAATCCCGGCACGATTCGCGCGGTTTCTCGACCGGCGCACACAATATCTAGCTTGTTATTCCCCCTATCAATAATCGCAGATGGGGGGCAGTTTTCGATAAGGCAAACCGAAATAAGGCAAGGGACTAGTCGGCAGTTAATCCGTTAACGAGATAATGGGGGATTCTCTTTATGTAGAGGCGGCGCAGGGCTCACAAAAGTAAGGTTCGGATTTCAATTCTTCCCACAAACCCATATTGCAGAAAATAGAGTTGTTGCAACTATTCTGACGTCACCTTATCGTGATTAAAGACGACGCTTCTGCTAAGGCGCTCGCACCGACTCAGCAAAGATGTAATATCAGCAAATTGCAAGCCGCAACAAAGGCCACAAATATCACAAAATGAGGCGGCCAAGGGGTGTGCTACGGCGCTCAACTGCTCGTTGGTAAGCACTGATGTAATTTTCCGTTGGCGCTTCGCTGCTTCTCTTACAGTTGCGTGAGTAAGTAGAGACGCATTACAACAGCGCCTAACCTCTTCGGTTGAGCTGTTTTGAAGGCACTCAGGTACGTACGCTCAGATTTGAGTAATCGAGGGCCAGCGAGTCGTAGCTCAGAGACATCCCTTCAATCTCAGGACGTGCGAATCGGTACGCTTGTTCATGAAACAGTGGCAGGATCTGACGCTCACGCACGATAATTTCTTCGATTTGCCTGTAGACCCCGTGCCGCGCCGCTGGAGACGTTTCAGATCGACCTCGAGCTATCAGACGATCCACCTCAGGAAGTCCACAGATTGGGCCCAGCAAACCGCCTTTGCTAACTAGAACACTGGCGAACGTATCGGCGTCTGGAAAGTCCGCAACCCACCGGCCCAGCACGCAATCGACAGAACCGGCGGACACTGCATCGAGCCATTCCTCCATCGTCTTATTTACGATTCGCACCTTGACGTTATGCTCACGAAGAGCGCGCGCAATCTCTCGAGTAAAGGCCGCGTACTCCCCAAAGAAGACCGGATTGACAACGGCAGTTAGCTCAATCTCACCATCGTGCTTTGTGTAACTGGTCGCCGCATGACTTTGAATCCGCGAGGTGTAGCTGGAGTCATGGCCCAAGAGTCCTGGTGGAATAAGTCCTTGAGCAGGTACGGCAATGCGTCCAAGCGTCTGACGAACGACGTTCTCGGTGTCGAACGATGCAGCCAGCGTCTGACGGAGTTTCTTCTCCTTGAGTGGTCCATTATGAATGTTGAAAGCAAGGTAGTAGGTTGTGAGTCTGGGTATCTCGTGATAGCCCGCCGCAAATTCGGGCTCCCGTCGAAGCGCTTCTGCGTCGGCTGGCAAAAGGTCCGCTGCTAACGACAACCTTCCCGCACGGAATTGAGAGAGAATCTCAGTAGGCGATACGCCGAAGTTGAAAGAGAGTCCTTCACTCTTGGGATATCCCGGTCGCCAATAATCTTTGTTTCGTTCGAGTTGGAGCCTGACACCTGGTTCGAACTGTACGACTCTGAATGGCCCAGTTCCCACGCTGCCGTCCTGCCAACTGTTTCCGAACTTGTCGCTACCCTCTGGTACGACTGCGGCAGCGTGATAGGAGATGAGCGCCGGGAAAAACGAGATGGGTTCTTCGAGTTCAATCGAAAATTCTTCAGCAGTGTGGATCTTGAATCCGGCTAAATCCTTCAGCTCACCGTTAAGCAGGGCTTTGGCGCCGCGAATACATGAATAGGTGAATCGGCTACCAGCGTTCTCTTCGTTCAGCAGCAGACGTTCGAAGGAATGCCGCACGTCTCTTGCTGTGACTCTGCGGCCGTCATGAAAACGCACCTCCTCTCTAAGACGAAAACGATACCGTTTACCTCCTTGCTCAGATGTGAAGCTTGCGGCCAGCCATGGTCCAATCCTCGCGCCCCCCAGATCACGTGTGAGTGTCTCAAAGATACTTGGCAAAACCTCAGCATCTTCGACAGTGCCGGCCAACGAAGGATCTAACTTGTACAGGGTTCCCGTGATTGGGATCTGCAGAATGCCGCCTCCAGCTCTTACGCTGTCGCTTGTTCTCGCACCCGCCTCCAGTTTGCCCATCTCAGCATAGTTAACGTAGGGTGCGCTACCGCGAAGATTCAGACCAGCTACTTTCGCATTCGCGAGTCGATAATCGACGTCGTGGAATAGTGGCAAGATCGTCGCCGTATCTTGCAAGAAACTCTCGTATTTTCTGTATAACGAAGAGCGAACGCCTGGCCTGCTTTCAGTGCGCGCCTCTTCTAAGATTTGGTCACCGTCAGCTGACGAGACGTAGGAGCGATAAAGACCAACTCGCGAGTGAAACAAACCGTAAGTGAAATCGTCCGGATCGTCGTAGTCGACGTTCCAACGCCCTATGAATAGATCAATTCCAGAACTGCTCTGGAACGCTTCCAAATACGATGCCATCGTCGGGGTAACCACATCTACCTTTACACCCAATTCCTCCCATATTGACAGCAAGCTCGTCAGAAGTGCTTTGTAGCGATCAAGGAGAAGCGGATGAACGGCGGCTCGCAAAGTAAATTCACCTACTTCCGCTCGACGCAATATTGCAGCAGCCTCGTCGCGGGTAATCGTTTCCCGCCGTCGGCCTGGATCATGCCCCAGCATGCCTGGCGGGATAAGACATACAGCTGGTTGAGCAAATCGGCCGAGAGTTTGCCAAACCAGATCGTGTGTCCTCACCACACCGGAAAGAACGCGGCGCAGTTCAACATTCTCAGTCACAGACTGATTCGTAGAATTGAACAGGCAGAAATACGTATTCTTACGGGGCGACTCAACAAATCCGCTTCGAATGCGAGGATCACGAAGAAACTCTTCCAGATCCTGGGGCGAAAGATCTCTCGCCAGATCAATCTCACCCGAACGCAGCCCGGATGAGATTTCGGAAGCCGTTAAACCGGCGCTAAACTCAACGCTGTCGAGATGAGCCAGAGAACCTTTCCAATATTTGTCGTTACGTTCAATAACAATCTTGTCGGAGGTAAATGAGACTATTTGAAACGGACCAGTGCCTATGGGAATGGATCTGTCATCATTCTCAGTAAGCGTGATTCCGGTTTTGAAATCAGTGAGCAGTGACGGATAAATCGAGAGTGGCTCGGACAACTGGATTTCCAATCGATTCGGAGACGGCACGGAAATACTACTCAATCGACTTTCATTACTCTTCGCAAATTCGCCGGCTCCACGGATTGCGGCGAAACCTGGGGGTAACTCACGGGCAACGCGAATGCAGCGTTCAAAGGATTGCTTGACTGACTCCGCGGTCATAGGCTGGCCGTTTTGAAAACGCACGTTTTCACGAAGAGTAAATGATACTGACGCACCATCGTCTGATACTTCCCACTTCTCACAAAGTGAGGGAACGAGGTTCCCTTCGTGATCAGTGGCAAGGAGAGTCTCAAACACGTTCGCAAGAATCTCCTGCTCCTCAATTAATTCCATATTTACCGGATCTACTTCACCGAGCGGGTTGGCCATGGCTACTACTAACCGTCCTCCGATCGGAATATCTTTCTGCGGTTCCGTTTCTTTAGCTGCAGGGGCGAGTGACGATGCTTCCTCGAGATATTGGTTCGCCTGTTCATATTCCCCACGCAGATTGGCCAGGGTTGCAGCCAACGTGAGCATGTGTTGCAGGCTGTCGGTAGCCCTCGCTTCACGAGCGGCTTCGATTGATTGGTGAACGAGACGAGTGGTCTCGACCACTTTGCGCGCTTGCCATGCTGTCTCAGTCGCAAACAAAAGCGCTGATACTGTTTTGGCTTTCTGATTTTGCTTTTCGGAAAGCCGTGCCGCGGTCTCGGCTTCTTTCAATGCGCCGTCGATGTCGCCCGCCATGCGGTAGGCATGGGCCAACAACATTCGCGCATCGATCTCGAGTTGTGGATCTCCTTCCCATTCTTCATCGAGAAACTCGAGGACGGTTTTCGCCGCACGTGCCGATTCTTCCGGGCTGAAAGCATCAAGCGCGGTCTTCGACATCCGTAGTCCGTACTCGACTGTCTTGTCCGGCACATCTCCCTGCGAGAAGTGATGCACGAGTTGCGGATACACACGCTCTAATCGACCACCGTGTCGTTTTTCGATCTCTTCGGCGTATTTGCGATGGAGCGACCGGCGCTTGCGACGAGAAATGCCCCCGTACAAGACATCCCGAACGACACCACTTGAGAATGTCAGCCGATCACCACGCGACTCACGCTCTTCTTCTAAGAGGCCTTCCTCTACAAGCCGGTCGATCGCATCTTCAACATCCTTGTCACCCGCGAGTGCTGCCAGGTCACGAACGTCAAAGGATTTACCGACAACCGACGCGAGGGAGAGGATCTCGCGAAGTTCTTCAGGCAAACGTTCAATACGTTTTTCAACGGCCTGCTGAATCGTCGCAGGCAGTTCGCCAGCCGATAGGTCGGTACTCGCGCCCAGGCTCCAGGCACCAGTTTGGTCTTTTGAGATGCCGCCTGAATCAAGAAGGGAACGCACCAGTTCTTTGGTAAAGAATGGATTGCCTTCAGTAGCTTCGTATAGCTTTTCGACAAGATTGTCTGCGAGTTTTGGCCCGCCAATCAGCGTTTCGAGGAACAGTCGATGCTCCGATTGTGAGAACGGACCTAACGCGACCGCACTGAATCTGCGATCTCCGCGAAAAGTCTCGAGCATCCGAACCACCGGATGATTCTTGTTATCGACTTCGCTCGAGCGATAAGTACCTACGATCAGCGTTGGGGTTGGGCCCAGGCGCCGCACTATGTATTGCAGTGCCTCGATTGAAATTTCGGCGGCATGTAGATCTTCAAGGAAGAGGATTAACGGCTTTCCTGCTGCCAGCCGGGTAAGCGTTCTGGCTAGTAGTTCGAAAATTTGTGTGCGATTTTCCGGTCCTTGTGAGCCACTGAGCTGGGATAGTTTTGAGTCGCCCGTTGCCGCACTCCGAATCTCGGTAATCTCGCTGAGCATCGGAAAAAGCGAAACGAGATCTGCCGCCACATCCGCAAGCTCGATACGGTTGGGCGGCGAGGTCACCAGGTCTTTGATGCGGAAGGATTCCTGGATCGCTTCGCAAAATCCCTGGTAAGGAAAAGCGCCATCCTGCTCGATACAACGTCCGTGGAGGACCACAAGTTTTCGCGCGCGAGCAAGGTTTTCAATTTCATCGAGCAGTCGCGTCTTTCCCGCACCCGGTTCACCGGAGACGACTACGAATTGACATTCACCGCTGACAGCTGCATTCAATCGTTTTTGTAATTCGGCCTGCTCCTTTTCTCGACCGATGAAAGGCGATAGTGCCACTCTCGGTAGCATCATCGTCTTCGTCATAACAACTGATTTTCCAAGATCACTCTGGTGTAATCGCGTCTGAGAACGTCTCAGCGATTCTGCGATCTCACCGGCGCGTTGTGGTCTCTTAGCTGGTTCTTTTGCAATGCACGTAAGTACTACTTCCTCCAGGTCCTCGGTTATATCGGCGCCCATCGTCCGCGGTGACTGAGGAATCTCGTGAACAATTCGGTAAAGAACGGATTGCAGTTCACCAGAGAATGGCGGTTCTCCTGTTAGACATTCGTAGAGAACTGTACCGAGCGAATAGATGTCTGTCCGGTGATCGATGCCACTGGCTGCTACTTGCTCAGGGCTCATATACGAGAGTGTGCCAGCGATCGTGCCCGTCTTAGTGATCCGGCTCTCAGCAGCGCCACGCGCGAGTCCAAAGTCCATGATTCTCACACGCAGGCGCGAATCCTCACGGACGACCATGATATTTTCGGGTTTGATGTCGCGATGACTGACCCCACGCGAATGGCTGTATTCGAGTGCCTCGGCAACCTGGATTCCGATATCGATGACTTCACCCAGCGTGAGAGTACCGTCGCGCTGAAACCATCTAAGATTTGTTCCCTCCACAACGGGCATAACAAAGAACAAGGACCCTTCGTGCTTGCCGAAGTCGAAGATAGGCACAACGGCCGGGTGGTCCATCTGCGCGACGAGTTGAGCTTCACGTTGAAAGCGCTGTTCCGTCTCCGGGTTCAGAAGATTGGGAGGAATAAGTTTGATAGCGACATGACGATTGAGCAACGGATCGGACGCGCGATACACAACACCCATTCCTCCCCGACCCAACTCTGATTTGATGTCATACCGATTCGAAAGCCTTTGACCGATCATGGTTCACCTATGAAAACGACTTGATAAGAACGAGCAGCATGATAAAAGCTAACTCAGCACGTGTTGGGCCTCTGGGTAGGCTCAAGTACTACTGAGTTATGCAGGTAGGTTCACTTCTGCGGTATTCCGAAGGTACTTCCGTAAAAGAGAACTTAGTGAATCTGGCCGGGTATTCTAGCCG
>Ga0114129_10006068_pt1 | contig 17125 bp, 20 predicted proteins | sample RhiMetdeltSRZDD1_FD_80071 | JGI IMG/M metagenome (GOLD analysis project Ga0114129, IMG submission 80071) | Populus rhizosphere microbial communities from Tennessee, USA - Rhizosphere MetaG P. deltoides SRZDD1 (version 2) (version 2) | ecosystem: Host-associated > Plants > Roots > Rhizosphere >... | reverse complement strand
CGGCGCGCGCCTCGAGCACAACGACAGCTTCGGCACGGCGGCGGTCCCGCGCGGATCGATCGTCTATGTGGCGCATTCGGGCGGCGGACCGGTCGGCGACACGCGGCTCTGGGCGAGCGCCGGACTCGGCATCAAGGAACCGACGGTGCTGCAGTCGTTCAGCCCGTCGCCCTTTTTCCACGGCAACCCGGATCTGCTGCCCGAGCGTTCTCGCACGATCGATGCCGGCGTCGAACAGCGCTTCGCGTCCGATCGCGCCCGGGTGGAGCTGACGTGGTTCGACAACCGCTTCCGCAACCTGATCGCGACGCGGACGACGAACCCGGCGACGTTCGCCGCCGAATACTTCAATATCGGCCTCACCGAAGCGCGTGGCGTCGAATTGGCGATCGACGTCGCCCCGCTCCGAGGGCTGCATGCGCGCGGCGGCTACACGTTTCTCTCGTCCGAGATCCTCGAGAGCACGTCGCCGAACAGTGCCGTGTTCAAGGTCGGCCAGCCGCTGTTCCGCCGTCCGCGCCAATCAGGGTTTGCGGGCGTCGGCTGGGTGTCTGGCCCGATGACGGTGGACCTCAACGGTGTCTTCATCGGAAGCTTCGTCGATAGCGACTTCTCGTCGCTCTCGCCGCCGATCCTGGTGAACGCCGGGCACACCACGTGGGATGGACGCGTGTCCTATCGGGTGACAAAGCAGCTCCGCCCGTTTCTCTCGATCGACAACCTCGCTGACGCGGACTACATGGAGCCGCTCGGTTATCCGGCGCTCCGTCGCGCCGTGCGTGCCGGGGTGCGGGTCGCCTTCTGATGAAGCCGCGGGCGGCGATCTCGTGGAGCGGCGGCAAAGACAGCTGCGCGGCGATACATCGGGCGCTTCCGATGTTCGAGATCGTGGCGATGATCACGATGTTCGACGAGGAGGCCGCTCGAAGCCGATCCCACGGCTTGCGGCCGGAGGTCCTTGCGGCACAGGCGGCTCGGCTGCGACTTCGCCAGGTCACGCGACGCTGCAGCTGGCCGACCTACAACGCCGCATTCGGAGCGGCGCTCGACGAGCTCGCGGCGGATGGGATAACCCACGTGGTGTTCGGGGACATCCTGTTCGCCCAACATCGCCAGTGGGCGGATGAGATGTGCGCGCCTCGCGGCCTCGTCGCCGTCGAGCCACTGTTCGGTTCGTCCACGCGCGATCTGTTCCTGGACTGGGTGTCGTCCGGCGCCAAGGCGACGATCGTGACGGCGCGCGCCGAGCGGCTCGACCGGCGCTGGCTCGGCCGGACGCTGTCGATTGACATGCTTGCCGAATTCGATCGCCTCGCCGTCGATCCGTGCGGTGAAAATGGCGAGTATCACACCGTGGTGACCGACAGCCCCCTGTTTCGCGAGCCGCTGCAGCTGGAGATGGGAGCGCAGGTCTTACGCTCGGGCTGTTGGGCGCTCGACGTCAGGGTATCGGAGGTCGGCGCTCACGTGTCAGGCACTATGAAGCACGTCGATGGTGCCTGACATCCCCCTGCGCGGCATCCTCGAGGCCGCCGAGCTCTCGTTCTCGTACGACCGGGCGGCCAGGCCAGTCGTCAACGGTGTTTCGGTGTCCGTCTCGCGCGGCACCATCGTCGGTCTCCTCGGTCCGAATGGCTCAGGCAAGACGACGCTGCTGCGGCTGCTGTCTGGAACGCTGAACCCCGATCGAGGGCGTGTCCACCTCGAGGGCCGGCCGATCGCGACGTTGTCGCGCCGCGACCTCGCCAGACGGATCGCCGTGGTGCCACAGGAAACGCACAGCGCATTCGACTTCTCCGCGCTCGAGATCGTGCTGATGGGACGCTACCCTCACCTGGGCGCCTTCGAGCTCGAGGGCGCCGGCGACCTGGCGATCGCCCGGCGCGCCATGGCGGACACGGGCACGGCGGCGCTCGAAGACCGCCGCTTCGCGGCCCTGAGTGGCGGCGAGAAACAGCGCGTCGTGATCGCCGGCGCACTGGCCCAGGCATCAGACGTGCTGCTGCTCGACGAGCCAACGGCGTCGCTGGACCTCGGCTTCCAGTTCGAGATCGCGGCGCTCCTCTCTCGGCTCAACCGCGACCGCGGCACGGCGATGGTGGTGTCGACGCACGATTTGAACCTGGCGGCGACGCTGTGCACGGAGCTGATGCTGTTGAAGGAGGGACGCGTCATCGCGCAGGGCGCGACGGATACCGTGCTGACACCGACGCACATCCGCGACTTGTACGGCGTCGTCGCCGACGTCACGGCGCATCCAGGCGCCGGACACCTCACCGTGGTGCCGCTTGGCCGCGCCGACTGATCTCCGAAGACGTCTTCTCGTCACGCTGGCCGGTTTCGGCCTGCTGACAGCCGTCGTCTGCGTGACGGCGCCACTCGTCGGCAGCACGACGATCCACCTCTCGCGCGTGTTCAACCGGGCGATTCCGTTCGCCGACAACGTCGACGCGCAGGTGTTCTTCGTCGCACGATTGCCCCGGGTGCTCGCGTCGGCGCTCGTCGGCAGCGCGTTTGCGATTGCCGGCGTCGTCTTCCAGGCATTCCTCCGGAACCCGCTGGCGTCACCCGACACACTCGGCGTGTCGTCGGGCGCGACGCTCGGCGCGGTCATCGTCATCACGTTTCACATCGACACGGCTGTGCTCGGCGTGTCGGCCGTGCCAGTCGCGACGTTTGCCGGCGCCGCCGGAGCGCTCGGCATCGTGTACGCGATGTCGATCGCGCGCCGCCGCGGCACGTCCAGCACCGTGCTGCTGCTCGCGGGCGTCGCCCTGACCGCGTTTCTCGGCGCGCTGAATCGTTTCATCCAGGTGATCGGCGATTACACCGACACGTTCCGGAGCATCCGCTGGATGATGGGATCCATGGACGTCGGCAGCTACACGGACATCGTCGTCGCCCTGGTGCCGATCGCGGCGGCGTGTGTGGCCATCGGCACGCTGCCGCGCGAGCTTGACCTCGTCAGCATCGGCGCCGAGGCGGCGGAGTCGCGAGGCGTCGACGTCAGACGGGCCGAGCGCGTCGCGCTCGTCAGCGCGTCGCTGTTGACGGGATCCGCGGTCTCGCTCGGTGGACCGATTCCATTCGTCGGCATCATCGTGCCGCACATCGTGCGGCTGATCGTGGGCGCGGACCACCGACTGGTGCTGCCGGCGGCGGCGCTGTTCGGCGGGACGTTCCTGGTGATCTGCGACGTCATCGCGCGAACGGCGTTCGGCCCGGCCGGGATGCCGGTCGGCGCCATCACCGCTTTTCTGGGAGGCCCGTTTTTCTTATGGCTCCTGTTTCGACGAATGCGCTGACCGGCGTCGCGAGTGGTCGCCACGAAGGCACGAAGTCACGAAGCAAGTTGTTCTCTTCGCGTCTTCGTGCCTTCGTGGCTCTCATCGCGCTGCTGATGTCGTCGGCGCCAAGAGCCGCCGCATCGCGCATCGTCTCCGTGATCCCTGCAACGACAGAAATGCTCTTCGCGATGGGCGCGGGGGATCGGCTCGTGGCCGTTGGCAGCTACGACCGTTTTCCTCCCGAAGTCGACAGGCTGCCACGAGTCGGCGCACTGCTCGATCCGAATGTCGAGCGGATTCTGTCGCTGCGTCCGGATCTCGTGATTCTGTACGGCACGCAAACGGACCTGCGGCTGCAGCTCGATCGCGCGCACGTGCCGTACTATCCCTACGTCCACCGCGGCCTGGCGGACATCACGCAGACCATTCGCTCGCTCGGCGCGCGCGTCGGCGTCGAAGCGGCCGGCAACACTCTCGCCGAACGTATCGAGCGGCAGCTAGCCGCCATTCGCACGAAGACTGGCGGGAGCGCACGTCCGAAGACGCTGCTCGTGTTCGGCCGTGAGCCAGGCACGCTCAGAAACATCGACGCGAGCGGCGGCGTCGGCTTTCTTCACGACATGGTCGAGACCGCCGGCGGGACCAATGTCCTCGCGGACGTGAGGCAGCAATCGGTGATGTTGAGCACCGAGCTCGTCCTCGCGCGCGCGCCAGACGTGATTATCGAGCTGCGCTATGCCCGCGGCGACACGACGGCGCCGGAGGACCTGCGCGCGTGGGACGCGCTGCCCGCCGTGCCTGCGGTGCGGAACCACAAGGTCTTCATGCTCCAGGGCGAGGAGTTCGTCGTTCCGGGACCGCGAGTCGTGATCGCGACGGAACGGCTGGCCAGGACGCTGCACCCGGAGGTGTGGGGAAGATGAATTGGGTTATCTGGTTATCTGGTTATCTGGTTATTTTGGTGATTTGGTGATTTGGTGATTTTTGGGTTATTTGATGGTGGAGGAGGCCACTCTGTTATTGGCACGAGCGGTTCCCAGGGAACGGCCGAAGATTGCGCGCAGCTCAATCGCTTCTCTGTGCAACCGATCGGTGTCGTTCCTGTCGCCGAGGCCCCTGCGAAACACAACGTCCAGCCAGAACTCCGATTCGTCGACCTCTTCGAAGACGACTCCGAGCTTCGCGATGAACTCGGCTCGCGAGCGACGCAAGTTGCGCGATAGTTGGCGGCCACTGAGGTTGCAGATTTTGCGAGCTGCCGCCCGACAAGATCGCCAGATGTCGACCGTTGAAATTCGTCGACAAGCCGCAAGACATCAAGGGCAAGCTACATTGTTCGCTCTTTCAACTGTTCGCTCTGAACGCTCACGGCGCGATGTTCGAACGCACGACTCATGCCAATCCCTCTCAATCCAATAACCAAATAACCAACTAACCAGATAACCAAATGTCCAAATGTCTCGTGTCGTGGTCGAGTGGGAAGGACAGCGCGTGGACGGTGCACGTCCTGCGGCAGCGTGGCGTCGCGGTCGGCGGACTGCTGACGACGATCAACGAGGCGGCCCAGCGCGTCGCGATGCACGCCGTGCGAGTCGACGTGCTGCAGGCGCAAGCCGACGCCCTCGGCCTGCCGCTGTGGCAGATTCCGATTCCGTCTCCGTGTCCCAATGATGTGTACGAACGCGCGATGGCGGCTGCCGTGCGGCGGGCGATCGCCGAAGGGTTCACGCAGATCGCCTTTGGCGACCTCTTCCTCGAGGACGTCAGGCGGTATCGCGAAGACCGTCTGGCGGGCACCGGATTGACGCCGCTGTTTCCGTTGTTTGGCGCCGACACGCCGGTGCTCGCGCGCGAGATGATTGCCGCCGGCGTCCGCGCGCGCGTCACCTGCCTCAACCCAAAGGTGCTCGATCGCTCGTTCGCCGGGCGCGAGTTCGACGCCGCGCTGCTGGCCGAACTGCCGCCGGACGTCGATCCCTGTGCAGAGCGCGGCGAATTTCACACCTGTGCGTACGAGGGCCCGATGTTCTCGTATCCCGTGCCGATCGAGACCGGGATCACGGTCGAACGCGACGGCTACGTTTTCACCGATCTGACAATCCCCAATCAATTACCCAATTACCAGATCACCCAATTACCAGATCCTTCGTGACCAGATTCCCGAGCCGGATTGTCTGTCTGACGGAAGAAACGACCGAGACGCTGTACCTCCTCGGGCAGGGAGATCGGATCGTCGGCGTGTCGGGCTACACCGTCCGTCCTCCGGAGGCCCGGCAGAAGCCCAAGGTATCGGCCTTCATCAACGCCAGGTTCGAGAAGATTCTGTCCCTCCACCCGGATCTCGTACTGGCCTTCTCGGATCTGCAGGCGGAGCTCGCCGCGGAGCTGGTGCGTCGCGGCCTGACCGTGGTCACGTTCAACCAGCGCTCGGTCGCGGAGATTCTCCAGATGATCAGGATGCTCGGCGGGCTCGTCGGGTGCCAGCCACAGGCGGAGGCGCTTGCCGACCGCCTCGAGCGCGACCTGGATGGCATCCGCGATGCCGCGTCGCGCGTGGCGGAGCGACCGCGCGTGTTCTTCGAAGAGTGGGACGATCCGTTGATATCGGGCATCCGCTGGGTCGAGGAGCTCGTCGAGATCGCCGGCGGCGCGCCGATTTTTCCGGAGCTGGCCGGCGGGGCGCTCGCGAAAGATCGAATCGTCGATCCTGCGGAGGTCGTGCGGCGCGATCCTCAGGTGGTGTTCGCGTCGTGGTGCGGCAAGAAAGTGCGAAAGGAGAGAATCCGGTCACGCCCGGGATGGGAGGCCGTGAGCGCGGTGCGTGACGACCGAATCTACGAAATCAAGTCGACGTACATCCTGCAGCCGGGGCCTGCCAGCCTGACGGAAGGCGTGCGCCAACTGCACGACGTACTCATGAAAGGAACAGCGGATCCGCCACCGCCGGAATGACTCCCGCGGCCCGCGCCCGCTCGAACAGCAGCGCCACGGCCCGCCTGCCCTCCGGGCCGAGGTCGATCGAATACTCGTTCACGTACAGGTCGATGTGCTTGTACATCACGTCTTCGCTCATCTCCTGGGCGTGCGCCCGCACGAAGGGCAGGCTGTCCGAGCGGTGCGCGAAGGCGTACTCCACACTGCGGCGCAGGATGCGGTTCACTCGGGCCTTGACCTCGTCCGGGAACAGTCTGCTGATGACAATGCCGCCGAGCGGAATCGGAGCGCCCGTCTCGCTCTCCCAGAACTCACCGAGATCCACGATCTTTCTCAGCCCCTTCGCCTCATAGGTGAATCGATTCTCGTGGATGATCAGGCCGGCATCGAAGTCGCCTCTCAGCACGGCCGATTCGATCTCGGAAAACAGCACATCGGTCTTGTCGAGCGCGTCGGGAAAGGCGAGGCCGAGCAGAAAATTGGCGGTGGTGTACCTGCCGGGAACGGCGATGCGAAGACCGCCGCCGGCCACGTGGTCCGCTGACAGCGCGCGTCGTGAAATCAGCAGCGGACCGCAATTACGGCCGAGCGCGCTGCCGGCGTCGAGCAGCACGTATCGATTGACGCAATGTGCGTAGGCGTGATAGCTCAGCTTCGAGATCTGCGCCTGTCCCGCAAGCGCCGCGTCGTTCAGCGCCTCGACGTCCGCGAGATGGACGGCGAAGTCGAGGCCCTCGAGATCGATTCGGCGGTTGACGATCGCGTCGAACATGAAGCAATCGTTCGGGCAGGGCGAGAAGCCCAGCGACAGCTTCATGTTTGCGCGAGGATGCGCCGCGTCGTTTCCGTCAGCCGATCGATGGCTTCCGCCACGCGCCAGGCGCCCCGATTCCGCCGCTCGACGATGTTCGACACGGCACGCACCTGCGCGAACGTGACGTGGCTGATCAGACAGGCGCTCATGAACGCCGCGCCCTCCATGCTCTCCACCTCTGGACGGAAACGTTCGATGACGGCGGCAATCGATCGCTCGTTGCCGTGCACGGTGTTGACCGTGACCGCGTTCACCGCCGGGAGCGCGCGCAGCGCGTCCAGGGGCGGTGGCGCCGAGTTGACGAACGTCCATTCGGCCGGCAGCTGGATCGCCTCGATGGTCACGAACGTCTCGTCGTCTTCGGCACCGAGCTCGGCGATGTGATCGCGCACCACGTGCACGACCGTTCCCGGCACCAGCGTGGGATCGAAGCTGCCGCAAATCCCGACGTTCAGCGCGAGGTCGTATGGCGTCATCGCGAGCGCTCGCGCACACCGCACGGCCGTCGCGACCATTCCGACGCCGGTGACCAGCACATTGACGTTCGCTTTCAGATCCGGCCTCAGGCCGGCGATCTCGCCGTCAGTCGCCGCGACCAGCAGGATTCGCACGTCAGACGTCGTCGTCTTTGTCGGCAACGACATAGGGCTGCGCCGCACGCTTGAACACAATGGTGAGGCCGAAGGCGACGAGGACGGACGCGGCGCTGAGGCCCAGGTAAATGCCGACGCCGACCGCGGCATTGGGCGCGGCGCCCATCGGCCGGTCTTCGACGATGGCAAATGCCTGCGAAATCGTCAGCGCGCGGTCGCCGGCCGTCTGCGGGATGATCCGCCACGAGAGAAACATGATGCCGAGCGCGAACAGGCCGACGATGAGCAGCGGGTGACGTGAGTTGCGGCGGGTAATGAGGCTCAACATCGCGAGCGCCGCGGCAATCCCGCCCAACCCCAGCACCCACAGCGCCGGAACGTCCGGCACGCCGCGAATCGGGACATCGCCGACGACGACCCACGGAAGCCAGGCGCTGACCGCGAGGGCGATTCCGGCACTGAACGGCACGAAGTAGCCGCGCATGCCCGGACGGAAAATGTTCAACTTTCTTTGAACTCCTCGTACCACGCCATCTGAATGGCCTCGAGCTTCTGCTCGTTCGACGACTTCGGATCGTCGGTGAAGCCGTCGAGCGCCAGGACGCGATCGCGCAGGTCGGTGAAGCGAATCGTCAGCGGGTCGACGCCGGGGAACTTCTCCAGGAGCGCGATGCCGATGTCTTCGGAGTCGGTCCACTTCATCGCGCCACCTCCTCTTTCTTCCTGTCGGACTTGCCCAGCTGAATGCCTCCGCCCTCTTGCACGTAGTTCCGGGTGTACATCGGGAACTCGCAGACGACGTCGCCTTTGATCACCGCTTGACACCCGAGCCGCGAGTCCGTCGTGAGACCCCAGGCGGTGTCGAGGCGGTCGGCTTCGTCGTCCTGCATCTCGGTCAGGTTCGCGGCGCCCTGACGAATGATGACGTGGCACGTGGTGCACGCACAGCTGCCGCCGCACGCATGCTCGAGCGGAACGCCGTGGTTCTTCGCAACGTCGAGAAACGACTCGGGTTTGCCGTGGTTCGAATACGGGAGCTTGCCGTGCTCGAATTCGATGACGGTCGGTTCGCCGTCGATGATGTAGGTCACTTTAGGCATTGTCAGACTTCAGACTTCAGACTTCGTCCACGTTCTTCCCTGCCAGCGCGGCACGCACCGAACGGTTCATCATCACCTCAGCCAGGTGCTGCGTCGCGTCGTTGAGCGCGTGCGTCCATTTCTGGATCGTCTCGCGATCGGTCGATTTCAGCACCATCTTGAGGCCCGCGAGCACCGACTCGATCTTCTTCCGCTCGTCGGCCGAGATCTCGGTCGTCGCGATAGTCGCGAACTCCGCCGAGCGTAGTGACTTCTCGGTCGCCTGAATCACGGCCTCCGCCTCGTTGCGCGCTTCGATCAACTGGCGCGCCGCGAAGTCGGCCTCGGCGTGCTCGAACGACTCGAGGAGCATCCGCTCCACCTCTTCGTCCGTCAGCCCGTACGACGGCTTGACCTCGATGGTCTGCTCGATCTCGGTCCGCAGCTCGCGGGCGGTGACGCTCAGGATGCCGCTCGCGTCGATCTGGAACTGCACCTGGACGCGCGGGAGGCCGGCGGGCATCGGCGGAATCCCGCGAAGCTTGAAGCGGTAGAGCGAGCGATTGTCGGCGACGAGCTCGCGCTCGCCCTGCAGCACATGAATGTCGACGGCCGTCTGGTTGTCGACGGCGGTCGTGAACATCTCGCTGCCGGTGGCCGGAATCGTGGAGTTGCGCAGGATGATCTTCGACACCACACCGCCCATCGTCTCGATGCCGAGCGAGAGCGGCGTCACGTCGAGCAGCAGCATCTCGCGGTTGCCGGTGACAAGGATGTCGGCCTGCACTGCGGCGCCAAGCGCCACCACTTCGTCCGGATTCAGCTCGCTGTGCGGGCGGCGGCCGAAGAGCTTCTCGACGTTGCGCCGCACGAGCGGAATGCGCGTCGAGCCGCCGACGAGGACCACTTCGTCGATCTGGGCCGGCTCGAGTCCGGCGTCGGCGAGCGCCTGACGGCACGGACCGAGCGTGCGCTCGACGATCGGCGCGATCAACGCCTCGAGCTCGGCGCGCGTGATTCGCTGACCATTCAACGTGGTCTCGTCGCGCTCCGAGAGATCCAGCTTCGCCTGGATGACGGCCTTGCGGATTTCCTGCAGCGCCTCCGCGGTCCGGCTAAAGCCGGACACTCCGTCCGATCCCGATTCGATGGCCAAGACGCGATCCATCAGCAGCACGTCGATGTCGTCGCCGCCGAGGTGCGTGTCGCCGTTGGTCGACAGCACCTGGAAGACGCCGTCCTCGACGCGCAGGATCGAGATGTCGAACGTGCCGCCACCAAGGTCGTACACTGCGATCACGCCGCTGTGCTTCTTGTCGAGTCCGTACGCGAGCGAGGCGGCTGTGGGCTCGTTGATGATCCGCAGCACCTCGAGACCGGCGATGCGGCCGGCGTCACGGGTCGCCGTCCGCTGGGCGTCGTTGAAGTACGCCGGCACGGTGATCACCGCTCGATCCACTTCGTTGTCGACCTCGCCCAGCTCCGCAAAGTGCGCTTCGGCCCGATGCTTCAGCTCTCGGAGGATGAACGCGGAAATCTCAGGTGGCGTGAACTCGCGGTCGCCGAGCCCGATCCGCACGACTTCCCCGCTGTCGCCGCTGACGCGAAACGGGAAATGCTCGGCCTCGTGGCGGACGTCCTCGCGGCCTTTGCCCATGAACCGCTTGATCGAATAGGCGGTGCGCACCGCGTCGGTCAGCAACCGGCGCTGTGCCTCGCGGCCGACGTGAATCGTGTTGTCCTCGGAAACCGACACGACGGACGGAACGAGGCCGTCGCCGTCCTTGTCGCGGATGACGATCGGCACACCGTCCTTCACGTAGGCGACGAGGGAGTTCGTGGTGCCGAGGTCTATTCCAACGACTTTGCTCATAGCAGCGTGTACTCACCACCATGGACACAGGGGACACAAAGGAAAAGAGCTGGATTTGTACAAAACAAACCTTTGTGTCCTTGGAATCCTTCGTGGTGATTCATCGTCACGAATTAAGCTCCCGCTCAATTCCCGCCAACAGATTCGTGATGTAGTTCCTTTCCAGAATCCGATCGCGCAGCGATTCGAGGACCGCGCGGTCGCCGGTGGTATCCCAGCGCGCCGATAGTTCCTGCAGCTGCGCCTCGTGCTCCGCGCGCTTGGCTTCGATCGGCTGACGCGCCCGCTCGAGCCGGCCCTTCCAGGCGTCGGCCGGGGCGCCGCTTGCCCGCTGTTCCCGCACCTCGTCGAGCTCCTCGTTGAGCGCGAATACTTCCTCCAGCAATCCCGCAGGCACTTGCTTCGACGCCTGTTCGGGTCCCTGCGGCGCCATGCCCTCAAGCTTCAACAGGTACTCGACCCGCGAAATGGGATTGCGGAGCGTGCGATACGCGTCGTTCAGATACGACGACTTCTCCAGGCTGGCGCGCCGCTCGGCCGGCGTCGCGTTGTAGAAGTAGTCCGGATGAAACTGACGACTGAGGGCGCGATACCGTTGCTCGAAATCGGCCATGTCGAGGTTCAACTTGCGGGCAAGGCCGAGGAAGCTGAAGAAGTCGGCGGTCCGCGCAGTCGTCACGCTCCGAAGGAGCTCCCGCAGCCGCACGTCGACTTCGCGTTGGGGTTGTTGAACACGAAGCCCTTCGACACGAGGTTCGTGTCGTACTCGAGCACCGTACCGTCGAGAAACAGCAGGCTCTTCTTGTCGACGAAGATCTTCGCGCCCTGCGGGCCCTCGAACACCTCGTCTCCCAGACGCGCCTGTCGCTCCCACGCGAACGTGTAGCTCAGCCCCGAACACCCGCCGCCCTTGACACCGACGCGCAGGCCGCCATCGTCGATGCCCTGCTTGGCCATCAACGTGCGGATCTTGCGTGCGGCGCCCTCGGAAATCTGAATCATGACCAGCTTAGGATCTTTGGATGTGAGGATGTTTGGATGTGAGGATCTACATCCTTACAGCCTCACATCCTTACATCTTCACATCCAGCTACACCGTCGGCTGGGCTTCTGTTGCAGCCGACGCGGTCGTCGCCGTCTGCTTCTTCTTGTAGTCGGCAATCGCCGCCTTGATCGCGTCCTCGGCCAGCACCGAGCAGTGGATCTTCACGGGCGGCAGGCTCAGCTCGTTGACGATGTCGGTGTTCTTGATCGCCAGGGCCTGATCCACCGTTTTGCCCTTGAGCCATTCAGTTGCCAGGCTCGAGCTCGCGATGGCGGACCCGCAGCCGAACGTCTTGAACTTCGCGTCGTCGATGACGCCGGTGGTCGGGTTGACCTTGACCTGCAGCTTCATCACGTCGCCGCATTCCGGCGCGCCCACCAGGCCCGTGCCGACGTTGACGTCGTCTTTCGGCAGCGACCCGACGTTGCGCGGGTTTTCGTAGTGGTCAATCACTTTGTTCGAGTAAGCCATGTGTCTATGTCCTCATGGCAGCCCTGAAGGGCTGCGCAACGTGCCTAGTGCCCTTCCGTCTGCCACACCATCGTCGAGAGATCGACGCCTTCCTTCGCGAGCTCGTACAGCGGTGACATGTCGCGCAGCCGGCTCACCACCGAGCTGAGCTTGTCGGCCACGTAATCCACTTCTTCCTTGGTCGTCCACCGGCCGAGTCCGAAGCGAATGGACGAGTGCGCCAGATCGTCACCGGCGCCGAGCGCCTTGAGCACGTACGACGGCTCCAGGCTCGCCGACGTGCAGGCGGATCCCGACGAAACCGCCACGTCGTTGATGCCCATCAGCAGCGATTCGCCTTCGACGTACGCGAAGCTGATGTTCAGGTTGTGCGGGAGCCGGTGGTCCATCGACCCGTTGATGTACAGCTCGTCGAGCTGTTTGTGCAGCTTGTCGTTCAGATAGTCGCGCAGGTTCCGTAGGCGGTCGCTCTCGGTCGCCATTTCCTGCTTACACAGCTCGGCGGCTTTCCCGAAACCGACGATGCCGGGAACGTTGAGCGTTCCGGAGCGCATGCCGCGCTCGTGGCCACCGCCGTCGATGATCGGCGCCAGCAGCACGCGCGGGTTGCGACGCCGCACGTAGAGCGCGCCGACGCCCTTCGGGCCGTACATCTTGTGCGCGCTCAGCGACGCCATGTGCACGTTCAGGTCGTTGACGTTGAACGGCACCTTGCCGACGATCTGCACGGCGTCGGTGTGGAACAGGATCCCTTTCTCTTTCGCGATCGCGCCAATCTCGGCGATCGGCTGGATGACGCCGATCTCGTTGTTGGCCGCCATGATCGTGATGAGGATGGTCTTGTCGGTGATCGCCGCCTTCAACTCATCCAGGCTGATCCGGCCGTCTTTCTTCACCGCGAGATAGGTGACCCGGTAGCCGTCCTTCTCCAGGTGCTTGCACGTGTCGATGACGGCCTTGTGCTCGGTGACGGCCGTGATGATGTGATTCCCCTTCTCGCGGTACATCTCGGCGACGCCCTTGATGGCGAGGTTGTCCGACTCCGTGGCGCCGCTCGTGAAGACAATCTCCTTCGCGTTCGCGCCGATGAGATCGGCCACCTGTTTCCGCGCCTTTTCGACCGCTTCCTCGGCCTCCCAGCCGAAGGGGTGGTTGCGGCTCGCGGCATTGCCGAAGTGCTCGGTGAAGTACGGAACCATCGCTTCGACCACGCGCGGGTCTACCGGCGTGGTCGCGTGATAGTCCATGTAAATCGGAAGTTTAATCGCCATAGTTTTTTTCGCAGGGCTCAAGCCCTGCGCCACTCTCTTCTCGCTGCATGTGGCGCAGCCCTTCAGGGCTGCGTCTCACAAATGCGTGCGCAACACCGCTGCTCGCATGGCCACCGGTGGCGGTGGATCCGCCGCCAGTTCCGCGATCGTGCACTCTCCGAGCGCGGACAGAATCCGTTCACGTACGCGCCACAACGGGTCGCGCACGTTGCATTTCGCGAACTGCTCGCACTGACCGTCTTCCGTGGAACAGGCGGTGACGGTCACCGGACCTTCAATCGCCTGAATGACGTCAGCCACCGAAATCTGCGCCGGTCCGCGGCCCAACTGATACCCCCCGCGGGTCCCCTGGTGCGACGCGAGCAGGCCGCGCCGAACCAGGCGCTGGAGCACCTTGGCCATCAGCTCGATCGGGATGTCGTACAACTCCGCAATTTCGCGGGCGCTGGACGAGCCCCGGTCACCGCGCAGTGCCAGATGCTTCATGGCAATCAGCGCGTAATCAGCCTTTTTCGATAGCCTCAGCATATCCGACCACGATAGTCGTATATTAGCACACCCTTCGATTCGCTCGACCTGAGCGTTTCAAGGCCGAGCTCGCACGGGCCGGCCTTAGTATTTCGGCTGCGACGGGTCGACCTTGTCGATCCAATCGAGAATCCCGCCCTTCAGATTCAGAACCCGCTTGAACCCGACGGAGCGAAGGAAGTCAGCCGCCTTCGCGCTCCGCCCCCCCATCTTGCACTGCACGACAATCTCCTCGTCCGGGTTCAGCTCGCCATAGCGCTTCGGAATGTCGCCGAGCGGGATGAGCTCCGAGCCGGGGATGCGGTTGATTTGATACTCATTCGGCTCCCGAACGTCGACGATCTTGAGTCGCTCGCCCCGGTCCAGCCGCTCTTTCAACTCGACCGACGTGATTTCAGTCGCATGGTTCACAGTGACCGGCTCCGGCACGGCGGGCGTGATGCCGCAGAACTGTTCGTAATCGATCAGCTTCGTGACCGTCGGGTGCGTCCCGCAAACGGGGCAATCGGGATCCTTCCGCAGCTTCAGCTCCCGGAACCGCATCCGTAGCGCGTCGTAAATAAGGAACCTGCCAATCAGCGGTTCGCCGATCCCCATGATCAACTTCATTGCCTCGGTGGCCTGAATCACGCCAATCAAGCCCGGCAGGACGCCGAGCACCCCGCCTTCGGCGCAGCTTGGAACGAGGCCGGGAGGCGGCGGTTCCGGATACAGGCAGCGATAGCAGGGACCGTCCTTCGTCGCAAACACGGACGCCTGACCCTCGAAGCGAAAGATGCTGCCATACGCGTTCGGCTTCCCCAGCAGCACGCACGCGTCGTTCACGAGATACCGCGTGGGAAAGTTGTCCGTCCCGTCGACGATGACGTCGTACGGCTCGAAGAGTTTCATCGCGTTCTGCGACGACAGCGCGACCTCGTAGGTCTCGATGTCGATCTCAGGGTTGAGCGCGTGGAGCTTGTCCTTGGCCGACTCGAGCTTCGGCCGCCCGACATCGGGCGTGCCGTGCAGAATCTGCCGCTGCAGGTTGCTGAAATCCACGGTGTCGAAGTCGACAATGCCCAGCGTGCCGACGCCGGCGGCCGCGAGATACATCGCCACAGGCGATCCGAGTCCACCGGCGCCAATGCAGAGGACCTTCGACGCCTTGAGCATGCGCTGACCGTCGACGCCAACCTCCGGCATGATCAGGTGACGCGAGTAGCGCTTCACCTCGTCGTTCGTCAGCGGCTCGCCCATGCGCCCGAGGTCCGATCGGCGCACGTCTTCGACGGTATCGACGCCGCCTGCGACCGACGGAATGATGCTCACGGTGTCGCCCGCGCTGACGGGCGTCTGCTCTTTCTGGAGATACCGGATGTCCTCGTCGTTCACGTAGACGTTGACGAAGCTGCGGAGCTTGCCTTGATCGTTGTACAGGTGCGCTTTGAGCCCCGAATGCCGCCGCGTCAAGTCGGCCAGCAACTCGCCAACGGTCGCGCCGCTGGCGTCGACCGCGTCCTGTTTATCCGTGTACGGTCTGAGCGGGGTCGGGATGAGAATTTTCGCCATGGTGAAGACTGCCCTTTTCGAAGATCGAACGATCGTCCTTGAGAAACCACACGGTCATGTCTTGAGATGTGCCTGCCGCGACTGCGACGATCACGTACGCAAAGGTCGGCCACGCGTGATCGAGGTCGTACTGCGACGGTCTCGCGGGGTGATCGGGATGTGAATGGTAGAACCCCAGCAGCTCGCCGCCGAGCCCGGTCGCGCATTGCTCGGCAAGCCGGTAATCCGACGGCCGCACCAGAAAACGGCGGCGCGGCCCTTCTTCCGTGGTGTTCGGCAGCGCCACGACATCGGTGACCGTGTCGGCCCGTCCGACGAGCGCGCCGCAACACTCGTGGGGATAGGTCTCCTCGCCGTGACGGCGAATCGCCTGGTCGACCAGCGCGCTGATCGTGAGGCGGCGATCACTCATCGTGCTGGCCCCAGAACGGCTCGTTCAAATACTTCTCGGCCCCGTCGGGAAACACGGTGACGATGACGCCGCGGTCCAGTTCTTTGGCGACGTCCAGCATGGCCGCGACCGCCGCGCCGGACGAGATTCCGGCCAGCAGCCCTTCCTCACGCGCGAGGCGGCGCACCATCCGGTAGGCGCGCTCAGTGTCAATCCGCAGGTCCGCGTCCGCGAGCGTCGCGTCGTAGATGCCGGGGACAATCGCCGATGCCATGTGCTTCAGTCCTTCGAGGCCGTGGAACGCCGCATCGGGCTGGAACGAGATCAACTTGATCGCGGGATTGAACTTGCGCAGCCGGCGGCCCGTGCCGACAAACGTGCCGCTCGTGCCGAGGCCCGCGACGAAGTGCGTGAGCTTGCCGCTCGTCTGCTCGATCAGCTCCGGAGCGGTCGTATCGTAGTGCGCTCGCCAGTTCGCGTCGTTGTTGTACTGATCGGGATAGAAGTATCGATCGGCGTCCGAGAGGTAGAGCCGGCGCGCTTCGCGAATCGCGCCGTCCGTCCCCTCGAGCGGGCTGGTCAACCTCAACTCGGCGCCAAGGGCACGAAGGATGAGCTTCCGCTCCGGGCTCGCGTTCTCAGGCAGGCAGAGGGTGACCTTGTAACCGCGCGCGGCGCCTACCATCGCGTAGGCGATGCCGGTGTTGCCGGACGTTGCGTCGAGGATTGTGCGGTTGCGGGTCAGAAGGCCGGTCGCCTCGCCGTCGAGAATCATCCGCGCAGCCGCCCGGTCCTTCACAGAGCCGCCCGGGTTCTGCCACTCGGCCTTCGCATACAGTTCCACACCCGGCGTCTCGCGCTCGAACTGGCGGAGCCGAACCAATGGAGTGCGCCCGATCATGTCGAGAACCGATGAACCGGGGCTGCGATCAAGAATGGACGCGGGTGATGACGTCATCGCGGATATCCGACCAGACCAGTCCTGATTCTACCAAACTCGGCGAATGGCTGTTTCGGCACCGAACCGCCTTCCCGCTGCCCATTGCGGGCGTGATTCTCGGACTCCGCGTCGGCGAAGCGGCCCCGTCCGCCATCCTCGTCGCCGCCGGCGTCGCCGTGACGATGAGCGGCGAGCTGATTCGGCTCTGGGGGGTCCGTCACATCGGCGCCATCTCACGTACGCGCAGCCAGCGGCTGGGGCCGCTGATACACACCGGTCCGTTCGCGCTGATCCGCAACCCGCTGTATGTCGGTAACATCCTGATTTGTGTCGGCTTCGCGCTTTCCG
>Ga0114129_10006066_pt1 | contig 17126 bp, 18 predicted proteins | sample RhiMetdeltSRZDD1_FD_80071 | JGI IMG/M metagenome (GOLD analysis project Ga0114129, IMG submission 80071) | Populus rhizosphere microbial communities from Tennessee, USA - Rhizosphere MetaG P. deltoides SRZDD1 (version 2) (version 2) | ecosystem: Host-associated > Plants > Roots > Rhizosphere >... | reverse complement strand
CCGCGGGCGAGGCGATCACGAGTGTGGCAAGTGACGCGGCGAGTGCGACTCCGGCCAGCAGCCCGTAAACCACTGGACGCGTCGTCTGCGCCAGGATCAACCGGGTCACTTTCTGAGACGATGATACGGTCAGCAGCAGCGCGAGACCGCTTAGCACGAGCGACACCCAGAACGCGATCTGCAGGAAGAACGTCTCGAGCCTTGCCAGCGTGCGCATGGTCACGACCATGCCAAGGTTCTGATCGATCCTGGCCAGGCGATCGACGAGAGTACGCTGGGTAAGCGCGGAATCACCCTTCACGCGCGCCGCGATCGACGTCTTCGGCACGTTGACGCTGGTCGGCAGGAAGATGCCGGCCTCCCTGGTGTCGATGATCCGAAAACCCGCCACGTCGTGCGAGACGCCCACCACCGTGACCAGCCGCGCCGGCATCGGCGGTTCGTCCTTCGGCCGCGTTCCGGGACCGGGATCCTGCTCGAGCCGGAACGTTCCGCCGACGCCGCTGCTATTCGGCCAGAGCTGCCGCGCGATCGATTCCGAGACGATGGCGACCGGCTGCTCGCCGTCGCGCTCCGCCGCCGTGAAGGACCGCCCGCGCACAATGTCCGGACTGGTCGGGACGTTCCTCGGAGTGGAGTCTGCACCAATCCGCTTCGAGCGCAACGGAGCGAAATGGTCGGTCAATGCCTCGAGTTTCGTCGACATGACGGCTGAAGGGGCCAAAGGCCTCAATCCGAATTCGGCCGAGCCGATGCACCTCGACAACACCGGTCATCCAGCCGCGGATCGTTTCGCCCTCGCACGCGCCTCGAGGAGTCGTGTGCAGGCCCTCGGTCTGGCATGGGAGGATGAAAGCGGCAGGAACAATGGCCAGTATGCGCCCTTCTCCTGGCGGAGCGCGTAGTTCACCGAGCATCTTCTCGTTCCACCGGCGGCGCCAGACGAACTGAACCCCCGTCCGGCTCGCCCGTCGCTGATCGATACTGATCGGCGTGTCAGCTCCTGTCGCTCCGCTCGATCCGCCCCCAACCTTCCTCGAGTCCGTGTTGCGAGGCGAGCGCGTGCCCGTCGTAGTGCTCCTGGTCCTGGTGCCGGTGGTCTCATGGACATGGATCGTGATCATGGCGCGCGACATGTATGGACCGATGACGGGTGCGAGCGCGTGGATGATGACGCTGGACTGGGATGTGCGCCATCTGCTGCTGCTCTGGGCGATGTGGGCGGTCATGATGACCGGCATGATGCTCCCATCCGCCGCCCCCCTGCTCTTGCTCTACGGCGCCGCCGCTCGACGATCCTCCCCACAAACGGCGGCGCGGCAGACCTACGCGCTCGCGGCAGGATATCTCGCGGCCTGGAGCACGTTCAGCCTCGGCGCAACCGCGCTTCAGCGGGCACTCGCATCGTTGCTGCTTCTCTCACCGATGATGGAGGCCGCGAATTCCCGAGTCAGTGCCGCGCTGTTACTCATCGCGGGGGTTTATCAGTGGACCCCGCTGAAGAACGCATGTCTGCATGCCTGTCAGTCTCCGGTCGGCTTTCTGCTGGGCCGGTGGCGCAGCGGGGGGCGTGGTGCCTTCTGGATGGGCCTCGAGCACGGGTCGCACTGTGTGGGTTGCTGCTGGGCGCTGATGTTGCTGCTGTTCGCCGGTGGCGTGATGAACGTCCTGGTGATCGTCGTCCTTACCGCATTTGTCGTCCTGGAAAAGCTGGTGCCGGTTGGCCGCCTCGGCGCACGGATCAGCGGCGCGTTCCTGATCGCGGCCGGGTGCTGGGTGCTCCTGCGCTGAACGGAATCGAGCGCACTCGTGGCGCTCGAGCGGAACATTGTCAACAGACGTGGCCGATGTCTATATTGATGGACCGCTCATCGATCGGAGAAGCGCATCGCGTTGGCCTGCCAGGCAGGCCCGGCGAAGCAAAGACATCTCCAGCCGTGACAAGGACACCATGAAACTCGCAGCTTTCGCATTGATTGCCTGTCTGCCCGCAGCGGCCATCGCACGGCAAACCGATCACAAGGCAGCGCATTCCCATGCGCTTGGATCGGTAGACTTCAAGAACTCCGGGAACGATGCGGCGCAGCCTGCATTTCAGCGCGGTGTCGCGCTGCTGCACAGCTTCGAGTACGACGATGCGGCTGAGGCATTCCGGGAAGCGCAAAAAGCCGATCCATCGCTGGCGCTGGCTTACTGGCTGGAAGCGCTCACGTACAGTCACATCATCTGGGCTGAGGAGAAGCTCGAGGCGTCGCGCGGAGCGCTGGACCGCCTCGCTCCGACCACGGAGGCGCGGCTCGCGAAAGCGAAGACGGACCGCGAGAGAGGGTTCGGTGCCGCGGTCGAAGCCTTTTACAAGGATGCGGGCTTGCCGATCCGTGCTGCCGCGTTCGCCGACTCGATGACGAGTCTGGCTGCGCGTTTTCCCGAAGACCACGAAGCCGCCGTATTCACGTCGCTGGCGAACATGATCGCGTGGTTCACCTCACCCGCGGCACAACGAGGCAAATATAACGAGCCCGTCCAGCAGTACGCGCTGCGCGTCTTCCGCGCCAATTCCCAGCACCCCGGCGCTGCTCACTACCTCATTCACTTCGTGGACATGAACCCGCGGGCGGCCGCTGATGCGCTCGAATTCGCGCGTGCGTACGACAAGATCGCGCCCGATGCCGAGCACGCGTTGCACATGCCGTCTCATGTCTTCCTGCCGCTCGGTTTGTGGGAGGATGTGGTCAGATCGAACGAGCGCTCGTGGGCGGCGTCGCGCAGAGAGAACCTCGCGAAGAACGCGTCGCCGGCCGACAACAGCTGGCACAGTCTCGACTGGCTCCACTACGCCTACCTGCAGCTCGGGCGCGAGCGCGACGCGCTTGCGCTCATCGATACTGCCAGCACGATCCTGCGTGGTGTCACGATCCCCGACGATAATCCGGATGCGCGCAACATCATCGGCTGGCTGGCGTTCCGTCATGGAGTCGAGAGCGGAAAGTGGGACACGTATCCCGGCGGGTTTCCAACAGTCGACGCGGCAATGAAGCAGCCTCGTCCAACCCCGCGCGCATTGAGCATGGCAACGACCGCCGCGTATGAATCGGCAGTTGCGTCGTTGCGCGGGCGCAAGGACGCGGGTCCGGCACGCGAAGTCATCGCAGCGTTCCGTGCCGAGGCAGATGCATTGCCCGCGGAAGCGCCCCGCCGCGCCGTGTTGCACCGGATATCCACGCAGCTCGACGCCATGCTCTCGCAGCATGAAGGCAAGACCGACCGCGCGATTACACTGCTGCAAGAGCTCGCGCGCACCGAGCCGAACACCGCGTCGCTGCCTCCGAGCACCATCCCCAGTTACGAGCTGCTCGGCGAATATCTGCTCGCGGCCGGACGAAAGGCGGAGGCCGCCGACGCGTATCAGAAGGCGCTCGAGTTGCGCCCCAATCGTTCGCTGGCCAAACGCGGCCTGGAGGCGGCGCGCAAGTAGCGCGAGGCTCGGCGACGGGTACTATCGAATAGGGATGCGATAGAGATTGCGCTGCGTCGTCGTGCGATAGAACGCGTAGATCTCCGGCGACGGCCCGGGCACGACCATATCAGCGTCGATGCGACGCGCGCCCGGCAGGTCCGCCACTTCCTGTTCGGAGCGAGCTCCTTCCCGACGTTCCAGCGGTAAGAACTGCCCCGACCGGAGCGGAACGATATAACTCCGGCCTGCGGGCAGCGGAGCGCCCGAAATGGCCACCGAATCCTCGCTGGCGGACCAATGCCACGTGTAGGCGCCAATTGGAACAGAAGGTCCTCCATCCAGCGGCAAGGCCTGCCATGACGGCCCCTCATTCCCGGCAGGCACCGTGAATGCCTTGATCCATCGGCCATCGCGCGACATGCCGTCGAAGACGAAGATCGGGTTTTCGAACACCTTCTGCATGCCCGTCCCGTCGGGACGAACGCGATACACAAATCCAGAGGATCCTTCCGTGCGACGGAACAAGATGTCTCCGTTGCGTCCGAATCTCGGCTCCTTGCCTTCCACACCCGGGATCGGTCGTGGCGGCGATGCGCGGTCGACCATTGCGATCCAAGACCGTGAGGTCCCATCCCGATCCGCAATCTCCATCACGACCTGCTGGCCGTCGATGGAGAGGTCGTAGTTGAGCGTCTGAAATCCCGGCATCACGACTTCCGAGCGCCCTGTTTCCAAATCCATCAATCGCAGCTCGCCGGGTATTTCGCTATGGTTCCATGAGCTGGAAGCTTGTTTCACGACCTTGTAGAACAGCTTCTTGCCATCAGCCGTGAACCGGACGTTGACCGTATTCCCTTCCAGCAGAATCTGCCGCTCTCCATTCGGATCGTGAAGCCATGCCGACACGTTCTGGACCGCCACCGCTGTGACAAAGGAGCGCCCGTCCGGCGCCATCGCGATGCCTTCTTCCTCAGTCGGACCAGAAGTGATCTGCTCGGCCTGTCCGTCAGGAAGGCGCTGCCGCCAGATGTGATTCGTTCCACCGGCATTTGAGGTGAAATACATCCACCTGCCGTCGGGCGACCACGTCGCGAACGTGCAGCCGCCGCCCGATGGACCTACTTGGCGACCAGGAGAGCCGTCCGCGCCAACCAGGCGGCACGGCATCCAGAAGAAATCGTGATCCATTTCCACCACAAGCACCGATCTTCCATCCGGTGACAGGTAGGATCGATGTGCCATGCCGCCTCCGTGCGCGGGAAGGTAGACATCACGCTGGTCAATCCGACTCTCCTGGGCTGCCACAATCCCCATGTGGGGGCTTTTCTTCATCTCTGAAAACAGGATCCGTCCTGGACCACTCCAGACCAGTCCGGAAGCATTTCGTAACCACGGCTGCGGCTCGCCTCCGCGCACGGGAACGGTCCACATGTCCCATTCGAACCGACCCTGGTTCACGGTGCCATAAGCGATTCGCGACCCGTCCGGTGAGAACACCGGGCTCAGTTTCGCCAGGTTGTCATTCGTCAGCTGTACGGGCTCGCCATTGGGAAGCCGCTTGACGAAGACCTGGCCAAAGCCGAAGGGCCCGGAACCGGAAGGGCTGCGGATGAACGCGAGCATGCTGCCATCCGGCGACAGCGCAGGGTGGATCACAGAGTCTGGGAACTGCGTGAGTTGCACCCACTCTGACCGGTCGACCGGGCGAGCCGGCTCTCGTGACCACACGGCAGCGCCAACCGCTAGCGTTCCGACAACGGCTGCGCACAGCGCCGCGACTCGCCACCTGTTCCATCCGCGTTGTGCCTTTTCGATCGTCTCGCGCGCCTCGGCGATGTTCTGCATACGGAGAGCAGGGTCCCGCTGGAAGCAGCGGCGCAAGAGCTCGCGGATGCCGGCAGGCGTCGAGGACGGGAACGCGTTCCAGTCGAGCTCGTGCCCGAGAATGGCTGCCAGGGTTTCGGGAATCGTCTCACCCGTGAAGGGGCGCCGTCCCGTGAGCATTTCATACAGGACGCAGCCGAATGCCCAGATGTCGGCGCGTGTGTCGACCGGTAGGCGGCGCGCTTGCTCGGGGCTCATGTAGGCCGCTGTACCGACGATCAGGCCAGCCCCGGTCGCAAGCACGCCGGGAGCCGGCAAGCGCTTCGCATCCACACGGTCGCCGCTCGTGGAGTCGATCGCCTTCGCCAGCCCGAAGTCCAGTACCTTCACCGTACCGTCCGGGCGAACCTTGATGTTCGCGGGCTTCAGGTCCCGATGGATGATTCCCTGCGCGTGCGCCGCCGCCAGCGCCTCGGCGATCTGCTTCGCTATCGCCAGTGCCTCGTTGACGGGAATCGCCCCTTGCGTGATCCGATCGGCGAGCGTCGGGCCTTCGACCAGCTCCATGACCAGGGCGTGGAGGCCGCCGGCATTCTCGAAGCCATGGATCTGCGCAATGTGCGGATGATTGAGTGACGCCAGGAGCTGCGCTTCCCGACTGAACCGTGCGAGGCGGTCGGGATCGTTGGCCAGGGCGGGCAGCAGGACCTTGATCGCGACGAGGCGATTCAGCGTCGTATCGCGGGCGCTGTAGACCTCTCCCATCCCGCCCGTACCGATGAGCGCCGCGACCTGGTATGGGCCAATGCACTGCCCCTCGAGGGTCTTCGCCACCAGGCTGTCGTCGAACGGCGTCACCGGCGTCTCCAGAAAGCTCGCCGCCTCGTCGTGGTGCGCCAGCAACAGCTCGACTTCGTGGCGCAGGGCCTCGTCGCCGTTGCACACCTCGGCGAGGTACGCCGGGCGGGCGTCCAACGCCAGCGCCCGCGCACCCTCGAACGCCTCTTTGAGACGCGGCCAGGCTTCGCGGGGAAGGGTCACGGTGCCGTGGATTCTAACCGGCCGGGGGCTCCTGCGGTGTCGACAACCGCTGGTGGAGCCAGGCCTTGGCCATGGCCCATTCGCGCTCGACCGTGGCCGTCGAGACCCCGAGCGCGTCGGCCGCCTCAGGGATGTTGAGCCCGGCAAAGAAGCGCAGTTCCACGACGCGGCACTGCCGGTCGTCGAACGAAGACAACGCATCGAGGGCCTCGTCGAGCGCGAGCACGTCCACGCTGGACGAGGACGCTGGCGCGGCCGCTCCGGCCGCCTCGTTCAGGCCGATCACCGTGGCGCCGCCGCCACGCTTGCCGGCCTGCCGCCGGCGGGCGTGGTCGACGAGGATCTGGCGCATCAGCCGGGCCGACAACGCAAAGAAATGCGTGCGGCTTTTCACCGTCATCCGATCCACATCGACGAGACGCAGGAAGACCTCGTGGACGAGCGCCGTCGGCTGGAGCGTGTGTCCGGGACCTTCCCGCCGGAGATGGCCGCGCGCCACCCGCCGCAGATCGTCGTACAACAGCGGAACCAGGCGGTCGAGCGCTGCGGCGTCTCCCTGTCCCCAGGACAAGAGGAGCTCGGTGACGTTGTGCGCGGGTGAGGGGTCCGGCATCAGCTCGTGATGGGAAAACGCTCGGTCTTGCGCTTTCATATTTTAGAGGACGAGAGACGAGTGGCCACGGCGGTAACAACCATCACGCGAAGGACACGCTCATGAGAACCATCGGCGATCAAAACCGCATCAGCCTGGTCCTGATTGCGGTCGTACTCCTGCTCCAGCTCTCACCCGCGCTGGCGACCGGCCAGCCGGATGCACGGCAGGCGGCCAGCCCGGGGAGCCGGCCAATCGAAGTCACCTTCACGAAGTGGCGGACCGCCCAGGTTCCGCAACCGCCGCCACTCCCACCGCGGCCCCTCTTTGGCGGCAACGTCGGCGGCGATCTCGGCGAGGGCGATTTTGTCGGGGAGGTTCTCGATCGCAAAGTGAGCACCCCCTGCACGTTCACGACGCCGGCCTGCACGCCCGGCACCACACCCCCGACCATCACCGGGTCAATCGCGTCGCTCGACGCCATCTATGAGGTCCAGGCGGGTGAGCACTCTTTCATCGCGCTCATCCGGGGCGGGTCAACCAGCGCGGGCGGCCGGCTCGAAGGTGTCATCGTTTCCGGGTGGCGGATCGGCGCGCACGTGCGGGTGGCATTCGATACGCTGAGCGGCTGCACTGATCGTAACGGTGTCGCGCACGGCCCCTGTTTCGACGGCACGATCCGCGTTGGGCGAGCTCCTAAGGAGTAACACCGCGCCGCCTCGATGCCGACGCCCACGGCGTGCGGAATCGCCGCGGACGCTGCCTGCTCCGACCGCACCTGCACTACTCCGACCAGGGCCGCAGGCCCTGGCGGAGTGCCGTGTGCTTACGGCGGTAACGCCACAGCCAATAAACCATCGTCACCAGGACGAGGAGTGGGATGAGGCGGAATGGAGCGAGGCGGAGGGGCTCGGGAATTCGTCGGACAGGTCCCAGGAAGAATGAGGCAGCCGCGACGAACAAGCCGGTACACATCCGCCACAGATGGCGTCTGAGCCTCTCCCGTCCCTGAAGGCCGCCGACCCGGAGCATTCGACGATCACCGACGCCACCGAACAGGGCCAGGAGGCCGAACATCAGGACGGGAAAGACGAAACCCGCTTGTCCGCTGTTTGCAGTGATGATTGCCGAAATCAGACTCCCCGCGCTGAGCACGAATGCGGCAACCATCGCGGCGCGTTCTACCTTTCGCGAGCGCTCGGACGGAGGCCGCACCGTGAGCAGCGCGGTGACGGCGAGATACGCAGTCACCAGGCCCGCGGGGATGTTGATCGCCGCACCTTCCCGTCCCACTGCGATGATGGCCCCGCTGAGGGACATGACGAGCATCGCGTAGACGAAGACCGTCCCGCTCTTCCGGTGCAGCGGTCCACCCTTCGATGCGAAGAGCGCGGCCAGCCCTGACAGAATTGCGACCGCGCCGCCAAGGACATGAAGAGGGATCAGCGTCATGAGGTTAGGTTGTAGACAGTCTACAGCCTTAGACGTAGACCGTCTACAGCCTGTTCCCGATTGCGCCTCCAGTTGGGACGACTCGGATTTTCGCCCGTTCGAACGCACTGACGAGCTGGTTGAAAGCGATTGATGCCTCGACGTCGCGCCGTGTAGTTCGAATCCCACTCTCCCAGCCACGAAATTTGCCTTGTGTTTTCAATAACTTACAGCACGGGGTGATTTCACTCTAGAACTTTGCGATGAATTCTGAACGAACGCTGGTTCGCCAGCGTTGTCTGCTTGGATTGCGAGTCCAACCTACCGCGAGAGTTGGCCTACCCTCGGTTCTCTTTGCCGTTTTCAGTTCGCGATCGCGCAGCGGTAACCGTTTCGATATGTCGCTCCGCCCAGCGGCGGATGGCCTCCAGAGGTTCGGTGAGCGTACGTCCTGCGTTGGTCAGCGAGTATTCGACGGTTACCGGAACCGTCGGTTTTGCCCGTCGGTCGACGAGCCCGTCGTACTCCAGGCTTCGTAGCGTCTGCGTCAGCATCTTCTGGGAAATGCCGTCGATCCCGCGAAGCAGTTCGCCGAAGCGGTGTGGCCGCTGCTCTAGCAACCCGATGATCAGGACCGTCCACTTGTCCGCGATTCGATCAAGGACCTTGCGGGTTGGGCAGGCAGCGGCGTAGGCGTTGTATCGAGTCTTGCGCATCGGAGGTTACCTTTAGGTGCCTTATTGCATTTGGAGAGTTACTCTCCGATAGTAACTGATGTCCGGTCGCGATAGCGACCTCAACCTCAGGAGCAACTGCATTGACACGTAAGCAACAGGTCGTAGCGCTACTCAAGAGCATCGAGACGGGTGACAGCGGTCCGGTGGCGGTCATCAACCCTGACAAATACATCCAGCACAACCTGGGTGCTGCTGACGGGCTCGCTGGGTTCGGTGCCCTCCTCCAGGCACTGCCTCCAAGATCCGCACGAGTGAACACGGTCCGCGTGTTCGAAGACGGCGACTACGTTTTTGCGCATACTGACTACAACTTCTTCGGCCCAAAGATCGGATTCGACATCTTCCGTTTCGAGAACGGCCGGATCGTCGAGCACTGGGACAACCTGCAGGAGACCACAGGCCCCAATCCGAACGGCCAAACGATGACCGGTGGGCCGACCGAGGCACACGATGTCACCAAAACGGAAGCGAACAAGGCCCTCGTGCGCGCGTTCGTGGATGATGTCTTGGTGCACGGCCGTGTTGACCGGCTTGCCGGCTATTTCGACGGTGATCGCTACGTTCAGCACAACCCGCACATCGGCGACAACCTCTCAGGACTGGCGGCCGCCCTCGAGGCAATGGCGGCCAAGGGGATCACAATGAAGTACGACCGGATCCACAAGGTTCTTGGCGAAGGCAACTTCGTCCTGGTGGTGAGCGAAGGCTCATTCGCCGGGGCTCCCACTTCGTTTTACGATCTGTTCAGGGTCGAGAACGGAAAGATCGCCGAGCATTGGGACACAATCGAAGAGATCCCCGACCGATCGGCCTGGAAGAACGACAACGGGAAGTTCGGGTTCTGAGGGGGATAGCGTGCGCTTGGTCACCCGTCTTGCCTCCGTGGTCCTGATCGTGGTCGCACCCGTCGGCTCTCGCACCGTCTGGGCTCAAACGGCGCCGGCGGATTCCATCGCCTGCGACCGGCAATGTCTTTCGACCGCGATGGATGACTTCGTAAAGGCCGCTACTACGGGGCGAGCCAGCTCAATCCCGATCGCCGACTACGCGGAGATCCGTGAGAACGCGGCCATCGTTCCGATCGGTAACACCTCGTGGGCGCGTGTCAAGACTGTTCGGTCCATCGTCAGCATCGCGGATGTGTCTACCGGAAACGTGGTATCCCGTGCCGGTGTCGAACTGATCGAAGGTACGCCCGGGTATCTCTCAACACGCCTGAAAGTCGTACGGGGCGGCCGAGTAGTGGACGTGGAGATCAGTGCTGATACGTCGCCCCGCGTTGTGAGCTCGTACGTGTGGAAGCTCGATCCGTCGTTCACGACGGTGCTGCCCGAGGATCAGCGCCTCAGCCGCGTCGCACTCGAGGCACTTGCCAGGCGCTATTTTCACAGCCTGTCAACGCACCACGCGGTGCTCGCGGACTTCGAGACGAATTGCAACCGCTACCACAGCGGTCAGCAGATCACCAATGTGGCTCGCAACACTGTGGAGGGAGGGCCGCCAAGAACATGCGCTGGCACCCTGGAGGGCACCCCGCCTTGGGGGCCGGCCACTGAACAGCGTTTTCCGGTCATCGATCCAGAGCGTGGTCTCGTCTTCGCGGTGACCCTCTTGCACTACCTCCAGGCACCGACGCCGTCGCAGATGTACGTGTCGGAGGTGTTCAAAGTTGTCGGAGGGCGCATCGTCAGAATCGACAACATCGGCGTCATGACGAAGGGTGTCAGCTCACTCGGTTTCGTCCACTGAACGGGCAATGCCGAGGGGATGCGATCGATGTGGAGGTTGGCGGTGAGCACAACACCAGAGCGCAACAAACGTCAGGTCACCGCCTTGCTATGACCTGATGTTCAATCGGTCTCAGCCAGCAGAGGCAGTCGAGCGATACGTCGGTGCTGCCTACACGCAGCACAACCCGATGGTGGCCGATGGCAAGGATGCCTTCATTGACTACTTCACGCGGATGGCCGAGGAGTATCCCGGCAAGCGCGTGGAGTTTCGACGGGTGCTCGCGGACGGCGCATTCGTTGTGCTGCACTGCTATCAGCACTGGCCCGGCGACGGCGAGTGGGCTGGCATCGATATCTTCCGGCTCGATGACGATGGCAGGATCGTCGAGCACTGGGACGTTCTGCAACGGGTGCCTGCCGTCTCGGCAAATCAGAACACGATGTTCTGAAGACTAGGACCGGAGAAATCGCGTGACGAGGGGTCCTCAGGCCGCACGGATGAGCCAGTTGCGGAAATCGTCCCGAACACCCAGCCACGCAATTTGCCCTGTGTTTTCAACAACTTGCAGCGCAGGGTGATTTCACTCTAGAACTTCCGGGTCCAAACGCAGCCTCCGAGCGACGCGACGCCGGGCCACTAGTCCAGTGTTAGGTGCAGAGTGTGCGCGTCTCCGTCATCAAGGGCGGGAGCGAACCAGGTCAATCAAGTACGGTTCGATGCGTGGCCATACGATCGCCAGCGCGAGGACGGCGGTCGCGATGACCATCGCATACAGCGTGGTCGAAGCCGGTCTCTTCCGCGCGCGGCGGCTCTGAGCACCCACCGAGACCCACGCAGCTACGACGATCACCGAAGCGATGAGCGTCATGGTGCCGTGCGCTCGTCCGACCCACGCGAGCGTACCCCCGGCGCTCGCGGCTGCGACGGCGGGCATCGCGAACGGCAGCACGCAGCACACACCGCAGGCGACTGCACCTGCTGCCGTCGTCAGAGCGGCGGCTGACGCGGCCCTGCTCGCTCCCGTCGAACACTTCAACATCATTGGTCTTCTTGACGACCCAGATGCTTCTTGTCCTACTGGCAGCATCCAGAGCCTCCGGATGAACAGGGTCCCGTTTGTTGCTCCCTTTCGGCGCTGTTGGTCGCCAGGAATGGAGCGAGGAGGTCGTTCGCGATCTCGCCCGCCCGCTCTGGGACAGTGATCGTCACGCTCACCTGATCACCCGATTCGTTGACGGCAAACCCCAGAAACGCGCAGCACTCGGCTTCCTGTCTCACGAGTTGGTGCACGCGGTCGCGTACGGCCGCGGCATAGTGGAGTTCGAGCGTCATCGCGTCTCGCCGATGAGACTGCAACCCATCCCGGTTCAACTGCGCGATCCACGCCAGACGGTCGCGATAGTCGTTCCCGCCCAGCGTGCACGCGATCGGCGTTTCATCTCTGGTGCTCATGCTGCTCCCTGGCCTGTTTCACTTTCAGGCGGCCTTGTGTCAAGGTAGACCCTCAAGCCACTTGAAGATCAAGGCTCTGTTTTGTGGGACTTTTCGATGAATACTTTAAGGATTGGAGATCTGGCTGGGCGCACCGGTACATCGGCGCCAACCATCCGCTACTACGAGCAGATTGGGCTGCTGCGGCATGCGACGCGACAATCGGGGAACCACCGCGTCTATACCCGCGAGGACGTCGAACGCCTCACGTTCATCCGGCGATGCCGGGAGTTCGACTTCTCGATCGAACAGGTTCGCGTGCTCGTCTCGCTGCTCGACGATCCCAAGAGCTCCTGCATGGATGCACGGGACCTGGCGGCCAAGCACCTCGACGACGTGCGCGCCAAGATGCGCGAGCTCAAAGCGCTCGAGCGAAGCCTGGTGTCATTCATTGAGGCGTGCGACACATCGTGCGCCGGCGGACCCGGTCCGGACTGCGTGATCCTCGGTGACCTCGGCAAGCACTGCGGCTGTGGATCGAGCAGTCTGTGACCTCGAATCTGCTCGCGTTCGTAGCGGCGGCACTCCTCGAGATCGCTGGTTGCTTCGCCTTCTGGATGTGGCTGCGCCAGGGCCGCTCTCCAGCCATCGTGCTGCTCGGTGTTTTGAGCCTCATCGCATTTGCAGCAATGCTCACCCGCGTCGATGCAGCGTTCGCCGGGCGCGCTTACGCCGCGTACGGTGGGATTTACATTGCCGCATCGCTTGGATGGCTCTGGATGGTGGAAGGACAACGGCCCACCGCTCCAGATTTGCTCGGAGCGCTTCTGGCGATTGCTGGTGCAGTCGTGATCGTCGGGGCCGCGGCAAGGCGGCTACCCTGAGGTCGATTCGGCGTGGAACTCAGGCTGCACGGATGAGCCAGTTGCGGAAATCGTCCCGAACACCAAGCCACGAAATTTCGCCTGTGTTTTCAACAACTTACCGCACAGGGTGATTTCACTATCGAACGGGCGTCGGACCAATCACACCTCGGGCTCCTACACGGCACCTACTTTCCGAACCTCTGGAGGCGGTACGCGATCTCAGGCCCCTCGTCTCCCTCGTACGCGAGTTGTGCCATCGCTAGGGAGAAAGGCTCAAGGTAGCGTGCGATGCGCAGTGGTCCGGAGTCCACGGGGTCAAAGCCGACGTCACGAATCAACGTCGCCGCGACCTCCTTCGCGTTTTGGTCGTCGCCGCAGTACATGAGGCTCGGCCGGCGGCGGGTCCGTCGTTTCGCGGCGAATACGTCGAACAGAACCTCGCTCGGGACGGTGCTGAATGCGGAAACGACATTGGCCTTTCGAACCTTCTTGGCCAGCGCCTCTGCACCAGACGATGTGTGAGCGACGGCGAGCGCGGTATCGCTGGCGTTCATCGGTAGCGAGCAGGAGATGATCACCTTGCCGGTGAGGTCGCCAGCTTGCTTGAGCACGTCGGCGACACGCGACCAGTGCACCGCGAGCAACAGCGCGTCCGCATCCAGAACGGCCTCTCGCGGGGTCCCAGCTCGCGCCTGCCCCCGCGACTCTCGAGCGAGGCGCTTCAACTTTCGTTCGCTGGTTGAATAGCTGAAGACGACATCATGTCCTGCCCGCGCGAAAATCGTCCCGAGCTTGCTGCCCATCAACCCTGAGCCGAGGATGCCGATACGCATGACCTGATACTCCTCAGGCGCCCTGGTCAGCGGCCCGCATCTGCATTTCATTCATACGGCCGCCCTCCACTTTGATCTTGAAGAACTCGGCGTCGAGCTCGTTCAGATCCGCGGGTGTCAGCTGCAGATCGTTGGCCCCGAGATTCTCGAGCAGGTGATCCTTGTTGCGGGTACCAGGTATCGGGACGATGAACGGCTTCCGGGCCATGAGCCATGCCAGAGCAATCTGGGCCGGTGTTGCATTCTTCGTTGCGGCAAATCGCGTGAGCAGATTAACGACTGGCAGATTCGCCGCGATGTTCTCCGGGGAGAAACGATCGAATCCGGCTCGGAGATCCGTCTTCGGGTCGAGCTTGGTGTTGACGTCGATCTTCCCGGTCAGGTAGCCCATCCCCACCGGTCCCCATGGGACAAAGCCGATACCCAACTCCTCACACGCGTGGAGTACGCCGTTTCTTTCCGGATCTCTTTCCATGAACGAGTATTCGGTCTGTACGGCTGCCACCGGGTGAACCGCGTGCGCTCGGCGGATCGTTTTCGCACTCGCCTCTGAGAGGCCGAAGTGCAAGACCTTGCCCTGCCTGATGAGATCCTTCACCGCGCCAGCCACGTCCTCGATCGGCACCGCGGGATCCACACGGTGCTGGTAGTAGAGATCGATGCGGTCCGTTCGAAGGCGCGTGAGTGAACCCTCAACCACCTTTTTGATGTGCTCTGGCCGGCTGTTGACGCCACCGGCCGCGATGTCAAAGCCGAACTTGGTGGCGATGCGCACGCTGTCGCGGAAAGGGCAAGCGCTTCGCCAACCAGTTCTTCGTTGGTATAGGGACCGTACACTTCGGCGGTGTCAAAGAACGTGACGCCTTGTTGATGGGCGGAACGAATCACGTCGATGCCTTGGACTCTGTCCGCCGGAGGTCCGTAGTTGGCGCTGATGCTCATACACCCCGCGCCCATTTCCGACACTTCGAGTGTTCCCAGTTTTCGCGTCTTCATTTCGTCTCCTCCGCGAGCGCCCGCTTTGTCGCCCCGGCTGCTAGCATCCCTGGTCTGATCGGCGCATGCGGCAAACCACGCGGGTGCGATCGTGATCCCGGCCCCGATAAGTGCAGCATGCGCCAACACCTCACGCCGGCTGAGGCCGGAGCGACTGTGAGTGTTCGAGGCAATGAGCTGTTCACGCTTAAGCATGGGTGTCTCCGGTGCGTTAGGTCTGCGTTGGCGTAGTCAGCGGTCGATGACGGCCATGTTGCCTTCGTCGTGCCGCTCACCCGCGGCCGGCGCAAGGTTGTTCAGCCGTTCGATCTGCGCAGCACTCAGCTCGATGTGGTCAGCGGCGGTGTTCTCCTCGACGCGGGCGACCCGTTTGGTGCCGGGAATCGGGGCAATGTCGTCACCCTGCGCGAGCAGCCAGGCCAACGCGATCTGTGCCGGCGTGGCTCCCATCTGCGCGGCAACGGATTGGACCTCGTGGACGATGCGCAGATTGCGCTGGAAGTTCTCGCCCGTGAAGCGCGGGTTGGTCTTGCGCCAATCGTCGTCGGAGAGCTGCTCGGGCGAGTGGATCTCGCCGGTGAGAAAGCCGTGGCCGAGGGGCGAGTAGGGAACGAATCCGATCCGCAGCTGGCGCAGCAACGGCAGCAGGTCGGTTTCCGGGTCACGAGTCCACAAGGAGTACTCGGTCTGCAGTGCCGCGAGCGGATGCACCGCGTGGGCGCGGCGGATCGTGGCGGGGCCAGCCTCGGACAAGCCGATGTAGCGGACCTTGCCTTCTGCGACAAGATCAGCGAGGGCGCCGACGGTGTCCTCGATAGGCGTGTTCGGGTCGACACGGTGCTGGTAGTACAGGTCGATGTGATCAGTCCCGAGCCGCTTGAGCGATCCCTCGACGGCGATACGGATATTCGACGGGCTGCTGTCGAGGACACCCGGGCCGCCGCCGGAATGCGAGATGATGCCGAACTTCGTTGCCAGCACCACACGGTCGCGGCGACCCTTGATGGCGCGGCCGACGAGTTCCTCGTTGGTGTACGGACCGTAGATTTCGGCGGTATCAAGATGTGTCACGCCGAGATCCAGCGCCCGGTGAATCGTGCGAATCGACTCGGCGTCGTTCACCGCGTCGATGTTGTAGTAGCCCGACATCGACATCGCGCCGAGTCCAATCCGTGAGACGTCAAGGCCGCCGATCGAGATGTGCTTCATGGTGTTTCCACTGTAGATGGATAGCCCCTGAAACCGTTTGCCGGATCTGTCGAGTTCATTGCCTAAAATGACGATTCGACGTGAAAACGAGAAAGGGAAGGCCTGGTAGGGTGCTAGACTTCCATCGAGACGCCACACAAGCGGGGAATCCTTCATGTCCAAGCAAGCTGGGCCACAGACGTCCGAGATCCCGGCAACGAGCGCACTGGCTCGCGCTATTGCGCGGTTTGCCCAAACCGACGGGGATCACGTCACTACGATTCCCGCGCTCACACTGCATCGTCGCAAGGCGCCAACCGATCCCTTGCACTGCATCTACAACCTGGGGCTCGGCGTCGTCGCGCAGGGAGACAAGCAGGTCCTGCTCGGCGGCGAGTCGATCGATTACGGCCCGGGGCGATCGATGCTGACGACCATCGATCTCCCGGTCATCTCACATGTCACGCGAGCGAGTACCCGCGAACCGTTTCTTGGCATGATGCTCACACTCGACGCCCGTTCGGTCCTGCAGATCGCTTCCGAGATGGATGAACCCCGGTCGCGTCGAGAGCAAGCCTATCGCGCCATCTCCTTCGAAGTGCTCGATGGAGTCCTGCTCGATCCCCTCGTCCGCCTCGTCAAGCTGTTGGGCGAGCCAGCACTCGTTCCCCGACTGGCGCCGCTGATTCAGCAGGAAATCACGGTCCGCCTGCTGACCGGCCCGCACGGCGCGCAACTCCGACACCTCGTCACCACCGGGTCCCCCGGCCAACAGATTGCGAAAGCGGTCGCCTGGCTCAAGCAGAACTTCGTCGAAACGCTGAAAGGGGACGACTTGGCGGATCGCGCCCACATGAGCCCTTCGACCTTCCGACAGCATTTCCGCGCACTCACGGGCGTGAGTCCGCTGCAGTACCAGAAGCAATTGCGCTTACAGGAAGCCCGCCAATTGATGCTGAACGAGAACCTCGACGCGGGCAGCGCGGCCGTGCGGGTGGG
>Ga0114129_10006065_pt1 | contig 17128 bp, 13 predicted proteins | sample RhiMetdeltSRZDD1_FD_80071 | JGI IMG/M metagenome (GOLD analysis project Ga0114129, IMG submission 80071) | Populus rhizosphere microbial communities from Tennessee, USA - Rhizosphere MetaG P. deltoides SRZDD1 (version 2) (version 2) | ecosystem: Host-associated > Plants > Roots > Rhizosphere >... | reverse complement strand
CGCTTGAGCGTCCAGGTGTCCTGCCCGTAGACGCCGAGGTCGGCGACGAGCCGTTCGTGCGTGGTGTACGGCGTCGTCCGAACGCTGACGCTGAACGGCTGCCCGTTGCGGACGGTCAGGAACGTGTCCTTGTTGGTCCAGACGTCCGTGTCGGCCGGACCCTCCTGCAGCGTCATGCCGGTCTTGAATGCGTGCGACCCCGTCACGTAGGTCACCGAGCTTCGATACGACCGGAGCGACGTGTAGTTGCTCGAGAAATTCGCCGGGTAAGCGCGGAAGCTGATGCCGGTCGTCTGCTCGGTCACGGGATAGCCGCGCGACGTCACCGAATCCTCCACCGGCTCCCGCGTCCACGTCTCGGTCGTGTTGCCCATCGCCGCCTCGAACAGCAGCTTCGACGACAAGGTCGAACGGAACGTCAACGTCTCGAAGTTGTTCTTCGGCAGGTTCTGCAGATTCGACGCGTCCGGCTGCAGCGTGCTGACGAGCGTCCAGTGCTCGGTCTTCCGCGGTGCGATGCTGAAGTACGCCGATAGCTTGTTCTTCGGGCTGATCTGCCATGTCAGGCGGATATCATCGTTCGCGTTGCGCTGGGTTTCGGTCCCGGGCCGCGTGAGGTCGGGCGTGAACACGAACGTCGATTGATCCTTTTCGTAAAATGTATTCGTACGAATCTGCTCGTAACCCCAATAGCGGTGCGCCGTCCAGAACCAGAGTCGGTCCTTCTTCAGCGGTCCGCCGAACGCGCCGCTCGCGTCGTAAATCTTCAGGATGCTGTCGGCCGTGTTGATGCCCTGCAGGCGCATGGTCTCGTCGACGTTGTTGCCCTGCATCTTGTCGTTCGCAAAGTTGAGGAACCCGGATCCGCTGAACCGGTTGCCACCGTCCTTCGGAATGATGTTGACGCGCACTCCGCCACCGGCTACTTCGGCCGAAATGGCGCCGACTTCGTAGCTCAATTCCTGGGTGGACGCGTCGTTCGTCGAAATGCCCGTGCACGAGTAATTGCACGCCATATTCGCGTTCATGAGCCCGTCGAGCTGAACCAGGCGATCGTTGAACGACCCGCCGTGCGCCTTCAACTGATTCTGGTGCTCGCCTGCCGATCCGCCGACGTCGTTCTGGTTGCTGCTGACGCCGACGGCCATCACGCCGATCGTCGACCAGTTCTTCGACGTCGGCATCATGTCGATCGTGTCCTTCGTGACGACCTGCCGCTTGACGACGTTCTGCATGTCCACGACGGGGCTGGCGCCGGAGACGGTGACCGTTTCCTCGAGCGCGCCGACGCGCAGGTCGGCGTTCACCGTCGCGACGAAGGTGGCAGGCAGCTCAATCCCTTCGCGCTTGACAGTTGAAAATCCCGGAAGAGTGAAGGTGACGCTGTAGGTGCCGGGACGAAGGTCAACGATCTTGTACTGGCCTTGAGAATCGGTCGTGACGGTGCGCACGCGCTCGATGAGCACAGGGCTGCTCGCCTCGACGGTCACGCCTGGCATGACGGCGCCGGTCGTGTCTTTTACCACGCCGGCAATCCCGCTCGCCTGCGCGAACACGCTCGACGGAAATGCCATCGCACACGCCCACGCCACTACCAGTCCGCTCGCCGTCTTGCGCATAAGCCCTCCTGGTTGACCGACGCGGGCTCGAAAATACGCCCGCGGCATGGTCGCGTCAAGCAAATGCGGCACAATACTGGCGTCGTTGCGCGTCGACCGTTGCGTCCGAATCCAAATCCATGAAGCGGCGCATCGCTCTGGGGATCCTCCTGCTCGCGAGTCCTGCGACCGAAGGGGCGCGGGCCCAGCCGCCAGCAGCGTTCGCGCTCGATCGCCCGATCGTGTTCTCCAAGGACATCGCGCCGATTCTCTACCGCCACTGCGTGTCCTGCCACAGGCCCGACGGTCCCGCGCCCTTCAGCCTGATCACCTATGACGATGCGCGCCGGCACGCGGCTCAAATCGCGACGGCGACCGCGCGACGCTACATGCCGCCCTGGAAGCCGGAAACGGGCTACGGCGACTTCGCGGGCGAGCGCCGCCTGAGCGGCGCTGAAATCGCGTCCATCCGTCGCTGGGCCGCCAACAGCCGACTCGAAGGTGAGCCATCGGATGTGCCGGCGCCGCCTCGCTTCACGTCGAGCTGGCAGCTCGGTGAACCCGATCTCGTCATCGCGCTCCCGGAGTACCAGCTCCGAGCCGGTGGACCCGATGTGTTCCGCAATTTCGTGGTTGCCGCCCCAGGCGCCGGAACGCGCTACGTCGGCGCGCTGGAGTTCCGGCCAGGCAGCCGGGCGGTGCATCATGCCAACATTCGAGTCGACCCGACGACAGCGTCGCGCCGACTCGACGATGCCGATCAAGAACCGGGCTACGAAGGCGTGATTCTGCGGTCCGCCGATTACCCGGATGGACATTTCCTCGGCTGGACGCCCGGCCAGATGCCACCGCCGGGGTCGAACGCGCTCGCCTGGCGGCTCGAGGCCGGCGCCGATCTGGTCGTGCAGCTGCATCTGCAGCCGACCGGCAAGCCCGAACGGATCGCGCCTTCGATCGGACTGTATTTCGCGAAGGACGCACCCGCCAGCACGCCGGCGATCCTGCGGCTCGGACGACAGAACCTCGATATCCCCGCCGGCGCGCGCGACGCGCATGTTGTCGACTCCTATGTGCTGCCGGTCGATGCGGAGATCCGCGCGATCCAGCCGCACGCGCACTACCGCGCCCGCCGCGTCAGCGCGTCGGCGCTCCTGCCCGACGGCACTCGCCGCCCGCTGATCCTCATCCGGAACTGGGATTTCAACTGGCAGGACCAGTACCGGTATGCAAAGCCGTTCTGGCTGCCGGCCGGCACGAGACTCGAGATGGAGGATGTGTTCGACAACTCGGACACGAACCCTCGCAATCCCATTCGCCCACCGGCACGCGTCTCATGGGGATGGCGATCGTCGGACGAAATGGCCGACATGTGGATCCAGGTGATGACGCGGAGTGAGGCCGACCGCGTGCGTCTGACGGGCGATGTCCGCCGCAAGATGGCGGCTGAAGACGCCGTCGGTTGCGAGACGCTGATTGCGCGTCAGCCCGATCACGCGGACCTTCGGAACGACGCCGCGAGCCTCTACCTGGAGCTCGCACGGCCGGCCGATGCCCTGAGACACTTCGAAGCGGTCGCCCGACTGCGGCCACAATCGGCGCAGGCGCACTACAACGTTGGTGTCGCGCTCGAGGGCGCGGCCAAACCGGACGAGGCGGTACGTCAGTACGAGGCGGCCTTGCGGATCGATCCGACGTACTCGCACGCGCACAACAATCTCGGGAGCCTTCTCCTTTCGAGCGGGCGGCTGAACGATGCACGCCTCGAGTTCGAACGTGCGGTGGAATCGGCGAAGGACAACGCTGAAGCCAATAACAATCTGGGTGCCGCGCTCCTCGCGCTCGGCGACGACGTTGCCTCGCTCCCACATTTGAAGCGGGCTATCGAACTGCGCCCGACATATCCGGAAGCGCACTTCAACCTGGCGCGCGCCTATGCCGCCACGAGTCAGCCGGAGGCGGCGATCCGCGAGGCGGCGGTCGCCGAGTCGCAGGCGGCTGCGGCTGGAAAGACCGCGCTGGTCACACAGATTCGAGAGCTGCGGGAACGCATCCGGCAGTAGTGGCCTGTTACGCCATAAAACGCAGAACTCGCTGAAACCGCAGAGAGATTCTTTTCTGCGCGTTCCGCGGCTTCTGCGTTGATCGTCGTCACCCGCGACCGAAGAGTCCCAGCAGACCGGTCGTGAGCCACGGGACGTACGTAATCACGAGCACGCCAATCCCAAGGATCGCCATCATCGGCAAGGCCGCGACGCAGACTTCCAGAACCGGACGTTTGAAGCGGTACGAGGCAAGGAAGATGTTCAGACCCACCAGCGGCGTCAGGAATCCCAGCTCCAGGTTTGCGATGAAGATGATGCCGAGATGCACCGGGTGAATCCCGTACGCGACGCCGAGCGGCACGATAATCGGTACGACGACGGCGAGCGCGGCCCAGATTTCCATCACCCAGCCGACAGCCAGCAGGAACAGGTTCAGCACGAACAGGAAGGCCAGGCGCGATGAGATGTTGGCCTGCGTCCACTCGAGGAGCTTCGAGTGGAGCTGCGCGCCGACCAGATAGCTCGTCAACCCCTGCGCCACGCCCAGGATGATCAGCACGCCCCCGATGACCGTGACGCACTCCGCCAACGTGCGCGGCAGATCGCGCCGGAACGACAGGTCGCGATGGATGAAGGCCTGGACGACGAGCGCGTACAGCGCCGTCAGCGCCGCCGCCTCGACCGTCGTGGCAAGCCCGCTGAACATGGCGACAAGGACGAGCCCGGGCATCGCGAGCTCCCATTTCGCGGACCAGAGCGACGCGAACGCCTCGCGCGCGCGGAACCGATGCCGCGGCGCCCGCGACACGATCCCCTCCCGCATTCCCCACGCCGCAATCATCGTCGTCAGCAGGATGCCGGGCAGGATGCCGCCGATGAAGATGTCCTCGATCGGAATCTGGGCGAACACGGCGTACAGGATCAGCGGCAGCGCCGGCGGCAGCAGGAGGCCGAGCGATCCCGATGCCGTCAGCAGACCCAGCGCGAAGCGCTCGCGATAGCCGTCTTTCAGCAGCGCGGGAAACAACACGCCGCCCAGTGCGAGGATCGTCACACCGGAGCCGCCGGTGAAGACGGTGAAGAACGAACAGAGCACCGCACAGACCACCGCCGTGCCGCCGGGGATCCAGCCGAAAAACGCGCGGAAGACGCGCAGCAGTCGCTCTGATGCGTGCCCTTCGGCGAGCAGGAAGCCGGCGAGCGTGAACAACGGAATCGCCGGCAGGGTCGACGACACGCTGAGCGAGTAGGTCTCCACCAGGATGGTCGCCGGCGTCACGCCGTCGTGCAGGTAGAGGAATGCCGCGGTCCCGCCGAGAATCGCGAACAGGGGCGTGCCGACGAGCGCGGAGACGACGATGACGAGCGCTGCGGGCCAGATCAGATGGCCGGTGAGGAGCGACGGGATCTGTGCGAAGAGGATGCCCGCGAGAATGCCGGCCGAGGCAAGCGCGCGATCCAGCCATGTCGGTGGCCACGAAAACACGAAAACACGAACACGGTTTTGTACACGAGATGTTTCGCGCTTTCGTGGTTTCGTGGCTGGACCCCCGCCGGCGGGGAGTGCGTTGGCCTCCGCCTGCAGTTCTTCGGGGAGCGTCGCGTGACCGACGCGCCAGACGAGCCGCAGCGCGATAAGCGTGAACGCGATCGGGAGGACGAGCTGTGTGACCCACGCGTGGATGCCCGCGCCGATCTCGGTGCCGGCCTCGCGCTCGATCATCGCCATCTGCCAGCCGCCGAATGCGAGCACCACGGCCGCGCACGCCCCGTACGCCGCGGCCAGGATGTCGACGGCGCGCCGCCATCCGCCGGTGATGAACGTGCCGGTCGCGAGCGCGAGCAGCTTTCCTTCGCGCGCGGCGATCGCCGCGCCGAGAAAACCGACCCAGAGCGTGAGGTGCTGGACGATCGGCCCGGAGCCTGCGATGCCGCGGCCGAAGAAGCGGCGGGCGACGATCTCGCTGAGCGGCAGCAGGACCATCACGAGCAGGGCGATCGAACCGACGGAATCCTCGATCGCTGACAGGACAGTCGTCAGTCGCCAGTCGTCAGTCTTCAGTCGTAAGTCGTCAGTCTTCAGTCGCAAGTCGTCGGTCGTCGGTCGTAAGTCGTCGGTCGTCAGACGGGAGTCGTCAGTCGCCAGTCGGGCGTCACCAGTCGGCGGTCCGCCTGGCGACTGATGACTGTGACTGGGCACTGACGACTTATGACTGATGACTGATGACTGACGACTTGTGACTGAAAACTACTTGGGCGGATTATTTTTCTGCTTACGGTATTCGTCTCGGGCCTTCGTCGCGAGATCGAAGATGTCGGGCGGCACCTGCTGGCCGCGCATCGTCTTGGCGAGGTTGTCGAGTTGCGTCTTCCAGTCGGCGCCGGACGTGTGGGTGATCGTCAGACCGGCCTTCGTCATCGCGGCGACGGAGGCGTCGTCCTGTTTCGGCACGTCGACGCGCAGACGCTGCTCCACGCCCGCCGCGGCGGCGAGCAGTTTGGGCCTGTCGGCGTCGGGAATCGCCTTCCAGGCCTTCGTTGTCATGACACCGGCGCCGACAATAGGCGCGAGGCCCAGGTCGAGCATGTAAGGGAGCTGCCGGTACCACTGAAACAGCGACGCGGCCAGAGGCGTGGTCGGCACGCCGTCGATCATGCCGGTGGTGAGTCCGGTCGTGATATCCGTCATCGCCATCGCGCGCGGCTGGAAGCCGTTCGCCTTGAACCACTGCACCATCGCGTCGTTGCCCGACGAGGTCCAGAGCTTCACCTGCTGCATCTCGGCCACGGTCTGCACCGGCTTCTTCGTGAAGACCTGCGTCCAGCCGCCGTGTCCCCAGTTGAGCAGCACGAACCCCTTGGCCTCCGCGCGCTTCTTGAAGACCGGCGTCAGCTTATCGGTGACGTAATTCAGCTCGTCGTACCCGTCGAAGAAGAACGGCGTGTTGAAGACGTTGAACGACGGATCAATCAGTCCGAGGCCGACGTTGGTAAACGCGCCGGCCTGCAGCGCGTCGAGCCGCATCTTCCGGATGACCGTCGGCTCGTCGCCCTGCGTGCCGCCGCTGAAGACGGTGACCTCGAAGCGCCCGCCAGTTGCCTGCTTGAACTCCTCTCCCATCTGTTTGAGGTTCTTGTCCCAGATGGAATTCTGCGGGACGACCGTGGCGAGCTTCAGGGCAGTCTGCGCGACGACGAGCGCAGGCCTGAAGGCCTGCGCCACAAGGAGGGCCGCGAGGACGGCTGTGGCGCAGGGCCAGCCTATTGCTTGGCGCGCTTTGCGGACCATGCCATCGTTCCCATGCCGGCGATCTCAGCCTGCCCGTTGACGATCGAATCGCCGTCGAGTTCGCCGGTCATGACCACGGTGAGCTCGCCTTGCGGCGTCGGCGCCACCATCGTCATCTTGAGCGCCTTGCCTTCGAGCGTTCCGTTGACGGCCACCTCGCCCATCTGACCGGCGAACGTGCCGCTGACCTTCCCGGCCGCATCCGTCAGCGTCGCGGTGGCTGGAAACTCGCCACCCGGCGTCATCAGGGTGACGTCCCACTTGCCGCCAAGGCCTGTGGTGGACGCGCCAGCTGCCGGCGCGGTGGCGGCACTCGTCGCGGGCGCCGTGGCGGCTGCCGGCGCCGCGGCGTCAGCCGATGCGCGCTTGGCGGTCCAGTCGCCTTCGGCGAAGCCGCCGAAGTCCGCCTTCCCGCTCATCGTCTCGCCCTCGACCTTCCCGGTGAGCGTGATCGGAAGCTGCATACCCTGCGTGTTGATCGTGAAGGAGAACTTCAGCTCGTTGCCGGTCAGCGTGCCGCCTTCGAATGGCAGTTCGCCCCCTCGCCCCTTGAGGACCCCCGAGACCTTGTCGCCGTCCTGCTTGAAGACGACGAGCGACGTATTCGCGCCCTGCGGCGAGTTGATCGTCACGTCCCAGTTGCCGGCCACGCTCGTCTGAGCAGACGCGCGACCGGACACCAACAACAGCGCCGCCAGCAAGCCGATTTTCGCGCGTGTCATGACTCTCTTCTCCTGGACGGGGAACGGTGAGGGAAATGGTAGCGTACTATCGGCCGCTCAATAGCTCCCTGTGCGTTCGGCATTGAACACTCCTTCGCCCACCGTGCCGAGCTTGATGGTGCCGTTGAGGGAGTCACCTTTGACGGTCGCTGTGACGCTGATGTCCAGCGGTTTGCCGTTTTCCATGATGGACCACGCGAGCTTGACCTCGTCGCCGTTGACGCTGCCCTTGACCGGCGTCTCGCCGTACTCCGACGTGAGATGCCCGGTCAGCCGAGGCCCTTCCTGCGTCATGTAGAGCGTGTACTCGGAGCGGCCGCCGCGGGGCGTGGTGAACGACATGGCCCACTCACCGGTGAGGGTCGCCTGTGCCGCGACGGCGCAGGCAAGCGCACACGCGATGAACGCCAAGCGTACTGAAGTACGAATCATCGGTTCCTCATTCCGCCGTACGCCGGGCCGACAAGGGACCCTCGCCCACGTCGCCCAGCTGAAGCGTGCCGGTAATCGTGTCGCCTAAGAGCTTTCCCTTCATGGTCAGCTCCATGAGCTTACCGGCCTCGGGCACCGACCAGACAACGATGACCTGATCGTCGGTGACGCGGCCTTTCAAGGGGAACTCGCCGTCCTCGTTGATGACGGTCCCGGTCAGCGTGGCGCGCTGCTGGTTGATCACCATGTTCACGGATCGCGTGCCGGTCGGGACCACGAAATTGACGCGCCACTCACCCGCCGCGTTGGCCTGCGCAAGCAGCGTCGCTGCCAGCGCGCCGGCGATGACGGCGCACGCGAGCCACGCGCCCACGACCCGTCGTCCCGAAACCATTCCCTTCATTGTACAGGGCGGCCAATATCTTGGCCGGTTCGGCTTATCAGTTGGCCGCTGCATCTTGTTGGGTTTTTGTGTTGCCTGCATTGATCCATTGCAGACAGAATGACGCACATTTCTTGAGGGAACCAATCATGGGTCTGCTGACTATCAGCGGTGTGTTGCGCGTCAAACAGTTCTGGCCCGACGGTCGGTCGGACGCTGATACGGCGAACGTCGCCCTGATCGCCGCGCAACCGTTTGTGTTCACCAACAATGCTGGGCACCGGGCTCCCACTCACGCGTTCGACAACGCGGAGTCTGTGGGAAAGTTCGGGGCAACGCCTGTCATCAAGACAAACAAGAGTGGCGCGCGCAGCGTGACGATCCGCCTCCAGGGCATTGACGCGCCGGAATTGCACTTTCAGCCGCCGGTCAAGAAGGGGGAGGGTGGCGCCACTCACCCGTTCCGCCAGTCGATGGGTGAAACGTGTGCGGACGCCCTGCACGGATTTGTTGCCTCCTTCGGGCTGGCCGAGATTCCGTGCGAAGTGCTGACGCAGGTGAAGGTGCCCAGCGACGTCTGCGACGTCTTCGGACGCGTCGTCGGCAACATCGTGCTGATCATGGGCGGCGCCAGGATCGACGTCAACCAGTGGTTGATCCGCGAAGGATGGGCGCTGCCGGGATTCTACAACTCGATGACGAAACCTGAAATCCTCGCGATCCTCGCAGACCATGAGGCCGCGATAGCGGACGGACGTGGCCTCTTCAGCAAGAAAAAGATCGTCACCACGAAGCTGGCTCCGTTCGATCCGCTGCGAAGAGAGCGGAAAGGGCCAGCGTCGTTCAAGCCGTTCAGCGACCAGGGGGCCGTCAACTTTCCGAAGTACTTCCGGCGTCAGGCGGACCGTCACGTTCGGGCCACGTTGGGAGACGACGTCAAGGCAAATCTCAGAGCATTCATTGCCACGAAGCCGGACGACCTGGCGTTGGGACGCGAGGACTTCTTGAAGCTCAAACAGCCGACGACGGGGAACGCGGCCAAGGCGAAGTTCAAGCAGTTGGCGACTTTCCTGGGCAAGAATCGCTTTCCGATCGGGCCGGAGCTGGTGTTCTTCGAAAACGACTCCAAGCTCGTGAAGGCCGGCACGAAGACCGAAATCAAGAGTTTCTAGAGACCGTCGACCTACAGAAAGCCCTCCAACCGCCAGCCCTTGGCGGCGAACAAGGGCACGAACTCTCCGGGGACGAAGAGGCGGTCTTCCGGGTGTGAAATCTTGAAGTAACTCTGCGGTCGCAAGATCACGTCGCCATTTTTGCTGAGGTCGATCACCCCCCGCGTCGGCGCTTCGGCGCGGCCCAGGTATCGCACCTCGAATGCCTCGAATCTCAGCGGATCCGCCGCATCGAAGACACCGATACCGGCGGCCCGTGCGCCCTTGACGAGATCGCGAGCGCGCTTGAGATCGCCTTGTTCCGCAACGGTATTTGCCGTACCCGGCCGGGGTACCGCGTTCGGTACTGAGTCGGCGTCGCGAAACGGGTTGATGTTCGGCCAAATGAAATACGGAAGGGCGCGACCGGTTTCCAACTGCCGGTCGTTGTACGACGGCGGACGTGGACTCGGAGATGTCGGATTCGGCTGGTTGCGATTCAAAAACGCGAGAAAACGCCCGAAACGGTCGAAGACTTCGTAGGAGAACGACAGGAAGTAGCGGAATTGATCCGCCGTTTGCCCGAGGGCCGTCATGTCACTTTGGATCAACTGCTTCAAAGCCTCGCCCGCGGCCACGGCATGCTGGTGATGGTTGGCAGCGGCGCCGGAGCCAAATCGCGACTGAAGGTGCGCAGCCAGCGGTGGTTCAAGCAATTGAGCCGGATATCCGTTGGCGAATGGATTCGTCAGGAACTGCTCCCACTGCGGTCCGTCGAGGCTCTGGCCGCCGCCCAGCGGCTGCTCGAACGACTTCTCCGGGGAGTCAATTCCCAGAAAGCGGACCGACCCAGTGCCATCGAGCTGAACACCGACAGTGTCTCCATCGGCAACCGCCTGGTCCAGCGTCTGAACGGTTCCGTCGTTTCGCCGCCGGATGCCCATCACCGCTCGCGGGCTTCCGTCGCCGAGGGTAAAGAAGGTTTGAGCCATCAGCGGTGACCGCCGTGTCTGAGTTGATGGTGAATCTCTTTGACCGTGCGTAACGTGATGGCCGCAAGTGTAAGTGTCGGATTGGCGGTCGCCGCCGTGGCGAACACACTCGATCCGGCGATGAACAGATTCTCGTGATCGTGACAACGGCCGTAGCCGTCCACGACGGAATCCTTCGGGTCTTTTCCCATGATGCAAGTGCCCATGATGTGAGCCGCCGTGTTCCAGTTGAGCGTCCCGTCGGGCTGTACCGGCGCCTTGGCCTCCGCCAGAGTGGCGTTCATCAATTGAAAAATGGTCTTCGACGCTTCGAATCCGGCCGTCAACCCGCCTTTTGAATACTCGTCCACGCCAAACGTGATGAGTGGCCGCGGCAGCTTCAACGCGTCGTCGACCTTTGGCGAGACCTCGACACGATTGCCTGGCAGCGGGAGCATCTCGGTAGAAAAACTCAGGCGGATCATCCGGCTGATCTCGTGGCTGGCTTCCGCGAGGAGCTCGGGCCCGTAGGTCTTTTTGCCCAGGAGACCGTCGATGATCTTGGCCGGCGATCCCGCTCGTCCCCAACCGTCGTTCCCAATCGTCATGCGGAACGCGCTGCGCTGGGAACGGAACGCGCCTTCCCGGAAACTCTCGATGGCGGTCACGCTCTGCGGACCGCGGAACGGATAGATGGGTTCTTCGAACAGCGCGGTCACTTCCCACTGGATGTGGTCCATCAGGTTGCGGCCGACCTGATCGCTGGAATTCGCCAGCTTCGACATCAGGAGGAGCTTGGGCGTTTCGATGGCATGCGCTGCTACGAGCACGATCGGGGCGCGCACGATCACGTCCGGCATTCCCGGCTCGTTCCACTTCTTGTAGTGGACGCGAGTCACGCGGCCTTCCTCGTCTTTCGACAGCAGGGTCACCACGCAGCCGCTGCGCAACTGGACGTTCGGTTTCTGTTGGAGCCGACGCAGGTGGACGGTCGCGTCATACTTCGCGCCGATCGGGCACAGGGGAATGCAGTTCGAGTGCCCTTCACAGGCCGGACGCCCGTCGTATGGTTGGGAATTCCGGGCCTGCGGAGTCGTCGTGACCTTGATCGTCGTGTTTCCGACTTTCTTGCCCTCGATGCGCTTCTTGATCAACTGGTCGCTGTAGGTGAGGGCCTGCCCGCGCATCGGGAACGGCTTGGATCGGCGCGCTCCAAACAGGCCATCCAGCTCCTCGTGGTTGCCGGACACGCCGAGTTCCTCTTCAGCCTCGACGTAGTAGTCCTCCAGATCGTCGTAATCGATGGGCCAGTCCCGCCCGACGCCGTAGGTCTTCCTCAGGCGGAAGTCGGTCGGCAGGAACCGCGGCGTGTTTCCACGCCAGGCCCAAGTGCTTCCACCGACCAGGCGTGTGTACCCGGCGCGGAAGGTGTCCGGAGTATTCGCGTAGTCGTAGTATTTTTCGGCGAAGGGCTGCCCCGCTGCCGGTTTGGCCGCTGAGGCTTTCTCCGGTGACGGGACCATGGTCCTGCTCGGTAGTTCCAGGTACGGCGCGTACATGTCGCCGCGATTCCCCTGTCGGTCCATGGCGTGATGGAACTCGGCCCGCTGGCCTTGACCGATGCCGTTGTCGCCCGCTTCCAGGATCAGGATCCGGTAGTCTTCGTGCGTGGAGAGCTTCCAGGCGGCGAGGGCGCCCGCGACACCCGAGCCGACGATGATGACGTCGAAGTCGTAGGACTTGCGTTTATCTCCAGTCATGCGCTTGAAACCTCCTACTTCCGAGATCCGTTCAGGGCTTGCTTGACCAGTAGCCATAACTGAGGTGGGAAAACCCGATGGCGTGCGCCCGGATCGCCGGCCACACAAACCCCTTTTCATAGAAACCAGCGTCCTGATCCGGGAGCTTGCCGGTGCCACCGTACTGCGACAGGAGCCACATGTTGACGATCTGTCTCGCGGCAGTGTCGACCTCGCCGGTGAAACCAGGATCCTGTGTCAGCGCACTCAAGGGGTCCGGGCGCGTCGCAGCCACGCGGTAGATCGCCAGCAGCGCGTCGAAGCCGGGGCCGAACTGCTCCTTCATCAAGCGCAGATAGTCCCTGGCCATCCGATTCTCTGCGGACAGCGGGTCCACCTTCTTGAGAGACGCCAAACCTGTGAGCAGACTCGACAGTGCTAGAAACTCATCCATAGAAAACTCCTTGGATGCTAAAAATTCTGGGAGCCCGCGGAAGTGGTGTCAACGACAAAGTCCGCAGCTTTCACACTGCGTTGTCGCGCCGACGACATCAACACATGGGGAGTAACGTCGGGGAATTCAGATCCAAACCGGAGCCTGCATGATTCGCACGATCTACTTGCGGATGAGGTCAGACGGACGCCCAAAAACCGAGGCGAGCACCAGTCGCCGAAAGGACGCGCGCGCTGCGGCAAACGACGCGCCGGAAGCACCGAGCAGGCGGCCAACCACCAAACGAGGCTCGACGAGGTCCACGCCGAAACGAACGTCTTCACCGCCCTCCGTCTCGATCGTCCGCTGCAAGAGCTCTGCGGCTTCCATGGTCGCGTGCTCGTGATGCGTGAGGGCGGTCGCCGCGTACTGCATGCCACCGCCAATCCACGGGTGCGCGATCGCACGCTGTTTGGGCTGCAGCGTGTAACGCTCCTGATACTTCAGTGCCGCACCGACGCGGACGCGGAGCTCGTGTGCGACGGAATCGAAGCACCACGTTTCGCCACGGCTGACTCGGCCCGACATCAGCGCGTCGCTCCAATACACGGCGCTGCTCTCGTCGATCCGAAGGTCGAACCGCTGGTCGAGGCGCGCGCCGGCAAACGGGATGACGGGATCCCAATGGGCGATGAGCTCGGCTCCATCCTCGACCGTGCAGCGATGCCGGATGGCTGCAGGCGATACGGCGGTGGATGGGTGCACCTGAAGCGCGGATTGCGACGTCAACACGACGCGCGCACCCGCCCCGACCGAGATCGAGAGGTCGAGCGCGTCCCCGGCAAAGATCCCCGGTCCCGAGCAGACGAGAATCACGTACGCGGCGCCGTCGATGTCGAAGCTCCGGCCGATTCGGAACGGCGGTTCGGCGTACGCATGCGCGATGGCCGTTCCTCCGCCACGCGCCTCGAATACGAGCTCGAGGCGCGCCGACCGTCCAATCACGGACGCGGCTCGAGAATCGGGTAATTGGGTAATGTGGCGTTTGATGGGGATTGGCGTTTTTGGCACAATCAAATTACCCAATTACCAGATTATTCAATTACCCAATTCAGCGGCGCGTGCGTCACGACGGGCACGCGCCGGTCTGCACCGGCGGCAGGGCGGGCACAATGTAGTCGAGGAGCAGGCGCTCTGGCGGGTTCGTGCTGAAATCGTTGTAGCGGCCGCAGAGAATCGTCACGACCGTCTGCTGCGCGCGCAGCAGGAAGATGCGTTGTGCGCCGTTCCCCACCGCGGTCGGGACTTCCACAACTCCCGACGGCGTCGAATAGCAGGTGTGCCACCACTGGTACGCGTAGCCCCGCGCGTCCTGGCTTCCGAGCGTGAGGCGGCGCCGCGTGGATTCGCGCACCCACTCCGGCGGAATCACCTGACGATCGTTCCAGCGGCCGTCATGCAGATAGAGCGAGCCGAACTTGGCGAGGTCGCGCGGCCTCAGGCGCATCCCGGATGCCGCCGACGGAACGCCGGCGAGATTCCCCAGCCACTCGACGTCCGTCACACCCAGCGGCGACAGCAGAACGGACCGGCCATATTCGGCGAGCGGGGTCTTCGTTGCGCGTTGGACGATCGTGCCCAGAACCTGCGTGGTGCCGCCGTTGTAACGCCACACGGTGCCGGGCGCCGCTACGATCGGACGACCAAGGACGTACCGCATGGGATCGCTGTTGCGCGTCATCGCGATCTCGTCGTTTTTCGGATCGGTATAGGGAATGTCTTCGTTCCAATCGAGCCCGGCGCCCATCATCAGGGCGTGACGGAGCGTGATCTGCCGGCGTTCGGGCACCTGCAGGTCCTTGTACTCCGGAAAGTAGTCCAGCAACGGCGCATCGAGCGAGCCGATCGCTCCCAACTCCTTAGCGATACCCACCAGCGCCGAAACGACGCTCTTGGTCACCGAGCGAAGGTCGTGCTTCGTCTCGCGGTTGAAGACGACGACGCCGACCGGCGCGCCCCAGCGCTCGTCCTTGCCTGAAAAATATTCTTCGTACACCAGGCGCCCACCGTGCTCGATCAGCACCGCGTGGACGTTGAGCTCGGGACGGGAGCGGATCGATTCCGTCATCGCCTCAATGCGGCGCCGATCGATGCCCGCCTGATCGAGGGATCCGGTCGCCCAGCCATCGTTGAGCGTCGGAGGAACCGCGTAGGCGTATCCGGTTTTCTGCGCAGGTGCCGGAGTCTGGGCCGTCGCGCCGACGGCAACGATGCTGACAACAAGGCTCACGGCGAACGCCTGACCGCGTACGAGGGGCATATGGCCTTTCGTGCCTCCGGAGGATGTCAGTCTTCCCGCGAGAGCTCGCCGATGCGGGCGAGCTCGAGCACCTGGTTGGCCGCCGTGCCCGCGACGATGTGTGGCGGGTAATGCAGCCCCTGTCTCTTGCTTCGCAGCTTGGACTCGAGTGCGGCTTCTGTCAGGCCCGTTCGGGCGACTGCCGATCGGTACTCCGCCTCCGCGCGCTTCCGGGCCTTGAACAGATCCATCTGGATTCGGCTCTGCACGTTCACTTCGCCGTCGCCCGTGGTTTCGATCGCCGTGAAGATCGCTTCGGGATGGCGCGCCGTGATGAGCGACTGCACGCCATCCGACACGCCGGACGACGGCATGCACCCGAACGGCTTGATGCTGATGACCATGTGCGCTTTGCGGTGCTCCACCGACTGGATCAGTTTGCCGACCTCCATGTGGCCCTCACCGCCGCGCAAGTGATTGTCGTAATACTGATGTGAGATGGTGGCCACTTGATCCATGTCTGGCAATTGGTAACCCTCCAGGCCGATGGCGTGTGCGTAGACGCCGAAGATCGCCCGCACCGCTTTCTCGGCGCCCCAGAGCAACACGATCTTGGCTCGCCCGTCCTTGCCTTTGAGTCCGGCAGGGCTGTCGTCTTCCCCGCGCAGTGTGAGCCGCTTCCGCGTATCGTGCTGATTCTCCCAGATGCTGTACAGAACCCACGTGACGACCGGCTGGATATCGACCTCCGCGCCCTCGGCCTCGAGGAAGCGTTGGAGCCGGTGATTGCCGTCGCCTTCCGTGGTCATCGCCCAGAATTCGCCGATGATCGAGACCTTGGGTTTGGGGCGCAGCCGGTTCACCGGTATTCGATTGAGCCGTCGGCGGCATCGGACGAGCGCGGCAACGACACTCCCGCGCCGCCGTAACGCGTCGCTCACCAGAGTCTTGCACTCCTCGAGCGCCGCGTCGGTTTCACCCGGCTGCACCTCGTACGGACGCATGCGATAGCCCGCGAGGTTGAGGCAGTCTCCCGCCATCACGGCCTGCAGCGCCGCCTTGAATAACCGGCCGTTGATCTCGAGGCCGGACGCATCGCCCGTCGCCTGCTTCAGCCCGCCCTGCTGTTGGAAGAGCAGGACACGGAACCCTTCGAAGCCTGAGTCGACGAGCGCCTTGCGATACTCGGTGACATACGTGCCGAACCGGCAGGGACCGCACGCGCCCGCCGTCAGAAAGACGTACTTGCGGATGATCTCCGGGACCGGCATGCCTTCCTTGTCGCGGAAGTGGGTCAGTTGCTTGATCAGATTGCCCACCGTGAAGTACGTCGGGTTGCACTGGCCGCGGTTGCCGAACTCCTTGCCAAGACGCAATGCCTCGAGATCGGGACAGTCCAGGGCCTTCATCGTGTACCCGAGCCCGGACAGGGCGGCCGTCATCAGCGTGTCGTGGGCGATTGTCAGGCCGCCGAGAAGGATGGTCGTGGTGTCGCGCTCGTCGCGCGTGAACACCTGCGGGTTCGGGTCGTGCCAGTGATCGACCTGCTCGTCCTCGATGCCCAGCCGGCGGCGCTCCTCCGCTTCGAAGAGACGCAGCTCGCGCTCGATCGCGTCGTAGTCCAGCACGGATTCCTTCATGGCGTCATCTCCCTTGGGGCGGCGCGATGGAACACCATCGCCTTGATCTCAGGTGGTGGAGGCGCGATGTCGAGGCGGATCAGATCCACTTCGGCGTCGATCGCAGGTACAACGGTGTCCTCATCCAGGTACGACGCGAAGGCCGCCTCGAGCTCGTCGAGCTCTCGCCTGGCTCGAGGATCGGCCAGGGCCGTTTCGCGGAGGGCCGTGCGCCGCGTCCGCAACAGCTCCCTCCGCTTGTTCTCGACGCGGCGCTGAAGCTCGCTTCGCTGGGCGGCTGCGTCGACGAGCTCTTCCTGAAACCGCTTGAGCGTGTGGGCGTAGGTCTTGACGCGAATCTTGATCGAGCCGCCCGGCTTGTTGGCGTCGATGTCGTGCAGTGCCGACGCCGGCGTCCCGCTGGAATTGATGATGCTGTCGATCATGCCGT
>Ga0114129_10006064_pt1 | contig 17131 bp, 12 predicted proteins | sample RhiMetdeltSRZDD1_FD_80071 | JGI IMG/M metagenome (GOLD analysis project Ga0114129, IMG submission 80071) | Populus rhizosphere microbial communities from Tennessee, USA - Rhizosphere MetaG P. deltoides SRZDD1 (version 2) (version 2) | ecosystem: Host-associated > Plants > Roots > Rhizosphere >... | reverse complement strand
CCTCCAGATCGCTCTGCCCTCGTTACATCACCGTTTCAGGAATCGCTGCGCCGACGGGCTGCTCGCATGCCGCCAGCAATCGCCGCATGGCGTCGAGAAGATCGCTCGGCAGGAACGGCTTGCGGAGGAAGGCGGCGTCTTTCGGAAGCCGGCGGTGTCCGGCTGCTTCACGAACGTAGCCGGACATATAGAGGACCTGCAGGCCTGGAAAACTGGTCGTGAGTCGTGCCGCCAACTCCGGTCCGCTCTGCACGGGCATGACGATGTCGGTCAGCAGCAGATCGATCCGGCCGCGGAATCGCCCGGCCAGCTGGATCGCCTCGTCCGGGCCGGAGGCCATCAGCACGGTATAACCAGCGCGGCTCAACGCATTCCGGAGCAACGTGCGGACCGTCGGATCGTCTTCAACGAGCAGCACGTTGTGGTTGCCCGTCGCGTAGACCATGCCGGCCGGACCGTGCGCGTATTGCTCCGGCGTCGCCTCGAACGAGCCGCCGGACGAATCGTTGACCGGCAGATAAATCCTGAAGGTCGTTCCGGCACCGGGAGCGCTGTCCACGGTAATGTGCCCGCCGCTTTGCTGGACGATGCCGTAGACGGTCGAGAGGCCGAGACCCGTGCCTCGGCCGCCTTCTTTCGTCGTGAAGAACGGTTCGAACACGCGCGCCACCGTTGCCGGTTCCATCCCGATGCCGGTGTCGCTCACCTGGAGCACTCCGTAGACGCCGGGCGGGATACCGGTGTGAGTTGCGTCGGGACGACTCGTCACCCACTGCAGGCTGGACTCGAGGAACAGCTTGCCTCCGGCCGGCATGGCATCGCGGGCGTTGACCGCCAGATTGATCACGATCTGTTCGATTTGGCCGGCGTCGGCAACCACCTCGACCGGCTCGTCATGTGTCGCGATCAGCTGAATGTCCTCGCCGATGAGCGGGACCAGCAGACGCCGGGTCGAACGGAGGAGGCCGGAGAGATCGACCGGCGCTGGTTGAAGCGTCTGCCGGCGGCCGAACGCCAGCAGCCGTTGCGTGAGTTGATGCGCCGATCGGGACGCGCGCTCGATCTCGGCGAGATCGTTCAGCGCGGCCTCGTTCGACGCGACCATCGGCTGCAGCAGTTCCGCGTATCCGGTGATGACCGTCAGGAGATTGTTGAAATCGTGGGCGATGCCGGCGGCCAGTCTTCCGATCAGCTCGAGGCGCTCGGTGTGCTGCAGCCGATCGCTGAGCAGTCTCCGCTCCGTGACGTCGTTGAAGACCACACCCACCGACTGATCCGGCAAGGGAAATGCCTGCACGTGATACGCGCGGCGCGAGCCGTCCGATCGCTCGAGCCAGCGCTCGCCGAAATCCTGCGGCATCGAGTTGTGCACGACCGCCGCGTACTCCTCGGGCGCGGGCAGGGTGTCCAGGCCAAACGGCAGGTCGGAAATCAGCGTCCCGACGCGGTGGGCCAGCGCGCAGCCCACGAGATCGTCGGCGGACGGATTGCCGAGCACGAGCCGCAGCGAGGACGGCTGCGACGGATCCTCCAGCCGCCACACCATCACGGCGGCCGGCAGATGGGCGAGGATGTCTCCATGCATCTGCAGCGCGCGAACTGCCGTCCGCTTCTCGCGGACGTCGCGCACGATCATCGTCGCGGCCGCGACATGTCCCGATCGCCGAATCGGGCTGAAGCGAACCTCGGCGTCGACGGTCGTCGCGTCGCTGCGCCGGAGCGTCGTCTCGAACGGCGCATCACCGCTTTCTTCGACCCAGTCGAGCAGCGCCGGGCGGATCAGATCCTGAGGAAACAGCATCTGAACGGTATGACCGATCGCCTGGTCACGCAGATACAGGAAGAGGTTTTCGGCGGCGTGATTCCAGCCGAAAATCCGGCCATCGCCCCTGAAGCTGATGATCGCTTCGTCGGTGACGTCGACCGCCGATTCCAGACGCGCCTGCTCGCGGACGGCGTGCGCGCGGCGAAGCGCCTGCGACACGATGTGCGCAACCGAGGAGGCGAAGTCCAGGTCGATGCAGGAAAACTGCCGCGGCGTTTCGCTGATCATCGTCAGCACGCCGAACGGGCCGGTCTCGCCGTCGATGACGACCGAACAGGCGCGGCTGAAATCCGGCAAGGTCGCCGGATACCGCTTCAGCGCGTGCACCGCCGACTCGTGTGCCTCGCCCTCGAGCAGGGGATGGTTCGAGGCGACGAGCTGCAGATCGTCGGCGCCCGCCGAGCGCCGGTAGATGTGGCATGACGTCGTGCCGAGACCCGTGACGATCGTCTTGACCGCCGCCTCGAACACCCGCTGAAGATCTCCTTCACCCGCGGCAAGCGCTCCGAACTCGAGAATCTCCGCCGGGTGCGGCACGGCCACTTCGCTGACGATTGATTGAGAATTCACGTCGTTCCTCTCAGGGGGATGAGCTTGAGAGGAATAGTAGAAGAGCGCTTTTATGAGAGCACGCCGGTTTGATCCTGATCTTCAGCTCAGCAAATCGGCGGGAGCGGATGTAGGGTCAGGGCTGACAGCGTTGTGAAGATCTGCGTCTATTCGAGAAGGTGATGGCGAAAAACGTAACCGGTCAGCTCGGAGTCTGTCGTCAGACCCATTTTTCTGGCGAGCCGCATTCTGTACGTGCCGACGGTTTTGGGGCTGATGTTGAACTCGGCGGCAATGTCCTTCGTGGTTTTTCCGGAGGCGATCCGCATCAGGACCTGGTATTCGCGATCCGACAGCTGCTCGTGCACTGCTTTCGACGGCTCGCCAGACGCCTCGCGGGCCAGGCGATCGGCCAGCCAGGGGCTGAGATAGTGGCGGCCGCCTACCACCGTACGAATCGCCGTAGCCAGTTCGTCAATCGCGCCGTCCTTGGTCAGATATCCCGACGCGCCGGCGCGAATCGCTCTCAGCGCGAACTGATCTTCGGGATGCATGCTCAACACCAGAATCGGCGCCTTGACCTGTTGCCGGCGCAGTTCTTTGAGGACGTCGAGCCCGTGGTTGTCGGGCAGCGCCAGATCCAGCAGAATCGCATCCCACGCTTCGGTACGCGCACGCACCAGACCGTCCGCGCCGTTGGACGCGTCTCCACCGACCACAATGTCGCTCGTCTCCGCCAGGATCTGCCGGATCCCCTGGCGGACGACACCGTGGTCGTCGATCACGAGCACCTTCATCATGTCGAGGCTTCCTCGCTGCGATCGCTCGTCCGGCGATTGGCGAGCGGGATCGTGGCGACGACGTTCGTTCCGCGTTGTGGCGCCCCCGCAATGGTCAGGCTTCCACCGAGCAGCATGGCGCGCTCACGCATGCCGAGCAGCCCGAACGAGCTAGGCTCGGAGGCCTTGCTCGCCGGAACCCCTTTGCCATTGTCTCGGACCGAGAGCTTCAACCGATTACCAGTCCGTTTGACCGTCACCGTGACGTGATTGGCCTGGGCGTGGCGCTCGACATTGGTGAGCATTTCCTGGAACATTCGAAACACTGCCGTCGCGCGTCCCATGTCGAGCTCGTCGACATCCGCGGCTCCCACGAACCGGCAGCGCAGACCGGTCCGCCGCGCAAACGATTCCGTCTGCCACTCGAGAGCCGCGATGAGTCCCAGCTGATCGAGCGCCGGCGGCCTCAGGTCGGTCACGATCGCCGTCACCGTGTGAACGGCTCGCTCCACGAGATCGAGGAACGTGGGCAATTTTTCGCGGACCTCGGCGATCTCGACCTGGCCCGGCTCGCCGCTGACTCGATGCTGGAGCCACACGAGATTCATCTTCAGCGCGAACAGCGCCTGACCCAGCTCGTCGTGCAGCTCACGCGCCAGGCGCCGCCGCTCTTCTTCGCGCGCCTGTTCGCGGGCGTGAACCGCCGCGGCCGACCAGCGCTCGAATGGGACACGGCTGCTCGCGTTCCGTCCACCATTCGCCGACTCGGCGCGTGCGGCTCCTCGGGCTGCACCTGCTTTTCGAATTGTCCGTGAACGAGGCTGCATGGTCACTGAGCGAGCGGCGCACTCCGCCCGGATTGCCGGCCGACGGGCAACTGGATCGTCGTCGTCGTTCGAGCGAACCGGCCGGTGGATCGCGGAACGATCTCCACGGTACCAATCACACGCGATTGGCCCGCCGCAAACGACGCGCCGGCAAAGATGTCCTGGGTCGGCCGTGAACCCGTCAGCAACTCGAGAGGAACCGAGCCGTTCGACTGCTCCACTGCCGTCATCGTCGTGCCGCCGAACAGCGTGAGGCGGCCCACGGTGACGTCGCTGCGGCCCGAAACGGAATGGAGCCGCGCGGCATGCGACGGCACGGTGGCGATGTACGCCAGACGCATGGAAAGCCGCGGAGTGACGTACGACCCGCCGATCTTGAAGGTGTTCGCGGGAGCATGCAGCACGCTGGCGTGCTGTCCTTCGATGTCAGCATAGAATCCGCTGCCGATTGGAACGGTGGCCGTCGCGATGATGCGAACGAACGACGACCGTTCGCCGAGGAATTCCGCCGGCCCGAGGCTGGCGCGCGCCATCACGATCAGTCGCCTTCCCTTCATGAGGCCGCCGACCGTGCCGTAGCCCCACCACAGACTTTCGGCCGATGCCGTCGCTCCCCCCAGCAGGAGGCTCGAGCGCTCGGAGCGCGAGTGAAGCCATTCGACCTCGGTGCCTGCTCCGGACACCGACGATTCCGAATCGATGTGCGCGCTGAGATACAGCGCGTCCGGTCCGCGACCCTGGGCAGCGGCACCGCCGGCGATTGCAGCAAACACCATGGCAAGCGCGCAGACGGTTCTCATGCTTCGGTCGCAATCCGGCCCTTGCCCCGGGCCTTGGCCACATACACCGCCTTGTCCATGCGCTGGAGCAACGCCGGCACGTCGTCGTCGGGACGACAGACGGCAAGTCCGGCCGAAAAGCGGAGCTCGTGACGCTGTCCGTCGAATGTCCAGCCCTCCTGGCTCAGCGTTGCCTGGATCCGGGCGACGGCAGAGGACGCGATCTCCTCGTCGCAATTCACGAACAGCACCGCAAACTCGTCGCCGCCAAGCCGCGCGAACACATCGATCGCCCTCAATTGACCTTTGACGACGGCGACGAAGGCCAGCAGCGCAGCGTCGCCGGCGGCGTGCCCGAAGCGGTCGTTGATCGGTTTGAAGTCGTCGAGGTCGAAATACGCGCACGCGAGCGGCCAGCCGAACCTGTTCTTCGCCACGTGCCGGGCCAGCGCGTCGAAGAAGTAGCGCCGGTTGTAAATGCCGGTCAGCGGATCGCGCACCGCCTGTTCGAAGAGCGCTTCTTCCCTGGAGACGCAGTGCAGCCAGACGATCGTGCAGGCGCCCGCCTCGCCGGGCAGGCGGCCGGTCAGCCGGCGGACGTCGTACGGGCGCCCACCGATCGTGCGCCGGTCGAGTTCGCTGTCGTCGCTTTCGGACGCGGACGCCGGACTTTCCATCAACTCGGCAAGGGCCGGCGCGGTCGACACGTTCATCCCGAAATACAGCTCGCCGAACAACTCGCGCGCCGAACGATTCCCGTAGAGCAGGCTCGCGTCGGCCGCGACGACCGCGATGGGATCCTCGACCGCGTCGAAGGCAGACTGGAGATAAAACAGGTCGGTGACTTCCTGGCAGCCGATGTAGATGTAGGCGGTTCCGCGATGCTCCGTCCGGTAGAACTTGACGTTGGCAATCCGGATCTCGTCCTGGACCCTGAATACCGAAAAGGGCAGCTCGCCGCTCGGCGCCGCGAGGGCGTCGCGAACGCGCTGGCTCTCGTCGAACCGCACGACCTCGAGCAGTCCCTTGCCGACGATGTCGCTCGGCCGCAGCAGCATCCGCTTGAAGAACGTGTCGCTCGCCTGAACGACCTGCAGCGAGTCGGCGTAGACAATGACGCTCGGATCGGGCTCGGCGGTGAGCACCGCGTGGAACAGGCCCTGCACTTCGTTCAGCATCTCGTGCGAGACCTGAATCCGGGTGTCGAGGCGGCGCAGAAGAGTAGCCAGCGGCGTCGCCAGAAACGCCACGAGCAGTTGCGTGACGATGAACGTCGCGAGGATCGTGAACTGATACGCGGGGCTGGTGCGAACTTCCGGGAAGATATCGGCCCGCGCCGGCAGCACGCCGGCCACGCCGTCCAGCCACTTCCAGGCAGCCGGCGTCCCTCCCACGAGATACCAACGCAGATCCGGCGATTCGGCGAGAGCGATCAGGACGACCACCACGGCCGACAACAGCGCACTGACGAGCGCCTGGCGGCCGATCGCGGTGCTGCTGCTGATGATCACCGGCAGCACGAAGGCCACGAGAAAAATCGGATTCGCAATTCCGCCCACGAGGTGCCAAAGCCCTCCCATGAGCACGATGCTGACAAGGGGCATCACCCGCATGGCCGTCGACAACGCGATCTGATTGCTCAGACGATCGGTCAACGTGCCGACGATGAGATACGCCAGCGCCGAGACGAACACGAACCAGGCGGCGCGTCCCAGATCGATCGGCAGCACGTTGAGGAACCACGGAACGGCGGCTGCCGCGACCAGCGAGACCCAGCACACGACCCACGCGGCGTCGAGCACACGCTTGCGCTCGAGCACCGCAAAGGTCGTATCGGCGTGAAGAGGTGACCGATTGGGCCGCATCACGGTTGTTGGGAGGCTCGAACGGGCGCAAACGACGGCGTGCCGGTCCGCCAGCCGCAGTCCGATGCGGGAGCCTGATCGCCGCCGGCGCCGCTCTGGTACTGATCGCGCTCGGTCTCGTCGCTCCCGTTGTCGCGGACCACGTTGTCCTCGAGGAGCGGCGATGGTGTCCGGGTCCTGCCCGACTCGAGCGTCAGGGAGGAGAGGCGCAGTCCGGCCTGCCGGTTTCTGAGCACCTGGTTGCGGCTGACGATTGGCGACGCGCCAATCAGAGTCAGACCGTCGCCGACCTGATCCGCGATGAGGTTGTCGGCGACAAGGTTCGGACTGATCGACGGCCCTTCCATCATCACGATCCCGTAGGCGTTCTGATACACCTCGTTCGAGATGACCCGGGTGTTGCCCGCGTCCCGCAACAGAATTCCACTGCTGCAGTTGCGCGCGATCTCGTTCCCCGAGATCTGCCCCGATTCGAGATGCTCGGCGTAGATCCCGAATCCCTTCCCCGCCTGCATCTGATTGCCTTCGATGAACGCCCGACCGCCGCTGGCGTGAACGGCGGTCGTCTGCGCATCATCGAAGCGATTGCGCTCGACCCGCGCCGCCACGTTGATCGCCACCAGTCCTGCGAAATCGCGCAGGAACCGGCTGTCGGCGATCTGGATCGACGGCGGGTGTGCCGTGGCCGCCGCGCTCACCGCCCACACCGCGGCGAGACGGTGATCGCGAAAGCGGACGCGCTGGAGCGAGACCTCGCCGGTCGGCGCCGCGAGCTGAATGCCGATGCGGTTGCTGTCGAACGCTGATTCCGAGATGTGGACGGCGTCCGACCCCTCGCCAATCAGGATGGCGGTGTCGCTTCTGCGCACGGTGACGTTGCGGAATGTGGCGCCGGGCGCGCGGACGACCACGCCGGCGCCGCCGCCGACGATCTGAATACCCGACACCGACGTGCCGGGCGATGCGATGTCCAGCACCGGTCCCTGGACGAGCGTGCCGTCGATCTCGACGCCGTCCGCTGCCTCGAGGATCACGCCAAATGGGTTGACCAGCGGCGGCAGCCCGGTCTGCAGCGCGATCTGCCGCACCGCCACCGTAATCCGCGCGCGTGTCTGAACGCAATACCCCACGAGGATCGCGACACGCAACGAACCACGCCAGCGGACCGAGGAGCACGTGACACGAAACGTCACCGACGCGGACCGATCCGGCGGAGACAGCCGCCATTGCTCCAGCCAGTGGGATCCGGCGGCGAGTGCCGCTGCGAACGCCACAGCTCCCCAGGCGGCGCGCTGTTGAAGGCCTCTTGGCCAGGGAACACTCAACGGCGCCGACCTCCCGCGTGAGCCAGGACGAAGACCTTGTGCCACGACGTCGCGCGGCCCCAGCGCGCCGTCAGCAGGTCGATGGGCAGCGTCGCCGCCGTGACCAGCAGCAGCAGCGGAACGGCCACCCAGCGAGGCAGGCGCTTGTACCAGGGCAAAAACCAGATCTTGAACGGCGCCGGATCGACCGCTTCGATCGCCGCGCACGCCAACCCGGCGGCGGCAAAGGCGTCGGTCCACTCGCGCTCGCTTCGCGCGACGAACACGTCGCTGTTGCAGCGCCCGGTCGAGCGCCGCGGCGCCGCCTCGAGCAACACCATCAGCCCGTCGTCGGCAAGATGGTCGGCGAGCGACCGCAGGCACGCGCTGAAGCGATCGGCGTCGAGGACGTGCTGCAGAACCGTGACGCCCACGATGCGATCGAACCGGCGGCGGAGCGGGAGGTCGGCGATATCCGCGACCAGAAATCGGCATCGGGCGCCGTCCGCCCGGCCGCGGCGGCTGGCTTCCTGGACCATCAGGGAAGAGAGATCGAGACCGAGCACATCGTGTCCGGCGCGAGCGAGCCGGCGCGTCCATCTGCCGACGCCGCAGCCGATCTCGAGCACGGTCGATCGAGGCATGCGTCTGAACCAGGGCTCGAGCGCGCGACGCTGCAGCAGGTGGATGTGCCAGTTGTAGAACGCCGGCATCCCGTAGGAGCAGACCGCCTGGAGTCCTGCGCCGCGCCGCGCGAATCGTTCCGCACGCCGATCCCAGTAACGTCTGGCCGACGCCTCCGCCGGCAGAGACGCGCAGGCGTCAGGCTGATTGATAGTGATCGCGGTAGACACGTCGCCCCCAGAGACGCAGCGAGAACCAGTTGAGGTAGCCGAGCGTCGCCGGCACGATGTGCGCCAGCGCGTACAACGGATACAACGGCACGATGGCAAGGACGGCACGCCGATCGCCGCGCCCGACGCCGACCATCGAGGCAAAGACCATCAGCGCGAGGTACTCGACGTAGACAATCGGGAAGTACAAGGCGTTGGTCAGGCGCGTGTCCGGCAGCTGGTTCAGGCCCAGAAGATTGTCGACGCCGTTCACGGCGCTCACCGTGAGAAGCGCGACGCTCAGGATCTTCAGGGGATGCAGCAGCAGCATGAACGCGCCGATGTAAATCAGAAACTGATACGCAAACCCGAAGTCTCCTCTGGCCCGGTGTCTGAGGGTTCGCCAGCGCTGCAGGTAGACACGAATCAGCCCGTAGTGCCATCCGACGCGCTGAGAGAACAGCCGGGCGCCGGTCTGGACGGCGTCCGTTTCAATCACCAGCCGGCCGTCGTAGTAGATGCCCTCTCCACCCGCGAGGAGGATCAGCGCGTTCTCGAGATCTTCCGCGTACACGGAGAGGGTGTGCTCCGAGAGCACGCGACGGAGCGCGTCGGCGCGGTAAACCGCGACGCCGGAAGTGATGCAGAAGTCGGCCAGCGACTTGCGGCCCAGGCTGAACGCGAGCCAGTACTCGAGCCGCTGGATCCGCGCCAGCCACCCGCGGCCGCAGGCGTCAATCCTCGGGCACATCGCCGCCATGCCGGTCCTCTGGAACTCGAAGAGGATGCGGCCGAACTCGTTCCGGTCGGTGAGGATGCGCGCGTCGGGATCGAGAACAATGACGGTCTCGATCGTCGGCGGCAGCTCGGCCATCAGCACCTTGAGCGCGCCCGGCTTGCGCCGATTGTCGGGACTCCTCACGCAGCGGATGCCCAATGCCGCCAGCGATGCCGCGCTGTCGTCCGACGACCCATCGTCAATCACCCAGACGCGGTCGCGGAACGGTTCGATCGAGCGGACGAACCGCTCGAGCTCTCCGGTCGCGTTGTGAATCGAGGCGATCAGCGCGAACGGACGCAAGTGACGTTCGATTTCGTACGGTGTAAACGTGCCGACGCTGATCACCACCGAGGTGGCCGGAACCTGCGCCGCAAGCTGCAGCGTGTGCTGGCGCCGGAGGTAGAGCCTGACGACGAGGTCGACGAGATCGACGAGGAAGACGCAGCTGGCGAGCAGGTAGACGCCTGGGCTCAGCTGTCCGAACATCACCGCCGCTCCCCGGTCGCCGCAAGCTCCGGGTCGAAGGCGCTCCTGGCATCCGCCGCCCACGTCCGCGAAAACTGCGTGATCAACCGGCGACGTCGGGCGCCGTCGATCGTCCCGTGGAGGACGACGCCGGGCGGGAGCGCGAGGTGTGGCAGCACGATGCAGCCCGGGCAGATCGTCGTCGACGCGCCGAATCGAACGCCGTCGCCGACGAGCGCGCCGAGATGGCTGCGGCGCGAATCGGTTTTCACGCCGTGGTGGACCAGCAGAATCGACGCACGTCTCGTGACCGTGGTGTTGGCCATCATCACGTTGCCGGAGACATTCACGTCGCTCCCGAGAATGCTGTCGGCGATGTAATTGAAATGTCCGACCTGGGTTCGCGGCCCGAGGAGGACGCTGCGGACCACCTCGCAGTGCGCGCCGACGAGACAATCCGAGCCCACCACCACCTCGTCGCGCAGCACGGCCCCCGCGCGCACCACGCTGCGCGCGCCAAGAATCAGGCGGCAGGATTTGTGAATGACCGCGCCCGACTCGATGACGCTCCCGGTGCCGGTGGCGATGATGTCGCCGTCGACGCAGGCGTGAGGAGCCACGGAGCCTTCGTGCGCTCGCGGATGCCGGTCGACGAACTCGCGCAGGCGATCGTAGAAATCCTCGAGCGACGCCGCGTCGTGCGGCAGCAGAGGTGCCAGCGGATCGCCTGGCGGGCGGCCCCACAGCCCGCGAATCACCTCGAAGACCGCCGCGGAGGATCGTCTCGTCACGCCGGCGATCCGTTTCCAGCCACCACAGGACGATCGGCTCGAGCTTCGTGTTCGATGACCGCGGGGTGTGCCTGAATCTGTTCGAAGAGCACCTCACCGGCCGTTTCAATGGATCTGGCCAGATCGGCGTGAATCGACCGGAAGAGATCCGCGCGGTTCCGATCGGACGTCGACCAGTTGATCGGATGAAGCGCCAGCTGAAAACGCCTCGGCAGCGGTCCAGAGGCGAACATGCTCCACGCGGCGTCGCGCCACGCGCGGCACGAATCGGAGATATACGGCATGTCCCGGAAGAACCGGTCGTCGTACGCGTTCAGAAAGTCCGTCTTGTCGTGGAACGGATCGGCGCCGTTCAACCCGGGCTGATGCATCGCAATCGTCCGCACCGAGGAGCCGCTCAGCGTCTCGAGGAGCGACACCTGCGCGTGCAGGAGATCGGTCCATTCGCCGGCCGGAAAGCGGTGGAACAGGTTCACGTCGTAGTGCAGGCCCACGTCGTGTCCCAGGTCCACGAGCTGGCGCGGCAGCTCAGCGTGCGCGGGGTCGAGCAGGTTGTAATAAAACCCGCTGGGCAAAAGAAAATAGGTCGCGCGGACGCGGCGCTGCGACTCCTGCCTGGCCAGCGCGAGCGCTGCGGCCGGCGAATAGTCAACGTCATGGCGGAGGATGAAGAACCGTTCCTCCGGAAAACCGTCCGCGACGTCGACGAAGCGCAGGGCGCGGTGCGTCGACATCAGCCCGTCGAGGAGCTCCCAGTAAAAGGAGAAGTCGAAGCAGTCGCGCATCGCGATGCCCATTACGGTCGTTCGGCCGTTGCCACGCCCGGCGCGCCCACACAGGCCAGCGATCGCTTCCGGCGTGAGGACCGGTGTGAACGGCGAGCCGCGCCGGCATCCAGACGGCGGTATCCAGGCACTTTCGCGGACAGAACCTGCTCCACCTGCGCCGGCGACGGTAAACCGTCCGCTTGATCGCCGATCTCGGAGACGGTGCTCAATATCCAGCCGAGCGATCGGACACGCGACGGCACGTGCGAGACGTGTTCCTGGATTCTGGATATCCAGCGCTCGAACCGATCCTCGATGCACAGGATCGCGTCGCGCACGGTCCCGTCGAGCGGCAGAATCTTGGCAGGACGCCTCCACGTCACGTCCGTCCCGGCCACTCGACAGGTTTCGAACACGGTGGTTGGCTGTTCGTGTGCGTCCCGAGCGAGCGCCGCCCCCGCGAAGGGAATCACGTATGGATACATGCCGACCTCGCAGCCCGCCTGGATCCACGCAAACGCCTGACTGACGTTCTCGACCAGATCGTCGAGCCGGCAGTGGGGCGAAGTCAGAATCATGTCGAGGAACGGTGTGATCCCGAGCCGCAGCGCCTCGGCGAGCATCGGCGTGATGAACGGTACGATTTGCGCCTTGTTGAACTCGCGAAGGATTGACGGGGAGAAGCTCTCGATGCCGAACCCCAGAACGCGGAAGCCGGCCTGACGCATCGCCGCGAGACGCGCCGGGGTCATCGCGTCGATCCGGTTGGTGCTGATGAAGTGGAGATCCGGAGACAGCTCCCCGCGGGCCTTGGCAGAAACGATCGCGTCGCATAGCGACAGCACGCGATCGTCGTTTCGAAACACGAAGATATCGTCCTGAAAGATGATCGTCCGAACCCCGGGCTGCGCGCGAACGATCCGCTGGATCATCGTCAGACACTCCGATGCGTCCAGCCGGCTGACGCGTGTCGTACTCCCCTGCGCGACGTTCAGGAAGTTGGTGGACGAGCAGAACGTGCAACCCATCGGGCAGTAGTTGAGCGTGATGAGCCGCACGGCGCGGGTTTCGGCGAGGCGCGCCTCCCGTTCCGCCTTGCTGGGAAGATCGCCGACTCGAAAGCTCCGTTCCAGCCGCTGCCAGTAGTCCCGGTACGGCATCTCTTCGTACGGAATCGCAAAAATCGATTTCATGAGGCCGTCGCGTGTCAGCGCGGCGCCGTGACGCCGATGCACCGTGCCGTTTCCGTCGCGCCACGCCGTGCCCGTTGTGTCGTGCAGCGCAGCCCCTTGCCGCAGCCGGGCGACAAGCTCCAACAACGGCTCTTCACCTTCGCCGAGGACGGTCAGATCGAAGGGCCCCAGCCCGAGAACCAGCTCGGGTTCGAATGTCGCTTCCATTCCGCCGGCCACCACGCACGCGTCCGGCTGCAGACGCTTGACGAGATGGGCCAGCGCCAAATCGTGCGGGAGGGTCATGCCGGTCGTCGACACGCCGACGAGATCCCAACGCTCCCGCATCAGCGCGGTCAGCGACGATTCGGGTGTTGGTGAACAGCAGTTGGGGTCGAAGACGTGCGCGGCGATCCCGTGAGCCCTCAGTACGCCGGCGAGTCGCCAGACGCCGAGGGGAGGAGCGAGAAACGTGTACTCGCCCCCTTTCGGATCATAGGGACCGATGAGGAGCACACGGGGTTCTGCACCCGCGTGCGTGTGGCGCAGCGAAGTAAGCGAGACAAATGAGTTCGTGATGCCTGCCATTGACGCCCCGGAAACACGATCGTCGTGCGACTGCGTGGCCAGCCGTACTTCACCCTTCGCTGCGCCCAACCGCTGCGCACACAGGCAGCGCGGCGGTTGAACCCTCCTCTTTCGCTGTATCGGATCAAAACGCTAAGGTCCAATAGAGGCCAAAAACATGAGGAAATTTGCAGATAGTGCGCTTCCGCACGCTTAGGCCATGCGCATCTGTCGGTGCGTAGACAGTGCACAGCTGATACACCTTCACGGAAGTGCTGTCGTGCGGGTTGGAATCCCTCGGCGTCTGTCCGACTTCGCGGGCGCCGCGTATCAAATCACGCAGCGCTCGCGAAGCGATTGTTTCGATGAGTCGTCGGTCAGAACGTGACCATCATTCCAATCCGCGCGATCCGCGGCGCCAGGATTCCGAAGACCTGGTTTGCGTTCGTCGCGTTCTGATTCGTCCGTCGCCCCATAACAGTGTTCGCATTGAACAGGTTGAACATGTCGAACGACGGCAGCAGCTTCATGCCGCCAAGCGTGAAGGATCTGTCGAGCCGCAAGTCCATGGTCGCGAAGTTCGGGAATCGTTTCGAACCAACAGGGTCCAGCAGCACCGCGATCGCCGGGGCGCGATTGGGTCGCGAGGCGATGTTGATCGCTTGTGCAAAGGGATACCCCTGGCGCAAATCGCTCGTCGCGGCCACGTTGACGTTGTACGGCAGACGATAGGACCCGCTCAGCTTCATGATCCACTTCGCGTTGATCGGGATGCCGGCGAGGTTCGAGCCGCCGCCGCCGCCGATTCCCCCGCTGGGCGCGTACTGCGCGCCGTTGCGCTGAGCGATGTTCGTGGGATCTTCATAGGCCGACGCCGAATCGTAATATTCGATGGTCGTGTTGTACGAGTAGCTGCCGTTCAGCATCCAGCCGTTCGACGAGCGCTTCCGCACCACGAGCTCGAAGCCGTTGTACACGTGCCGGAAATCCGGACGGTTCGTGACGACGTAAGCGCTCGGCAGCGTGATGTTGGGAACGAAATATGTGACCGTATCGCATCGGGCGCCCGACGGACAGGCGCTGGCCGCCGGCGTGAACGCGACCGGCGAGTAGTCGGCGGAGCTGAGCCCGACCGTGTCCTGCCAGATGAACCGATCGTACTTGCGCCAGACGTAACTGGCGTTGAATCCGAAGCCGCCCGTCATCTCCTTCCCGAATCCAACGACGACCTCGCTGGCGCGCGGCGCGGTGACGCCGCGGTCAACGGTGTTCGCGCTCACCAGCAACGCCGGATTGGCCGGATCGAATCCGGTCACCGATCGGATGAGGCTCTGATTGATCTCGTTCGGCTGAATGATTTGATCCCCGTTGAGATCCGACCATCCCAGGTCAATCCTCGCAGACCCTACCGGATTCAACGCCTTCGACAACTGACCGGCCGATCGCTGTTCGAAATACACTGCGTACGAACCCTTGATCACGTTCTTCGCATCGCCGGTGAGGTCGTAAGTGAGGCCGACTCGCGGCGCCACGGTGTTCCACACCACTCCCGAGCGGACCGCCGGCACATCGAGCGCCGGAAACAGATTGAACGGCGTCCCGTCGACCGTCCTCTGGCCTTGAAAAGCGTGCGCGGCCACATCGACGGCGGCGACCTGGTCGTTTTGCCTGTCCCACCGCACACCGACAATCGCCGTGAACCGCCGGCGCGAGTACGTATCCTGAAGATACGCGGAGTGCTGGTTCAGAAACGCCGGCGTGATGAAGTCGCGGATCACGCGGGCGGTAAACGGTGTGCTGAAGAGCGGCAAAGGTCGAGGGCTGTTGAACACCGACTGCGCGTGCCCGCTGTACGATCGGTCGTAGACTTCGCCAAAATGCCCGTATTTGTAGCCAGCCTTGAACGAATGATCGCCGCTCCATTTTCCGGGCAGGAAGTAGCTCGTCGTCAGTTCGGCGGTGTTGTTGGTCACGAACATGATGCTCGAATCGGACCAGGATCGGCCCCACGTGCCAGTGGTGAGCTCGAGCATCGGCTGAGCCAAACGTAATTCGTCGGTTTGCGGCACGATCGAATTGCACCAGCAGTGGTGCCCCACCGACACGTCAACGAGCCATCGGTCGTTGACGGTGTGCTGATCGCCGAACTTCCAGCTGGGATCCCAGATGCCGGGGTTCCAGAAACGCGGCCCCATGTCATAGACGCTGTCGCTGCGTTTCAGGTACGTCATCTTGTTCGTCGTCTCGAACGTCGGATGCAGATCGTCGGCGCCTCGGATCGTCTCGACGCGCTGACCGAACGAATTCGCGATCGTGACGAGATTGCCGGCGAAGGGGCGCAGGTTGAATTTCGATCCGAGCGCCGGGACATCCTGCTTGTTCAGGTTCAGGCAATCGACGACATCGCCGAAGGAATGCGCCAGCGGATTCGCTTGAACCGGTGCGCAGGCGGACGATGGTTTGTAGTAGTTGAGGACGCCGAGGCGGACGTTCTGCATCCCGTAAGTCGCCCAGAACCAGGCGCGGCCCTTCCTGATCGGTCCCCCGAGCTGACCGCCATAATCGTTCGTGTACACGAGTGGATTCCCGGAATTGGCGCCTTCGCGCCGGAGCGCGTCGGTGACGTTGTACGACCCGAGCGCGCGGTCGGTTCGGATGAACCATGTGGCCCCGCGGAACACATCCGAGCCGCTCTTGGTCACCACGCTGACGAACACGCCGGGAGTCTGCATCGTGACATCAGCACCACCGGTCGACACCTGCACCTCGTCGACCGAGTTGAAGTCGACGACGAACGGACGCCCGTTGGCGATGTCGTTCCGGTCGACGCCGTCGACGAACCACCTGGCCTGGCCGTCGCCAGCGCCGCGCGAGAACATGCCGATTTGCTGGCCGTTGTGGGTCCCGCCCACGTTCTGGCGATCGCCGGCGATCCCTGGTGTCTGGGTCAGCACCTGGAACACGTCGCGCGCCGAGGGGATGGCCTGCAGTTCCTCGACGTTGAAACGCGTCCCCTGCGTCGTGCTTCTGACATCGACGATCGGGGTCACGCCGGTCACGACCACGTTTTCTTCAACCGCCGCCACCTGGAGCTCGACGTTGACCTGGGCGTTGAACCCGCCCTGAAGCTGAAGCCGCTCGCGGACTTGCGTTCCGAAGCCGGCAAGCTCGAACTTCACGCTGTAAGTCCCGATCGGCAGACCGGGGAACTCGTAGGTCCCGGTCACGCTCGTCAACGCGACACGCGGCTCGAGCAATGCGGGACTCGAGAGCGTGACCGTGACGCCCGGCATCACGCCGCCGGACACATCGGTCACACGTCCAAACACCTGACTGGTGTTTTGCGCCGCAGCGGCTCCGCCAAGTGCGAGAAACAGCACCAGCACCGAGACAAGCAGCCTCATCATTCTGGCTCTCCTGAACAGGATGTCCGCCAACGAGCAACGGTGAAGCGTGATGTCGTCGGACATCACGGGACGGAGGAGTATGCGCCCCTTCGAAGGACGTGGCAAGGAGTCGGCGAATCGAAGATCCAAGATGATCAGGGCCGCGACGCGGGTGGCTGTGCGGCGGGAGAAGGAGCGACCGGCCCTCCCTTACGCCTCAGAAGGAGACTGGCGGCCAGACCGAGTACGGCGCCGATGCTTCCTCCAATGGTCTGGCCCAACAAAAGCCTCGACGTTGCGTAGCGAATGACTTCGGGGATCTGAACAACGGCTTGAATCTGGGCTCCTTGCGGCAGCCCGCCCGGTGACGTGTACCACGACAGCATCGGTGGTACGAGAAACGAGGCGAGCGCCACGCCCAGGAGTGCCCCGACCAACATG
>Ga0114129_10006063_pt1 | contig 17132 bp, 13 predicted proteins | sample RhiMetdeltSRZDD1_FD_80071 | JGI IMG/M metagenome (GOLD analysis project Ga0114129, IMG submission 80071) | Populus rhizosphere microbial communities from Tennessee, USA - Rhizosphere MetaG P. deltoides SRZDD1 (version 2) (version 2) | ecosystem: Host-associated > Plants > Roots > Rhizosphere >... | reverse complement strand
TCGATGCCAAGCAGACCATCGCCGTGTTTGAGGGTGCCAGCCGCTTCCTTGGCCACGAACCGTGCCGCGCCGCAGCCGCCCATGTTCTTGTCCTCGTAACCGCTGTCGCCGTTGCCCGCGACGGTGGTGATGAGTCCGGTCACGGCGTCCACCTTGCGCACGCGATGATTCATCGTGTCGGATACGTAGAGGTTGTCCTGCGCGTCGAAGACCACGGCTTCCGGCGCATGAAGCATCGCGCGCGTCGCGGGTTTGTTGTCCCCGTCGTAGCCGTACCGGCAAACACCAGCCAGCGTGGAGATAATGCCGGTGGTGTGGTCGATCTTTCTGACCCGATTGCTGCCCTTGTCCACGATGACGACGTTGCCTTGGCTATCCACCGCGATGCCGACGACGTCGTACAGGCGCGCTTCCATCGCGGGTTTTCCGTCGTCCAGATACATCGACATGTCCAAACCGTCTGAACAGACAGGCATCAGCCAGCCATGATCATCGCTGAAGTCGATCCCGATGGCATCGCCGGAGAGAACAACCAGGTTGCGTGCGACCAGCGGCTGCTCCCGCGCATCGTCCTCGGTCGTCCACGTACCAGCGATGGTGGTGACCATGCCGGTGCGCGGATCGTAGCGGCGGATCTTGTGAGCCTGGGTATCGGCAATGTAGAGCACGTCGTCCTTGTCGAAGGCCATTGCCGCCGGCCAGGTCAGATTCACCTCGAGCGCCGGTCCGTCCCCGTTGAAGCCATGTTGCCCGGTCCCGACGATCGTGGTGATGACACCGGTGTCGCGATCGACTTTCCTGATCCGGTTGCTGCCGGAGTCGCAGATGTAGAGATGGTTCTGGGAATCGAAGGCGACGTCGAGCGGGAGATATAGACCGGCTTCGCCGCAGGCCCCTTCATCGCCGCTGTAGCAGGTCTCGCCGATCCCGGCGAAGTTGTGCAGCGTCCCCTCTTGGAGATTCACCCGGCGGACGCGGTCGGAGCCGGACTCGGCGAAGTAGAGCCACCGCGCTTCGTGGTCCAGCGCGGCATGATGCGGCAACGGAATACCGGCCTTCACGGCCCGCTTCCCATCGCCGGTGCTGCGTGCCTTGCCGTTCCCTGCGAACGTCTCGATATAGCCGACTGCAAGCTGAAGTTCGGTTTCCATGTTGTCCAGGCCGATCTCGATGCCTAGGCGCGGGTCGCCGGCTGCGCTGCCGGTTGTTCCACGGCTGGAGCCTGGGCCCCTGGAATTGCCTGCTGAGGTGCGGCTGTTTGTTGCTGCTGCGCGGCTTCCGCCTCGGCTTCGATGGCATTCGCTTCATGCACGGACTTTTTGAAACCCTTGATGGCCTTGCCCAGGCCTTCTCCCAATTGCGGGAGCTTGCCCGCGCCGAAAATGATCAACACGATGAAGAGGATCAGGATCAGCTCTGTAAAACCCATACTCCCAAACATGGTGTGCTCCTCCGAAATTAAGGTGAATCAGGATGCGCTGCTGCTCGTTTCTTCGCGAATCGTTCTTTCAACCGCTGCCTCGCCTGCTCGGCCTGTTCAAACATCTTGCACTTGTCGTACACGCTGATCAGGTTGTAGTACGCCAGCGGCTCGTCGGCGTTGTGCTCGACGGCATCTTCCATGACCTTGATGGCCAGGTCCGACTTCTTGTGATTCAGGGCCAGCTCCATCAGTTTGAAACTGCCTTCCAGATGCTTGGGGTCGAGTTCGAGTGTCCGGAGATAGCACTGAATCGCGGCGTCGATCGTGTTGTAGTCGGAGACTTGAGGATTGTCGAGCTCGGCAAACACCCCTGCGAGGTTGTACCAGGCCATCGGATCCTCCGGCGTAATCTCGACGAGGCGTTCATAATACCCCTTGGCATCCATGTACTTTTTCTTGTCGGCACAGAGACGGCCCAGGTTGAAGAGCGCCAGAACATCGTGTGGGAACACGTCGAGCGCGCGCTTGAACTCGGCTTCCGCCTCGTCCGCCATGTTCTTCGTCGCGTAAATCGTCCCGAGATTCGAATAATACATGGCGAGCGAACGATTCATTTCCGCACGAATCCCTTCGGCCATCTCGATCGATTTCTTGACTTCGACGAGCGCATCGTCCAGCCGGCCCTTGCTGAAATAGAGCTCACCCAAACGGCACCGCGCTTGAAAATCGTCCGGCTCGGCGGCCAGCAGCTTTTCAATTTCGAGGATTTCCTCGTCCGGGTTCAACGGCTGATCGCCCGGCTCGACTGCGGCACGACCTTGCTCGGTTGTTGAAGAAGTCGTTTCGTCCATGAGAAACCCCTTTGGCAAAAGATTACACATGCCCGCCGACCAGTGAGTCGGACGTTCCCATCACCGGCTGCTCCACGAGCGAGTCCGCTGCATCGCGCCGGTAGCGATCCATCGTCAGCAACATCACACCCAGAACGACCATGAGCGTCAGATTCGAATAGAGCAAGGCGTAACCCGCGATGAACATGAGCCCCAGGCCATAACCTGCCAACCGTCCCATCGTCAGCAGTTTGATGACGGTGTAGGACCAGCACAAGAGTCCGGCCATATACAGCGCGAACGGCAGATAAAAGGTGTAGCCCATTCCGAACTGGAAGATCCACCCGACCCCGTCCGCGCCCTTGCGGATGTTGCTCGCCAGCGCGGGGTCGTACCGGTTCAAGAGGTAGTCCAGGAAAAACATGGCGATGAAAATGATCCCGGCGGTTCCCCAGAACCAGATCGCGCGGTGACGCTGACGCTGATTCCGCGAACGGAACGACACTCCTTGCCCGTAGGCCCAGAACACCAAGATGCTCGCCAGTACCATAAGCGCCTCACCGGAACGATGCGCTTCGTACACCATTGGCGGCACTGACACCGTCCCGGAAAAACTGTAGACAGTCGACACGATCTGGTAGTAGAGCCAACCTCCGATGCCTAACAGATACGTGATGCCGAGCAGCCGGTGGGACCGATCGTGATGGGTCGCGAGATACTCGCTCATGAGCAGGACGATCGCCGCCAAGGCGACACAGTTATAGATCGCGGAGCCGAGCATGGTCGGAGGTATGAACAAAAACCCGAGCGTCAACAACAAGAGCAATGCGATGCAGGGACCCGTGAATCGGGTTAGCCCCGTAAACCCTCGATTGGCCAGGCGGTTGGCCATACCGACCGTTAATCCCATGAAGAGCAAAATGGCCACGACATTTAAGAGCCACTGGCCCACTTCGGTCAGCGCGGTGAAGGTCGGAATGATCCACTGATGATCCGCCGCCAGCTTGCTGAGATGCATGCCCAGGCGGGAGACCAGCCGGTAGAGTATCAGTTCGAGAAACGCGACCAGCAGGACCAGCTTGATCGTATACTGAAACAAGAGCGGCTGATCGCTCAGCTTTCCGGTGACCCGTTCGATGGTCGTGGCTATTGCCGGCACGCCTGCTCCGTTTCTGAAAGACGAAATATGAATTATACCGACCGGCGAAAAAGCCGGTCAACGCCGACCCCTCTCATGATTGGGCGGCTGACACAGTCCGTCGCTCTTCCGCTTTCGCTTTGCCGATGTAGAGAAGACCATCTGCCATCGAATAATTGAACGGCAGCTCGCACACGACCTCGCTGATCTTTTCGTAGACATGCTGATAGAGCCGCTCGGCCTGATCCGGCGTCATCCCTTCCTGCACTTCATAGAAGAACCCGAGACTCAAATCTTCCGCAGAGGGCCGCATGATCCGCCTGATGCCGTAGCCGCCCGGATCGCTCATGATGGGCGCTTCCTTCTCCAGATCGAACAAACAGGGCTGACAGGAGAAGCCGTAGGATTCGTTCAGTTTCTTGTTCTCTACGATGAAGTTCATCGTCTCCAGCGCTTCCTCTTCCTTCTCGGTCGGGAAACCCACGATGATGTAGCAGTGGACGGCGATGCCCAGATCCACACAATCGTTCGAGATCCGCCGGACCCATTCCTGCTGGATGCCTTTCTTCATGAAGTCCATGACGCGCTGGTTGAACGATTCCAGGCCAAAGACAATCTTTAGACAACCGGCATCCCGCATGGAGGTCAGTAATTCGCGCGTGAGATGCTTCTCGAAGCGCATTTCGCAGGTCCATTGGATGTCCAACCGGCGATCGATCATTTGCTGGCAGAGTCGTTTCGTCGGCGAGAGCGCAAAACATTCGTCGGTGAAAAAGAAGTTCCGCACGCCGTACCGCTGCTTGAGCCATTCCAATTCTTCGATCGTTCGCCCCGGCTCCTTTTGCCTGAAATTCTGGTGATCGAGGGTCAGCGCGCAGAAGGCGCAGTCCTTGTAGTAACAGCCGCGTGAGAATTGTACGGGGAGCACCGGCTCAGGCGACAGGTAGCGGCCGAGGGGGAAGCCATCGTAATTCGGCGCGGGCAGTTGGTTCACGTTTTCGGAATAGAACGGCTGATTCACGTGGATCTTTCCGTTCTGGCGATAGATTAAATTCGGGACCTTGCTGAAATCCTTCTTCCCGGCCATCTGGTTGATCAATTCGAGCAAGGCGGTCTCGCCTTCGAACACGACAATGTCGTCGGTGATGTCGAAGAGACTGGGACAGCGGCGCAGATTGTCCACGAGACGTGTGAAGATGCTGCCCCCGATCGTCAGATGGATGTCCGGTGCTAATTCCTTGATGAGCCGGCACAGGGTGAGACCGGGGATGATCTGCGAAGTGGCTGTGATTGAAACACCAATCAGCTCGGGATACTCCGCAATGATCGAGGGGAGAAACCGTTCACGGAACAGCTTGATATAGGGGTTCTGCTGTTCGTCCCGGATGACTTTCATCAAGTCCTTGGACGAGTAGATGGAATAGGTGCTGAACTGATTGTCGACAACCGTGAGCCTAGTTGGGAAATAGAGCGTGGAGATGACCTCGAGCCACTTGTCGATCATGAAGAGGCTTTCTCTGTAGGCCTCCATGTCGTAGAAGCCCTCGCTTCGAAGTGTCTCTTTTGCCGGTTCGATTCGATCGACCAGGTAGGGAAACCGATCGAGCGATTCGGTAATCCTTGCGAGATGCTCGGCACTGCCGGGCCCGGTGTCCCCTTGTCGCACTCGCTCGAGCTCTTTCTTCTTATCACCCAAATCGTGATAGAGACCTATGGCATAGGACTTCGTCAGGACCTCGTCGAGGAGCTCGATACCCAAATCACGTTGGGAGACATTTGTCACACCACCCTGAGCAAGAAAACCGGTGAGTGAAGGGAGGCTCAGGTAGGGCTGAGAAGGATGCCAGGTTGGTGGAAAAAGCAGCGAAACATTCATGTCAAATCTCTACAGAGAGAATTGAAAAATAAGATAAAATCTCAAAAGATACGATCTTGTTTTATACACTCCGCCCGCGCTCAAAAGCAACCCTGATGGGGCGGCAAACGCCTCATACAGAGTCCCCCAAAAACAGAAAAGCCCCAGCTCAGAACTGGGGCTTTTCCTTCAGCTTTCTCTGTTCCACCCATCACGAAGTGGAACAGGTCCTCGTGACCCGATCAGCTCACGGAAGCTTGAGCGTGAACCAGGTGGAGAGGGCCTTCATCCCGTTACGCTCGATGTTGTTGCCGTCCCACACCGCAAACGCGATTGGTACGGACATGCCCGCCTTGAACTGCGTGTCATTCGCATCGCCTGTTTCCAGGGTGCGCTTCACGACGATACGCCAGGTCGGACCAGAGTACCCGCCGCCCTTGACAGAGCCGGCCGGTTCCCACACACCGTTGCCGATCACATCTTGATGAGCCTGAGTCGTCAACGTGCTGAAACCGTTGGCATTCAGGTCCTCGACCGAGCTCACTCGGAGCGTCGGATCAGACATGATATTGCCTGACCAAATACCGGGGTTGAAGGGTCCAAGGCTGCGGCCGATCCGGTCCGGATAGGTCACGCCACCTGCGGGCTCTTCGAAATAGTAGTCCCAGAAAATGCCCGGGTACTGGTCATCCACGTCCCACAGCCCGGCGCTATCCTTGCCGAGGTCCTTCTGCCATTCCGCGTTCCACCGCCAGATGTTGGTGGTGCCGCCGGACTGACCCATACACTGGAACGGTGGTGCACCTGACGTATTGACCGGGAACATGATCGCGGCTTGGTCACGGAAGTCTTGCGGGCCGATCGTCGTATCATTCTTGGTCTGATCGCTCCACTCGACACGCAGACCGAGTTCCTTGCCGTTCGTCATGGCCTTCACGAACACTGACTTGACGGAGATGTTCTGGGGCATCGGCGTGGTGATCAGCTGACCACTCAACGGGACGATCAGACCAGGCACGCCCTCCCAAACAGGGTTAGCCCCATCCATCGGGATGGGACCCTTGACCGCTTTGGCCGGGATGGTCACCGGCTGGCTAACGGCCAATGGCACCTGCCCAATCGTGAGCATCACGCCTACGATCAGGGCAGAGAGAAGAATGCCAAACACCACAGCCTTGTTGTGTGTCTGCACTATCCTCATGGACTATACCCTCCTCTGTATTAAATGATTAAGAACGAAACCCAAAATTGCTTCAAAAAACATAATAAAGAGAACACCGACACCCTACGGATTATTAGGCAGTCCCGACCGGACCCCCGTCCTCCTTGTCCTTGTCCTTGTCCTTCTGATCCATGAAATTCTGTGCGCCTGTTTCGTTCAACAAAAGACTGAGTTCATTGCCTTGGTCCTGTGCTCCACATTCGTACGTCTGGCCTTCGGGTGAGTTGAATGTGGCGGGACGATAATCCGCTTCTGAATAGGGTTGCGGCGTCACGCCGAGGAACGCGGCCTCGAAATCCATCCAGTCGGATGTCAAGTCGGCAACGTGCTTGAAGAGTCCGGAATCGGCCTTCTTGATCAGCATGCGGCAGAACAAGGGTACCCAGCGTCCGATGTGATTCTTCACGAACTTCTTTTGGGCATCAACGACGATTTGGGTTTTTTCGGCACTGTCATGGCAGCGGGAGTAGGATTCTTTGTATGCGAGGAAGTGCATGAACTCGAATTCGACGCTTAGGTGATCGAGCCGCTCATGAATGTCCTTGGAGAGCTCGACGCCGAACGCCTTGTAGAACCCCGCGATATCGCCCATGACATGTGATTGTGCGAAGACGTGATCGTTGCCGAAGAGGGTTTCGTAGGGAGGACAATCAAGCGTGATGACGTTGCTGAACACTCGACGGTGCTCGGCTTGCAGTTCGCTCAGTTGCCAGTTCACACATTCCGAGGCAATGAGTTTTTCGATCTGGTCGAACTGCTTGCGAATCAAAGCCAATTTTTGTTTGGCCCGATCCCCGCCGATTCCATCGAGCGCGGTTTCCAACGCATCGAGCGCCGCCCGGCCGTCTTCGACGAACTCCCCGCACTGGAGATAGTCCAAAAATTCGTCGTCTTCCGGATAGAGAAGACTCCATGACACCAGAAGATAGAGCTTGCTACGATTTAATGCACGTTCAACTGCGGGGGAATCTTTGATGGCTGGGGGATTCGTGATGACGGCTGTTGCAGACTGCGCAGAACTTTGTAACGGCTGCTTACTCGTCATGAGAATACACTCCTCACTCAGTTGCCGGGACGCATGATCGCGGCAGCTGCGGTCAAACCCGTGGCGAAAGCGTGGGTATGATAGGTAAAGGGGTAAATGATGTCAAGCATGTTTCTGGCCCTATCCAAACTGATAGGTGATGGGCCTAATTTGTTGGAAATTTTATCCACAACGTGATTTTTCAGCAGGTTTTACCTCTTTTCTGTTGGTTCTTTTCAACCAGTCGTTGGTTCAACGGACTAAAGCAAACGAAAGGGGGTCACCTTGATCGCGATGTGATCATTGACCGTCCGGCAAACGTGTTCGCACATTCCGCATCCTACACAACGCTCTGGTGTCACCACAAGCCGTTGTGTATTGAAATCCATGCTCAACGCATCGGTAGGGCATTTCGACACACAGGCATGACACCCCTGCCCTGCTGTGCAGAGACGATGATTGACCACCGCTGTGCCCATCCGGATATCGTCCCGCCCGGCGACGGGCATCAAGGCATCCGTTGCACAGGCCGCAATGCAAGGGACATCGTCGCAGAGATAGCAGGGAATTTGATCGGGGAAGATCACGGGTGTGCCGTCCAGCTGATGAAAGACAATCGATCCATGGGGACAGGCTTTGATGCAGTCGTTGCACTTCGTACAGCGTTCAAGAAACAGCGGCTCCTCGACGGCACCAGGCGGACGTAGCCAATCCGTTCGCAATGCGGGAGCCGGTTTTTCAGGCACCACCTCCGAATGCGTGGAGTATTCCTTCGCCGCCTTCGCAACGGAGAGGACGGAATCTTTGAGAAAATCGCGCCGTCCGTATTTAGGATCGGTGGGCATCGGATCAACCCAATCTCGTCATTTCAAATCTCAAATTTCAGCTAGCGGATATTTGAGAGCTGAGATTTGAGTTTTGCCATTCGCCGCAGGCAACTACATCACGCCGTCTGCGCGCAGCTTATAGACTTCGACGCAGCGATCGCAGGCCCCAAACTCGACGTCCCACCCCGGATGGTTTTCGCGGATGAAGTCCAGCACGTACGATTCAATCTTGTTGCCCATATCCTCGACCCACGAATAGGTCGGAAACCGGCACAACGGACAAGGGAAGCCGGGCATGAGCATGACCTTGTTTTCAGTCTCGGGAACTTCGCCGCCTTCGACGTCAACCGCGCGGTCCATGACCCGCAGGGTGTCGGTGGCCATTTCGATCAATTCGGAGTGAGTGAAAAATCCCGTCTGCCACAGCCCTTCGAACACGGACTTCAATTGCATCGCCGGAATTTTCCGGTACCAGGAGCGGAATTCCTTGAATCGGTCTTCTTTCCGCAGCATCGGTTCCTTGCCCGCCGCCGAAAGCCGACTATCCACACTGAGACTCCACAAAATGCGGTAGCGATGCAGGATGAGTGTTTCTTCGCCGGGATTCAGTCCGACTTTGGTGTCGGCATCGTACGCGAAAGCCGGATCAAGCATGTCGGAGATATGCATCAACTCATGGCGGCAATAGCGCGTGAGGGCCGGATCGTAAAACCGCCGAGGAATGAGCTTGATCCCGACGCCCTTCAAGCCCTTTTCTTCGAACTGCTTGGCCAGGTCCTGTTCGACCGATCCCCATTTTCTGAGAATGTCGACCCCTTCCTGATCTTCCTTGAGCACACCCTTCACCAGAACGATCCCGACCTGCTGCTTTACGATGGGATATTCGTTGAACGCATCACGAATGATGTCGGAGAAGCCCCAGGTCCCGAACAGATACTGGTAGAGTTTTTTGAACTCACTTTCCCGATCGTCCAGCGTGAATTTCTCGTAGATGGGATCGGCCAGCTCATGGAACTCTTTATAATAGGTGGGATCGCCCTCCCGTTCGGTCTTCTCCACGAACGAGTCGATGACTTCCTGCAATAATGCGGGTTGGAAACGTAGTTCCATACAAAGGCCTCGATGCTTTCGGTTTCAGGAGCCGTTTCTCTGTCATGATGCGTCGGAACCGGCGCCCCGAGCAGCTTGACTTGGCGCGTCCGCTTCTCTTACGATCATCAACGAAACGACCGCAAATTATACTGGCCTGAAACGGCGATTTGCAATCAAGCCCGTCGTCGCCGGCCGCTTCACCAAATACGTTTCCGACAAGGTTATACCCATGACACAGCAGAGCGCTTCAAGCACCGTCCCCGCACAACCATCGACGGTTTCACCCGCCTCACCAATCGACTCGCTCGAGTACTGGAACACCGACGCACGGGAAGTTCGCACGTTCCGCGGACATTCCCACGGCGTCTGGTCCGTGGCGTTTTCGCCGGACGGGCTGACTCTCGCCAGCGCCGGCGTCGATCGTCTCGTGCGCATCTGGGACATCGAAACCGGCCGGCTGCTCCGATCACTGCGAGGTCACACCAACGACATCCGTGCCGTGGTGTTCACACCGGATGGACAGGCTCTGGCGACCGGTAGCGAAGACCGCACCATTCGGCTATGGAATCCCAAGACGGGCGAACCTTTGAAGCTGCTGTTTACGCGCTACGATCACAATATCTGCAGCCTCTCCCTGTCGCCCGACGGCTTGATGTTGGCGCGTGGGAGCCACAACAAGGACATCAAGATCTGGGAAGTCACGACGGGGACCGAGTTGATGACGTTGCTCGGCAAGGATGAATACGATCATCACTGGTCGGTGTGCGTCGCCTTCTCACCGGACGGCAGACACTTGGCCAGCGGCATGGACATCGGCAAGATCAAGATCTGGGAAGTGCTGCCCAGCGGAGAAGAGAAGATCCTCCACAACGGGCACTGGCAAGAAACCGAGGAAGATTCCACCGAAACGCGCGGCTATTTCATCGAAGACGACGGGGGATTCCAGAAGCCGATGGACTACTGGATCGGCGCCATGACGTTTACGCCGGACGCGAAATACCTCATTACCGGCAGCCGCGACCAGACGATCAAGCTATTTGAAATGCCACAGGCCACCGAGCACCGCACGCTCAAGGGCCATGGGGGATGGGTCCGTTCGCTCGTCGTGACGCCGGACGGCAAAGTCCTCATCAGTTCAGGAGACGACAACACGATTCGGTTCTGGGATCTTCAATCCGGTCGATGCTTCAGAACGATCAAGTCCCACACCGGTGGTGTACGCGGCATCACCCTCTCCTCCGACGGCCGCAGACTCGCCAGCGCGTCCTGGGACCGCACGGTGAAGCTGTGGGAAGGCGGGGCGGAGCCGCAAGACTGAAAGAGCGGGTCCTGTCGCGGCGAGCAGCCCCATCGTGCTCGCACCCCCGCCCGGTGTGGGGTCCCCCCGCTGAGCGCGATGGGGCGCCCCGTTCGCCACGCCACCCGCTCGGATTGAAAAACCTCAACAGGCTCAGTAAGAAGAAAAGTAAAGGCGACAGGCCGCTTCAAGCCTGTCGCCTTCTTATTTCTTTTTCGCTCTCCTAGAAGCTGGTGCTGAGGCGCCGGTCGTAAAGCTGAGCGGCTTTCATCGGAGAAACCGGGACCCACCGAGACTGTGCCGAGAAGGAAAGCTGGAACTGACCGACGCCACACGGTCTGACAAAACCGTGGCGGAGAGAATTCCAGAAGGCTTCCGCTCGGGACAGTCTGGAAGGGTGGTTTCGGGAGATGACAAGCGAAGCTTTATGGCCGGGGCCAGGGCGGAACCGTACTGCTCACTCGCTTCACTTTGGGTCTTCTTCTTCGGGTTCGTCTTTCGCGGAGGGGATGCCGTAGCGTTTGCACTTTTCCCAGAGGGCCTTGCGGGAGAGACCCAGAATTTTTGATGCCGTCGTACGGCTGCCCTCGACACGCTCAAGTACAGAGAGAATATAGTCTTTCTCGAATTCTTCGCGGGCACCGGCAAGGGAGTTCAGCGGACGCTCCTGCCGCTTCTGTCCCGTCAGTCCCTCGCTGCAAAAGCCGCAGGTCTCTTGATGCACACCACCGGTAAACGGACAGGATTGAAACCCGCACAAGTCAGCTGGCTGCACCGCTTCTCGTTCGCGTCCCAAGGCCACTGCCCGCTCCACCACATTTTCGAGCTCCCGGACATTGCCCGGGAATGAATAGCGCAAGAGCAGCTCGCGCGAGGCCGGCGAAAACCCTTTCAACTTCTTATTCATCTTCACCGAACAGATCTGCAAGACGTGATCGGCGATGACCATGATGTCTTCCTGCCGCTTTCGTAGCGGCGGAATCACGACCTGCACCACGTTCAGCCGATAGAACAGATCTTCGCGAAACTTCCCTTGGGACACTTCTTTTTTGAGATCTTTCTGGGTGGCGCAGACCAGGCGGACGTCGACGTCGATGGTTTCGTTGCCCCCTACCCGTTCAAATTTCCGCTCCTGTAAGACCCGCAGGAGCTTGACCTGGACGACCGGCGAGATCTCTCCGATTTCATCGAGAAACAGCGTGCCGCGATGGGCCAATTCGAATCGCCCGCGCCGCTGCCGCAACGCGCCCGTGAATGCGCCCTTCTCGTGACCGAACAACTCGGCTTCGAGCAACGTTTCGGGCAGCGCCGCGCAGCTGACTTTAATCAGAGGATGCTGGCTCCGTGCGCTGTTCTGATGAATTGCATTGGCGACCAGTTCCTTACCTGTGCCGCTTTCGCCGAGAATCAGAATGGTTGAATCGGTCCCCGCCACGGTCTTAATCTTTTCCAGCACCGCGCGCATCTGGCTGTTGGTGCCGAGGATGCCGTTGAAGCAGAACTTGTTCTCCAATGTTTCCTTAAGATCCTGATTCTCCCGGCGCAGCGCCAGGACACGCCCTACACGTTCGACGATCAACAACAGTTCGTCCATCTGAAACGGTTTCGTGATGTAATCGAACGCGCCGAGCTTCATCGCACCCACGGCTGTTTCAACGGAGCCATGAGCGGTGATCACCACGACCTCGGTGTCGGACGACTTGTCTTTCGTGGCTTTGAGAATCATCAATCCATCGGCGCCCGGCAACCGCAGATCGGTAATGACCAGATCGAAGGTCTTCTCGCGCAGGACTTCCATCCCCTCCGTGCCGGTGCCCACGGCATGCACGTCGTAGCCGACCGCTTCCAACGCGTCGACCATCGAGAGCCGGATCAGCGGCTCGTCGTCTACTAAGAGGATGGTCAACCCTTTCATGACACCCTTTCCACCAACGACCTCTCCCGCGATACCGGAAGGCATAACGTAAATGTCGTTCCTTTCCCTACTTCGCTTTCGACCAGGATCTTACCGCCGTGCCGCTCGACAATGCCCAGGCTGACCGAGAGCCCCAAGCCAGTCCCTTCTCCCTCGTTCTTCGTGGTAAAGAACGGATCGAAGATGCGCGGGAGGATCGCCGGAGGAATACCAGAGCCCGTATCGCCGACGTCAACCCGACATACACCTTCGACGACGGAGGTCCTGATCGTCAAGACCCCGCCGCTCTTCATCGCCTGGACGGCGTTCAGAATCAGGTTCATGAGGACCTGCTCGATCATGTGCCGGTCGACCATCAGGCTTGGCAATGCATGACCCAGGACGGTTTCCAACCGGATGAGATTCGGCGTGAACAGATGATTGGTGAGGACCAGGACACGATCGACGATCTGATTGATGTCGGTCAAGCTGAATTCCGGCTCGTGCTGCTGTGAAAAATCGAGTAACTGCCGTACGATCTTTTGGACCCGCCGGACGCCATCCTCCATTGACGCCCAATACTCTTCCTGACGCGCCGGTGACAGTGTGCCCTTGCGCAGGTTGTAGAGACAGTTCAGGATGCCGGCGAGGGGATTGTTGATCTCATGCGCGACCCCGGCTGCCAGCTTTCCGATCGAGGCCAACTTCTCGGAGTTCCTGATTTGCTGCTCCAGTTTCTTGGTCTCCGTCATGTCGCGTGCGATCCCGAGTACCCCTAGAATCTCTCCGTCGACACCGTGAAGCGGCGAGACGCTGACCATGACTGATCGGGGTTCACCCATTCTCGTGACGACTTCGACCTCATAGACCTGCTTGGCGCCGATGTCCAACGTGTTCTTGAGACGACGGCCTCGATGACGGCGCGACAGCAATGACAGGTACGGCCGCCCGACCAGATCGTCCTTGCGATATCCCCACACATTGACCTTGTTGTTCACATACGTGAACCGCTGTTCCGTATCGAGCGTGTAGATCACGTCGTTGGCGTTCTCGAGCAAATTCTCTAAATATTGCTTGGTCTCTTCGATCTCCCTCGTTCGCTCTCGGACTTTGATTTCCAGTTCCTCCCGGTAGGTCTGTAATTGCCGTTCCAGTTTCTTGCGATCGGTGATGTCGCGCATCTGCACCATGATCAATAACTGGCCTGCGCCTGCGACGTGGATCAAATCCATCTCAACCGGGGTTTCGAGCCCGGCAGCGTTGTAGACCGTGATTTCCTGGGTCGGGACCTGCCTTTGGCCGGTGCCGATCTCAGCCAGCCATGCTGCGAGCGGCTTGCGGTGCGACGGCACCACCACGTCGTGCATGCTGCTGCCGACGACCTTCGACTCGGCATAGCCCAGAGCTTGCTCCTCGCGCTTGTTGACGGCCACGACCGTCCCGTTTGCATCCACCATGAACACCGAATCCGCCACCAGATCGAATAGCGCCTTATAGCGCGCCTGGGACGCGACCAGCTGTTGCGTGCGCTCGGAGACAGCCTGTTCCAAGCCGGTGGTGTAGTGCTGGAGTTCCTGCTCCAAGCGATGGCGTTCCGTCACATCGCGGACGAACGCGCGCGAATGCACCAACCCGCCTCGTTCCTCGTCGAACAGCGCTGTGGCGTGAATTTCAACGTCGATCGGGCGTCCATCCTTCGCCAGCAATACCGTTTCCATGCTGGTCTGTCCTTGAGACACCAGCCGCTCGAGATACTGCAAGACCTGTGATTCCTGCCCGGCCGGCACTAGATCCCAGAGTTTCATGCTCAACATTTCATCCAGGTGATAGCCTAGCTTGTCGAGACCTGTTTTATTGACGTGGACGAATTGGCCGCTGCGGTCCAACTGATAGATGATTTCGGGCGAATGCTCGATCAGGTCGCGATACTTTTCTTCCAGCCGCCGGACCTCTTCCATCCGCTGTTCGATCTGTCCGAATGACCGCTGCAGATTTGCGGCCATCTGGTTGAATGCATCAGCCAGCCCTTCGATTTCATCGCCGGTCCTGAGCTCCAACCGTCGCTCCAGTCGCCCGCTCCCGATTTCCTGTACCCCGCCGTGGAGCAGTTGAATCGGCCTGGCGATCCGCCTTGCCACGATGACACCGGTCCCCCACAACACAGCCAGCACCGTGAAACCGTAGAGCAGCACCTTGACGACGAGATCCGTGAGCGGTGCAAACGTTTCCTTTGGATCCTGGCGGATCAGCGTCACCCAATGTTTCCCGCCGATGCTGCCGGGAGCCAGAGACTCGCTGAAGCGCACCGGTGCAAACCCGAGGAGCGCGTTTTTGCTTCCGTGGGAATCGTCGTCAGCCACGGTCCACCCCGATTTGTGCTGGTTCAGGACGCTGATTAATTCGGGTTTGACTGAATGTTCTTCCGGAGCCAGGATCGGGCAGATAACGGGAGTGCCGTCGGAACTGAACAGCATCGCATGACCGGTCGCGCCAATGGTTACATCGGCGATGGAGTGGAACAGGGTATCCCGTCTTAATAAGATTGTGACGGCGCCGATCATGGTTTTCTGTTGATCGTCAAGAATCGGCGACGCCACCACAACGACATGGGTTCCAAAGGACGGGTCGAATGTGATCTCGCTCACGTACGACTGCTGACCGCTACCCTTGAGGACCGCCTGCCACCAGGGAGCCTTGCCGTAGAAATACTCCACCTGAGGAATCGAGCTGACGACCAGCGCCCCCTGCTGATCGGTCACCAAAATTCCCACGTAATCTGACTTACGGATGTCGTGCCAGCGGATCAGATAGTTGGTGACGATGCGGTTGATGAATAGCGGAAACTCGCTATGCTTATCCCGCGATTTCCAACGTTGCTGCCAATCCTTGATCATCTCCTGGATGGTCTGCTGATTCTTGCCTTCATAGGTCCGGTTGGCTTCCGTGACGGCGGTACGCAGGAACGGCGTCGTCGCGAGTTGTTGCCCCTCATTCATGACGCGCGTGACGTGCATTTCGATCCGGCGCGCGGCATCGACAGCCATTTCTTTGAAATTCGTGCCGGTTGTCTCACGCAAGGCACGGAGTTCTTCGAGGTAGGTCAGGGCGAGGAGGAAAGTCAGCGGAAGAAGTCCCACCATCACGATGGCGGCGATGATCTTGCGCTGGAGACTGTGAGACCGACTCCAGATCGTCATGGATATCCGCCTATGCAGTGGGGGCGCGACGGCACCCTATGACAGATAGTACCGAAACGCCCCGCAGGAATGCCATGCTAACTCCGCTTAAGTAACCGTCCGGACGAGGTCGGCCACACCAACAGCAATGGGCTGGCAACGAACACGGATGAGTACGTCCCGAAAATCACACCCCAGAGGAGGGCCAGAGAGAAGTCATGCAGGACCTCTCCGCCGGCTATCGTCAAAGGAATGAGCACCAACACGACGGTTAAACTGGTCACGATCGTGCGGCTCAATACCTGATTAATCGCATTATTGATCATCAACTCTTCGTTTTCTCGGCGCCGCAATCGAAGATTTTCACGGATCCGATCGAACACCACAACCGTGTCAGTGAGTGAGTAGCCCGCGAGGGTCAAGAGCGCGGTCACGACCAACAAGGTAATTTCTTTGTCGAGGATGTAGAACGCACCAAGGACGGCCAGGACGTCGTGAAAAGTGGCAATTGCCGCGGCAATGCCGAAGCGGAACTCGAATCGTGCTGCGATATAGAGGATGATTCCCGCAAAAGAGATAATGATGGCAACGAGGGCATCACCTTGCAATTTCTTGCCGATGCTCGGTCCGATTTCCGTGCTGGACTCCACCACGAAAGTATTTCCCGTAAATTCCTTCTTGAATATGGCCACCACCTTTTCCGCGATCTTCTCCTCGATGGTCGTCGACGCCTTCACGCGGATAAGCAGCTTATTGTCCTGTCCGAACTCCTGGAGCTCGGCGTCTCCAAGCCCGTTCGACTCCAGGGCTTTTCTGGCTTCGTCGATCCGGATCGGCTGATCGAACTTTAACTGTACCGCCGTCCCGCCGGCAAAATCGATCCCGAGATTGGCTGCTCCCCGACCCACCTGGATCAATCCAATGACGCCCAGAAGGACCATGATTCCGGAAAACATGAACGCATAGCGGCGTTTTCCCATGAAATCGAAATTCGTCTTACCCAAAATTTCTAACATGCCGACTCCTTCACACTAAATGCTTAACTGCTCCACTTTCTGGCGTTGATTCATGATGTCGAAAATGACTTTGGTCCCTACCAAAGCCGTGAACAGGTTGATGGCGATGCCGAGGCAGAGCGTCACGGCAAAGCCCTTGATCGGCCCGGTGCCGAAAAGAAACAGCACCACCCCGGTAATCAGCGTCGTGACGTGTGAGTCGACGATCGTCCAAAAGGCTTTGTCGTATCCCCCATCCACCGCTAACCGGACCCCTTTGCCGCCCCGCAGCTCTTCGCGGATACGTTCGAAGATCAGGACATTGGAGTCGACACCCATTCCGATTGTCAGGACGATGC
>Ga0114129_10006062_pt1 | contig 17133 bp, 7 predicted proteins | sample RhiMetdeltSRZDD1_FD_80071 | JGI IMG/M metagenome (GOLD analysis project Ga0114129, IMG submission 80071) | Populus rhizosphere microbial communities from Tennessee, USA - Rhizosphere MetaG P. deltoides SRZDD1 (version 2) (version 2) | ecosystem: Host-associated > Plants > Roots > Rhizosphere >... | reverse complement strand
TCGCCGCCGAACTGCATGACGGCCTGGGCCAGCGGCTGGTCGTCATCAAAAACCTGGCGCTGATGGTTCTGAATTCGCCGTCGAAAAGCGGCGATGCCCGCGAACAGATCGAAGAGATTTCCGCCGAAGCCTCACAGGCTATCGGCGACGTCAAGGAGATTTCCCACAACCTGCGCCCGTATCAACTGGATCGCATCGGCCTGACCAAAGCTATCGAGGCGATCGTGCGCACGGCGCGTTCGGCGTCGGAGATTGTTTTTACGGCGGAAATTGATGACATTGACCGCGTCTTCCCGAAAGACTTGGAGATCAATTTCTATCGGGTCGTGCAGGAAGGCGTCAATAACATCCTCAAGCATTCGCAAGCGACCGAAGCCGGCGTGACGATTCGCCGCGACCCCGACGGGCTGCGGATGACGATCAGCGACAACGGCAAGGGGTTCACACCCGGCGCGGTCAAACCTGATTTGTCCCGAGGCGGTTTCGGCTTGATCGGCGTCGCCGAGCGCGCGCAATTGCTTGGCGGCAATACCATGATTCAATCCGCGCCGGGACAGGGGACGATGATCAGCCTCAAGATCTCTTTACCCGATCAGGCTGTTCGAGATGATGGGCGTTAAATGTGCGGGCGCAATTACAGCGATCCGTTCTATCAACGACCTCGGGGGGATTCAGCCTATATGACCAATGACATCCGCATCGTGATTGCAGACGACCACCCGATTGTGCGACGCGGTCTTGTTCAGGTAATCCAGGACGACCCATTGCTCAAAATCATCGCGGAAGCCGATGACGGCGAAACCGCCCTTGCGAGGATCGAAGAGATGATCCCACAGATCGCGGTGTTGGATGTGGATATGCCGAAGCTGGACGGGTTCGGCGTCGCCCGTGAGATTCAGAAGCGGAGGTTGCCGGTCGAGGTCGTCTTTCTGACGATCCACGGCGAGGAAGACCTCTTCCACGCCGCGATGGACATAGGCGCGAAGGGGTACATCCTTAAAGAGAGCGCCGCCATCGAGATCATCAAAGGGCTGCGCGCCGTCGCCGCCGGGCAGTATTACGTCACGCCGTCGCTCACCGCCTATCTGCTCCATCGCCGCGGCCGCGCGCAAAGGTTCGAGCAGACGCAGCCGAACCTCAAGGCGCTGACGCCGACCGAACGCCGCATCCTGCAAATGGTCGCCGACCAAAAATCCAGCAAGGAAATCGCCGCAGAACTCTTCGTCCATTACCGTACGGTCGAGAACCATCGCGCCAACATCTGCCAGAAACTCGGCCTGCGCGGTCACAACGCGCTGCTCAAATATGCGATCCAGCATAAATCGGAGCTTTGACCGCTTCATCCTTGTTTCCACATAGAAAAATGAGTGGAACCACTCAGTCAAATCGTGTGGTTCCCTCTATACACTCGCAAATCAAGCCCGGTTACATTGCCGCCTGTAAGAACAGTCCGGACAAATTCGGACAATCTATCAACCTTGATATGCGAGGAGAGGTCATGGGCGGTTTTCTGCTGGTTCCCATTCACCTGGACGCTTTATGCCTTGAAACGGATTTATCCGTCGTGGGGACAAAATGCGATTTCACCCGTCTTCCTTATTGGGACGGCGAGCGAGAGGTCAACCCCGACATCGCGAACATCAGCGAAGAACTGCTCTCCCGCCCATTCCAGGATCGCGGACTGCAACTCAGGGCCGGCGTTCACCTGCACTGGGCGCTGCCCGACGCCCTGACCAAAGGGGCGAACAAGCCCGGGAATAACGCCGCGGCGGCGTCTAAGATCACATTTCCCGCGGTTCCCAATCGATGGCTGGTGACCAGAAACGGAAAGGGCGCCGATGGCAAACTGCGCATCGAACGGCAATGGGTAGTGGAAAGCGACTTCCTTCACCCTGACGCAGCCGGCGATGTTCAAGCTGGCGTTGCAATTCCCTTCCCCAGTGATCCCGCGAATAGGAAATACCGGCCGTATCGGTATCTGGGCCGCAGACGGCCTTTCAACGCTCAATGGGCGGAAGACCCTGCGGCGGAATCGCTGACGAAGTCCGGCTACCAACTGACCGCGGTCGGATACGAGCCGCGGCCCGGCGGCGCGGCGAAGATCGGTGGATACGGCGAGCCGACCTTTGCCGCCTTCTATCCGAACTGCCTTGGTGTTTTTGGCTTTCACGCTCCGGTTCCCCCCGCTACGTTGATGGGGACTCAATATGAAGTGATCGGTTGGTACAGCGATCCCGCGTTGGACTGCTTGCTCGCGGATCCGTTTTTACGGGCGATCGAGAAGATCAGGAAGGATATGCCGGCCGCGACGGACGCCGCGGTGAAATGCGAGGCGCTCAAAGAGGCTTTTAAATGGCAGGCCCCCGCGACCGAGCATTTCCCGGATCGAATCGTCTGTTACGCCCGTCTAGACATCGCCGTGGCGAAGGCGCCCGATCCTGTAATGCCGGAAAAGGCGGTGACGGTCGCCGTCGGAAACACCGGCGCGGAAGCATTGTCCGCCTACCTGGCTGGCGGCGGCGCGCTGCTGGAAGAGCAGTTGGAAGCTCTGAACCTGGGCTCTCGTCTGGATGGCAAAGAGTTGGACGTCGGCCTGAAGTTCCGGGAAGCGCGGCACGAGAAAGGCTTCACGGCTATACCCGGCGGAACGCTGTGGAGCATCCGGCAGGAAAGCTCAGCGCTGCCATCCACTGATTCTGGTAATGCCAAAGATGAGACGGCGGAAGAAACGTTGCCGGACGAGATGGCTCACAAGCTGAACCAGCTCAATCTCCGACAGCAGGCCCGCGACCATGCGGCTCGGGAGCTGGAGTCAATGCAGAGACAGCTCTTCGCCGACTGGTACAAATACATGCTGTGCGCGTATCCGCCGGACGACACCCGTGACGATTACCCGGACGTGGATGAAGTGCGGCACTTCATCGAAAAGAACGACTTGCTGCCCATCAAACGCCAACAAGCCAGATTGAAGGCGCTCGATTCCCAATGCGAGCGATCTCGGAAGGAGCTGTCGGACGCGGTCGGCGATTTCCGGCTGCGGAAACGCCCGGCCCCCCGTTACTGGCGGCCCAACGAACCGGCGCTGCTCATCGTTGATGAAACCGTGGAGCCGACCAAACGGCACGGCCAGGACGGCAGGTTTCATCCGGACGAACTGCTCGAGTGCCAGATTCTCACGGTTGCGAACACCTCAGTCGAGAAGAATTTCCAGGCGATACGAGACGAGATCAGCAAATACCAGCAGGGTACAAATCAAGAACGGATCGGGTTCGACACCTGGACCGAGCAGCCCTGGAACCCCTTCTCGCTCGAATGGAGCGTGGAGTTGTTTCCCCGCCAGGAACAGAACAACCTGGATCAGGAAAAAAGGGACTATGACCGTAATTTCATCACCACGAACTACCAGTTGGAAGAAGGCGCCACGGACCTGACGCTGCGGCCCGGCCAGGAGGAATGTGAGAAAGCGGCGAACGTTTACTCCGGCGCCAGCATCCTCACGCCGCACGCGAAACTGCAATTGCAGAAACAGATCGAGGCATTTCTGGAGAGACGGCCTCCGCCCGACCCTGTGGGAGATGAGCTCCGGAAAGTTTCTAAAAAGCTCAACGACCCGGGCTTCCATGCGATGGCTCAAACGCTCAACGGTTTCAACGATGCTTTGCTGATGCGCAAACAGACGCTGCAATTGCCGATCGCCGATCCGCTTGGGTTTGACGACGCCAGGCCATTTACCGAGGCCGTGCGCATTGCCGCCGGCAATCAAACCGGCAGCGCGCCGCAACCGCTCGACGATTTCAATCCGATCCGCTCCGGCGTATTGAAGATCCTCGACCTGCGGCTGGTGGACACCTTCGGCCGGACGCAAACCCTGGCGCTTAAGGACGAGCGGGTGATCGCCACTGAGGCGCTGAGCGCGCGGCGCGCGCCGCATCTGATTTCGCTGCCGCCGCGTCTAGTCCAACCCGCAAGGCTCAATTTCCGCTGGCTCTCGGCGGACCGCGGCGACGCGGCGACGCCGGACGAGCCGGAAATGAACGCGCATCCGGCCACCACGCCGGTCTGCGGCTGGCTGATCCTGAATAACCTGGACAATAGCCTGATGGTGTATGACAACGCCGGCCAGCCGTTGGGCTCAATCAACCGCCGATGCGAATGGGAGTCTGCGCCGGGTGTGAGCCAGATCAAGGTCGAGCGGGTCGAGCAGATCGGGAACCCTCATTTGAAAACGCTGGTCACCCATCTGGTCAATCAGGGGAAGGTCCCGTCGAAAAAAAAGGATGGGCAGCAGACGCATTATTTCGACGATTTTCTGAGCGCCCTGGAGAACGCGCTGGAAAACATAGACCCGGAAAATTTCGCCCAGCATGAAGCGTTGGCTCTTTTGATCGGGCGGCCCATTGCGGTCGTTCGCGCAACGCTCGATCTGGAGCTGCGAAGTCGGCCCGCGATCAACCAGGATTGGAATGTCTTCCGGCTGGATCTCGAGCGCGATCTGCAATCGGAAGCAGTCCCCGGCTCAGGCCCGGTCTCGCGAGACACAGACGGGTTTGCCAAAGTCCGGTTCCCGATTCAGCTGGGCGACGAGCGGCAGATGAACGACGGGTTGGTCGGGTATTGGAAAGAAGTCTGGTTGGCGGACGGCACGTGCGACTACGAAGACAATTGCTTTTACGTACATGCCTGCGATACGGCCCGCTACAATCCGGACACTCGCGCGATCGAGACGGCGCTCGACGCCCTCAATAAGGACCTCGACGCCCTGCAGATCTCCCCCGAGCAAAAAAAAGAACTTGCCCGGTTGTTGCAAAACAGCGAAGGAGTGATCAAGAGACACAGCCTCCTGGCCCGGTTCGCCAAGGGGGACGACTTATGGCAATTGCTCTGCGACAAGCGCGTGATCGAAGAACTGAAACGCGATCCGCGCATCCGCTACGCCGCCGACGAGCCGGAACTGTTCCAGGCCATTGATGACTCTCCACAAAAACTGACGATGTTGGTCGATCCGCGCGGCGCCGCGCATGCGACCACCGGCGTTCTGCCCACAAAAACGATCCGCATTCCGCCCGATCAATACGCCAAGGCGTTGCGGAGCCTGTCGGTCACTTTCCTCTCCGCGCCCGTCATGACGACGCAGGGAAAGATCAACCTGCCGCTGCCCGCGGAACCGGGATACGCCTGGTCCTGGCTTGCCAAATGCGGCGACAAATTGGCTTCATCGGAAGTCGACAAATGGGCTTCATCGGAAATCGGGCAGGTTAATTTAAAAGCCGCCTGGAGCGGACAGCAGGAGATCCGTGAAGGCTGGCTCAGGCTGACCAAGGCGACTGAAGAGTAACATCGAACTTTTCCATTACAGGAGCAGAATATGAGTAATAATAACGATGATTTGGTCCTTCACCTGACACTGGATGATATTCGGGATGGCAAGTTTCTCGACGCCTCCGGCCGCGGGCGCGGCGTCATCAAAGGAAATGTGACTCTTCTGACCGATGACACGTTTGGCGCCTGCGCCGGCTTTCCCGGCGTCTCCGACAGTTACATCGAAGTTCCCGACAGCCCCGATCTGCGAATTGCGGGCGACATTACTCTGGAAGCCTGGATACAGGTGACCGGCCCCGCCGCGGAATGGGTGAGGATTCTTGGGAAAGGCGCGTCCAAAAGTCGCAATTACGGACTGTGGTATAACAAATCATCCTGGTTATTCCAACGGATGTCAGGAGGGCAACGTCAGGATTGCGCGATTGCGACTTCAAGACTGCCGCTACTCCAGAATACATGGTACCACGTCGCCGCAGTCTTGCGAGGCAAGGACGCCTCTCTTTACATTCACGATTTGCGGGGGCTTCCGCTGCTGCCGGACCCCCAAAAGGCTACCTGGGACGGCGCTTCATTAACCTCCGCAGACCCACTGACTATCGGATACGCAGGCTACGAAAAAGCCCACAACGGTAAGATCGCCAACGTCCGCGTATACAAACGGGCCTTATCCCAGGCGGAAATCGAGCGCGACATCCGCGCCGATTGCATGAGCCTGGTCGCGTTCCGAAAAAGCCATCCGATCGATTTCAGCCTGAAAGACGACGACGAACAGTCCGTGCTTTATATCACTGATGATCCGGAAGGACACAATCTGAACCTGGAGTTGCGTAATACCTCGACACAGGCGATTCAATTAAGCAACGGCCAGAACGCCGCCTCGGAGACCAACCACCATTTCGCCCTGCGATTCCGCCCGGGAACCTTGTCCGACAGCGCGCTCAAATTCCTGACCAATCCCCAGGAGCGGGCGAAAATCCTGAAACAGGCCGATCAATGGGATTTGTACTTCCAGTCCAAACCACCGGCGGCGAATGAAACCGCCTCGCTTTACCTGCTATACAAAGGCCCGTCGAATAGCTTTCAGTCGAACGAGTCCCGGAGACTGACGCTGCAACGGATGAGCGCGGCGCCGGGAAGCGGCGCGCGGGGAACGCAGGTCGAACTCATCCCTCGCCAATTGACGGCGGCGGGCGGCGACGCCACGCAGATCACCGGCAGCCGCACACAATACGTTCACATCACCAATCAACGCGGCAAGAAAAACATCCCGCTGCACGTCGGATTCATCGGCGGCAATACTGTGCTCAATAACGGCGAACCGTCGGAGAAGCCGCTCCGGTTGCGGATCACCAATGTCTCGAAGGACGGCGAAATCACGCTGAATGCGAAGACAGACAAGTATCCATCCGCTTTCATCGTTTCATTCGACGCGCAGGGCCGGGGGCAATCCAAGGAGTGGGCCTTGGTTAAGACGGACGATTCCAAGAATGTGAAGGTGAGCGTCGATGAGAGTGAACTCAAACCAAAATCGCCCAACCCCGCTCGCGACGCGGCCTCTATTGTATGGGAATTGGTTGGGAACACCGGTATTAATGAATTGTACTCGGGTACGAGCGCCGATGCGCAGAATGTGAAGGTAAGCGCGGGCGGGCGCGAAATCACCCCCGAAGGAATCGAAGGTAATACGCCTGAATGGCCAATCACCTTCGACGCCGCGAGTTATCTCGCCGCCGGCAAGCATATCGAAATCACTATCGCCGGGATCAAGACGTCGCTCCCTGACGGCCACGCCAACCTGTACGTGCGTTATAAAAACATCCCCGGTTACTGGGACGGACAGTTCGTGTGCGCGGTCGAAAAAGGGCCGATTGTGTGCGATCAGGGAAAGGTAGGCATAGGAACGGCGAAGCCTTCCGCAAAGGTCGAGGTCGCAGGCGACGTCGTCGCCGAAAACCTCTCCGTCGCCAGGGTGAACGAACGTCGCGGCGGGGTATTTTTCGCCAGGCCGGGCGATTTCGATCATGTCATCTACAACAATTTGTCGAACATCGATGGACGAGGAGTCTGGGACGGCGCGAACTGGAATACCGGTGACGGCCTGCGTCTCAGAGTCGGGCATAACCCACAGAAAAAACTCGCGCTCTATATCAACGAAGAGGGCAAAGTCGGCATTGGCAAGGACAAAGTAGATGAAAAGCTGGAGGTCGACGGAACCGTCCAGGCGACGAAGTTCGTCGGCGAGGGCGCGTTCGTCAAGGGCATGATAGTTATGTGGAGCGGGGCCTCCGACAACCTCCCCGCGGGGTGGGCGATGTGCGACGGGAAAAATGGAACGCCGAATTTGACCGACCGATTTATTGTTGCGGCCGGCGGTAGATATAAGCCGAAGGAAACCGGCGGAAATGCTTCTGTGAAGCTGGAAATTCAGCATATGCCGAGGCATAGCCACCTCGGGAGCGACACAGCCCTTGGAGGAATGCACAACCATACGATCAATGCATTCAAGTCAGGATGGGATTATAAGGAAACTGTTCAATCGGGCGACCCCAGTAAGGAGGCATTACCGTGTCATACGTCGAATGCGGGAGCCCACACCCATCAATTGAATATCAAACCAGAGGGCGACGGCAAAGCGTTCGAAAACCTGCCGCCGTATTACGCAATGGCTTTTATCATGAAGCTCTAGACGCTTTATATGGAATGTTATTGTGGAGCCGAATTCGCCCCATGCCGATTGACTTGGGTTAAGGCGTGTTACTGCAATCGAGGTACGCAAAGTAGTGTCGCGACGAAGATCACATCCGGGAAAGAGCCGCGGGGCGTCGTGTACTTGCGTGGCGCGGCGTTAGTAAATGAACTGAAGCAAGTAGGGCGATCAAAGTCAGGTCGGAAGCTTTCAATGTCAGAAGGCGCATGATTTTTCAGGCGTATGATTTTCTTTGATGGGATTGGCTTCAAACCAACGGCTTAGCGGCGATACGCAGGCCGTGGTCTTTGCAGGCCCCCCTATGACGGAGTAGAGAAGCTACGAATAACTGCGAATGAGAGGGGCGGTTGTATGGTGCCTAAACCTAAAATTGCTGTGATTTTTCTGCCGGGGATAATGGGGAGCCCGTTGGAAAACCGAACCAATGGTGGAACAGCTTGGCCGGCGCATAAGATGGGTCTGACCAACCCTTTGAACATTGATGAGTGGTACAGTGCTACGTACTATGAAAAGATGAGAAAGTTTGTCGATTTAAAATCAAGTGATTTTTGTTCACTTACCAGAGCCATGAAAGCCGACATGGTATATAGCCGTATTTGGGGATGGACTATTAATAATGTGGCTGAAACTTATCACGGTTTTTTGAAAATGCTGCTATCTCGAAAGTTGAAGGACACCAATGGCGAAAACTTAATTTTAGAAGAGTTTGATTATTTGGCGCATGTCATCAATTATGACTGGTCACGTCCCATCAAGGAGACTTCCCTTGACGTCGGCGGAAACACTTATGAGTTTGTAACACAGAATAAGTGTGATTGGTTCATTTATGTCACGCACAGTATGGGCGGCATTGTTGGCATGGCCAGCCTGGCTGACATGAATTTGGAGCTGGGCCCATGGATTCAAAAAAAATGTTTGGGAATGGTTCGGGTTGCCTGCCCAGTTATTGGAGCGCCGGAAACGACTGCCAGGTTAGTTCGCGGTATTCTGCCTGATGGTTCCATAACGGGACCAATCGCATCCACAATACTTGGTAATACTGGTCGAAAGTTTTCCCTTTTTGCCGCCTGCCTCCCCGGAGTCGCCAGTCTACTCCCGCAATTGGGATCTCAAAGCCCCATCAACATTCATCATGTAGAAGCCATCTTGAACTATCATTTCGGGCACGCACCGCTTAAAAAAGATTTTTCTGAAATGGAGCCTGATGAAGCTAGTGCCTTACAATATGGAAATGTATTCCTTATAGAGTTGAAAAAACAATTCGGTGAAAGTATTTTTCTAGCAAACCAAGTTACGAGTAAATTATATGAAAACCACCAATTATTCAGCAAGTATGTATCAGCCGTCGTGTTGATTGGTAAAGAAACATTGGATAGTTATATTGTCAATGAGAGTCCAAACCATCCATATATAAATCCGACTTGGAAAAGTGATGTACTTGGAGACAGCACTGTCCCTATTGGGAGTCAAGCATGCCTTAGCGGCCATAAAGTCTATGTGGACGGCGGAATCGACCATGCCAATGCGTTTTCGGACTCCCAAACTTGGCCTCACATCATTAAAGCGATGAATTATCGGATACGTCGGGGATATGGGATTGAGAAATAGATGAAACAGGATTAGTTGATGGGCGAGCTTTGAAATTAAAATGTTTACGAAAGGCAATATCGATGGATCTAAGCCATTTTTTACAATATTTGCGGGACAATCGCTCGTCGTGTCATCTCACGGCAACGACCCTCAACGATCCGAACTCCCCCGAAAGCGATGCCGCTTTTCGCCGCTTGTTCAAGGGATTATGGGGCGATACCACGACCATTGATCTCTCCAGCGCAACAGTTGATGACAAGCAAGGCGCCATCACTCTCACGCGTCCTAATACGCCGTTTCCGGTCATCCACGTCATCGGACTCCTAGAAGGCGACAAACCTGATATCGCCGTCGCATCGGTTCCATGCGGACTGACAGCCGAATTTTTCATGAGTGACGGAGAGGTTCATGCGAAGCTCGCCTTTCGCATTGCATTGTTCCAGAATGTTTTCAAGCAGGTTTTCCCCAACCTGCCTTACGCTTTCAAAGCGAACAACGACGATATTCCCGGAGCCACTAAGGATGTGTTACCCATTCTTCACGGTGAGCCCCTGACGAAGGTTTGCTTCATCTTCAGCACACATGACATCGCAAGTGAGAGTCTGCGCGCCGGCCTCAACATCCAAGCGAAGTGGAGGCCATCCAAGCTGACGCCTGCGCAGGACACGGAGCTGGATCTTCAAGGCCATATCGTCCTCCCGGATCTGCAGAAGCCAACGCCACCTTTGGCCAATGGCGCTCTGCCTTGGGATGTGACAACGCGTCCTCCCGGCATTCATCTTCATGCAACACTAACCAAGCCTCACCCGCTCTGGGGAGGTAAACCGTTTACTAATCCGGAATTCGTTTTTTATTCTCCATTGACACGCAACTGGCTGCTCCAGAATTGGAGCTACGGGCCTAAAATGGCTTACACGGGAGAGGTCTGGCTCGGAAAACTGCCCAATGGCAGCGACATCCGCGGAACCGGAGCGCTGTGCGCCCGCACTTGGGAAGCATTTACAAACTACGTGATCCTTACATGTACCTTCGAGGGAGCGACGCTGACGAGCGTAGGTGATGTGCTCGCTCTGGGGAAGAACTTGCTGGGGACGAATGAATCGTTGAACTTTCAAGCGCTGCCGGAGAAAGTCACCATCGACAATAAGAACATTCCTTCGCTCAAGAGGGCCTTCGTCCGGATGGAGAACAACAAGCCCACATCCGTCAGCTTCACGATTGCCTTGGGCAATGCGGCGGCGTGGAACATCATCGACAAGGAGATGAAGGCCGAGTTCACGGAGATCAGTATCGTAGTCGCTAAGGAAACCACAGGCTTCCACGCTTGGGGCATGCTGACGGGCCTCCTCACGATGTGGGGCGCCAAGCTCGAAATGAGCGTTGAGGCGCCCGGCTTCACCATTCGCGCCCGACAGGTCGGCGACATCAATGTGAAGCTGGCGGATATTTTCCAGCAGAGCGCCAAAAACGGCTTCCCTACATTGCGAAGCACAGGCGTGGTAATCAAGGACATGAGCCTGAGCGTAATTCCCGCGTTCAGTCCCGTGTCTTATCAATTCTCGCTACGTCTACAAGGAGCCCTTCCAGAAACCACAGAGAAGGGGCTGCCATACATCCAGCTCTCACTCTCAAACACTGAATGGAGTCTTTACGGCGCCGCGGAAGAAAATGGATTTCCCATCGGCAAATTGCTTGAATCCCTGGCCGAGAAAGTCACCCCCACCGGTGGAGAAACGGGAGTGCCGAAAGTCCTCGTTCTTCCCAAAATGATAGAGAGTTTTACCGTCACGAGCTTTAACCTGAGCGTTCGCAAAGGCAGGCAAGGGGAAAAGAACGAGTATTCATTCTCTTGCGCCGGACAATTCAAGGTCGACGACAAACAGATCCGAGCCGGCGTCAACATAGATTTTGCCGCGAACAACAATAGCTACAAGGGCTGGTTGTCCCTCGGGACACGTATGTTCTCGTTCACAGTCTATACTTCAGCCGCGACAGGCAAAACGGCGGCGTCGAATCGGATGGTCGCCGCATACGCCCATTCGGGCGGCGAGGCGCTCGGCATCGGAGAGCTGATGAAAGACCTTGTCGCTGAGAAGACGGCGACGGCGCTCAACGCGTTGAAGGTCGACTTGAAAGACGCGTTCCTCGCCTACATCAAGACTGGACAAAAGCCGCCCAACTCAAATTACCTCTTAGGCGTTGATCTCGGCGCCAAACTCGATTTCAGCAAACTGCCCCTCGTCGGCGAGCACTTTTCCACTACGAACAATGGCGACGGCATTGGCATCAATAATCTTCAGGTTATCTATGCCAAGGACTCGTTCACCGCCGATGAAGTCACGAAGCTCGACGCGCTGCTTCCGCAAAACATCGCGAAAAGAGACGCGAATGGCGCGGCGGCGGCGCCTCCGGGGACGTCGGGAAACAATGCGGCAGGCGTCGCGCTGAGCCCGGGACTTAACATCGCCGCCGACTTGAATCTCGGTTTTACCTCGCAACGGCTCGGCTTTCCCACGGCGGCGAATACGGGATTCCCGCACGTCGCCGATGCGGCGGTATCTCCACAAGCCACAGACAACGCCACCTGGCTAAACATCCAGAAGTCCGTCGGCCCCGTGCATTTCGAGCGTGTCGGCGTCGAATATCGCGACTCGAAACTCTGGGCGCTCCTGAGCGCCTCGCTCAAAGCCGCAGGCTTGACCATTTCCCTCGACGGCCTATCGCTCGGCGCGCCTCTCGAAGGATTCAATCCCGCGAAAATCGAGACTTCGCTACGAGGCCTGGGCATTGACTACCGCAATGAGGCCGTCGAGATCGGGGGCAGTTTCCTGAAAAAGCCATCAACGGATGGGGCGCCGCCCGAGTACAGCGGCGCGGCCATTCTCAAAGCGCGTGGATTCACGATCAGCGCATTCGGATCGTACACCACGATAAAGGAGACGAAGCCCGGGCAACCCGGTAAAACCGGGCAACCTGATAAAGAGGAATCTTCGTTCTTCATTTATGGCTTGTTAGATTACCCGATTGGCGGGCCGTCTTTCTTTTTCGTGACGGGCCTCGCCGCGGGCTTCGGCTACAATCGGAGCCTCATCGTTCCGCCCATCGATGAACTCGGCCAATTTTCCTTGATCAAGGCCGCTCAGAAAGATCCCGCGACCAATACGTTTGACAAGGTCCTGTCGGCCCTTCACAAAGACGTACGTCCCGCCGCAGGAGAACATTTCCTGGCCGCCGGGATCGAGTTCACGTCGTTCAAAATCGTGAATTCGTTCGCCCTGTTGACTGTCTCGTTCGGCGCCAATTTCGAGATGAATCTGCTGGGCCTTTCCGACCTGGTCGCGCCGGCGAATCCAGATCCTAAAGTTCCGCCGAATGCAGATCCTAAAGTTCCGCCTAAAGTTCCGCCGGTGGCCAAAGCGCAGTTGGCGTTGAAGGGCAGCTTCCTTCCGAGCAAAGGATTCCTCGGAGTGCAGGCGCAATTGACGCCGAACTCCTATCTGTTGTCGGAAGACTGTCACCTGACGGGCGGGTTCGCTTTTTACAGTTGGTTCGCCGGAAGCGAACACGACGGCGATTTCGCGCTCACGCTGGGCGGCTATCATCCGCACTTTCAGGTTCCGGCGCATTATCCGACTGTTCCACGTTTGGGATTCAACTGGCATGTCAACGACAAGCTCAGTCTCAAAGGCGACGCCTATTTCGCGCTGACGGGGTCGGCGCTGATGGCCGGCGGGCATCTCGAGGCCAACTGGCTGAGCGGTTCGATACACGCATGGTTCAAGGTCGGCGCCGACTTCCTGATCGCATGGAAGCCGTACCATTACGAGATCGACGCGTACGTTGATATGGGCGTGGAGGTGACGTTTGAATTCTTCGGCACACAGCACATTTCGATTGATGTCGGGGCCGACCTCAGCATCTGGGGGCCGGAATTCAGCGGCGAGGCCACCATTCATCTGTGGATCATTTCTTTCACGGTGAAGTTCGGAGCTGAGACCTCTCACACGCCGGAGCCGATCGAATGGTCGGAGTTCAAATCGTCGTTCCTGCCCGATGACAAAGACGTATGCGCCGTCACCGTCACCGGCGGCCTGATCGGCAAAGATTCGAAAGACGCGACGGACCTGGGCGTCATCAATCCCAAGAATTTCTCGCTGGCAATTAATACCGTGATTCCTTTGAAGGAGGCCTGTTATTTGAGCGAGTCGGGTAGCCAAAAGATCGCTTGGGGGACGCTGCCGCTCGGGCAATGTGGAATTGCTCCGATGGCGGTTAAGGCAGACGACCTGACTTCGAAGCAAATAATCAAGATCATGCATAAGGGCGAAGCCGTCGGCGACGAGTTCGTTTACGCGCCAATTTTCAAACGCGTACCGACCGGGCTGTGGGGCGAGTACCTGCCGACCGGGTTGAAAGGGGAGAAGTTAATCGAGAAGTTGAAAGAGAAGAAGTTTATCGATAACGCGCTGTCCGGGTTTGAAATCCGCCCAAAATTCAAGCCGAACCAGGCCGAGACAGCGACCATCAAACGCAGCAAATTGCAAGCTGGCGATTTAAACGACGTGGGTGAATATCGATGGGAGAGAGCCAAACCCTTCGTCGCACAGTCTTTCGACAGCGAGCAGAAAAGAAGAGAAGCATTGCAAAAGGCGCTTAAACTTAAGGCGAGCGCCGACAGCAGAAATGCGATTCTGGACGCGCTCGACTTCACGCCGAAGGATTTAGGCCAGATCACCCTGAGTCCCAAGCAGGCGGATGATTTCCTGATCGCTCCGCAGATAGAGCAAAGTTTAGAGGTGGTGAGGCCATTATGAGTGATGAAATCCGCTTTCTTCAAAACCATCTTCCCGGTCTGACCGACGGGGAGTATGAGATCACCGTCGAGCAGGAAATGAGAAGCTCGAAGTTCACTTCTCAGACCCTCTTCCCCGTACACAGAAAGTTTTCGGTGCGCGGTGATCGCATTGCGCTCAAGCCCACGGACGTGCAGGTGGTCTTTCCGCCGGCCGGCAGCCTGGGCGACCATGCCAACGTCCTGCCGCACATCCTGCTTCATCGAAGCACGCTGCCGTGGGAGCGGCGCGCGGATCAAAAAAGCCCCGAAACGCCCTGGCTCGCGTTGCTGCTGTTTTACGAGGGAGAAGTCCCCAAGCCTGAAATCGTCAGCCTGAAAGACCTCAGCGGCGGCGGCGCGAAGTTTCCAACGTTCATCCGGGAACCTGGGCAAAGCGATGACGACAAGGTCACCGTCATCGACGTCCAGCGAAAGGTCCTGGCGGGGATATTGCCCAGTAAAGAGGAACTGGCCTTGCTAGCGCACGTCCGCGAAGGCGCCGATCACATCATCACAGATGGTAAACAGGTAGCCGTTAGCGTCGAATTTGCGGTTATCATCAGCAACCGTCTGCCGCGGCCCAGCGGCGTCAGCACGGCGCACCTAGTGTCGGTCGAAGGCCGTTACAACGCGAACGGTTTCGATTACCAGGGCGCCGGAGAGAACGATCTCATCCGTCTGGTAAGTCTGCAAAGTTGGAGCTTCGCCTGCATTGACCATCAACAAAGCTTCAAGGGGTTGCTGACGCGGCTCAATTGCGAGCCTAGCGTTTTACGGCTGCCGAAGATACAGCTGCCGAAGAGTGGAGCGGCGGCGGCGAACGAATACCTGGCCCAGGGATACCTGCCTCTGTGGCACGGGTTGCGACATGGCGGCAAGACCGTTTCGTGGTATCACAGCCCGCTGGCGCCGGCGGAAAACACGCTGACTGAAAATGACCATCTTCCGGCGCGCGCGGCGGATGAGCTGATACGCTACAACCCGGCGACCGGCATGTTCGACGTTTCGTACGCCTCTGCATGGGAGTTGGGGCGCCTGCTGGCTTTGCAAAGCAAAAACTTTTCCGTGGGCCTCTACAACTGGAAGCGCGCGAACGCCCAACAATTCCGTCAGATCGAAGAAAGGCTGATCCACGATTCGCCCCTCGATGGCGGATCAGGGCAGGAGCCGCTTAAGATTCCGCCGGACATCGCCGACTGGTTCAAGCGCCTGAGCCTGTTGGAAGGCGTGCCGTTCAACTACCTGGTTCCCGACGAGCGGCTGCTGCCCCCGGAATCCATCCGTTTCTTTCAACTGGACGGGCTATGGATCGAATGCCTGTTGGATGGAGCCTTCAGCATCGGCCGCGTGACGGCCGCGGATCATCGGCAAGATTCAAAAGTCAAAAGCACGGCCGCCAATCCACATGCAAAAGTCAGCGGCGCGCTGATGCGGTCGGAAGTGGTATCGGGCTGGCCCGGCTTGCTGGTGGATGGATTCAACGAGGACAAGAAACTGAATCTATTGCGTATGGATCGCCTCTCGGCGAACATTTTGCTCTGCCTGTTCGAAGGCGATGTGACGTCTGTGGATTTTCACCTGCGACCTGAGGCGGCGCATTTTGGGCTGGACCAAAAGAAAGACCCCTCTTCTGACTTCTACAAAAAACTGTGCAAAAACCTGCGAGATCGACAGGGAGATGTAAGCGGCCTCCCTTCGCATAAGATCGACGAGATTCCATGGCGGCCTACGCATCCGGGGACAATTGACGTCTCTGAGCTGGCAAAAACTATCAAGGCAAGGATCAATGGCAATCGCTCGTCGTTTACTTCCGCGCAATTCGCGTTTCAGATGATCGAAAGCTCCGAAAAGGTGAGTTTTCATCTCACGGCTTTATGAAACTCCTGATCGTTGAGGACAACCCGTCGGTTCGACGCGTGATCCGCAGCATTGTCGATACAATCGCCGACGAGATATACGAATGCGAGGACGGAGTGGACGCGTTGCCGGCTTATGTCTCGCACAAACCGGACTGGGTGCTGATGGATCTGGCAATGAAACATGTGAACGGGATCGCGGCCACCAAATTGATCAGAGATCAATATCCCGACGCAAAGATCATCATCGTCACCAATTTCGACGAGCAGGATCTGCGTGAATCGGCGCTGCAAGCGGGCGCCTGTGGCTATGTCCTCAAAGAGAATCTGCTCGAATTGCGGCGGCTGTTACAAGATATGTAGGGCCCAATAGAAATACGTGTGGCTCCTAGTCGGCTTCGAGTATAGCTTTCCGGTGAGCATCAAAGATCACTCTGGGAAGGTCCAGACTGTCGGCGTTTCACCTATGATTCATCTCAACGTAGAATCAACAATTTAGCGACCCTTTAGTTTAAGACTTTATTGTCAAACCAAAATCCCAGTCAAGGTCTTTGTTTACGCATAGTTTAAAACTTTAGCGCAACTATCGAAATCAGGATCAACGAAGAATCAATGGTTTAGCGACCCTTTAGTTTAAGACTTTATTGTCAAACTACATCAGTGACGTTCGGCCAAGTTGTATGTATTTCATCGTCTATCCCCTTTCTTTGCCCAGTCAGGGCAACAACCTCCACAAGCTCTCACTGGTTTTGGCCCCTTACCTACGCTGAACGGAAAATGTTCAAATCATTCTACGGCCGCGACGCGCTCGCCATCCGTTCGTCCCT
>Ga0114129_10006060_pt1 | contig 17136 bp, 17 predicted proteins | sample RhiMetdeltSRZDD1_FD_80071 | JGI IMG/M metagenome (GOLD analysis project Ga0114129, IMG submission 80071) | Populus rhizosphere microbial communities from Tennessee, USA - Rhizosphere MetaG P. deltoides SRZDD1 (version 2) (version 2) | ecosystem: Host-associated > Plants > Roots > Rhizosphere >... | reverse complement strand
ATCGGCAAGCCGAGCGGCTGGCTAACGCACTACGAGGGTTGGGAATCGAAAAGGGCAGCCGTGTGATGATTATGCTGCCAAATTCGCCGCAGTGGATCATCGCGTTTTACGGTGTGTTGAAAGCGGGCGGCATTGTAGTGAGCGCCAGTCCTGTTTCTCCGATTGAAGAAGTTGTGCGTGAGGTAAAGGATTCGCAGTCAAGATTTCTGATCACCCTCTCGCGTTTCTCAGAAATCGCACGCGCTGCCAGCGATGCGGCAGACTTGCAAGGAATCTTCTATACCAACATTCAGGATTACCTCTCAGTATGGAGCCGATTGATCGCTGGCCTGAGGCAGAGAGGAACGGATGGCGACCGCGCGCCTGTACCGCTCCGCGAAAACGAGCGGATGTGGATCGACGTGATGCGAAGCTACCGCGCAAACCCTGTGCAGGTAACGGCTGATCCGAATGATCCTGCTCTCATCCAATTCACAGGCGGCACGACAGATCAGCCGAAGGCGGTGCTGCTCAGTCACTACAATCTGATCGCCAATGCGTTCCAAACTCGCCACTGGGTTACTGATTTGAAAGAAGGGCAGGAACGGGTGCTCTCCGTTGTGCCATTCGCCCACGTATATGGGCTGAGCACGGTGATGAATTTTGCTATTACGATTGGCGCGGCGATGATCATCCTGCCGAACTTCGTCACACAGGATGTACTCAACACAATCAAACGTACCCGCCCCACGATTTTCCCTGGCGTACCTACGATGTACGTTGCCATCAACAATTTCCCCGGCGTGCGGAAATACGGGTTGAACAGCATCCGTGCGTGTATTTCGGGAGCGGCCCCGCTCCCTGTCGAAGTGCAGGAAACATTTGAGAAGCTCACCAAGGGCCATCTAGTAGAGGGGTATGGTTTGACCGAAGCAGGCCCGGTTACTCACGCCAACCCGATCAATGGTGTGCACAAACGAGGCAGCATCGGTATCCCGCTTCCCAATACCGAGGCGAAGATTGTGCATCTCGCCGATGGCGAGGCATGTAAGCCGGGCGAAATCGGGGAGCTAATCGTACGGGGGCCGCAGGTTATGCTGGGTTATCTCGATTCGCCAACAGATAACGAAACGGCTATTCGCGATGGGTGGTTGTATACCGGAGATGTGGCCCGCATGGATACTGACGGCTTTTTCCAGATCATCAGCAGGAAGAAGGAAATGTGGTACAACCGTCGGGGTGATGAGATGGTTCCAGTTTTTCCCCGCGATTTAGAAGAAGTGATCTACGAGATCCCAGAAATCAAGGAAGTTGCGGTAGTGGGCGTGAGGAATTATCCTGTTGCGTTCGTTACGACAAACCGCCCATTAGATGCACAAACCGTTATCAATTACGTCTCACGACGGCTGCCTGAACTTACGCCGAAGCTGGTCGTGTTTGTGGATGAAATGCCAAAATCGTTTATCGGCAAGATCATTAGCCGCCACCTGCTGGAGAAGATTCCGGAGCCACAGCGCCGCGAGCTTGATATTGTGAGCGACCGGATCGATGAGATGCTGAATTATCCGTTGAAAGACACATTGGAATAGTAACGTTCTGTAGAGAGGACACTGGATTTGACTTTACGATTTGGTACGGTCGGGAACCCGCATGGATGCACAAAGACAGGATCGACTGCCGCAATTGAGTATATTCGTGAATACGGGTTAGATTCGTTCGAGATTGCCTGGGTACAAAGTGTCCGAGTGAAGGATGAAACGTGCGCGCAGATGAAAGCTGGCGCACAAGAGCGAGATGTGAAACTCAGCGTCCACGCTCCGTACTATATTAATCTCAACAGCCAAACCGCCGAGCTAATGGAGAAAAGTGATGCCCGCTTGCTGGCAGCCGCACGGAAAGGGTATCTCGCAGGAGCAACGGATATTATCTTTCATCCAGGTTCCTATCACGGTCAGCCTCCAGAACAAGTCTACGAGCGAGCGAAAGAAAAGCTCAACGAGATCACCGGGATTCTTCAGGCCGAAGGTGTAGATGTGGCACTGCGTCCAGAGACGATGGGCAAGGGTGCGATGTTCGGATCGCTGGAAGAAGTCGTACAACTGACGAAGGATATTCAGGGTGTGGCTCCCTGCATCGACGTTGCGCATCTACATGCACGTACTGGTGATGGGAGCTTTAATACCTATGATGAATTTGCCGCGATGTTCAAACATGTGCGTGAAATCTTAGGGGAAGACGGGTTACATAATCTCCATTTCCATATGTCGGGAATTGAATACACTTCCAAAGGGGAGCGGAATCATGTCATGCTTGAGGAATCGGATTTGAATTGGCGCGCTTTTCTGCAAGCATGTGTCGATTATGGTGTTGAGGGTAACATCGTGGTAGAAAGCCCGCGTCAGGAGGAAGATGCCCGCCTGCTGCAAACGGCCTATCGGGACCTAAGGGGCTGATTTGGTTCTAAACGCACGAGGAGTTGTAGAGTGAATAGTCGTCCTGATCCGGTTCAGTTCGCTCGGTTGAGCTATGCAATGGGGTTCGTCACGTCAGGTATTCTGGCGTTGGCCTTTATTCTGGGAATGGTGGGGGTGGGTCTCGGCTGGATAGTATGGCTGGCGCTGGTCTCCAGCGCAGCAGGAACATTTATGGCATGGGCAGCGCGCAGAGACTTTAAGACTCAGCCGCCCCCGCCAGAGATTGAGCGCACGCTCAAGGTCGCATGGCGAGTCAATCTTGGGTCGCTCATTCTAATGTTTATAGTCCTAATTTTGTACCTTATTATCAGGCTTGTATTCTCAACCGGAGGGCCAGAGCAGCCACCTGCTACTGAACCTGCCGCTACTCTGCTGCTCCTGTTTACCCACATACTATAGCGGATAGCTGGTGACCTAAATTTCTTTGACGAACGAAGAAAGGAGACAGCCGGGCAGCGCGTAAGCTGCACTGGCGCGTAAGACATGGACTTTTTCCGGTACGATCCTTCGACTGCCCTTCCGCTTGAGGGCGGCGTGAATGCATTCTTTGTGCCCGTGAAACGAGGTGATAAGCTGGCGGCGATGCTTCTCCTGCTCGATAGAAAGGGCGATGCAGGCAAGCGAGAAGTCAGCAATGATATGATGTTGATCGTGATTGCAGGGGAAGGGCGGGTGCGCTCAGGAGGTGAAGTCGCTGATCTCAAGCCCGGCGATGTAGCGATCCTTCTTGGCGGCTTGCAGAACCATATCTGGACGATTGATACGCAGCTTCAAGCTGTGCTGATGACCATGCCCTCTGCATCGGCGGGTTAGAAATGAGGGGCGGCTTATCTAGCACATCCGCCCCTCAGCCTCGAATTTCGTAATTATCCTGCCGCCGCCATCTGGCGTGTTTTCTGTTCGATTGCGCTCAACAGGGAACGGTATGGTTCCGCGAACTTTTCGATCCCATCATCTAACAGTTCTTGCGTTACTGTGTCCATCAGGATTCCGGCAGCTTCCAATCCATCGATAACCGCTTGTGCCTCGGATACTCCCTGATCGATTGTTCGTGCGACTGTGCCGTGATGGAGAAATGCCTCAATGGTTTCACCCGGCATCGTGTTCACGGTATCAGGGCCGATCAGATTATCAACATACAATGTATCTGGATAAGCCGGGTTCTTGGTGCTGGTGCTGGCCCAAAGCGGGCGCTGAACCTTCGCCCCCTTCTCCGCTAAGTTCATGAAGCGCTCAGATTTGAAAATTCGCAGATAGTCTTGATAGGCCAGCTTTGCGTTTGCTACTCCGGTCTTGCCCATGAGAGCGCGAAGGCGATCCGGCTGGATCGCCTCGTTCGCGTCTCTGGACTTTGGCGCGTCGAGAATATTCTGAATCAGCTTATCGACCAAGCTGTCAACGCGGCTTACAAAAAACGAGGCGACCGAGCGCAAGTCGCTGATGTCCTTGCCCTCGGCGGCGCGGCGCTCCAATGCGCTGAGGTAGGCTAACATGACCCGCTCATAGGTCTTCCGGCTGAATATCAGGGTGATGTTGACATGTTGACCGCGATAGAGGGTTTCCTCAATCGCAGGGATGCCTTCCAAAGTAGCTGGAATTTTTATGTAGAGGTTTGGTCGATCCACCATCCCGGAAAGTCTTTCGGCCTCGGCAATCGTAGATTTAGTGTCTGACGCCAAAAGGGGCGAGACTTCCAGGCTGACAAACCCATCTACGTGGTCGCTTGAGTCGAAAGTGGGGCGGAGAATATCACAGGCACGGCAAATGTCGTCAATTGCCAATGCCTCGTAAATTTCATTGAATTCGACTCCAGGGCGCATGAGATCACGAAGCTGCTGGTCGTATGCTTCACTCTTCGTGATGGCGTTCTTGAAGATGCTCGGATTCGAAGTGAGTCCCCGAATGCCTTGATCGACAAGCCCTTGAATTTCGCCGTTGTCAAGTAGATTGCGCGAGATGTTGTCATACCAGGGGCTTTGCCCAAGTTCATAAAGTTTGTGAAGATTGTTCATGCTCGTCTCCTTTGAAAAAGCATTTCAGCCAGTCAGCAATTCAGCATATCAGCAACAACGGCTGTTCCTAAAGTCAGGCTGTAAATAATCATCATACTAACTATACTCCTTTCGTCGCATTAGATCAGAATTGATTAGGCAATTTCAGTGAATCACGGGTTCAGGATTGTGAGGGCGGGCATCGCATGAGTCATGCGGGCGGCTGCGATGGGATGCAATTTGTACTAACCTATTGAGTCTCGCAGCCGACAAGACCCACCCCTACTTCAAAGCGGTGATTCACTGAATTCTATGAAGGCAGGAACAATTCTCGCTGGGCTATCGTATAAGGATGTGGAGGTTCGAGATCATCAGAATTAGAATACACCACCTAATGTGTTATTGATTGTGTATTGAGGGGCTTGTAGACTCGGAATGATGGAGCGTATATGCCTGAGGAAACCTTAACACTCTATACAGATATGGCGGCGCTGCATGCCGATCTTGATCATTGCCGACTATGCAGCGAAGCAGGTTACCACATTGAAGGACTCCCGGTGTTCTCACATTTGCAATCCAGCCGTGTGATGTTAATTGGGCAAGCGCCGGGGCCAACTGAGGCCCAAGTTCGCCGCCCGTTCAACGGTGAGGCAGGCAAGCGGCTATTCAAATGGCTGCAACGGGCTGGTTGGAACGAGGCGAAGTTTCGCGAGCAATGCTACATCACAGCAGTGACAAAGTGCTTTCCGGGCAAACAACCGAGCGGCAACGGAGATCGAGTTCCGTCTGTCGCGGAGCAAAAGTTGTGCCGACGGTGGCTCGAAGCTGAACTGGCGCTCATCAAACCGGAACTCATCATTCCGGTAGGGAGTCTGGCGATCAAACAGTTTTACCCGCCGACAATGAAGCTGGAGGAAGTTATTGGAGAGACAATCACCGACGATCAGGGGCGGCGCATTTTGCCACTTCCGCATCCGTCAGGGGCATCACGCTGGCACATGGATCCAGCCAACGTAGGGCGAATCGAAAAGGCAATATTCCGGCTTAAGATGCTAAAAGCAGAACTAAGCTTGTAATGTCGAACGTTAGGAGAGTATCGTGGTAAGTTCATCAGTTAGTGTTGATCGTGGAGCCGCATCCATAGAGGGCGATCCTGAAGCCGCCCCTCGCCTAGAACCGCCGCGCGGGGGGCGCTGGCTGCTGGTAGTAGCGCTTGCCTTCACATTTATCGTAGCTCTTTTGGCAGCAAGCTTCATTGCTGTTAGTTTTATGATCTCGACAGGGACGATAACGCCAGCCCAACTATCCCAATCGAGTTTTCAGACTACGCCGGAAGGGATCGAAATTGCGCTGGCAGCGACTGCCGTTGCAGAGGTGGCAACGATTCTGGTCGCGCTTCTATGGCCCTGGATGTGGAGTATACTGCTGGGTCGCAAACCCTTAGGACTTGCTGAATGGCTGGCATGGAGGCAGCCGACGCGCCTTCCCCTGTGGGCGGCAGCAGTGATCGCACCACTTATTATGCTTCCAATCGGGATCTTAGTGGGCCAAATCTTTGGAGAATCTCAAGTTGATACTCAAGTGCAGATGTTTAGCAGCCCTATCCTTCGGGTGGCCGCCTCCATCATTGTTGTGCTTATTGCGCCACCTGCCGAGGAATTCATGTTTCGTGGCGCATTTTATAATGCACTTTTTCCCAGCCAGACTGATCTGCAAGCAAGTGCGAATAGCTGGCAACGCCATATTATTCCATTCGTCATCGTAAGTATCAGCTTTGCTCTTATACATCTTCTAGCAGACTTTACTCGTGTAGGCTCTATTATTTTGATTTTCGCCCTTTCATTCGTTTTGACTGGGTTACGGGCATACACAGGCTCGACACGTGCCAGCGTAATTGCTCACATGGCCTGGAATAGTCTCGCCGCAGTAGCACTGATTTCGCAGAATATCCTAAACCTGCCACAATAGGCTTAGCATTTGACTGTATCCATTGCCTGTCAGGATCAGAGCACATGACTTTGCACTCAACTCCGGCAGAACCCGGATTCCAATCAAGGCGATCTCCGGTCTATGCGCGGCGCGGAATCATTGCGTCGAGCCAGCCCCTCGCGTCGCAAGCGGGATTAGAAATCCTCATGAAAGGTGGAAACGCGGCAGATGCCGCAGTCGCGACGGCGGCGACGCTGAACGTCACCGAGCCGACCAGCACCGGACTCGGCGGTGATATGTTCGCGCTCTATTATAACGGGGCAACGGGTAGGGTCACAGCCTTAAATGGATCCGGGCGAGCGCCTGCAAATCTCACCCTGGACTTAATACGCGCGCAGGGTTTCGATGGCGAACTCCCGCCCTTCCACGCACACACGATCACTGTGCCGGGAGCGGCGGCAGGCTGGTGCGATTTGATTGCGGAACACGGCTCGATGCCGCTTGAAACGATCCTTGCTCCGGCGATCCGGCTGGCGGACGAAGGGTTTCCGGTCGCACCTCTTACCGCTTACTTCTGGGATCGGGGCGCGCAGAGGCAGCTTCGCCACCAACCGGGCGGCGATCAACTTCTGATTGGTGGACGCGCGCCGCGTGCGGGTGAAATCTTCCGCAATCGCGGGCTGGCAAATACTTTGCGAATTCTAGCTGAGGGCGGAAGGGATGCTTACTATCGCGGGGAAATAGCGGAGAAGATCGCGGCGGCGGTGCAGGATGCGGGCGGGGTGATGACTGCCGATGATCTGGCGGTGCACACTTCCAGTTGGGTAGCGCCAATCAGCACCGTTTACGAGGGCGTTCGAGTCTATGAGTGCCCGCCGAACGGACAAGGGCTGGCGACGCTCATTGCATTGAATATTCTTGCGCAATTTGATCTGCCGGATGATGCGCTGTCGGTAGAACGACTCCACCTCATCATTGAAGCGCTGCGATCCGCTTTCGCAGATACTTCATGGTATGTCGCAGACCCGGACTTCTTCGACATTCCAATATCCGATCTCCTCAGCGCGAGTTATGCCGCCGGGCGCGCCTCGCTGATCGATCCTGCACGCGCCACGCTCGACGTGATGCGAGGTGTACCTGTCGCATCGTCTGACACGGTGTATTTTAGTGTGGTCGATGAGATAGGTAATGCGTGCTCGTTTATCAATTCAAATTATATGGGGTTTGGGACAGGCATCGTGCCACCGGGGACGGGATTTTCGTTGCAAAATCGCGGGCGTAACTTTTCACTTGATCCGCAACATCCCAATGCGCTTATGCCGGGGAAGCGTCCCTATCATACAATCATTCCGGGTATGGCGACTCGCGAATCAGATGGGTCGCTGTATGCCAGCTTCGGGGTAATGGGAGGATTTATGCAGCCGCAGGGCCACGCACAAGTAATATTAGGAATGGTACACGATAGGCTTGACCCACAGGCAGCGCTGGATCGCCCACGCATCTGTCTGGAGGAGGCCAATGCTGGCAGCGCTGTATTACTCGAAGAAGGTATCCCGGTTTCTGTAATGTCCGCGCTTGGCGAGATGGGTCACGCTGTCAGCCCGGTAAGCGGTCATGGACGGGCGGCATTTGGTAGGGGGCAGATCATCATGCGGGATGCAGCAAGCGGCGTGCTGTGTGGAGGAAGCGATCCACGCGCCGATGGCTGCGCGATGGGGTTCTGATGGTAATGCCGCAAATCGACTCAACCGCGCCAGCCCTACACGGGCGCAACGTCTATACAGGCTGGTTCCTTACCTTCGGTGTGGATGATGAGACTCTGCGTAAGGAGCTAGCCATTAACGGGACTCCAGAAGCCTCACCGCGCCTGATGTTAATCAGGTTGGGTGACAAGGGCGCGTTCAAAGTGTCACCTGTCACGGGCAAGGTGCTTGGAGTAGAACTATTTGGCGTGAGGCTGCAATCCAGCGAAATTCTCCGCGAGCAGCCTCCGCGAACACGTAATCAGGCTGCGATGACCATTCCCTTGAAACTGCCCTATCATCCGATAATATTCGAGCAAGCGAACGGCGAGGTCGAATCGCGGGAGGCGGGGTTCCGGCACATCGGGTACAAGGTTGCCACCACACGAAGCGCAGATCGTTTCCGAGTGCAGTTGTTCCGCGCAGGGGAAGTGGATCGATATTTCCGCATTTCCAATTCCCTGATCGCAGGTCTAGATGAGGAGGGCATTCTGGCGGAATTATGGTTTGAGGATGTTGAACCCGCCCGTGTGCCTGATCTGCCAATTGGTTAGCAGCGAATCAGACCTAATTTCCTCTCAGCGCCGACACATAATATAGGACTAGTAAGCGGCGCAATCAGAATCGTGATGTTTACAAGCCCAATCAGTTTGCGGTACATTAAACGGCGACTATTGGCTCTGTGTCTCACTGACGCTGCACGGAGGGGTGCTGCATGGTTACAGTCCAGCAGGCAATCAACGAGCTTCTTTATCCTGTCTTCGCCTTGATAGGAATTGTGCTTCGGGTCTTCGGTGCGCTGGGGATTGGGTTAGTAGGCGGGACCGTTCTTCGCCGCTCCGTGCTGCGCGAGGCATCGGTACGGTTTCATACCCCACTGATCTTTCTGGCAACGGCGGTGTTGGTCGCCGCGATGATGTTTGGCATATGGAGCAGCCCCGGAACGGTAGCACTGTTCGGGGTTGGGTTGTTTGTGGGCTACATGTTCCTTGAGCGGCGCACCACCCCAACGGTAGTCGAGGGTGAAGTAGTCGATGTCGATGAGACTGCTGAAAATGCCTAATAAGGCAGGCAAAGGATCGACATGAACCAGCCCCCGGAAGACGATCAGCCAAAGATTGTCGAACCACCAATCGATCCAGAGACGGATACCCGTCCGCTCAAGCCACTCAAGCCTAATGTGGATGAGCCGGATATTCCACTACGCAAACCGTTTCCAGACAGACGACCCCCGGCGACTATTTTGCGGGAAGCCACACCAATTACCCAGACCGAAATCAAGCGAATATCCGCACCACTCCCTGACGACACCGACCGGGTGAGGCTCGTCCCACGCAACTTAGAGCCGACATCCTGGCGCATAATCCTGACGACAATGGGGCGCAAAACCTCGACAATCGGGTTAGATGTGCGCCAGATGCTGACGATAGGCCGGATCGATCCAGATGGGGATCAGCATCCAGATTTCGATCTCACGCCTCATCTTGCCATCGAGCATGGTGTGTCTCGCCAGCATGCCGCTTTCATACCCACATCCGATGGTCTGTATATCGTCGATCTCGAAAGTACAAATGGAACGTGGATTAACGGTGATTATTTAACCCCAGGTGAACGTCACCCCCTCAGCCCCGGTGATCGTATTGAACTCGGTCTATTGAAGCTCCTCGTAAAAACTGTCAGCACATCTAGCCGCCAATCTAGTTAAGGTCTGTTTGCCCTCTCCTGTAGGGTGGGTACAATTCTGCCCTATGGTCAACCAATCCGTGCTCAAGTTAGCCGCAGAGGAGATCGCACAGGCGAACCTGCTTGTCGTGTTGAGCGGCGCGGGGATTTCCAAAGAGAGCGGCGTCCCGACTTTCCGCGATGCACAGGACGGGTTGTGGTCGCGCTATGATCCTCAGGAACTTGCAACACCGGCTGCCTTCCGGCGCAACCCGGATTTGGTATGGTCGTGGTACATGTACCGCGCAAATCTAGTGAGTTCTGCGGCTCCAAATCCCGGTCACTTTGCACTGGCAGAGCTAGAAACCGTTATCCCAAAGATTGTGATACTCACTCAGAATGTCGATGGGCTGCATGAGCAAGCCGGAAGTAACGACATCATCGAGCTACATGGCAGGCTAGGACGTTGGAAGTGCTTTGCTAACTGCCGGGGAACTCCCACAGTGATCGATCTTGCACAAATTGAGTATGATGCCGAGCACGCACCGAAGTGTCCTTACTGCACAGATCGTCTGCGGCCTGACGTAGTATGGTTCGGAGAACAACTTCCAACTAATGCGCTTGACCGAGCGTTGGAGGTTGCACAGCAATGCGATGTGATGCTGGTGGTGGGAACATCAGGAGTCGTAGAGCCAGCCGCATCGCTGCCGCAAATCGCGCGCTCCGCAGAAGCAAAGGTGATCGAGGTGAACCCGGAGCCAAGCATGATCACTGCGGATGCAAACTTCTTTCTTCAGGGAAAATCAGGCGAGATTCTGCCTGCGCTGGTCGAAGCTGTCCGCGCTCAAGCCTGATTAGACTGGATGAGTAATGTCGTCTGTGTTCTGGAAGCGCAACTGGTATCTGGTACTCGTGGCAGGGCTAACCAGCTTTGGCTGCGCGCTGACGTTTTCGACTCCCTCATCTGAACCTGCAACCGGCACGCCGCAGCCGATAGTTCTTACAGAGGCTGTCAAAGTAACCGATTCATCCCCAACGGTTGTACCGACTGCATTCCAAATGCCCACGGCTTTACCGCTTCAGAGCGGTACGGCGCTCCCGCCGACAGCGATACCCGAAACACTGGCCCCCACTGAGCCGCCTGCCGCAACGCTAACCCAAGTACCTGCTGACACGCCCCCGAAACAGGGGTCATTCGACGTTTATCTCGGCGCACCTGATCCGCAGGGCAACCAACTGTTAAGGTGGGTTGATTCACGGAGCGGTGAGAAAATCACTGAAATATCAATTCGCGCCGACGATCAAAGCGCGGTTCGAGCAGGGCAATATGTTTACTTCTATGCCGCAGGGACTCGCGATCCCCAACGCGTGAATACCGCAGGTGCTATCCAACCTTTAACCTTCGCAGCACCAACACCGGGGGCTAAATCGTACCAGTTTCTACCGAGCGCGACCGGAAACTACATCGCATGGGTAACTGTACTGCCCGACTCACAATACCGCATCCATCTATCTGGGGCCGATGGGATTTACGCGGATCAGATTGGCGGGGATACACTGCTGCCTGGAGAAACGATCAAGCTGCTGCGTGTATCGAACGATGGTCAACGGGTTTTCTATGAGCGACGGCCAGCTTCAGTGACCCACCAACCACTTCTCGGTGGGAAATATGACATCTATTTACTAGATACACGGTCAAATCAAGTCCTACATTTACCCGGCGAACCCGCGTGCGGTGAGGCACTGATTTGCGATGCGCACGTCTCGGCTGATGGTGCTTTTCTTATTCGTACTCTCCCTATTGGGAGTGCTCCCGAACCTGTAATCGTTACCAATCTTGTGACGAGTGTTGTCGCTGCCCGCTTTGCACCACCGCAAACGCCAAGTGGTTTCACACTTGAAGTCGGTTTCCCGTTTTTGACTCCAGGCGGCGAACTCATCTACGAGCAAGCCTATGGGCCGCCTCAATTAGAGAATTATCGTTTCATCTGGGCGAATATCGTAACGGGAGAGCAGCGCGTCGTTGTAGAGCTAGGTCATGACAAACATCGCCCGCTTGGTTGGGCTGCTGATGGAATCAACTTACTTACGACACGTGAGCCAAATTATGATACATGGCAGATCAACGTGGAAACCGGGGCCATCCGGCAAATTGCGGGGATGCTGTTCCTCGGCCACATTCAAGAACCGCCTCTTAATCCGTAATGGATGAATCTCAACAATCGGAATGATATGACCGCAAGCAAACGCAGCCTTTCAACCTTCATGATACCCGTATGGATGACGCATGCGCACCCCGTCTATGATCTCGAAGTGCGCCGCCGAACGGATAACAGTGCGCTGCGGATGATGCGGCTTGGCTGCGTCCCGGCGATTCTTGCGGGAGCAACACTGGCTCTGACGTTGATTCTTGGGATCACGTTTTTTGGGCAGATTCAATATTCTCTGTCGTGGTACTCATTCACCAGCTTGCTTGCTGTTATGCTCGGTTGGACAATTGCAACGCTCATGCTGCTTCAGGTTGGGGCAGGGGCATTGGTCAACATTCTCGTAATCGCGCAGATGGCTCCAACGATCAGTGGCGAGATCGAATTACAAAGCTGGCGGCTATTACGGACGACGACGCTCACACTGCGGGGAATTATCTTTGCTAAATTCGCGGCGGCGCTGCGACAGATTCGCGGGCCGCTACTTGGCCTGTTGATTCTCCGTGCGGCTTCCATGATTACAATACTCGTATTCTCAGCAAATGTGCTGCTGCGCGATATTTTCTATGGGATGGATTCGAGCGCATGGAGACGTTTTTGGCAGGAAGCGCTCTGGTTGCCGCCGCTCATAGCATATGTGTCGTGCACGATATTTTACGTCAGCCAGCCATTCGTGCAGCTAATTCTCAATGGGGCTATTGGGATGCTTGCATCGGTTTATTCCTCGACACGCGCTCAGGCAATAGCGGCAGCATTGGTGGGTCGTCTCGCGGTGTGGGTGGCGGCGATCATCATTCATGTTGGAGTTGGATTAGGGTTGATTTACTTGCACTCTCAGTGGGCCGAAGCACCCTACGCGAGTTTCGATGCGTACAAGAACATGCCGACGCCAAGTGACTTTGCACAGATGTGGGTATTGTGCTTATTAATTGCCGGATACGCACTCTCCACCTTAATTGCTCAGCTTGGTATGATCGCGGCGGCACTAGGTCTGAGCGTGCGGCGGGCGCGCCAGTTAGGAGTTTAGGCGTGTCAGAGTCCCCTGCTAAAGTGTCGCGCACAAGAGAGGGTGTCGCCATCCGAACTCGCATCAGGCAATGGTCACGGCAGCAATGGCGGCGTGCGCTGACCGTGATGTTGATCCTTTTTATCTTCGTCTGCATTGGGCTGCCGATGCTGGTGGCAATCCTGTTTGGTTTCAACCAGCCCCCATACTATGTTACAGATGTGCGGGAATATCAGGTTAACGGACGGCTGGCGCTGGTGACTGTAATGCTGGTCTTCGTCATCGGCGGCCTCACGTGGATTTTGGGTGTGTTGAGCGCTTCGGCTGGCGGAGCGGCGCTTGGTGGGGGAACAAGGTCGTTGAGAAAGCGTCTGCTCATCGTTCGCCGCCGATTTCAAATCCCACTTTTTATCCTGCTCCTATTACAAGCTGCACTATTTGTTGTCGTGAGTGTAGCCGCCGCCTATGCCGCCGGGAATCTGTTTGGCCCACGAATCACCACTGGATTTCCCTATTCAGTATGGGACACGGCAGGTGCATCACGCAGAGGACTCCTGCTGGGCGCACTATTAATCGTTCCGTTCTTGGTCGGGCCATATTTTCGGGTGAGGCTCAGTGCGGCATTGGGCGCGTTTGCAGCAAACTTCACGCACGGTCGCGCGGAACGGATCGCTTATGCGCTTGGCGGTCGCTTTGGATTGGGGCTGGCGGGTACATTATTTACGTTATGGGGAGGCACGTCACTCATTCTTACCATCCTGACGATCTTCGATCCAGTTAGCTCCCAGTACAGCTACAGCGTTGGGCCATTCGATAATGCATACATTTTTGGAATTCCGACAGCATTGTATCTCTTGGTGCTGATCGGATATCTATTCGTCGTCGGCCAAGCCGCACTCGGAGAGATTTTCACAATCCTCGCAAGCCGTCCAATTCCGGAAAAGAAAATGCCGCTCGCTCCAACTGAAGCGGCGGCATCCATTACCTAAGATTTAGACTGTGCTTTAGCGCAGCACGCCGAGAAACGGGCTGGCGAAATTGTTGATAGCAAGCGAGAGGTGAGTATCCCGGCGAAATGCTCCAGTGCGAGGATCATAAGCCCATAGAACACTTGTCACCGGACGTAACCCTTCAGGAAGGCGCTCGAATGGGACAGTTAGCTTGGGAAGACGATGCTTCATCTGCGCTTCTCTGGCACGGGCAAGGAGCACTTGCCGCCCATATTCGGGTGGTTGCGTGTGTGCGATACGATCTTCGAGAGCTTTACGGATAATCGCGTCGAGCCGATCTCCTGAGCGCGAAGTCCTTCTTCCTGTAAATTGATTCATTATTCCATCCAATACGCTTCAATGAATGATCCACACCACAACGGGGCGTGTATCCCTGCTGACATTATATACCGAAAAGAATACCGGGGAAACCTGTTAGAGGTTCATTCTGCGCGATGCTGCTTGAAACTGGCTATAATAGCCGTGTCTGCGTACTGGCAAAGTTGACTAAACTGCTGAATTGACAGGAGCCAATCGTGCGAATTTTCATCACAGGACAGAGCGGACAGCTTGGGACTGTCCTGCAATCTTCGCTGCGTGATCATACGCTCGGTGGTGCTAGTCTGCCCAAGTGGGATATGACCGATCTTGCGCAGGTGCGAACGGCATTTGGCGATTTTCATCCTGATGTGGTGATCCACACTGCTGCTCTTACTAATGTCGATTTCTGTGCAGATAACCGCGAGGAAGCGGTACGGATCAATAGCGTGGGATCATACAATGTAGCACTAGTATGCCGCGAACTGAATGCGCGAATGGTAGCGATCAGCACGAATGAAGTGTTCGACGGGAAGTCAACTCGGCCCTATCAGGAATACGATCAGCGCAACCCTATCAATCCCTATGGGTACTCGAAATGCGTAGCCGAACAAGTTATCGAGCGCTACGCACCGCATTATCAAATCGTTCGTACCGCATGGTTGTATGGGCCAGTTGGGGCGAATTTTATTCACAAGATTCTGACGCGGGCTGAGGCGGGTGAACCGCTACAGGTTGTGATGGATGAAGTTGGATCGCCAACTAATGTGTTCGATTTGGCAGATGCTCTCGCTAAGTTGGTTCTCACCGAGCGACCCGGTATCTATCATCTGGTTAATTCGGGGGAATGCTCCCGGTATGAGTTCGCAAAGGCGATTCTTGAGGCGGCAGGATTCGGAGATGTTGAAATCGAACCGATCTCAATAAAGGAGTTTTCGAGGCCATCGATGCCGCCCGCCTATACCCCACTTGACAACATCTTTGCGGCAGCAGCAGGCATTGAAATGCGCTCCTGGCGCGATGCACTTGTCGATTTCGGTCAGACTCACCTCCAAAGAGCACAACCCTAATCATGCAGCCACTCGTTTCAATTGTTATTCCAAACTGGAATGGACTTTCGCATCTGAACATATGCCTCGACGCGCTCCAAGCTCAAACATATCGACATATCGAAATCATCATTGCAGACAATGCTTCGACGGATGGATCACAGGCGTTTCTCGAAAAGCAATATCCGAATATGTGCCTGATCGCACTGCCGGAAAATCGAGGATTCACGGGGGCTTGCAATGCAGGGATGCAGGCTGCGAAAGGCGAGATCGTTATTCTGCTCAATAATGACACAGAAGCAGCACCAACCTGGATGGAGGAAATTGTCGCCGCGTTTGATCGGCATCCCGAAGCAGGGATGATCGCAAGCAAAATGCTGTTGTTCGATCAACGAGACACGCTTCATACCGCCGGGGATTTCTATGGTGCAAACGGCTTGCCAGGGAATCGAGGTGTGTGGCAGAAAGATGATGGTCGATTTGATAACGAAGAATATGTGTTTAGTGCCTGCGGAGGAACATCGGCGTACCGACGTGCAATGCTGGATGAGATCGGGCTGCTAGATAATGACTTCTTTTTTTCGTGCGAGGATGTTGATCTTGGATGGCGGGCGCAGCTTGCCGGGTGGAAAGTGGTCTATGCACCGCGAGCCGTAGTATATCATCATCTTGCGGCGACCGGGGGCGGTGCGACCGCCAGCTTCTATGATGGCCGCAATACGCTTTGGGTAATCGCTAAAAACTACCCCGGCCCTCTCCTATGGAAATACGGGCCTATGATACTCGGCGCTCAATGGGGGCGGGCATGGGCCGCAATCCGCGCATGGCGCGGCGAGGCGGCTCGCGCCACGTTGCGAGGAATGTTGGCAGGACTGATCACGCTACCTGTGGTGCTAAGGAAGCGTAGGAACATTCAGCATATGCGGAAGGTTTCACTGAATGAGATTGAGGCGATCCTCAATATCTCTACGCGGCAAACGGAGCCGATTTTCAAATAATCGTAGGTTCCTTCCTTGATTTGGTAATCTCTTCATTTTGGGGCACAATCACGCGCTGCGTTCGCCAATTGAGCGCTTAAACCCCAAAATTCAAGGACGTTTAGCATCTATGCCTGCATCAGCAGACACGCCGCTGCTTTCAATTGTCATCCCGGCGTATAACGAAGAGAAGCGCCTCCCAGAAAGTTTGGAACAGGTGGCGCGCTTTGTCGCAGGACAAGAGTATCCTGTCGAGGTGATTGTAGTGGATAACAACTCCACTGACGAGACAGGGCGTATCGCAGCCGAGTTCGCGGCAGAATTCTCCTATGCACGCGCCCTATTCGAAGGGCGACAGGGTAAAGGGGCAGCGGTTCGCACCGGGATGTTGTCGGGGACAGGCGAGTACCTGGTCATTTGCGATGCCGATTTTTCCATGCCTGTCGATGAAGTCCCGAAATTCATTCCACAGAACGGCAATCGCTACGACGTGGCGATTGCCAGTCGGGAAGTCAAGGGGGCGCACCGAGTTGGAGAGCCAGAATATCGGCATATCATGGGGCGGATATTCAATCTCATCGTCCGTCTTCTTGCTATTCCGCATGTTCAGGATACGCAGTGCGGATTCAAGTCATTCCGGCGTGAAGTGGCGCAGGATGTATTCAGCCTCCAAACCATTGAGGGATGGGGTTTTGACGTGGAAGTTCTATTCATTGCCCTGAAGCGTAAGTACCGGATGATCGAAATACCGATAACCTGGTATTACAAGCCTCAAAGCCGCATCAACCCGGTGCGTGATTCGGTGAATATGGT
>Ga0114129_10006059_pt1 | contig 17140 bp, 14 predicted proteins | sample RhiMetdeltSRZDD1_FD_80071 | JGI IMG/M metagenome (GOLD analysis project Ga0114129, IMG submission 80071) | Populus rhizosphere microbial communities from Tennessee, USA - Rhizosphere MetaG P. deltoides SRZDD1 (version 2) (version 2) | ecosystem: Host-associated > Plants > Roots > Rhizosphere >... | reverse complement strand
GAGACGTGCAGCGCAAGGCGTGAGGCGCGGCGAACAGAGGTCGCAGCAGACTCCAAGGTGAAGGATTCGCCTGAATGGTTTGTAGGATTTGCCAGCAGTGCAGGAAGCCGTTGGCTGTGAGAAGCTAAAAAGCTATAAAGGTGTAATGGCTCACGGGGTAGAATTGTTCATGCTCGAACCGGCGCTGTTAGGAAAAGAGAAAAAGAGAGTTGTGAATAGGCTTGTCACCAGCATCCTGCTGGCCTCCGTTATCGGCGGAGCGACCGGCTGCGGAAACGACAATGGAGGACCCGGCTCTCCGCCGCCCGCCGGCAGTTCCGCCGCCACCCTCCAACTTCAACCGGTCCTCTCCAATCTGAATTTTCCGGTCGCGCTGGCCCAGACGCCGGACGGGCGAGTGTTGTACAACGAGCGGCTCACCGGGAACGTCCGCATCGTGGCGCCACAGTGGCAGCTCCTGAGCACGCCCTTCTGCCAGATTGCCGTCGCGACGAGCGGAGAGCAGGGGCTCCTGGGACTGGCGCTCGATCCGAATTATGCCGTCAACCGCTTCGTCTATGTTTATTACACCGCTTCCGGGCCGTTGAGAAACCGCGTGGTCCGCTATACGGAATCCGGCGGCCTCTGTACGAACGAAACTATCCTGCTCGATAATCTACCCGCCAACGCCAACCACAACGGTGGGATCATCCAGTTCGGTCCGGACGGGAAGTTGTACGTGATGACCGGGGATGCCCAGAATCAAGCGGCCGCGCAAGATCTCACCTCCTTGGCGGGGAAAATGCTGAGGATCAATGCCGACGGAAGCGATCCGGTCGACAATCCGTTCGGTGCCAACGTCAACGCGAATGCGAAGAAGGTGTTCAGCTATGGGCATCGGAACAGCTTCGGATTCACCTTCCATGGTCTGACCGGTCATCTCTGGCAGACGGAAAACGGACCCACCGGCAACGACGAGATCAACCGTCTCGTGGCCGGCGACAATTATGGCTGGCCGACGGTTGAAGGGATTGCCGGAAACCCGGCTTTCCACGACCCCATCCTTGCCTTTACGCCGTCCATTGCCCCGACCGGGATCATCGCCGTTCCGGCCAACACGTCGGTCTATCCGACCGACTATGGGAACAATTTGCTGTTCGTCGATTTTATCGAGGGGAAAATCAGACGCGTCCTGTTGACCGGCGCGAACCTGGATCAACTCGGAGCGACCACCGTCGTCTATGGCGGCGGAAACGGCGGCCTCTTGAGCCTCATGCTCGGCGCGGATGGTTTCATCTATGTGTCCAACTCAAGCGCCATTTTCCGCCTCTTGCCCCAGTAGTCTCCCGCCCCCGCCTTCGTGACCGTCGTTATCTCCTTGCAGTTCCCCTCGTTGTCTGTTGTACAGTGGCTCCGCCGTTCATCTGAGAGGTCGAGTCCCGTGGCCAAGAAGCAAGGTGATTCCAAGTTGGCTGTTGCGGGCGCGCTCACGCTGGCGCTTGCAATTGCCGGGGTGATGCTGGTCAAGGAGCCGCTGCGGAGTTCTCGACCGGCCGGAGCCGGCGTGGAGTCGAAGCAGGCCACTGGAGAGCAATTGGTCCGGGCAAGATTGTGGGAAGATCCGGTCGCGGCCGTCCAGCGAACCATATCCATGGGTAAAGGGCCGGGAGACGCATCAAAAAGGCCTGGCTCCTCTTCGTTGGTCGAACGGCTACAACCGCTCAGACAAGCGATTGCGGCGCGCGTCGGGCAAGGCCAGCGCCTCACCGTGCTGCTGGTCACCACGAGCGGCGATCCGTACGTCGAAAGCACCGAATCCCGCATCCGTGATCGCTATGCCATCGGCACCGCTTTGGGCGTCGCCTGCTATGTGCCGGAAGACGAGGGCCATCTCTCGTTTGTCGAGTGGAACCAGCAGGGCGCCGTTCAGACGCTGCCCTATGAATGGTATCGCCTCAGGAAGACCAGGTTTTGCGGGGCAGAAAGTGCGCGACCGACGAACGTGCTCGTGGTCTGGTTTCCGGACGATGCGCTCGGACGGGGATTCTTCGCGTCGCTCACCTCCTTTTCACAGGCGCTCGTATGCCAGGAATCTCCCGCGAAGAACCAGTGCCTCCTCACCGACGGCAAGCGAAAACTGGTGTCGTTGAATCCGACGTTGCAGCGGGCCGTGACGTTCAAGATCCTGGGCCCGCGCAGCTCCTCCGCGTTTCGCGCGCTGCTCGATGAAGCCGGAAATTCCTACGCCGGTTCACATGAAGGGATCGGTATCTGGCCGAACGCCGACGGCACAATCGACCTCTATTCGCCCTGGACCAGCGTGATGAAGGGCCTGCTGGCCTACGGATTGAAAACCGCGTCGGGCCAAGGCGCCGCCTGCACGTCTTACGAATCCTGTGAGGAGGAGTTTCACCGCCGGTTAGCCGATGTGAACGTGCGGCTCGCCTACGATATCGGATCGGATGACCGTCTCTTCGATCAGGTGGTCGCCGAGCTGGAACGACGAGAAGTCCGGCTCGGATGGGATGCCGTAATTCTCATCGGTGAATGGGATTCGTTCTACGGGCGAGCCTTGCCGATCGAATTCCGTGCCGCCGCTTGTGCCAAGGTGGCGACCTTCACCGACGTCGACCTCAAGAAGATCCGGGTCCCGGTCGAGATCAAAGGCTGGTGCAAGACCGTGCCTCAGGCCATCGATTTGCAGATTCAACGTCCCGCCGACTATGAATCCCTCACGCTCAACGTCATTCGCTATAGCTATCTCAGCGGTCTCGATGGGGAAGTGCCGGGCGACGAGGCGGCGAAAGCCGCGCGAATGAAGGCCGCCGACTCAAAAGACGCTCAGCGGGATCGGCCGGAAGGCACGAGCCAGCTGGATTACGTGCGGTCCTTGGCCGCCCGTATCTATGAGGAAGGCGAAGGCGCTCGGGCGATCGGCATTCTGGGATCGGACCCGTACGACGCGCTGCTGATCATCAAAGCACTTCGACCCTCTTTCCCCCACGCCATTTTCTTCACCGTGGATCTCGACGCGCGCTATCTTCATCCCAGCGAATACAAATCGACACGCAACATGGTGATCGCCGCTCCCTTCGGCCTGCAGTTGGAGGGAGGCTTACAGCGCGACGTGCCGCCCTTCCGCAGCAGTTATCAGACGTCCGCGTATTTCGCTGCGCTGCAAGCCGTCGGGCATGTCGTGTGCGAGTCGGAGGGTCATCAGCAGCAAGCCGGACCCTGTACCTCCAAGTATCATGTTTCATTGACGCCGGAAGATCGTCTATACGATGCGGGCCTTCATCCCAGGGTCTTCGAAGTCGGACGAAACGGCGCCGTAGATCTGAGCGTCGTGGACCGGGAAGGAATCCGGACCATCCACCCGTTGCGCCAGGATCTCGCTCATACGGAGGACCAGGGACAGTTGAAGCAAGGGATCGGCTTTGATGATTCCACCGTGACAGCCTCGATGATCGTCGGTCTCTTGATCGCGACCATTGTCGCGTGGAGTAATCAGCGGCTCTGGCTCTGGGTGTCTGGAAATTCGAGACTGGTCGGAATGCTGGGCATCGTGATCTTGGCCTCGTTCTCGGCCTTCCTGGCCTTGGGTGGTGCGCGCAGGCTTCTCGCCAACCATGATGAAGGAGAGCCTTTTTCGTGGACCGCGGGAGTGAGCATCTGGCCAAGCGAACTGCTCCGGTTCCTTGTCGTGATTCTTTGTGTGGTCATGTTGGCAAAGGGAATGCGCGATCTCATGAAGAACAGCCAGCGGATCACCGAACAGTTCAGATTCGAGGACTCCTCGGGCCGGCGGCGAATGTCCGCAAGGACGTTCTGGACCAACCTTCAACGGGTTTACCATCCGGCCGCGACGATGGCTGCCACGACCGTGGACCAGGCCTGGTCCTGGTATCGCGAGGCGGGCAGGCCCGCCCAGCGGGGGCTGCGGATAGTCCTGCTCTCGATGCTGTACGTGGGGTTTGTGGGGTCGTTGGAAACGTGGGTCCTCAACGAAGAATTGATCAATCCCTGTCGGGGTAGACTCAGCTGCACCGTTGATGCGGTCATTGCACTGAGCAGCGTGGTCTTGGTCGTCCTCCTCAATTTGGCCGTGTTCGATGCGGTCATGCTCTGCCGTCGATGGATCGGCTGGTTAACCGCCTCGACAGGCGGTTGGTCGGATCAGGTCCAGGCCGAGTACCTTCGCGATCATGGATTGGGTCCGGCGTCCAAGCAGGAATTCGAGAAACTGAAGTATCTGGCTGTCATCGATCTGATCGGTCAGCGGACGGAAGTCGTCAATCGCCTCATTCGCTATCCGTTCATTGCCTTGCTCATTTTGATCGCCGCGCGGAACGATTACTTCGACATCTGGAACTATCCCGTCGTGTTACTTCTTGCCTGGGCGCTGAACGTGTTGTTGGCATTGCTGGGCGCCTTCCTGCTGTACCAAGCCGCGAGCAAAGCAAAGGCAGCGATGTTGGCCGGGCTGAGCCGGCAGATGGTCCAAGCGCTGGGGCGTGTAGAGGATCATGATATCCGCATGAAGCAGGTTCAGTTCATCATCAACGAAGTAGAAGGCAATGAGCAAGGGGCGTTTGTGCCGCTCTATCAACAGCCGGTGATCGAATCCTCCCTGTACGGGTTCATCGCGCTGCTCCAATATCTGTACATGCGGTAACGGGCTGCTCATGCGAGAGGAAGAGGTCAATGGGCTGAACATTAGGATGATGGGCGGCACGGATGGACAAGGAGGCGGCAACGGTCCCCTTGTCATCCTCCTGCACGGGTTCGGCGCGCCGGGAAACGATTTGCTCCCGCTGGCGGAGGTGTTGGCGGTTCCGAAAGGTACAAGGTACCTGTTTCCGGAAGGTCCGCTCTCGTTGAGCACGGGCTACGGCGACGCCCGTGGCTGGTGGCTGATCGACATGGCTCGGCTCGAAGCGGATCGCGCCGCCGGACGCGTGCGGGACCTGTCGGGAGAACGCCCGCGTGGCCTGCCTCCGGTACGGGAGGCCATGGAACGATTTCTCACCGAACTGCCGCGCGTCATGCCGATCGATGACAAGCGCACCGTCATCGGCGGATTTTCGCAAGGCGCCATGTTGAGCTGCGACATGGTCATGCGCACGGCCTTCCCCTGCGCAGGCCTGGTTCAGCTGTCGGGCGGTCTGCTCGCGCAACAGGATTGGCGGCCATCCGTCGCCAGGCGAGCGGGGCTGCCGGTATTTCAAAGCCATGGCACGCAAGACCAAATCCTTCCCTACGCGATGGCCGAGCGATTGCGCGATGAGTTGAAGCAGGCCGGCCTCGCCGTGGAATGGCACAGTTTTCGCGGTGGTCATGAAATACCGGCGGAAGTCCTCCATCGGCTTGGACTGTTCCTGGGAAGAGTGCTGAGCTCTCCATAAAATGGAATCCATCATTGCGGCGGCCACTTCAAAATGTATCTCTCGTCTTCGTAAGCTTGCTGTTGACTCTGGGCAACATAGAAATCACGCTCCGCCTGGGTTCCTGATCAAAGTGCTGTCGCTGTCATGCTGATGCTCATTCATAAGGAGTGCGGCGGCCCGGCGCTCGAATCGAGCGCTTCCGTCGGTGAAGTCTGCTCTATTCCCGTCGACCGATTTCCGTTTTCCTGTTTCACCTGCCTGGAGGAGATTGTCGACGAATCGGAAGTGCGGCTCTCCGAAGAATTGGGCATCTAGGAAGGCGGGTCGTTACTAATGGTCGAGAAATTCCTGCAATGCCTTTGGTGAGGGTTGCTGAAACGTCGACGCGCGGCTTGTGCCTGTCCCGTCGAGCCGCTGCAGTGCCACCGCTGTTTCGGCCATCTTTGCCAGCACCGCGATGCAGTTGAGGACAAGCGCATTGCCGACGGTGAACCGCTTCAGGCGTGTGAAGAGGAGAGCGGGCAGACCGCCGGCCGGAATGATGACCTCCACACCGTCCTTCACCAGCGGCTCGGCGTACGCTCGGAATTGCTGCAGCACCCGATCGAACGTGCCTCGATCGGTGAAGGCGCGGACCAGCATGGCGGGATCGGTTTCGAGGGCCTTCACCGCTACGACTCTTCCGGAAAGGCCATAGCGCTGGATCTGTTCTTCGTGCATCGGGATGAAGACGGGATTGATGGTGATCAGCGCGATCTTCCGTCCCAGCATGCAGGCATAGAGCATGGCGGCTTCGCCCAAGGCGAGCACGGGCATGTCGACGGCGGCCCGCGCTTCGTAGAGACCTCCGTCCTGGAAATGCCCGATGGCAAAGGCGTCGTAGCCCCGTCGTTGCGCCGTCACGGCATTGCGGATCACCTGCCGGGCACAGCGGAACTCGGTCAGGCGATGCAGTTCGAGGTCCGGCGGCGCGATGCCATGGACATCGTACCTCACCGCGCGACCGGCCATGCCTTTGAGCGCTTGCGCCAGCTGCCTGCAGTACGCAGCTTGTTGATCGGGGTCGACGAAACTTTGATACCAGATTTTCAACGGCTTCGAGGGCGACGGCATCACCGGACTCACAGCAGGATCCACCACGAGCTGACACCATCTACCATAAAGACCCATAGCGGTCCATGGTCAAACTGCCTTGCTCGATTGTATAAGACGGATGGCTTTGATAAGGTGGCCTCCCTTTAGCGTAATCGAAAGCGTACCCTCAGTCTGCGGGACCCCTGCGGCCTGCCGGACGGCCTTGTTGAACATCCTGGACAACTCTGGGATGGCATAAGGCGCTATCCTCGTACGGAATCAACCGAAGAATAGGAAAGTCAGCATGCCCACGAACGATAAGCAAGTCATCTTCTCCCTCGTCAATGTCGGCAAGGTGTATCCACCCAAGAAACAAGTGCTGCGGGAAATCTATCTCGGCTTCTACTACGGCGCGAAGATCGGCGTGTTGGGCTTGAACGGATCGGGGAAAAGTTCGCTGCTGAAAATCATCGCCGGTGCGGATCAGAACTACACGGGGGAGATTACCAGGTCGAAGGGCTACAGCGTCGGTCTCCTCGAGCAGGAGCCGCAACTCGATCCCCAGAAGACGGTCAAGGAGGTCGTCGAAGAGGGGCGGAAGGAAGTCGTGGCCTTGTTGAAGGAATATGAAGACGTCAGCAACAAGATCGGCGAGGTCTCGCCGGATGAGATGGAAAAGCTGCTCGACAAGCAGGCGCAGCTGCAAGAAAAGATCGAAGCCGCCAACGGCTGGGAGCTGGAAAACGAACTCGAGGTCGCCATGGACGCCCTGCGCTGTCCGCCCTCGGACCAGAAGATCGACACGCTCTCCGGCGGCGAGAAGCGCCGGGTGGCGCTTTGCCGCCTGATGATTCAAGAGCCGGACATTTTATTGCTTGACGAGCCGACCAATCATCTCGACGCAGAATCCGTTCAATGGCTGGAACAGCATCTGCAACAGTACAAGGGCACGGTCATTGCCGTCACCCACGACCGCTACTTTCTCGATAATGTCGCCGGATGGATTCTCGAATTGGACCGCGGACACGGCATTCCGTTTCAGGGCAATTACACGTCGTGGCTCGAACAAAAGCAGGAGCGGCTCGCTCAAGAGGAAAAGGCCGAATCGAAACGAAAAAAGACATTGGAACACGAGTTGGAATGGATTCGGATGTCGCCGAAAGCGCGCCAGTCCAAGGGCAAGGCTCGCTTGCATCGGTACGAAGAACTGGTGAATCAGAAGCAGGAGCAGCGGACCGACGATCTGGAGATTTACATTCCGCCCGGTCCCCGCTTGGGTGACGTGGTGGTGGAGGCCGCCGGACTCACCAAAGGGTTTGGCGACAGACTGCTGTATGAGAACATCAGCTTCAGCTTGCCGAAAGGCGGCATCGTCGGCGTCATTGGGCCGAACGGGGCCGGCAAGACGACGCTCTTCAAGATCATCATCGGGAAGGAAAAACCGGATGCAGGCTCGATCAAGATCGGCGAGACGGTCAAGCTCGGCTACGTGGATCAGGATCGGAGCCTGGAGGGCAACAAAACGGTCTATGAAGTGATCTCAGAAGGGCATGACCAGGTGAAGCTTGGCAAGGTCGAGGTGAACGCCCGCGGCTACTGTGCGCGGTTCAATTTCGCGGGAACGGATCAGCAAAAGAAGGTAAAGGATCTCTCGGGCGGCGAACGCAATCGCGTCCATCTCGCCCGCATGTTGAAAGAAGGGGCCAATCTCATCATTCTCGACGAGCCGACCAACGATCTCGACGTGAACACCTTGCGGGCTTTGGAAGAAGGGTTGGAGAACTTCGCGGGCTGCGCGGTCATCAGCAGCCACGACCGCTGGTTCCTCGACCGCATCGCCACCCATGTCCTCGCCTTCGAAGGCGACAGCAAGGTCGTGTGGTTCGAGGGCAACTACAGCGAGTACGAGGCCGACCGGAAAAAACGGCTCGGCAAGGAAGCGGATCAGCCGCATCGCATTCGTTACCGAAAATTGACCCGTCACTAGAGTGGTGTCGTGGTCGTCGTCCCCGTTGCGCGGCGCATTTTTCTCACCGGCGGCACCGGCTACCTCGGCCGCCGTCTGATTCCTCTACTCCATCAGCGCGGGCACATCGTCCGTGCCTTGGTGCGCGAGTCCTCCCAAGACAAGCTTCCCCCCGGTTGTGAACCGGTGATCGGCAATCCGTTGGAAAGCCGGTCGTTCTCGGAGCGGGTCCGCGGAACCGACACGCTGGTGCAGCTCGTCGGCGTTCCAAAACCTGCGCCCTGGAAAGGCGATCAATTTCGCGCCGTCGATCGCATCTCCGGGCTTGCCTCGATCGAAGCGGCTCGACAAACCGACATCCGCCACTTCATCTATGTGAGTGTCGCCCATCCGGCTCCAATAATGAAGGAGTACATCGCCGTGCGGATGGAATGCGAAACTGCCTTGCGGGCGGCGGGGCTTCGTCACACCATCATCAGACCCTGGTACATCCTCGGACCCGGCCATCGGTGGCCGCTGCTGCTCAAACCCGGCTACTGGATCTGCGAACGTCTGGCCTCCACGCGCGACTCAGCCCTTCGTCTCGGTCTCGTCACCATCGAGCAGATGCTGGCTACGTTGGTCTGGGCCGTGGAACATCCACCGGACTCGACCCGAATCATCGAGGTACCTGACATTCGAAGAGTCGGGAGTGACGTTCGATGAAGCCGATCGCTCTAGTGACCGGTGCTGCCGGATTGATCGGACAGTACCTCATCAAAACGGCGGCTCGCTGGTCGCCGAGCTGGGACGTACGAGGGCTGACCCGTCAGGACGTCGACCTGACCGATTTCGCACAGGTGGAAGCGACGTTTCGGACGATTGCTCCCAGTGCGGTGATTCACTGCGCCGCGCTGAGCCGCACGAAGGATTGCGAGCGAGTTCCCGATCTGGCGCACCTGGTCAATGCCGGCGCGACGGCGCATCTCGCCGCACTCTCCCGTGACATACCGTTTATCTTTCTTTCTAGTGGAGAGGTGTTCGACGGTCACAAGGGCTGGTATCACGAATCGGATGACGCGAAACCCATCAACGTCTATGGCAAGACGAAACTCGACGGGGAACGGATCGTACTGGGGAATCCGCGTCACGTGGTCGTTCGCATCGTTCTGACGGCCGGCACATCGCAGACGGGCGATCGAAGTTTTGTCGAGGACATGTGCCGTGCCGCGCGATCGGGCAAGGAGGTGAGACTCTATGCGGACGAGTTCCGCTGCCCGCTTCCGGCAGGGGTCGTGGCCCGGGCGGTCTGGGAACTACTCGGTCGCGGTCGCCCCGGTCTGTTTCACTTGGGCGGCCGTGAACGGCTCTCGCGCTGGGAAATCGGAGAAGCTTTGTTGCCTTGGTATCCGGAGCTGAAGGGGCGTCTCGTCAAAGGCTCCAGTCGTGATCATGTGGGGAGCCCAAGGCCGGCGGACCTTTCGCTGCGATGCGACGAGATCCAACGGCTTCTTTCATTTCCCCTCCCCGGATTCCGCGAATGGCTGGCAGAGCGTCACCATCGAGGCACGGATCTATGGGATTACGTTGCCTGATAATCCGCGAAGCGTGAAGGCATGCGAAGGAAGATGGCATAGTGAACACTGATCCCTTGTCCCTCGTCATCAGCGCATATCTGGTGATGGCGCTCGCCATGGCAGGCTTGTGGGCGATGCAACTGCGCCTCCGCAATGCCTCCATCGCCGATGTGGGATGGTGCGCCGGGCTCGTCGCCACGGTGCTCTGGTACGTCCTGCAGGCGCCGGGCGATCCCGAGCGCAAACTGTTGATCGCCGTGATGGCGTCCATCTATGCGGGACGTCTCGGAGTCCACCTTCTCGTCAATCGCGTGATCGGCAAAGAAGAAGACGCCCGTTATCGCCGACTGCGCGAGTCATGGGGTGTAGCAGAACGGCTCAAGATGTTCGGCTATTTTCAACTTCAGGCCCTGGCGGTCGCGGCCTTCTCGTTGCCGTTTCTGGTCGTCATTCAGAATCCACGACCGCCGTTCGCGTTGACGGAACTCGGTGGCCTGCTGATCTGGACCGTCGCTGTATCGGGTGAAGCGGCAGCGGATTGGCAGCTCGCCGGCTTCCGCGCAAAGCCCTGGAACCGAAATCGGGTTTGTCAGGACGGACTTTGGCGCTACTCGCGCCACCCCAATTACTTTTTCGAGTGGCTCCATTGGTGGTCATACGTCGTGATGGCGATCGGCGCGCCGGGCTGGCCGCTGACCTTCGTGGGTCCCCTGGGAATGGGATGGGCGCTGTTAAAGGTGACGGGGATTCCTTTAGCGGAGCAACAGGCGCTGGCAAGCCGAGGGGAGGAGTACCGGATGTATCAGCAGACCACCAATACGTTTGTGCCGTGGTTCCCCAAGCCTCGGCCCATTATTCGCGGCTGAGAGACGCCAGCCGGGTGCGGGCGATGTCCGCTTCTTTACTCGACGGATACAAACGGATCACGTCTTGGTAGAGCTGCTTCGCATGAGGCAGGTTCATCTGCCGTTCCTCGAATTCCGCCGTCTCCATCATCTCCTTGGCCTTGTCACCGGTGCAGCCAAGCGTGAGTGTGAACAGCAAGCCACAGAGAAACAGGCGCGTCATTCGCCGATCCTTGCTCATTACCCCACCACGAATCTTGTGCCGCTGCCTCGATTTGTTCTACGACCGGACTGCCAACGAATACATGAAGACGAGTCTATCCGCAATGGGAACCATTGCCAAGGGAGAATTCGTGGACAGACCGTCCGATTAGAACAAGACGTCGATCCCATAGCGAGGCGCGGAGATCCCTTCGCCGCGACACTTGGGACAGCGGCTCGGTTTGGTCAATTTGATCCGATTGCGGAAGACGAAGCCGCAATCGGGACAGACGGAGGGTTGGAGCACGAACCGGCGGGACCGGTCGCGCGCGAGCGTCTTCACCACATGGGCGAGGTGTTCTTCCACCTGGCGTTCGGCGATCCCCAGCATCGTCGCGAGCTGGCGAGACGACAACGTTGCGCCGGTGAGGAGTTCGACGAGGCGCTGGCGCAGCGTCCGATCCGGCGGCAACATGGCGGGGATCATCCTAGCAGACTGCTGAAAAAGTCGTCATTCTCACCCGCCCAGCCCCGGTGGCCCGTTTCACCCGCCCTGCCCACCGATTGCTTTGCAATCGATATCCCGGGACGCACCTTGCACCAAGCTTCGTTCTCGCGTGGACACTGCCGCCTCACCATCTCGGCGGCGTTCACACACGTGCCGCGGCTTATTCGGCGCGGCGTGAATCTCAGAGACTCAACGTACATGAGCCGCTGGATACATGCTGGAAGAAATCGAAGTTGAACGGGCGCCGCGAGTTTGGCAGGATGAAGACACCATGCCGAATCCGACGTGGGAAGAATATGCCGAACTGGCCCTCAAACAGGTCGCCGTCTCCGGGGCCGAGTACAGCGACATCCGCATCCTTCACAGTCAGACCCAGGCCATTGACGGCGAAGATCGCCGTATCGCGTCGATACGCGATGTCGAAGATGCGGGCTTCGGCATCCGCGTCCTCTACCATGGAGGATGGGGCTTTGCGGCCAGCTCCATCCTCTCGATCGAAGAAATTCCGCATGTCGCGGATCTCGCGGTGGACATCGCCCGCGGCTCCGCCTCGCTGGCGCGTGAAAAAGTCACGCTCGTCGAGGAACCTGTCCATCGGGACCGTATCGTCAGTCCACACCGTATCGACCCCTTCACCGTGCCGCTCGAACAGAAGACGACGCTCTTGCGCGAGGCGATGGAACGGGTGCAACAGGAGGCGGAGGTGGTGCGCAGCAGCGCCGGCCTGTGGGCCCGCCGGGACAGAAAACTGTATGTGTCCAGTGAAGGATCACATCTGGAATTCGATCTCCTCGCCGTGCAGGGAGAGTTCACGGCGACGGCGCGGCATGACGGCCGGTTCGCCTCGCGGAGCTTCACCACGCCGCATCTCAGAACCGGCTACGAGTTGATCGCGGAAGCGCAATTTCCAGCCGAAGCGCCGCGGGTCGCCGCGCAGGCGGTCGAGAAGGTGAAGGCGCCGGCGGTGCAGCCGGGCCGCTACGACCTCGTGCTCGATGCGGAGCATCTGTCGTTGACGATGCACGAGTCCTGCGGCCATCCGAGCGAACTCGATCGCGCCCTCGGATATGAGGCTAACTATGCCGGCACGAGTTTTCTGACGACCGATAAGCGCGGCACGTTTCGGTACGGCTCGTCGCACGTCAACTTGGTCGCGGACAACACCGAACCGGAGACCTTGGCGGCTACCGGCTATGACGACGACGGTGTGGCCTGTCAAAAGTGGGACATCGTTCGGAACGGCATCTTCGTCGGGTATTGCACGAACCGGGAAACGGCCGCCAAGATCGGCGATAGTCGCTCACGCGGTTCCAATCGCGCTGACAGCTGGAGCAGCGTACCGATCGTGCGGATCGCCAACATCGGGTTGGAGCCCGGCGCTCTGTCTTTCGACGATTTGATCCGCGACGTGAAGAAAGGCATCTACATCGAGGGCCACGGGTCCTACAGCATCGACCAGCGACGCTACAACTTTCAGTTCGGCGGCGATGCCTTTTGGTTGATCGAGAACGGCAAGCGACAGCACATGCTCCGCGACGTGATCTATCACGGCATCACACCGGAGTTTTGGGGCAGCTGCGACGGAGTGGCCGATCGGACACAACGCCGTCGATATGGATTTATCACCTGCGGCAAAGGGCAGCCCGGTCAATCGGGGTGGATGACGCATGCGGCTTCTCCCGCGCGGTTCCGGCGCGTCGACGTCATCAAGGGATAACACGGCATGACGACGAGCAAGCCATGGCCCAGGATGACCGCCCGTGACGAATTTCGGTTTCTCGCCGATCTCGTGCTGGATCGATCGACCGGCGACGACACGATCGTCGCGCTCCACGATCAACACAGCGGTACGACGCGGTTCGCCAACAGTCAGATCATTCAAAACGTCGATACGAGGCGGGGAACCTTGACGGTCACTGTCGCCTTCGACGGCCGGCGGGGGACCGCCGGCACGACCGATTTTACTGCCGGCGCGCTCCATGATGCCCTGGCCCGGGCCGAACGCGTGGCGAAGCTCTCGCCGAAGGACCCGGAATATCTGCCGCCGCCGGACCACCGGTCGTTTCCTCATCGGACGGCGGCCCGGCCGGAAACGATGGCGGCCGGACCGGCGCGGCGGCTGGAATATGCGAATGAAGCGATCGGGCAATGTCGAATCGAAAATCTTCAGGCGGCCGGCATCGTCTCCTCGTCGCTGTCGTCGGTGGGCATCGCCGCCGGCAATGGACTGTTTGCCTTCGAAGAGCGGACAGACGCGCGATTCAGCCTGACGGTGCAGGCCGGAGAGGCGACCGGCTGGAGCGCCGCGGCCCACCGCTCGCTCGACCATCTGAAAATCCAAGAACGGACGCTGACGGCGATCGGCAAGGCCAAACGTAGCGCGGAGCTTCGCGAGTTGCCGCCGGGTCGCTACTTGGTCATCCTCGAGCCGGCCGCGGTCGCGGGTCTCGTGACGTGGGTCCTGTGGATGCTGGACGCCAAAGCCTATGACAAGGGGACGAGCCCCTTTTCCGGTAAACTGGGACAGCCGGTCTTCGACAAGCGGCTCACCCTCCAGAATCTCCCCGACCATGCGGATCTCCTCGGCGTCGGATTCACCTCCGAAGGGTTGCCCAGCGAAATGTCGACCTGGGTGGAACAGGGGGTGCTCAAGCAGTTGTCGTACGACCGCTTCACCGCGATGATGCATGGGGTGAAGACGATTCCGACGATGGAGGCGCCCTGCCTCTCGGCCTCGCGGCCGGCCGCGTCGAGGGTGCAGGATCTCGTCAAGCAGGCCGAACGCGCGATCCTCGTGACCAACTTCTGGTACATCCGGACCGTGAACCCCGCCGATTTGACCTTGACCGGCATGACCAGGGACGGGACATTTTTGGTGGAGGATGGTCAGGTCGTGGCGGCGGTGAAAAACTTTCGATTTCATGAGAGTCCCCTCCGAGCGTTCAACCAGCTGGTAGCCTGTACCGACCCGGCGGAAGCGGTGACGTCGGAAACGAGCAAACTGCTCGTGCCGGCCATGCTGATCCGGGACTTCAACTTCTCGAGCGTCACAAAATTCTGAGAGGCACGCATGGCTTATCGGCACGGCCCTTCCTATCTCTTTGGCCTCATCCTGTCGATCAGACTGCTGGTGTACGAGAGCGTCCTAGGCGCGCCGCCGCTGTTTGAAAACCTCGGCACTCTCCATCATCCGATCTCGACGACTTCCGAAACGGCGCAGCGCTACTTCGATCAGGGATTGAGGCTGGTTTATGCATTCAACCACGAGGAAGCGATCCGCTCGTTCGAGGAAGCAGCGAGATTGGATCCTCAGGCGGCCATGCCCCATTGGGGTATCGCCCTGGCACTGGGGCCGAACATCAATGCGGCGATGTCGAAAGACAATGAACGCCGCGCCATCGATGCCGTGAAACAGGCTCGGGACCGGCTCGATCGGGCGAGCGATGCCGAACGGGACTATATCGATGCGCTGACGAAGCGGTATGTGGCCGGGAGACATGCCAAGCGAGGCACACTGGACAAGGCTTATGCCGACGCCATGAGGAACCTGTGGCGGCGGCATGCCAACGATCCTGATGCCGGCGTCTTGTTCGCCGAAGCACTCATGGACCTCCGGCCCTGGGATTTCTGGACGGAGGACGGCAAGCCGAAATCGGGCACGGAAGAAATGGTCAGGACGCTTGAAGCGATTCTTGCGCGCCACTCCGATCATCCCGGCGCTTGCCACTATTATATTCACGCCGTGGAAGCCTCATCGAAACCGGAGCGGGCGCTTCCTTGTGCCGGCCGCTTGCCTGGTCTCATGCCGGGGGCCGGCCACCTCGTCCATATGCCGGCGCACATCTATGCCCGCATCGGCAACTATCATGAATCGGCCTTGCGCAATGCCGAGGCCGCAAAGGTCGATGAGCACTATTTGGCGAATGCGCATCTGTCCGGTGATTATGCGGACGGATATTACAGCCATAATCTTCATTTCCTGTGGGCTTCTTTAGCGATGGAAGGCCGGAGCGCCGAGTCGCTCGCCGCTGCCGATTCCTTGCTGGCGACGATTACCGAAGAAGAAGTCCGCAAGGATCGATTCAAAGAACACTATCTCCCGACCAAGCTGTATTCCTTGATCCGATTCGGTCGTTGGGAGGACCTCCTCAAAGAACCGCCGCCTCCGAGGGGCTTTCCCCTGATGGAAGGCATCTGGCGATTGGGCCGGGGATTGGCCTTGGCGGCGACGGGACGTGTGTCCGGCGCAGCGGGAGAGCAGTACGCGCTGGCCGGACTCACCAAGCAGATCCGTCGCACGCATTCTCATGACAAAAAAGTCGAACGAGACTTGCTCAAGGTCGCCGAGCGGCTGTTGGCGGGAGACGTGGCCGCTCATCAGCGGCGATATGAGGAGGCGATCAAAGCATTGAGGGAGGCGGTCAAACTGGAAGTCGGCCTTCAGTACTCGGAACCCCCTCTCTGGCCGCTGTCAGTAAGACAGTATCTCGGACCGGTTCTGTTGATGGCCCGCCGGCCGGCAGAGGCCGAAACTGAGTATCGAGCCGACCTCAAGCGGCTTCCCGAGAACGGCTGGGCCCTGTTCGGGTTGGCCCAAAGCCTTAGAGCGCAGCACAAAGATCGGGAGGCAAGCGAGGTTGAAGGGCGCTTTGAGAAAGCTTGGGCGCATGCGGATGTGAGCTTGACCGCCTCCCGCTTTTGACAGGGTGTTGAAAAAGGCCTCCCTTCTCACCCGCCCAGCCCCGGCGCGCCGAGACGCGCCTTTCACCAACCTTCGTTCTCGCAGCGCTTAGAGGCTCAACGTACTGATTTAACTGGGGGCAAAGACCTATCCGCTCGCATGTGATCGAAGCGAGCGGCTCAAGCGAAGCTTGGTATGTACCGCGTCGCGTAAGACACTGCCGGCTCACCACCTCGCCGGCGCGCACAAACGTGGCGTCACTTATTCGCGCCGTGCGCCTCGCTGCGGCCTTGCTAGCTGGAACAGCTTGTGAGGTTCACTGAGAAGCCGTCGTTCAGTCAGTGGTCTTGCTTTTGACAAAGGAGGGAGTCGACCGGCTACAATCCCGCCGCCGTTCTCTCCATAGAGCGAGGAACCTCCGTGCGCTACATTGTGGGCGTGATGGGTCCGGCCAAGGCAAGAAGCAAGGACGTGGAGAACGCGCGCGTGCTCGGCGAGCTCATCGCGCGTCGCGAGTGGGTGTTGCTCACCGGGGGACGCGATGTGGGGGTCATGCATGCCGTCAACCAGGGTGCGAAGAAGGTGCCGAGGAGTTTGACGGTGGGCATCTTACCTTCGACGCGAGACCGTATCTCCAAGTTCGTCGATCTGGCTATCATTACGGAAATGGGCAGCGCGCGGAACAATATCTGCGTGTTGTCGAGCCAAGTCATTGTCGCCTGCGGGCTCGGGGGATCGGGGACCGTGTCGGAAGTGGCGCTGGCCCTTAAGGCCGGCAAAGAAGTGGTCCTGCTTGGCGCCACGCCGGTCGAAGAGAAGTTTTTTAAGAAGCTCGGAGGGCGGCTGATCTCCAGCGTCCAGACCCCGGAAGATGCCGTTGACGTCATACTGAAGCGATTCGAGCATGAGGGTGCGCAAGCGATGCAGAGCCGTCAACCTTGGG